>Ga0310811_10008375_pt1 | contig 13285 bp, 10 predicted proteins | sample YCmetagenome_FD_207642 | JGI IMG/M metagenome (GOLD analysis project Ga0310811, IMG submission 207642) | Soil microbial communities from experimental microcosm in Duke University, North Carolina, United States - YC | ecosystem: Engineered > Artificial ecosystem > Soil microcosm > Unclassified ...
ATATCGATCGCCTCGTGGCGGCTCACCAGATCGATCGTATCGTCGTCGGCCTCGCCGACCGCCGCGGCAAGCTGCCGATCCAGGAACTCCTGCGCGCGAAGATGGCCGGGGTCCGTGTGGAGGACGCGACCACCACCTACGAGCGTGTCACCGGCAAGATTCTGATCGACGACCTGCGGCCGTCCTGGTTGATCTTCTCCGACGGATTCCGCGTCTCGCGCGTGGCGCGGCTGATGAAGCGCGCCATCGACCTGAGCCTGTCGCTGCTGATGGCGATCGCCTCGCTCCCGCTGATGGTGCTGACCGCCCTGCTCGTCTGGATCGACGACGGGCGGCCGGTGCTGTATCGCCAGGAGCGCGTCGGCGAGAACGGCCGGACGTTCGTGCTGTCGAAGTTTCGTTCGATGCGCAAGGATGCCGAAATCGCCGGACAGCCGGTCTGGGCGAAGGACGGCGACGATCGTGTGACCCGTGTCGGGCGGTTCATCCGTAAAACCCGGCTCGACGAGCTGCCCCAGCTCTGGAACGTGCTGCGCGGCGACATGAGCTTCGTTGGCCCCCGGCCCGAGCGCCCCTTCTTCGTGGAAGAGCTGTCGCAGCAGATCCCGTTCTACCAGCAGCGCCATGCGGTGAAGCCCGGTCTCACCGGATGGGCGCAGGTGAAGTACCGCTACGGCTCGTCGCTCGAAGACGCGATGGAGAAGCTGCGCTACGACCTCTATTACATCAAGCACCTGTCCGTATTCTTCGACCTGACGATCGTGTTCGATACCGTGAAGGTCGTCCTGTTCCGGAAGGGGGCCGCATGAGCTCCCGCCCGGGCGACGCCACGTGGACCGAGGCGGACGAACGGCCGTTCGCAACGCTCGCCCGCAACATCACGACGCGCTATATCGCCATCGCCGTCGAGCTCGTGATCGGGCTCGTCATGCTGCCGTTCAACCTGCACCACCTCGGTCAGGAATCGTACGGCCTGTGGATGCTGACTGCGTCGGTGACCATCCACTTCTCGATCCTCGACATGGGTTTCGGCGGCGCGCTCGTGAACTTCATCGCGCGCTACCGCGCGCACCGCGATACGGCCGCCCTGAACGAGATCGCGAGCACGACGTTCTTCGTGTTCGCGTCCTTTGGCATCCTGGCGTACCTGATCATCGTCGGCCTGGCGTTCAACCTCGATCACGTCTTCCGCATTTCGGCGGAACAGGCGCAGACCGGCCAGTGGATCCTCCTCATCATCGGGCTGAACGTCGCGGCCAATTTTCCGTTCAGCATCTACGGCGGCATCATCGGCGGGTTCCAGCGCTACGACATCAACAACGTCGTGGCGATCGTCAGCAGCGTCGGCGTGGCAACGGCCAACATCCTGGTCCTCCTCGCCGGGCGCGGCGTCATCGCGCTCGTGGCGGCCACGACCGCTGTGCGGATCTTCACCTACTTCGTCTATCGCCGAAACGCGTACACCATTTATCCTGCGCTGCGAGTACGGCCGTCCCTGTTCAGGAAGACGCGGTTACGTGAGGTGACGGGCTTCAGCGTCTACTCGTCGATCATCGACTGGGCCAACAAGCTGAATTACGAGCTGGACGAAGTCGTGATCGGAATCTTTCTCGGGCCGGTGCCGGTGGCGGTGTGGGCGGTGGCGGATCGGATCATCTCCGGCACGCAGCGGCTGACGAACCAGAGCAACGCCGTGCTCTTCCCCGTGGTCGTTGATTCGGATGCCATGAACCGGAACGAGCGGCTGCAGCAGGTCCTGCTCGAGGGCACGCGCCTCTCGCTCGCGACCGTGATACCCATCGCGGCCACGCTCATCGTCCTGGCCCAGCCGCTGGTACTCGTGTGGGTGGGGCCGAAGATGATCGGGAGCGCCATCATCATCCAGATCCTCGCGCTTGCCGTCGCCTTGCGCGTCGGCAATGCCACCTCGACGACCCTGCTGAAAGGCGCGGGGCGGATCCGCTATCTCGCCGGCGTGAACATCGTCACCGGCCTGGTCAATCTCTTCATGAGCGCCGCGCTCGTGAAGCCATTCGGGCTTCCCGGCGTCGCGTTCGGAACGGTGGTGCCCGTCGCGTTCGCTTCCATCTTCGTCCTGTGGCCGGCGGCATGCCGGCGTGTCGGGTTGCCGCTCGGGCGGGCGTTTCACCATGCCGTGTGGCCCGCGCTGTGGCCGGGCGTGGTCGTGGGATTTTCGCTCGTGTTCACCAGCGCGATCGCGCCCCTCACGTTCGTGATGGTGGCGCTGCAGGCGGCTGTCGCGGGTCTGTTGTACCTCGTGCTGTTCAGCGTGGCGGTCGGCAGGAGCGATCGTGCGCAATATGCAGCAAAGCTGATGGAACTGCTTGGCAGGCGCGACGGGTTGGCGCCGGCGGCATGAAAGGGTAACCGGGACCTTCGAGCATGCGTGGCATCGTACTGGCGGCGGGTAAGGGATCGCGATTGAACGGCACGGCGGCCGACCGGCCGAAGTGTCTGGTCGAGCTCGGCGGTATGACGCTCGTCGAGCGGCAGATTCGCATCCTGGAAAACGCCGGCATCGCGGACATCGTCGTCGTTGTCGGCTGCGAAGCAGATCGCGTTCGATCGAAGTGCGGAGCCCGCATCGCCTACGTCGAAAACCCGCAGTTCGCCCACACGAACAGCCTTTACTCGTTATGGATGGCACGAGCTCTGCTTTATCAGGGTTTCGTGGTCCTCAACTGTGACGTGCTCTTCCCTCCCGTGCTGCTCGACACGCTGCTCGCATCGCGGCATGACGCGGCGCTGCTCGTCGACTACCGCACGCCATCACAGCCGGAATACGGCAGCGAGGAAATGAAGGTCCGGGTGCGCGGCGGACGAGTGCTCGAAATGTCCAAGACGCTCGCTCCGGCACACGCCGACGCCGAGAATCTCGGTGTCGTCAAGTTCGGGCCCGTGAGTGCGCCGAGGCTCATCGAGATCATGGACGGTCTGGTGGCGGCGGGCGGCCGACGCGACTGGGCGCCGAAGGCCTTCAGCGCGTACGCAGCCGAGCGGCCCCTCTACGCGATAGGCACTCGGGGATATCCATGGATCGAGATCGACTTCCCCGCCGACTATCAGCGGGCCGTCCGGGAGGTGCTTCCCGCAATCGAAGCGCTCGATGAAACGGGCGCGTGCGAGCCGGCAACCGAGTACGGGCGAGGGCTGTGATGCTGCCGACCGCCCAACCATTCCTAGCGCAGGCCGATTCACTGGCGTCGCCTTTGCGCGTCGTTGCAATTGGCGGCGGTACGGGGCTTCCCAACGTGCTTCGGGGTCTTCAGCCGACGATCGTCGGCAGCGACGCCCCTGAATCGGCACGTGAGCATCTCGTGGCCATCGTCGCGACGTCAGACGACGGGGGCAGTTCGGGGAGGCTGAGGGCGGAATTCAACATGATTCCCCCGGGAGATATCCGCAACTGCCTGGCGGCGCTCTCGGACAACCGCGCGCAGATTGCTGATCTCTTCCAGTACCGGTTCGGCGGCGGAGATGGCCTGAACGGCCACGCGGTCGGCAACCTGATGCTCGCCGCCCTCGCAGACGTGACGCAGGATTTCACGATCGCCGTCGATCTCGCGGCCCGCCTCATCGGGGCGCGCGGCACCGTGCTGGCGGCGACAACGGAGCTCGTCACCCTCGTCGCCGAAATGGCGGATGGCCGCGTGTTGAGCGGCGAAACGGCGATCGCGACGGCCGGTGGCGGCATCGCGAGATTGATGCTGCTGCCCGAACGGCCGCGCTGTGCGGCGCGCGTCGTGGACGCGATTGAGCGCGCGACGGTCATCGTTGCCGGTCCGGGCAGTTTGTATACGAGCATCCTGCCGCCGCTCCTGGTGCCCGACGTGTCGGCTGCCATCCAGCGATCGCGGGCACTCCGCGTGCTCGTCGCGAATCTGATGACGGAACCGGGGGAGACGGACGAATACGGCGTGCTGGAGCACGTCCTCGCGATCGAACGCCACCTCGGACGGCAGCTGTTCGACTGCGTCATCTACAACACCACGCCGATCCCGGATGCTCTCGCCGATCGGTATCGCGAAAGCGGAGCGGTCCCGGTCATCGCGACCCCGTTCGATCTCACCACGCTCGAACGGCTGGGTGTCCGGCCGCTTGGCGTGCCGCTCGTATCTGAGCATCCGCCAGGCAAGATCCGCCACCACCCGGAACGGCTCGCGGCGGCCATTACCGCGATTGCGCAGCGCAAGCTCGGCGCCTGGCGCGGCCGCGCCGATGTCGGAGGTCTCTGAGATGTACGAACGTTTCTACCAGCTCCGCGAGCGACCGTTCGCTCTCAGCCCGGATCCCGAGTATCTCTATCCGAGCCGGGTGCATCAGGAGGCGCTCGACTACCTGCGCTACGGGCTGGAAAGCCACGCCGGATTCGTCGTCATCACCGGCGACATCGGATCGGGCAAGACCACGCTGCTCCAGGCGGTCCTGCGCAATCTCGATACGCATACGACGGTCGGACGAATCGTCAACACGATGCTCGATCCGCGCGAGCTGCTCGAGACGATCATGCTCGACTTCGGCCTCGAGGCGGCCGGTCGCACCAAGCCGCAGCTGCTGCGCGACCTCGGGCAGTATCTCGTCGATCAGCGGCTGGCGGGCCGGATGGTGCTGATCGTGATCGACGAGGCGCAGAACCTGAGCCTCGCGGCACTCGAAGAGCTGCGGATGCTCTCGAACCTCGAGACGGAGAAGTCGAAGCTGCTGCAGATCGTGCTCGTCGGCCAGCCGAATCTGCGCGACAAGCTCGCGACGGCGGAACTCGAACAGCTCCGCCAGCGGATCACCGTGAGCTATCATCTCGCGCCGCTCGACGAGCAGGAGACGGCGAACTACGTCAATCACCGACTGCGCCGTGCGTCGATCGGCGCCCCGCTCGAGTTTCCGCGTGAGGCAACGGCGCTCGTACACAGCCGGAGCCGCGGGGTGCCGCGCATCATCAACATCGTCTGCGACGCTGCACTCGTCTTCGGCTACGCCGAGGAGCGCCACCAGATCGATCGCGGACTGATCGCGGAAGTACTTGCGGAACTCGAAACGACGGGGGTGCTTCCCGGCAGCAACGCCGAGACCGAGGCTGCCGCCGCCGTCCCTGCCGCGGTGCCCGCGGCCGCCGCAACCGTGGCAGGCGCGCCAGGTGCCGCCCGGCCCATGCCGTCGTCGACAGCGCTCACCGCGTCCTCGGCGGACGACCGTCCCGAACAGCCCCGGACTGCGGTCGCGTCGCAGACGCACGCCCCCGGACGCCTGCTCGACGCACGGAACTGGCCCCCGGCGCCAACGAGGGCGGCCAGCGCACTCAACGACGAGGCGCGCGCCAGCGCGCTCGAACAGCGGGAGCAGGCGCTCCGACAGCGCGAGCGCGAGTTGGCCGAACAGCGGCGCGTACTCGCGGAGGAATACCGGTTGCTTCGCCAGCAGCGTCAGGCCGCGATGGCGGCGCCAACCGGCACGTTGGGCCGCAATGCGTCGACGGCGCAGGACGAGGGACGGCGAATCGGCCTGTGGGGACGGTTGAAACGGATTATGCTGGGCGTTTCTGCTTAGGAGTTGCACTCGAATGACACAGCTCTCGGAAACGCTTCGCAACAGACTGCGTGCGCGCACGGCGCGGACGGGTGTGGTTGGTCTCGGATACGTCGGTCTGCCGCTCGCGGTGGAACTGGCGAAAGCAGGGTTCCACGCAACGGGCATCGATCTGGACGCCCGCAAGGTCGATGCAATCAACGACGGACGCTCGTACATCCCCGACGTGAAGACGAGCGACGTCCAGGCACTGCACGCCGCCGGAAAGCTCGACGCCACGACTGATTTCGCCATCGTGCGCGAGCTCGATACGGTGAACATCTGCGTGCCGACACCCCTCCGCAAGACGAAGGACCCCGACATGTCCTACATCGTCTCTGCGGTTGAGGGCATCGCAAAGTACCTGCACCCCGGCATGCTGATCGTCCTCGAATCCACGACGTATCCGGGGACGACGGACGAAGTCGTGCAGCCGATGCTCGAGGCGACGGGGCTGAAGGCCGGAGTGGACTTTTTCCTCGCGTTCTCGCCCGAGCGCGTGGATCCCGGCAACCCCACGTTCCAGACGCACAACGTGCCGAAAGTCGTCGGCGGCTTCACGCCGATGTGTTCGGAGCTGGCGACGGAGTTGTACGGAAGCGCCATTCAGACGATCGTGCCGGTCAGCTCGACCCGCGTGGCGGAGATGGTGAAGCTCCTCGAGAACACGTTCCGCGCCGTGAACATCGGGCTCGTCAACGAGCTCGCGCTCATGTGCGATCGCATGAACATCGACGTCTGGGAAGTCGTCGATGCGGCCAAGACGAAGCCGTTCGGCTTCATGGCCTTCTATCCCGGACCTGGACTGGGCGGTCACTGCATTCCGATCGACCCCTTCTACCTGTCGTGGAAAGCGAAGCAGACCGGGTTCGATCCGCGGTTCATCGAACTCGCCGGCCACATCAACGCCGGCATGCCGCACTACGTCGTCGACAAGGTCGGGGAGGCCCTGAATACGCGGCGTAAGGCGATCAACGGCTCGAAAGTGCTCATCGCGGGCGTGGCGTACAAGCGCGACATCGACGACATGCGCGAGTCGCCTGCGCTCGACGTCATGGGGCTGCTGCTCGCACGCGGCGCCGAGGTCGCCTTCGCGGACCCCTTCGTGCCGGTGGTGCACGGCCGCGAATGGTCCGGCGGGTACGACATCAAGGCGGTGGACTTCAAGCGCGGATCGATCGCGCAGTACGACTGCGTGGTGATCGTGACGGATCACAAGGCGTTCGACTATGCGGCGCTGCTGGAGGAAGCGGATGTGATCGTCGATACCCGCAACGCCATCAAGCAGCCGCACCCCAACGTGTTCAAGCTCGGCGCGCCGCGCGCGCCTTCGGAGGGACAGAAGGTCGCGATCGTCTGAATCGCGCCCTGCCATGCGACATGACGACGGTGTTCTGGATTTCGACGGCGCTCGTGCTCTACGTGTACGCGGGCTATCCGACTCTCGTAGCGGCATGGGCGCGGCTGGTCGACCGGCAGCCCCGGCGGGCGCCGTTCGCGCCCGGGCACTGGCCGTCGATCTCGGTCATCGTCGCGGCTCGTAACGAGTCGCGGCGGCTGCCGGCCCGCGTCGTCAATCTCCTGTCGCAGGACTATCCCGGCCAGCGCGAGATCATTGTCGTCTCGGACGGGTCCCTGGACAACCCCGCGAGGGCCCTCGCGCCCTTCGCCCCGGAGGTCCGCCTGATCGAACTGCCGTCGGGCGGAAAGCCAGCGGCGCTCAACGCGGGAGTCGCCGCCGCATGCGGCGAGGTGCTCATCTTCGTGGATGCGCGCCAGCGCTTCGCTTCCGGAACGCTGCAGGCGCTGGTCGAGAATCTGTCGGATCCGTCCGTCGGCGGCGTGACCGGCGAGTTGATCCTCGACGCGGAGCAGCAGCCAGGGCCGGACTCGCCCGTCGGCGAGGGACTGGGACTCTACTGGCGCTACGAAAAATGGATCCGGCGCAATGAGAGCCGGGTGTGGTCGACGCTGGGGGCGACCGGCGCCATCTACGCACTGCGCCGCAGCTTGTGGCGTCCGCTTCCAGCGGTGACGCTTCTCGACGACGTGCTCGCGCCGATGCGGGCGGTGCTCGGCGGGTATCGCGTCGTGTTCGACGACCGGGCGCGGGCATTCGATCGCGCATCGACCGACGCAGCCACGGAAACGCGCCGGAAGAAACGGACGCTCGCCGGCAACTACCAGATCCTGGCGCAGGAGCCACGTCTGCTGCTGCCCGTGGTAAATCCGGTCTGGCTCCAGTATCTATCGCACAAAGTGGGCCGCCTGATCGTGCCGTGGGCCCTCATGGCCTTACTCCTGTCGAGCCTGACGCTCATCGGATCCGGGGCGGTCTACGTCGCCGCGCTCGGCGCGCAGCTGGTGTTTTATGCGCTCGCGGCGGCAGGAGCCGCGCTCGAAGCCCGACAACGCATGTCGCGCGTCGCGTTCACATTCGTTTTACTGAACTTCTCGGCCATCGCCGGCCTCATGGCGTTGCGCCGCGGCCGTGAGGTCTGGCGGTGAGCGAGCGTCTGACGTTCAACGCTCCGGTGCCCTCCGGCGCAGCGTTGTCCGCCGGCACGGCACCGCCAGTCGACGCTGCGCCGCCGGACGGCACGACCGTCTCGTTCGTCGAGCCGCGCGACCGCGCGTTCACGTGGATGCTGCTCTTCACGGCAGTGCTGTTCCTGCGCCCCCAGGATCTCCTGCCGCCGCTCGATTTCCTGCACCTGGCGGAGCTGACCGCGACGCTCGGCCTCGGGTCGCTCATCGCGTCCCGCCTCGCACGGGGGCAGGCCATCAGTCGCATGACGCCCGAGCTCGTCGGCGTTGTCCTCTTTGGCGCGGTCATCGTGCTGACTGCTCCGTTCTCGATCTGGATGGGCGGCGCCATCGAAGTGTTCCGCGACATGTATTCGAAGGTCATCCTCGTCTACATCCTCGCGGTCAACACGATCACGACACCGAAGCGGCTGGAACGCATCACGTGGGTGCTGGTCCTCGTTGTCGGGTACGTCGCATTGCTGACGATGGTCGATTACCTCCATGGGACGCACATGGTCGGCCACGGGACCCGGGCCCAGGGGGCCGTCGGCGGCATCATGGGGAATCCCAACGACCTCGCGACGAACATGGTCGCGTTCCTGCCGTTGGCGGCGTTTACCGTCCTGCGGCGGTCGAGCGGCATCTTCAAGCGGGCGGCGGCCGCCGGATGTGCGGTGTTGATGCTGGCTGCTGCGGTCGCGTCGGGATCGCGCGGCGGTTTTCTCGGGATGATCGTGATGATCGCGGTATTCGGCGCGATGGCCGTGCGGAAGCGCCCCGGCCTGGTCGTGGCCGCCGCGTTCGCCGGCCTCTGTGCCCTGCCGCTCGTTCCGTCCACTTACTGGCACCGCATTTCCAGCATCACGGACGAGAGCAAGGACGATTTCGGGTCCGCGCAGGAACGCCGCACGCTGATCAAGGAATCGATCGAGGCATTCTCCGAGAATCCCCTGGTCGGTGTGGGCGCCGGCAACTTCAAAGCCTGGAATCCCAACGGACGCTCCGCTGCATGGCATGAGAGCCATAACGTCATCCTTCAGGTCGCGTCGGAGCTTGGCATCGTCGGACTCTCGGTGTTCTTCTTCATCGTGGGCCGTGCGTTCCAGGCCGTCTTCGCGACAAGACGTCTCGTGCGCCGGGCACGCCGCGCCGCAGCGGCGCGCCGAACCGGGAACGCGGTCGATCCGACAGCGCCGCAGATCACGAGCGCAGAGGCCGAGCTGCTCGACGCGCACTCGGCAGCGATGCTGGCCTCGCTCTGTGGCTGGCTCATCTGCGCCGTGTTTGCCTCGGTCGCCTACACCTGGACGCTCTATTACCTCGTCGCACTCGCAGCGACGCCACGGGACATGTTGCGTGATCGGCAGCCTCGCCATGCGGCGTCGAGGGTGCCGACCGGCGCGATCGAGGTGGCGCACGCATGACCGCGCGCCAGGTCCTCCATGCGCCGGTGCGAATGCTTCGGCGCCTCGACCGGGCGATCGCCCGCCGGTCCGACAAGCGGCGGATCCTCGTCGACTCGCGGACGCCGGTGAACTACACGATGGTGGCGCCGGTCGTGCGTGCGATGGCCAGCGACCCGCGCGTGGAATTCTTCTTCACTGCGAGCGAGGAGCCGGGGCGTCTGCGGGACATTTACCGTGAGGCGCCGCCGGAGACGCGTCTGGTGCATCCCAGGCGCGCCGCATTGATGCGGTTCGACGCGTATGTCGCGTCGGACTTCATGTGGCAGACGCTGCCGCGGGGCGGTTGCCGCATCCAGGTGTTTCACGGCGTCGCCGGGAAGTACGGCTTTGACGCGCCGACGGGACACATGCGGCCGTGGGACCGGATTTTCTTCATCAATCGCCGGCGCCTGCGGAACTACGTGACGTCAGGCGCGATCGAAGCAAACAGCCCGGCGATCCGTCTGGTCGGCATGCCCAAGGCCGACGCCGTCGTCGATGGATCCCACTCGCGCGACGCGGTCGTATCCGCGCTCGGTCTGGATTCCGCGCGCCCGGTGGTGCTGTACGCACCGACGTGGTCGCCTGCGTCGTCGCTCAACAGCGTTGGCCTCGATCTGGTCCGGCGGCTGACCGAGCTCCCGATCAACGTCGTGGTGAAGCTGCACGATCGCTCGCGCGACATCAGGCCGCGTTACTCGGGCGGCGTCGACTGGATCGCGGCACTCCAGCCGCTGCTCTCGAACGGCCGGGGCACACTCGCGCCCGGCCACGATATCTCGCCGTATCTGGTCGCCGCAGACCTGATGATCACCGACCACAGCTCCGCCGGGTTCGAGTACCTGCTGCGCGACCGGCCGCTGGTCCGGATTCACAGGCCGGAGTTGATCCGCGAAGCGAACATCCACGCCGAATATGTCGACCTGCTTTCCGCGGCCTCGAGCTCCACGACGGACGTGGACGATACCGTCGCCGCCGTCGAGCGGGGCCTCGCCGATCCGGCCGCGAATTCGTCGACGCGGCGCGCCATCGCGCAGGACCTGTTCTATTGCCCGGGATCGGCGACAACGCGGTCGATCGAAGCGCTGTATGAAGCGATCGATCTCGACCCGGCAGCCGCATCGCAGCCCGTTTTCGAATCACCGGAGGCGTCGTGCCAGCGGTCAGCGTGATCATGCCGGCGTACAACGTCGAGCAATATCTCGCCGCGTCGCTGGAATCGGTGCGCGGGCAGACGTTCCGCGACTGGGAAGTCGTCATTGTCGACGATGGGTCGACCGATCGAACGGCTGACATCGCCGACGACTACGCGCAGCGCGACCCGCGCATCCAGGTCATCCACCAAATGAACGGCGGTCTGTCGGCGGCGCGCAACACCGCAATGCGGTACGCACGCGGCGACTTCTTCGCCCTGCTCGACAGCGACGATCTCTGGGATCCGGATTTCCTCGCGGCGCAGATGGCGACCTTCGCCTCGAACCCTGAGGCGCAGATCGTGTCCGGCAACGCGCGGAATCTTGGTGGCGTCTGGGACGGCAAACCGGCGCGGCCGTGGCCCGACAAACGTCCCCAACCCGATCTGGCTGAAATCCTCCGCGACGAGGAGGCCGTCTTCATCATGTCCGTCTTCCGCCGATCGGTGTACGAGACGATCGGCGACTTCGACGAGCGCATGCGCTCGAACGAAGACTATGACTACTGGCTGCGCGCGGCCGCGGCGGGGTTCCGCTTTGCCCGCACCGATCGGCCGCTGGGCGATTACCGGCGGCGCGACGACAGCCTGTCCGCCAGCGACGTCCGCATGCTCACGGGCCTGCTCGGCGTCTATCGGAAACTTCGTCCGGCGCTCGCCGACCGCCCGGCCGAACTGACGATCCTGGACTCGCAGGTCTCTCGCTTCGAGACCGAGCTTCTCGCCGCCGAAGCACGGGCGGCAATCGATGCCGGCAATCGCGCCACAGCAGCCGAGCGGCTGAAAGCATTGAAGTCGCGAAAGCCGGGACTCGGAATCGCGGTGGCAGCCGTCGTCGCCAGGTGCGCCCCGCCGCTGCTCCCGCTTCTGTATCGCTGGAATCGGGCCCGGCTCGCCCGGCGCAGGGCCGCCAGAGCCGCAGCATGACCTGCTCGATCGTCATCGCGACCTACAATCGCGCCGCGGATCTGCAGGAGACGCTCGCGAGCCTGGCGGCGCTCGAGACCGCTCTCCGGTGGGAAGTGATCGTCGTCGACAACAACTCGACGGACGACACTCGCGGCGTGGTCACTCGCGTGGCAGAGACCTTCCCCGTGCCGCTCCGCTACCTGTTCGAGCGCGAGCAGGGGCGGAGTCCGGCCTTGAACGCCGGGATCAAAGCCGTCACCGGCGACGTGATTCTGACGACAGACGACGACGTGCGTGTCGAGCGGGATTGGCTGGACCGCAGCGTGGACGCACTCGACGAACTTCGCTGCGACTACGTCGGCGGACGCGTGCTGCCTATCTGGGGCGGACCGCGTCCAGGCTGGCTGCCGGACCACGGCGGCAAACATTGGGCGGTGATTGCGCTTCTCGACTACGGCCCGCGGCCGATCGAATTCGGAGCGCGAGTACCGCTGGGTGTGAACATGGCGTTCCGGCGCAGCGCATTCGATCGCGCCGGACTGCTGGACCCGAACACGGGCAGGAAGGCGGGGACCCTGCTCGGCCAGGAAGTCCGGGAGTGGTGCATCCGCGCGCGGGCGGCCGGCGTGCGCGGCGTGTACGCTCCCGGCATGATCGTGCACCACGTGATTCCGGCGGCACGGCTGAACAAGTCGTACTTCCGTCGATGGTTTTACTGGCGGGGCGTGAGCCGCGCGCTGCTCTACGAGCGGTCCGGCCTCGACATGGAAGCGCCGGAAGAGACGTCGCTCGATTTCCGCATGGTTCCGCACATCGCCGGCATACCTCGGTATCTGTTTCGACGCGCGGTTGGGCACGCGTTCGCGGCAATCGGCGCAGCGCTGCGCGGCGACGCATTCGCGGCATTCGATCACGAACTCTGGCTCTGGTTCTTCGCCGGCATCGTCCTACAGCGCTGGAAGGACCGCCACGGAACGAGAACGAACGCGCTGCTCCGTCCGGTCTCCTAGCCATGCTTCGACGTTTGACGCCAGCCATTCACCGGCTCGACGACACGGTCGCCAGGCTGAAAGCGTCGCGGGATGTCCTGTTCGAGCTTCGGACGCCCGTCTACCAAGCGGTGCTGGGCCCGATCGGAGATGCACTGGCCGTCCGCGATGACGTGCGGGTCTGGTATACGAGCGAGTACCCGGCCCGGATCGCGCCGCTCGTGCCCACGGGCTCGTTTCTCACCCACCAGCAGGTCGAATGGCGCCACTTCGATCTGTACGCGAACGGCGATCCATGGGCGGCAGCCCGGCTTCGGCGCTGCTCGCACCGGATCAATTTCTTTCACGGCGTCGCCGGCAAATACGACCTCGATGCGCCCTCGGGCCTGCCCATGGGATTCGAGTACTACGATCGCGTGGCGTTCATCAATCGCGATCGGATGCGCCGCTATCTCGACGCCGGGATCGTGTCGGCGGCCCAGGCAATTCTCGTCGGCTACCCGAAGCTGGATCGCCTTGCCAATGGAGGATGGGACGCTGCGCATGTGCGAGCGCAGGTCGGCCTGACGGTCGGAGCACCGACAGTGCTCTATGCGCCGACCTACTCGACGGCGTCGTCGCTTCATCTGGCCGGCGAA
>Ga0310811_10008376_pt1 | contig 13284 bp, 12 predicted proteins | sample YCmetagenome_FD_207642 | JGI IMG/M metagenome (GOLD analysis project Ga0310811, IMG submission 207642) | Soil microbial communities from experimental microcosm in Duke University, North Carolina, United States - YC | ecosystem: Engineered > Artificial ecosystem > Soil microcosm > Unclassified ...
CCTCGTCGCGCTCGACGACCGAGCCGTGCGGGGTCGTGATCGGCAGCACCTCGGCGTCGAAGTGCCCTGCTTCCCACGCCGCGGCGGCCGACTGGTGCGAGCGCAACGCGAACGCGTCCTGGCGTTCGCGGGGGACCTCGTACCGGGTGGCGACCTCCTCGGCCGTCTCGCCCATGGACAGCAGTCCGTGCAGCTCCTTCATCCGGGGATTGACAAGCCGCCAGCCGAGCCGCGTGTCGAACATCTCCATCTTGTTCGGCAGCGCGTCCTCCGGTCGGGGCACCACGAACGGCGCCCGGGACATCGACTCCACGCCGCCGGCGAGCAGGATGTCGGCCTCCCCCGCCGCGATCGTGCGCGCGGCGAGGGTGAACGCCTCCATGCCCGAGGCGCACAGCCGGTTGACCGAGGCGCCGGGCACGGTGTCGGGAAGGCCGGCCAGCAGCACGGCCATGCGCGCCACGTTGCGGTTCTCCTCGCCGGCGCCGTTCGCGTTGCCCCAGTAGACGTCGTCGATCGCGGCCGCGTCGAGGTTCGGCAATCCGGCCACCAGGTCGCGGATCACCTCCGCGGCCAGGTCGTCGGGGCGCACGCCGCTCAATGCTCCACGCAGCCTGCCTATCGGGGTGCGGCGGGCGGCGGCGATGTAGACGGGGTCCATGCGAAGTACTTCCGTTCCTCAGGCGATCGCGTTGATTCCGGTGTGGGCGCGGCCGATCAGCAGCTTCTGCAGCTCGCTCGTGCCCTCGTAGAGAGTCATCACCCTGGCGTCGCGCAGCAGCTTGCCGACCGGGTATTCGTCGATGTACCCGTATCCGCCGAACACCTGCAGGGCGTTGTTGGCGCTGCGCACGGCGGCCTCGGAGGCGAAGAGCTTGGCCATCGAGGACTCGCGGGCGAAGTCCTGCCCGCGGTCTACCAGGTCGGCCACCCGCCAAGTCAGCAGCCGGGCGGCGTCCACGTCCACTGCTATGCCGGCGATCAGCTCCTGCACCAGCTGGCGGTGCGCGATCACCTTGCCCTCGAACTGGATCCGGGTGGTGGCGTGCGCGACGGCGGCGCGCAGCGCGGCCTCGGCGATGCCGACGCAGCCGGCCGCCACCGACATCCGGCCCTTGGCGAGCGCGGACATCGCGACCGAGAAGCCCTTGCCCTCCGGGCCGAGCATCGCCGACCCCGGCACGCGCACACCGTCGAACGCCAGCTCCGCGGTGGCCTGCCCGCGCAGGCCCAGCTTGCCGTGGATCTCCCGGCGGGTCAGGCCCGCGCTGTCGGCGGGCACCAGGAAGGCGCTGATGCCGCGATGTCCCGGCTCCCCGGTGCGGGCGAACACGAGCGCGATGTCGGCCCAGGTGCCGTTGGTGATGAACATCTTGGCGCCGGTGATCAGCCAGTCCCCGCCGTCGCGCACCGCCCGGGTGGTCAGATGCGCCGCGTCGGAGCCGGTGTCCGGTTCGGTCAGGGCGAAGCAGCCGAGGGAACGTCCGGAACACAGCGGCGGCAGCCACTCGTGCTTCTGCTCCTCCGTGCCCCAGGCGTGGATCGACTTGCCGACCAGCCCGAGGGAGACGGAGACGATGCCGCGCACGGCGGAGTCGCCGCGGCCGAGCTCCTCGAGCGCGAGCACGTAGCCGAAGTGGTCGCCGCCGGAGCCGCCGTACTCCTCCGGGACGGTCAGCCCGAGGAAGCCGAGGTCGCCGAGCCTGCCGACGATCTTCGGATCGACCTGCTCGGCCCGGTCCCACTCGGCGGCGTGCGGCACGATCTCGCGGTCGGTGAACTCGGCCGCGAGCCGGCGCAGCGCCGCGTGCTCCTCGCTGAGCGACAGATCCATCTCGGCCCCTTCGTGGGCGTCCTCGTCCCGGCCGGGAATCCCGCCCGGCCTGCAAAACTTGCACTGCTAGTTTTAGACTGTATCCCCGGCACCGCAGGCGAGGGAACAGGGAGGCGGGGATCGCCGATGGCCCGACCGCACGCCCCGCTGCTGAGCCGGGAGAAGATCGTGGACGCGGCGCTGGCCCTGATCGACGAGGAGGGCCTGGAGGCGCTGAGCACGCGCAGGCTGGCCGGCCGGCTCGGGGTGAGCGGGCCCTCGCTCTACAACCACTTCGCCACCATGGACGACCTCGTCGAGGCGGTGGCCGACCTGGTGATCGGGCAGGTGGATCTGTCCGCGCTGGACGATCCGGCGCTGGAGTGGCACGAGGCGGTGCGGCGCTGGGCCCGCTCGTACCGCGGCGCGCTGGCCGCGCACCCGAACCTGATCCAGGTCGCGGTGCACGGCCCGGGCCGGCGCCCGGCGGCGCTGCGGCTGGCCGACGCGGTCTACGGCGCGATCGTGCGCGCCGGCTGGCCGCCGCGGGAGGCCACCGAGATCGGCGCGCTGATGCGCTTCTTCGTGGCGGGCGCCGCGCTCGGCTCGTTCGCCGGCGGCTTCTCCGAGGACCCGGAGCTGTACGGGGAGGACTATCCGCATCTGCGGCGCGCGCACCTGCTGGCCGCGCGGTCGAGGGACATCGACCACGCGGCCTTCGAACTCGGCCTCGACTCGCTGCTGGCCGGCCTGGTCGGCCGGCGCGGCGAGGCCTCCTGACCCGCCGGACCCTCGAGGCGCCGCTCAGCTCCCGGCCAGCCGGGAGGCCGCGACCACCGAGCCGGGATGCAGGGTGCTGACCACGTTCAGCTCCCGGCCGGGGGAGACCGCCAGCGTGTAGCCGAGCGACGGCCAGCCGACGACGGTCACGTCGTTCGCCGAGGTGAGCGCGACGTCCGAGTGCCCGCGCTGGCGCAGCACCGCGACGGTGGAACCCGAGTGCACCACGGTACTCACCACCAGCGACCGCTGCACCGCCTGGATCAGGGACTTGGCCGCGGTCTCCGCGTGGTCCAGGATCGTCCAGGCCGTGCCCGGCTGGCCGAGCACCGCGCCCACGATCGTCACCGGGAACCCGCCGACCTGGCTGCGGGCGGCGAACAGCAGGCAGCCGCCGGCCGCGGAGGTGGAGCCGGTCTTGATGCCGACGTCCCCGTCCTGGCCGAGCAGTTCGTCGGTGTTGGTGACCACGCCGGCCAGCGGCAGCTCCACCGCCTTGGTGGAGACCATGTCGGCCAGTGCCGGGTCGTGCAGCGCCGTCTCGCCGAGCCGCACCTGGTCGGCCGCGGTACTCATGCTCTGCGCGCTGATCCCGGCCGGGTCGGCGTAGTGCGTGTGCGCCATGCCCAGCGCCTGGGCCTGTGCGTTCATCCGGCCGACGAACGCGTCGACCGAGCCGGCGTCCCAGGTCGCGAGCAGCCTGGCCATGTTCCCGGCGGACGGCAGCAGCATGCCGAGCAGCGCCTGGTGCAGGGTCAGCCGCTCGCCGGTCTGCATCGCGATGCCCGACTCGTCCGGCAGCGGGCTCTTCGCGGCGGCGAACAGCGCCGGGGTGATCTCGATGGTCGGCCCGTCCTCGTCCACGGCCAGCGGATGGTCGCGCAGGATCTGATAGGCCGTCATCGTCTTGGTGACGCTGGCGATCGGCACTTCGGTGTCGGCGGGACCGGAGGATCCCACCGCGCCGACGCCCTCGACGTCCACGTACGCCTGGCCCTTGGCCGGCCAGGGCAGGTCCGGCGGCGGCCCGGCGACGGTGAAGGAGGCGTCGACGGTCTGATCCACATGGACCGGCGCCCAGAAGGCGCCGCGCGACCAGAGCACGCCGGCCGCGACCAGTGCGACCGCGAGCAGACCCGCCGTCAGGACCATGGCCAGCCGGCGCCACCGGGAACGGGGTTGCCGCTGCCATTGCTGGGAAGAGGCTTCGACCTCGGTATCGACCACGGCCCGAGCGTTCCCGCGGGTGTGAGAATCGAACCAACCTATTGACCCGAATGAGGATAAGCATGATGATCTGAAGACGCTGAGGCCGGGATCGTCGGGGGCGGTCCCGGCCCGGGCCGCCCGCGACCGCCCCGGCCGCCGGTCCCGGCCGTCGGAGAACGTCCCGGTCGCGGCCGGGACCGGCGGGATTGGCCCTCACCGCCCCCGGCGTGCGACCGTGGAGGCGGCGGGGGCCGTACTTCGTCGATGGGACCGTGGATGATCACCGTGCGACGCGCCGAGGAACGCTTCCAGACGCGCACCGACTGGCTGGCCTCGAGGCACTCGTTCTCCTTCGGCCGGCACTACGACCCGTCCAATACGCACTTCGGCCTGCTGATGGTCAGCAACGACGACGTGGTGGAGCCAGGCACCGGCTTCGACACGCACCCGCACCGGGACATGGAGATCGTCACCTGGGTGCTGCGCGGCGCGCTGGTGCACCAGGACTCCGAGGGCCACAACGGGGTGATCTACCCCGGCCTGGCGCAGCGGATGAGCGCCGGGCGCGGCATCCTGCACTCCGAGAAGAACGACTCCTGGACCCTGACCGGCGGCCCGGAGCACCACCACCAGGTGCGGTTCGTGCAGATGTGGGTGTGGCCGGACGAGGCCGGCATCGATCCCGGCTACGAGCAGCTGGAGATCGGCGACGAACTGCTGCGCGGCGGCCTCGTCCCGGTGGCCTCCGGCCGCCCGGGCCGGCACGGCGAGGCGGCGATCCGGATCCGGCAGAGGGACGCCGCGCTGCACGCGGCCCGGCTGGCCCCCGGCGCTTCGGTGACGCTGCCCGCCGCGCCCTACGTCCACCTCTACGTGCCGCAGGGGACTGTGACGCTGGAGGGAGCCGGAGCGCTCGCCGAGGGAGCGGCGGCGCGGATCGCGGACGACGCGGGAGGGCGGCGGGTGACGGCCGGGCCGGACGGCGCCGAGATCCTCGCCTGGGAGATGCACGCGGGCATCCGCTGAGCCGGCCGGATCGATCGGCACCGGAGACAGGCGCGGCGGGGCGTGGCCGAAATCACTCTCCGGCCGCCCCTTGGGCGGTTCAGCCGCGGGCCGCGATGAATGCCGGGAGTTCGGTTTCGGATACGCTTCCATCACCGGGCGAATACCGCCGGTGGCGGGCCCGTGATTCGGCGACTATCGGTTACTGGGCGTTCGCACTCAGTTCGAGCTCGGCGAGATCCACACCGTGTTCCTCGGCGATCTCGACGAGATAGCGCATCCGCTGGCCGTAGGCCTTGATCGCGCCCGGCTCGTCCTCCGCCTGGGCCTCCTGCAGGGCCCGGTACGCCTCGGCCACCTGCTGACGCAGCTCCGTCTCGAACTCGCTCACGTTCGACTCCCTTTTCTCGTCCACCCGAAGGATTCCCCGGCCGGCTGACGTCAAGCTGAGGATCAGGCGAGAATTTCCGATTTTCACGTGGTCCGGAAAGTGAACCCCTCCGGGCCTCCGGTAAGTTCCCGGACGCACCCGCGAGTTCCGCGCCCCCGGCACACCGGGTCTTGTCGGGCGGCCCCGGCGCGTCGACACTACAGACGACTCCCGCACACCACCGTCCCCGGAGGTGCACAGAACGTGAATGTTCGAATACCCAGACCGCCGCGCCGCCTGCTGTCCGCCCTCGTCACCGGGACCGCACTGGTGCTCGCCGGCCCCGTGGCCGTCGCGCAGGCGGCCGCGCAGGGCGGCGAACCGTCCGGCAGCACCGTCCACTTCCACGGACTGCCGCAGGTCGGCGCACTGTTCGGTACGGCCGACTACACGGGCCCGGACGCGGCGCACTTCTGCACCGCGACCGTGATCGACAGCCCGCGCGGCGACCTCGTGCTCACCGCGGCGCACTGCGTGTACAGCGCGTCGAAGGGCACGTACACGCACCCCGCGATCACCTTCGCCCCCGGCTACGACGACGGCCCGGACACCGCCCTCGGCGGGGTCTGGAACGTCGCGAGCATCGAGGTCGCGCCCGGCTACGTCGCGGACGGCGCCGAGGAGGACGACTTCGCGCTGCTGGTCATCGCTCCGAAGCACGGCCGGGAGATCCAGGACGTCACCGGCGGCCTGCGCCTGGCCGCGGCGCACCTGCCCGAGCCCGTCTCCGTCGTCGGCTACAACGATCTGCAGTACGACGCCGACGGCAACGAGCCGATCGTCTGCGGCACCCGGGCTTTCGAGGAGACCGACGACGGCCTGCCCTGGGCGCGCTTCAACTGCCCGAACTACCAGGACGGCAGCAGCGGCGGCCCGTGGATCGCCCCCGGCGGCCGGGTCGTCGGCGTGATCGGCGGCTACGAGCAGGGCGGCGACTCGCCGGACTGGTCCTACTCCGCCCTGTTCGGCAAGGACACCCTGGCGTTCTACCGCTCGGTGGCGTTCGCGCGCTGACGGGCGACGGGCGACGGGCCGGGCGCCGGGCGCTCGTGCCTAGCCGCCCTGGTGCCCGACCACCTCGCGCAGGGCCTCCTCGCTGCGGCCGACGACGGCGTGCCCGTCGTCGGCCGTGATGATCGGCCGCTGGATCAGCTCGGGCATCCCGGCCAGCGCGGCGATCCAGCGCTCCCGGTCGGCCTCGCCGTCGCGCGTCCAGCCGGGGATGCCCAGGTCCTTCGCGGCCTGCTCTCCGGTGCGGGTGATGTCCCACGGTTCGAGGCCGAGCCGGCCGAGCACCTCGCGCAGCTCCGCCGCGCTGGGCGGGTCCTCCAGATAACGGCGTACCGTGTACTCGGCGCCGGCCTCGTCCAGGAACTCGAGAGCGCCGCGGCACTTCGAGCAACGGGGGTTGATCCAGATCTCCACGGTCCGATCCTAATGTCCCTCGCGACCGGACGCGTGGCGTGGGAAATTTCTTCGCATAGCACCGGATAACGGGACAACACACGTGCCGGCCCGCCCGTCCGATGCAGTGAATTCGAGTACTGACCGCCACAATGGCGCCATGGAACTCGACGGCGACGTCGGTGACGTCAAGTCCAGGCTCCCCTTTCCGTTCAACGAGGACCTCTCGCCGGTGCTGCTCCGGCTCAACCGCCGCACCGAGCGCGGGCGAAGGCAGCTGGCCAACGACCCGGTCACGGCGGCGTACCTGGCGGCGGCGCTGCGGCTGGTGGAACGCAACCTCGGCCCGCGTGCGCCGGCCGGGCCAGCGCACGGCGGCGCTCCCGGCGGGCGCGGGCAGGGCGAGGCCGAGCACTCGCCGTTCGGCTTCCTCTCGCAGCGCGCCGTCGCCGCGGAGGTGGCCGGCAACCCCGACCCCTTCCCGCGCCGCGGCAGCGTCTCCACGCTGCGCGCGAGCTGGCACACCCAGTCCGACTTCGTGGCCGACCTGGTCGGGTTCATGCTGTGGACCGGCTACTACCCCTCGGCCTACGCGGAGACGCTGCGGACGGGCGCCGACCGGCTGGCCGAGGCGCCGGACTTCGCCGCCGCGGTGCAGGACCTCGCCTTCGCCATCACCGAGCACCTGCTGGCCATGGTCAGCTTCCGGATCCAGCTCGCGGCCTCGCTCGGCGCGGACGAGGACCCGGCGGTGCGCGCCGTGCTCGCCGCGAAATACGAGCGGGGGCAGGCGATCTGGGGATCGATCTACGACCGGATGATCGCCGCGCGGGGGCTGAAGCTGCGCGCCGGGGTCACGCTGAATCAGCTCACCGACATCCTCACCGCGACCGTCGAGGGCTGCGGCCTGCGGGCGATGGCCGAGGGTCCGGAGGCGTGCGTGCTGGACCGGGCGAACCGTCGCAGCCTGCTGAGCATCGCTTCGCTCGCCCTGGTGCGCGGCTGTCTGGAGCCCAAGGACGCCGAGGATGGCCTGAGCCTGGCGGACGCGGTCAACGCGCTGGTGACCGCGCCGCCAGGCGACCGGGAGGGCGGCGCCGCCGCCTCGGCGCCGACCGCCGGGCCCCGGGGCGGACAGGGGTTGCCGCCCGTGAAGTCGCCCGACTGAAGGAGAAGTCCGAGAGCGCTCCCCACCGGCGCTCTCGTACTCCAGACCCCCACCATCTTCCCTCCGGTACACGAACGTGTCCCCACGGCAACAACAGCACAGCCGCGTCCGCGAAACGCGGTGAGGGAGGCTCTCCGAGCCCTCCGGCGGGGGACGCGCGATCGCCCCCCGGTTTCCGGGCCCACTCCCTCTGCCGAGTGCTGAGTGAGGACACGGTACGCCGTCCCACATACGGCGTTCGTGTGCTTGCTCAAGGTAGGCGACGTACGGGGCGGGCCCATAGGCGCGCGGGTGCGCGCTGGTACGCCGTACGGTGCCGCATCCTGTCGGATGCGGCACCGTACGGCGCGTTTATCAGTTGTCTTCGGTTCAACGTGCTGACTCAGTCTCAGGCTCCGATGCTCTCCAGCTTCTCGGCCTTGTCCTGTCCGGCGATCGTGTCCAGGTTGTGCTGCGGGGCGGCCGGGGCGAGGCGGGCGGCACGGGCGGCGAGGCCGAGGGTGCGGGTGACCAGCATCGCGATGGCCATGAACACCAGGGTGTCGGTGAGGGCGTTGACGCTGACCTGGTGCGCGATGCCCCAGTTGACGAGTTGGGTGGGGAACCAGTGCACCGCGCCGTAGGAGAAGGCTGCGCGGGCTGCGATGACGGCGGTCCACAGGGCGGCGTAGCCGTATCCGGCGCGGCTGACGGGCTTGCCGGTTTGCGGGCTGCGGTAGACCTTGATGAGTGCGGCTGCGGCGAGGCCGAGGAGTATGCCGGCGATGGTGCCGCCGATCTCGAGGGCGAGTGCGGTGCCGCTGTGGGCGGGGGAGCGGGCGAACAGGGGGACGATGACGGCGGCGACGATCAGGGGGCGCAGGATGCGGGCGCGTCCGACTTTGCGTGCGGGGCCGAGGTCGGTGGCCAGGACCGAGGCGAGTACGGCGACGTTGACGATTATGGCCTGGGTGAGTTCGGACATCTCCGTGACTCCGTTTCGGGGCTTCGCAACCGCTGCGGTTGCTGGCAGGTGCTGCCTGACACGACCTACTGTGCGCCCGGGCAAGGCGGTGGCGAGTCGGACCGCAGTACCAGCGGAAGTACCAGTTCACGGCGTTCCAGGGCACCGGGTCACCCCCTGGTACCAAACGGTGCCGTCCGGGAGCCTCGGCCGTCGGCATGACAGCGATGATAGGCAGAAATAACAGGCCCAATAGCGGCCAAGCTTGCCCGGCGCGGTCATCGACGATGCCGCCGCCGAACCAAAAACAAAATCGCGCCTACGCGCTCAACATAAGCGACTTGTGACGTTACAAAAGGAGACTTGTGACTTTGCCGGGCTCCGGTCTTCGAGGTCAGACCGATCCGGCGCTCAGTGCCGCCGGAATCCGCCCAGGACGCGGGTGAGGACGGCCGGGCGGAAGAGGGTGGAGGGTTCTGCGATCAGGGACATCACTTCGAGGAAGCGGGTGGTGACGGTCGGGCTGGTGGTGGCGCTGGCGACGATCCTGTCGATATACCGGTGTTGGATGCGCACGAGGTTTCCGGTGGGGCCGCCGGTGGTGGCGGGGAAGCGGACGTCTTCACTGGAGGAGAGCATCCACGCGGCTTTGGCAGCGCGGTCGATGCCGCTGCGGGCAGCGTCCGCGGTGGCGTGGCCGATGCCGCCGGGCCGTTCAGCTGCCTTGCGCAGGGCGAGTGCGTCGAGTGCGGCCACGCTCATGCCCTGGCCGTAGCAGGGGTTGAAGGTGCAGGCGGCGTCGCCGGTGGCGACCAGGCCGTCGGGTGCGCGCCGCTCGTAGTGGCGGCGCAGGCTCGGACCGGGCAGGAAGCCGCGTACCGGGCCGACCGGTTCGGCTCCGGCTAGCAGGTCGCCGACGCAGGTGTCGCGTAGCTGCCGGATGTGCCGGGCGAAGCCCTCCTCGCCGGGGGCGGGTTCGCCGCCGCGCATCCCGGCCAGGCTCACGATCCAATGCCCTCCCTCGGCGGGCAGCACGACGCCCAGGCGTGGGTTGTCGGGGGCTTTGGTCTGCAGGTAGATGCAGTTCTGGCTTGGCCCGGCCTTGGCGTCGGCGTTGTCGTCGCCGTCGTGCCCGTCGGGGCGACGGTAGACGCGGCTGGAGTAGGACACGCCCGCGTCCACGCGCTCTTCCGGCGCGGTCGGGGCGCCGAGGGCGGCCAGCCACGCGGGGACGGACGTGGTGCGTCCGCTTGCTCGACGACCAGTTCGGCGTGGATCTCGTGCACCGCGGCGTCCGGGGTGCCGCGTTCGCGCACACGAACTCCGGTGATCGTGCGTGCGTCGCCGAGCAGGCCGACGGCCTCCCGTGCCTCCAGGATCTCGATGCTCGGTTCGGTACGGACTCTGCGCAGCAGCGCGGCATCGAGCAGCGGGCGGGTGCAGAAGATGAAGCCCAGGTCGCTGTCGAAGTCCGGGAGCCATCCGGCGGCGGTGAGCCAGCGCAGGTCACAGGGCATTGCGATGCGGATCGCGCCTGCGGCCGTCAGTTCTGCGCACACTCCGGGCATGAGCTGTTCGACGGCGCGTTGCCCGGCTTCGAGCAGCAGGTGTCCGTGGCGGGACTGAGGCACTCCGGCGCGGTGCTCGGGCGCGTCGTCGTCGGGGTAGCGGTCGCGTTCGACGATCAGGACGCGTTCGGCCTGGCAGCGCCGCGCCCAGGCCGCCAGCAGCCCCGCGACCGAGCCGCCGATCACCACGGCGGTACCGCGACCGGAACTCAGGCCATTGCTACGGCCGTTGCTACGGCCGGTACCGCTGCCGGGACCCTGGCCGAAATCCGCGCCGGAACCGAAGGCTGCCATGCTACGCAGACTATTGATGCCGATCCGGCACGCGTACCGGTGCGCGGAGACGGCCGGGGGCGGCCAGGAGCGCACCCGGCGCGCACAGCTGTCAGCTCGGCATCCACACCGACGGCCGGCTCGGGAGGTCCTGGGGCTGAGTCGCATCCGTTCCGGGGGAGAACACGCTTACCGAGACCGGTGCGTCGGATCGCGCGGGCGGCATGAGAGGCGTTGACGGCGCAGCGGGCGCAGCCGGCGGGCGGTACCGCGAGGTGACGACCGAGGAGAGGATCATGCTGTCCTGGGTGGTGACGTCTCCTTGCACCACCGATCTGGCGTAGGCGTTGAAGAGGTCCTTAGTGGCTCGCAAGGCCGTCTCGGACCTGCGCAGCAGCGGCCGGATCCAGGCCTCGACGGCCTTGTCCGCATCGCCGGCCGTCGCGGCGACCCGATGCAGGATGCTGATGTTCCGGGCCTCGTCGGCCGTCACGACGTCGCCGATCAGCGCCATCTCCCTGGTCCTGGCGATGCCCACCTCGCCCACCAGGCGCGCCAGTCCGCCGCCCCATGCCGTGGGCATCCCCAGCGCCAGTTCCGGGAGCCTGAACGAACATTCCTGCGTGCCGACCCTCAGATCGCACGAGACCGCGAGGAGCACGCCGGCCCCGATGCTCCTGCCGTGCACGCGGGCGATGGTCACGGCCGGCAGGGCGCTGAGGGCTTCGCACACGTGCTTGGCCTTGTCCGCGACGCGGCGCAGGGCGGCGCCGCCGGGGTCCTGCTCGGCGAGCCTGATCAGTTCCGCGCGGTCGCCGCCGAGGCAGAAGTCGTCGCCCGCGCCGGAGAGTGTCAGGGCTCGCACGTCCGAGCGGTAGCGGATCTCGCCCAGCAGCGCGGACAGGGCGTCGAGGACGGCTTCGTCGACGGCGTTGCCCTCCTCGGGCCGGTTCAGCACGACGTGGACGACGGCGCCGTCGTGGGTGACCTTCAGTGGATCTCGCATTCCGGCTCTCTCGACATCAGGGGGTGTTGGCCTACGTGTCGCCATGCGTCGCGTTCGACGGATATCGGCAGGCGCAGCATGCGGCGGAACGCGACCCGGGCGTCCCAGACGGGCGGCGAGCTGACGGTCAGCTCGGGCAGCCGGGTCAGGATCGCGCGCAGCAGCACGGTCGCCTCCATCTTGGCGAGCCCTGCGCCCAGGCAGTAGTGGACGCCGCCGCCGAACGCCAGGTGGCGGCTTCGCCGGGTGGTGTCGAAGGTGTCGGGATCCGGGACGCAGTCCGGGTCGTGGTGCGCAGCGCCCATCATGACGTAAACCAGTTGTCCCTCAGGGACCGGAGTGCCGTCGATCTCGGTGTCGCGGCTCGCTATGCGGGTCGAGACCTGGACGGGCGGGTCGAACCGGAGGACTTCCTCGATCGCGTCGGGGACGGCTTCCGGATCCGCGCGCAGCCGGCGCATCTGGTCGGGGTGGCTGGCCAGCAGCCACACGACGCTGGAGAGCAGGTTGGAGGTGGTTTCGAGGCCGGCCATCACGGCGAAGGTGGCGAGCCGTCTGACGACGTCGTCGGCGAGGTCCTGGTCGCCTTCCAGGTCGTCCCAGAGCCGTATCCAGGACGAGAGCACGTCCAGGCGGGGTGATGTGCGGCGCTCGGCCACGAGCGCGGTGAAGTAGGCGCGCAGTTCGAGTGCTGCGATGTCGGCCTTCGCCAGTTGCGCGGGGGAGGGGAACAGCTCCTGCGCGTAGGCCTGGTCGTGGGTGAGGTCCCTGAGCATCGGGAAGTCGGCGGCGGGCACCCCGAGCCAGGTTCCGACCGCGGCGACCGGCAGTTCTTCGCTGACGTCGGTGACGAAGTCGGCCTCGCCGTCGCGCAGCTGTCCGGCGAGGCGCTCGAGCAGCCGGTCGGTGAGCGACTGGACGGCCCGGCCGAGCCGCGCCAGGGTCGCCCGGTCGAACACGTTGCCCAGGGCGTGGCGCTGCCGGGTGTGCTCGGGCGGGTTGGTGACCATCAGCATTCTGCCGAACTCGGTGGAGGCCGGCGAGGTCCAGCGCGAGCCCTGGCGGGCGCGCCATCCGGCGTCCGGGGTGATCCACAGGCCCTGCCGGAGGATCTGGTTGCAGGCCTCGTATGTCGTGACCATGAGACCCCCGCCCCACGGCGAGGGCACGACGCCTCCCAGCCTCCTCAGTTCGGCATAGACGGGATACGGGGATGCCTGTCCGCGGGCGGAGCGGAGGCGGGACATGAGGGATATGACAGCACGGGAGTCGGGCGCTGCAGCGGATTCCATTTTGCCTCTTCTAACGAGATGTGACGAGAGGGAGTCATATCTCCGGCGCACGTGCTACGGCAATCAATGGAGTCATTTTCGGTCTGTGTCTTTCGGCGGGTGGCAGGCGGTTCCTGCTACCGACCGTTGTGATCGTATCGCAGGGAAGGCCTTGAGTCTCGTGCGTCCTTTGTGATTGTCCGCACACTCTGCGCAGTCGAGATGGCGTGTCTGCACCCTTCGTCCGTTTCGTGATAGCGGCGTGCTCGGACCCTGCGGTGCCACGGCACGGAGGCCGGAACGCGTCCCCTGAGGAGGCCGACGGACGGAGGAGCGTTCGGGCCCGCAATTTCAAATGGATCGGGAAATGCTCGGGGGCGCGGTATCGAGGTCTCGATACCGCGCCCCCGCGGC
>Ga0310811_10008377_pt1 | contig 13284 bp, 12 predicted proteins | sample YCmetagenome_FD_207642 | JGI IMG/M metagenome (GOLD analysis project Ga0310811, IMG submission 207642) | Soil microbial communities from experimental microcosm in Duke University, North Carolina, United States - YC | ecosystem: Engineered > Artificial ecosystem > Soil microcosm > Unclassified ...
GCGGATGCAGGTCGATTTGGCGTCGATCATCGACGACGACGCCTCGCGCGAGGAAATGGAGGCGCGCGCGCTGACGCTCTACAGCCGGTTCTTTCGGGAGGACGACTGCTTCCTCTTATGGGCGGAGGCAAAACTGCTCGCGGCGCGGGATGCAAAGTTCCGGTCGCGATTCAATGCGTTCTCGCATGAAAAGCGAGAATTCCTGACCGGATACATTCGCATGTTTTCCGAGCACGTGGGGACACCCTTGCCGTTGCCGGCGGAAGTCTTGGCGCTTGGTCTCATCGGCCTATGCGAGGGCGTGCATGCGTTCCGCGTGTGCGATCCGCAACACGTTACCGACGACCTCACCGAGGCGGTGCTCGCGGGCTTTTTTGCCAAAGTCATGTTCGGGAGCGCGGGCGGGCCCGGAACCACATAGGGCCGGCGGGCCGCGGTTTGCCGATCGTTCGACAGGACGAGCGCTGCGAGCTGGCGCGGCGCGTTAGGTACCGTTGGGTACGCTAGAGCCCTAGCCCGGGACCATAGTTGCTGCTGATGTGCCGCGCCACCGAGTCGATGTCGGCATAGTCTTGCTCGGGCAGCCCGTCGAGGATTGCGAGTAGCTCATTGCTCGCGCCCGCATCGCGCGCGGCGTCGACGATATGGTCTTTGTTGGCCGGATAGCGAACCGCGTGCAGCACGTCCGCGATCTGCAAATCGATCGATTCCATGGGCACGGAAGACACATTCGGCGCCGCCTGCCCGTTCGCCTTGGCGGCATCGGCATCGGCAGCGCCGGCGCCCGGTTCCTGCTTTTCGCGCGCGCTCATGTGCGGGACCTCCGCTCATGCGCCGCGAAGTGATTGGCCAATTCGTGCGGCTTGGGCAAGGTGATCCGCGTCCAATGGCCGCGCGCCGACGAGGTGTCGGTCTTGACATCCGGAGCCGGCGGCGCGACGGGGGCCGCGTTTGCTCGGGCGGCCGCCAACGCAGCGCGGGCGGTGATGCTGTCGAGGGCGGCGGTATGAATGGGCGCCGCGAAGCACGAAGCCGAAAGCAATGCCATGGTGGTCAGTGTCGAGGCTTTCATCGCTCGACCTCCTTCTCGATAGGGCCTATCGCCGATCATCTCGGGTCAGTCGGTCCGATCCAACGTTTTATGCTGATCCTCGGTGAAGCAGGGCGCGTGCCCGGGCCGCTTCGACGAAGCGTACTCGGCGTCAACGCAGCACCTCGAAATGCGTCCAAGGCCACGAGGGCCGGTCGCGCATGTAACCGTTGAGCCAATTCCATTGCGGGTGGCGCTTCATGAACGCTTGCGCGTCGAAGGGCTTGCCGCAAGGGTGGCCCCAGCGCGCCCAAAACGCGAGGTCGCGCGCCATTTCGCTGTCGACGACCTTCCCGTCGTTCGCCCCCCAGGGATTGAATGGGCCGTGATCCGAAGCGCCGAAGCGTGCGTCGTCGAGTTCCAAATGCCCGCAGATCGTGCGCGAGCACGGATTGTCGTCGCGATCCAAATAGACGTCGTAATGATCCGCGATCATTTGCTTGGCAAGCTCGATATCGATCTTGCCGTGGTGCAGTTCGGCAAGCTGCATGAACCGAAGCCGACGCGCCCCGTTCTTGCGCACGTCGGTATAGTCCTCGCCCTCGCCGATGCATTCCTGGTTGCGGATCTTGAGGTCGGTCGCGGTGTTATAACCGCAGTAAAAGCCGTCCTTGGTGCTTTCAAAGCCGGAGTAGTGCAGGCCGAGCTCGTACCGCGCGATTTCGCCGGTTTTCGTGTCCCCGAGCAGCCAACTGTTCGCGTAGCCGCCGTTGTTCGACAAGGCGAACATTTCGCACCAGTCGCCGATGCTGTTCGCGTACTGCGTGGCGCGGCGGGACCGATAGAACTCGGGTGCGCCCGCGCTGTTGTAGCCGGCGAAGTTCGAGATCGTCGTCTCGGTGATCATCAATCCGGCGGACGTCAGCCAAAAATCGGTCAGGCTCGAAATGCAGCCCGGCAGGCCCTGCATCAAGATCCGGTGGCCGGAATCGGGCACGATGTCGAAGACGACGTTGAACGCATCGCCCGCGGCATAACGATCCCAGGAGTTGTGCGCCATGACGATGCGCCCATCGCGCGTGGCGCTGCCCGTGGCGATGAATGCGCTGCAATGATGCCCGCGCCGGCCGCGCCATGGCTTGACGCCTACTTGCGGGTCGCGCGCGGCGGCTTGCGCCGGCCACCAGCTCTGGAGCAGGTCCATGTAGCCGTTCCAGGCCAGCACGTCGTCGAACGGTAGTTTCGCACCGTCGGCAATGCCTTGAATTTCGTCGGCGAACTCCCGGTCGAGCTTCGATTCGAACTGCGAGCGAGCCGCCTTCGTGAACGTTTCGAAATCCTCTCCCGTATCCCAGCGCGCCAGGTACTTGGCCGTACGGATCGCGTTCTGAATTTCCGCGGCGAGCAATTGCCCGTGCTGTTCGCCACGATCGTAGGGTTCGCCTTCGATATGCACGAATATCCAGCCAGCGTGGTCACGGCGCACGGCATCGAGGGACGGTTCGCTCATCTTCGCTCCGGATCGATTCATCGATCGAAAGGGCTGCGCTCGGCGCGCCTCGGGGCGGCGCGCGGCGGGCTCGGCGGCCTGCTTTTTATTGTAGAAAATATGCGGCGCTTTGCCATTGGCGCGAGCACGGGCCGTGCGGCCCGCCGCCATGCATCAAATAGAGGGATTCATCCGACGGTAGGCGTCGAGCAAGGAAGTTTTATAGACGGCGCCGACGAGCGTCGGCTCCGCGGCGCTTGCCACGACGGGTAGGCGCTCGCCCCGGAACGCCAGGAACCGCTGCAACGCAACGCCAATCGGCATGTCGGGCGTCAGGACGGCAAACTCGGGCTGTAGATAGTCGGCCGCGGTGCGCTCGGAGGTGTCGCGCTTTTCGAGCAAATCGGACGTGATGTCCTTTAGCGCGACGACGCCGCGAAAATGACCGGCATCATCGGTGACGTACAGGTATTTCACCGGGTATTCGAGAAAGACGCGCGTCATGTCGCGAACGCTGGCGCCTAGCCGCACGACCGTATCGGCAGGCTTGACGAGCTCACGCACCTGCGCCGCGCGAAGCCGCGTGCGCTCTTGCTCGTCGGCGTGCCGCCGCAGCGTGATTTCGTACATCGACGTCTTGTTGATGGCGCGCGAGACAAAATAGGCGACGACGCACGAGAGCATCAGCGGCAGCACCACCTGATAGCTGAGCGTCATCTCGAAGATCATGAGGATCGCCATCAGCGGCGCCTGGGTGGCGCCTGCGAGGAACGCGCCCATGCCCACGATCGCATAGGCGAACGCGCCCGACGTGCCGTGCGGCCACCAGCCGTGAACGAGCAGGCCGAACAACGACCCGAGCGTGGCGCCGACGAACAGCGTGGGCGTGAATACGCCGCCGACGGCGCCCGAGCCGACGGTGGCCGCCGTCGCGACGATCTTGCACGTCAGCACCACCACCAGCGCCGTCCAAGTCCACGGGGAGTGCAGGATCGAGTTCACGACGCTGTAGCCGTTGCCCCAGACTTCGGGCGTCCAGACCGAGATGACCCCGACGACAAGGCCGCCGAGCGCCAGGCGGGCGGGCAGAGGAACGGGAAGACGCTTGAAGCGCGAGCGCGACGCCTCGAGCAGGTGGAGAAACTGAGGCGCGACGGCGCCGCAAAGGAACCCCAGCGCCACGAACAGCAGTACTTCGGGGCCGGCGATCGCGGGAAATTCCGGCATTTCATACGGCGGCTTATACCCGGAGAACTCGCGCATGACGATGTTGGCCACCACCGACGAGACCACGACGGGCCCGAAGTTTTCCATCGCAATGGAACCGAGCACGATTTCGGTGACGAAGAACGCACCGGCGATCGGCGCGCTATAGGCCGAGGTGATCCCGGCCGCGGCGCCGCACGCGACGAGCAGGCGCAAGCGCGGCGGATCGAAATGCACCCAGCGGCCCACAACGGAACCCGCCAATGCCGCGAGTTGAACCATCGGCCCTTCGCGGCCGATCGAGCCGCCGCAACCGATAGTGAACAGCGACGAGATGCTGCGCCAGAGGCTCGGCCAAAAGGGCACCACGCCGTCGCCGATCGAAATCGCTTCCATGTAATCGGAGTTCGCGTGCATGTCCGCGCTGCGGCGCGCGATGATGAGGAAAGCACCGGCGACGAGCCCGCCGGCGGCCGGCAGCCAGATTCGAATCGTCCACGGCAGGGCGCGCGCCATCGCGACGAAGCTGCCCGTGTGGCGCGTGAACGTCCACTGAAATGCATCGATGCCATGCCGGAAGGCCACTGTTGCAAACGCGCCGAGCACGCCGACAATGACGGCCCAGACGAGCATCGTATGGGCCTCGGACAAGCGAAACAGCGATTGCGCGCGCGTGCGCAGGCGTAGCAGGAATGAAAGCACGGAGAAAGCGGCGGCCCACGGCGCTGGGGATTGAGACGAGCGCAAGCATAGCATCGGCTCAGGCTCGTCGGGCCTATCGGTCGCACCGATATCGGAGCGCTCGGGGCGGGGTTCGGTAAGGTCGGCGCGCTTCAATGGGCAGGGGCGATATCGAGTTCCGCGTAGTGTCGGAAAATGCCGGTCTCGTTGAACGGCAGGCGGCGCTCCGAAGCCAGGTACGCGGCGATGTTCGGTCGCGCCGCGACGGCCTTGCGCAGGGCTGCCAGGCGCGGATAGCGCGAGGCGAAACGCGCGGTTGCGCGCGGAAAGGCGTAATGAAGCCCTTCGATGAGCTGAAACATCGAGAGATCCACGTAGGTCAGCGCGCGGCCTACGAGATGCGCGTCGCCATCCGGATTCTGCGCGAGCACCCGCTCGAAATAGCGCATGAACTTGGGCAGGCGGTGGGCGAGGAAGTCGCCCGCACGCGCTTTTGCCTCGCGCTTTTGCTCCTCGTAGTACTGGCCGGTCGCGATCGGGTGGTGCGTGTCGTGCACCTCGGTCACCATGTCGGCGATCGTCAACTGCAACCCGTGTACGACGTGGCGCAGATCGCCTTCCGGGGCGAGGTGGAGCTTGGGCCCGAGGTAAAGCAGGATGTTGGCCGTCTGCGAGACGATGAGGTCGCCGTCTTTCAGAAACGGCGGTGCGAACGGGATGAGCGGCTCGGTCTTGCTGTTCAAGATGGCCATCATGGCCGATTCGCCCAGTTCATCGTCTTCGCTGCCGCGCACCACATCGACGTAAGGGGCCCGAGCTTCCTCGAGCGCGAGGCGGACGAATTCCCCGCGGCCTTGCAATCCGTCCCAGTAGTAGAGTTCGTAAGGCATAAGGTGTCCTCTAGAAAAGCGGCTGCGCGCCGCACGTTTGGGAAACGCGCAGCACGCCGCTTGCCTACCGCATGCGCTCAGCCGAGCAGACGCTCGACGCCCAAGGTGATGCCGAGACCGCCGACGATGAGCCAGACGTAGAGGATCAAGCCCGTCGCCAGGGCACGGGGGCCCGCCTTGCGCACTTGAGCGATGCGCGTTTCGATACCGAGCGCGGTCATGGCCATCGTCAGCGCAAACGTGTCGAGTGCATTGATCGATTGCGTCGCGGCCGCAGGCAGCACATGCAGCGAATTCACGAGCACACAAGCGAGGAAGCCCAACGCGAACCAGGGCACGGCAAGCTTGCGCGGCGCCTGAGGGTGCGTATGCCGACCCGCTGCGGGCGAGCCCACGACATCTTCTCGAGACCGGCGAGCAAGCCATACGCCGAGCACGAGCAGCACCGGCACCAGCAGCATCACACGGGTCATCTTGACGATCGTTGCGACGTGCGTTGCCTCCGCGCCGACGTTGCTGGCGGCGCCCACCACTTGCGCTACCTCGTGAATGGTACCTCCGAAGAACAAGCCGACGCCGAGCGTGTCGAGATGAAGCCAGCCGGTGCGATACATGAGCGGGTAGAGGAACATCGACAGTGTGCCGAACAGCACCACGCTGCCCACGGCGACGGCGCTCTTTTCCGGCTTCGATTGCAGCGTCGATTCGAACGCGAGCACCGCGGCCGCGCCGCAGATCGCACTGCCGGCGGCGGTGAGGATGGCCGTGTCGCGGTCGAGCTTCATAAGCTTCACGCCGAGCCAGGTCCCCAAGACCAATGTGCTGACGACGACGAGGACCGAGACGGTCAACCCGGGTAGCCCGACTTGCGCGATCTCTTGCAAGCTCACGCGCAGGCCGAAGAAGGCGACGGCGATGCGCAGCAGTTTGCGCGCTGAAAAATTCACGCCGGCAGCCCAGTGCGCCGGCATACCGGCCCGCAGTGTGTTGCCGTATAGGGCGCCGGCGACGATGCCGACGATAAGGGGGCTGATTCCGAGCCCGGCGATCGACGGCATGGCGGCGAGCCGCGTGACCGCGGCCGCGAACAAACCGACGAACAGAATTCCGTTGAGCTGACCGTGCGATGCGGCGCCGGATGACGCGGATAGCGTGTGAGTCGTGGACATCTTGGGTGCCTTTGAGGCAGGTTTCGATGGGCTAATCCTAAAGGGCTTATAAGCTTATGAAAAATCGTCATTTGTGACGTAATATATTGGCTGGACTGATACTTTCGATGAAATGACACCCGATCAACTGATAACGTTTGCCGCCGTCGCCGAGCACTTGAACATCAGTCGCGCGGCGCTCGCCATGCATTTGTCGCAGCCGGCCGTGTCAGGGCAGTTGCGGCAACTGCAAGACGAATTCGGCGAGCCGCTTTATCGGCGGGAAGGCCGCGGCGTGCGGTTGACGCCGAGCGGCGCTCAGCTTGCCGAGTACGCGTTGCGCTTGCGCGAGACGTTTCGACAGGCCCACGCTTATCGCGATGCGTTGCGCGGTGTCGCGCAGGGCACACTGCGCATCGGCGCGAGCACGACGATCGCGAGTTACCTGCTGCCTTACCTGATCGCCGAGTTCCAGCGCCGTTTTCCGGCGGTCGAGGTGCAGACGGCAGGCGGAAATACCGGCGACATCGTGGCATCGCTTGGTTCCCTCGATGTCGCGATGATCGAAGGACCGGTGGGCGCCGATCTTCCTGACGGCACGGGTGTTCGCGTCTGGCGCGAGGATGAGATCGTTGCGATCGTGCCGCGCGATCACGAGCTGGCCGATCCGGCGCAGCGGCGCGCGAGCGGTCCGACCTTGGCCGAAGTCGGTGCGCATCCGCTCGTCATGCGAGAAGAAGGGTCAGGGGTGCGTCAGTTCGTCGAACAGTCCTTCGAGTCCGCCGGCGTGGCGCCTCGGGTCGCGCTGGCCGTGGCCGGCGTGGAAGGTGTGAAGGAGGCCGTGCGGGCAGGCATGGGGGTCGGCTTTATATCGGCGATGGCGATGCGGCACGAGGACGGCGCGCTGGTGCAACTGTCGCTCGCACCGGAACCCTTGTTGCGGCATTTTTCGATTCTCGTGCCGCACGAAGGGGCCCCGTCGCGCGTAGCCGCCGGTTTCCTCCAACTGTGCGAGACCGAGGCCGACGCAGTGGTCGGGGGGAAACACGACACCAAGGGCGATGGCGTCGCCTGACCGCCAACGTCATGCCGCGCAGCTCCCGTTCGGCCGGCGGACGAGTAGGGATTACCAGAATGGCGCGGTTTCGGGGCCAGCGCGCATGATCGCAGTCATCGAGCTTCCGCTCGTTTTTTTGTTATTCAGATGGAACCGGTTCCATTCGAGCGAAGAGGATTCAAAACCATGCGGCTGTCAACCGAACCTGAAATCGCGATCGTGGCGAGCGCGTTTGGCGCGGACGCCGTGCGCCGGCGTGGCCATGCTGCGTGGCTCGGGATCGTGGCAGGGTCGGGCGCGGCTGCGTTCGAAGTGCGGCGAGAACTTTTCGCGCACGAGGCCGATGCTTCACTGGAAGCGCTGCGCGTGCTCGGCAGCGCGGTGGCTGCGCAAGGCCTATGGGCCGTCTATTCGACGCCGACTGAGCTTTTTCTCGACGATGGCGCGTTAAATAGCGCGGGAATCGCCGCGGCCTTTACCGAAGCCGATGCATTGGGAGCACGTTCGGTGAAGCTGCAACTGGGCAGATTCTCGGGCCGAGCCGATGCGGCGACGATCGAACGCTTGAGCGCCGGGCGGCGCGCGCGGCTCTTGGTCGAGAACGGCCAGCGCGTGGAGGACGGCACGATCGGCCCGTTTCTGTCGCTGTTTTCTGCGCTCGCGCGCGAGGGTGCGCCGAAGGCGCTCGGCATGACGTTCGACATCGGCAACTGGCAATGGCCGGGCGAGGCGCCGATCGTAGCGGCGCAATCGCTCGCGCGACATGTCGAGTACGTGCATTGCAAGTCGTCGGAAGGAGAGGGCGCGCGACGCTTTCCGGTCGCTCCCTCACCGACCGATCCGCTGGTGAAAACCGTATTGGACGTCCTTCCGCGCAACGCCCCGCGCGGAATCGAGTTTCCGCTCGACGCCGCCGCGCCGTCCGACGATGCGCATCGCGCCGTCAACTGGCTGGCGGCGGCGTGAAACTTGGTCTATACGATTGTTATGAAGGAAACGGCGCCGCGCGCCGTTGAATGAGAAGGAGCATTCGATGTCTATTCCGCTCGACGTTTTGACGTATGGCGAAGCGATGGCGCTATTCGTCGCCGACGAAACAGGGCCGCTCGAGGCAGTCGGCCATTTCACGAAGCGTATCGCGGGCGCCGATCTGAACGTTGCGATCGGCCTTGCGCGACTCGGATTTCACGTGGGCTACGTGAGCCGCGTCGGCGCCGACAGCTTCGGGCGCTACGTGCTCGACACGCTCGCGCGCGAGGGCATCGACGCGAGCCGGGTCGCCGTGGACACGCGTTACCCGACGGGATTTCAGCTCAAAGGAAAGCAGACCGACGGCACCGATCCGATGGTCGAATACTTTCGCAAGGGCTCCGCGGCGAGCCACCTCTCGCTCGACGACTACGATGCGCAATACGTGGGCGCCGCACGCCATCTTCATTTGACCGGCGTGGCGCCGGCGATTTCGACCACCTCGCGCGACCTGGCTTTCCGCCTGGCCGAATCGATGCGGGCGGCCGGCAAGACGATTTCGTTCGATCCGAACCTGCGCCCGACGCTGTGGCCGTCGCGCGAGGCAATGGCCGCATCGCTCAACGCGTTGGCCGCGCTGTCGGACTGGGTGTTGCCTGGCCTCGGTGAGGGGCTCGTGCTCACCGGCTTCGAAACGCCGGAGGACATCGCTCAGTTCTATCTCGATTCGGGCGCGCGCGGCGTCATCGTCAAGCTCGGTGCGCAGGGCGCCTATTTTCGAACGGCCGATCAGTCGGGCTATGTCGATGCGCAACCGGTCGCGAGCGTGGTCGATACGGTGGGCGCGGGCGATGGATTCGCCGTCGGCGTCGTCAGCGCGTTGCTCGAAGGGCTCGACTTGCCTACGGCCGTGGCCCGCGGCAATCGAATCGGCGGCCTCGCGATCCAAGTGATCGGCGATTCGGAAGGATTGCCCACGCGGGCCGAACTCGACCGGCTCGAACACGCCGCCACACCCATTTAACGCCCTGCACGTCCCATTGAAACCTGGCATAGGAGGAGACACCATGCCCACGACAATCGCGCCTCGCCGCTGGTGGATGATCATGCCGATCGTCTTCATCACGTACAGCCTTGCCTATCTCGACCGCGCCAATTTCGGCTTCGCGTCGGCCGCCGGCATCAATAAAGACCTCGGCATCAGTCCGGGGTTGTCGTCGCTGATCGGCGCGCTGTTCTTTCTCGGCTATTTCTTCTTCCAGATTCCGGGCGCCGTCTATGCGGAACGTCGTAGCGTGCGCCGGCTCGTCTTCGTCAGCCTCATCCTATGGGGCGGCTGCGCGGCGCTGACCGGCATCGTCAGCAATGTCTCTTCGCTGATCGCCATCCGCTTCCTGCTCGGCGTGGTCGAGGCCGCCGTCATGCCGGCCATGCTGATCTTCATCAGCAATTGGTTCACGAAGAGCGAACGCTCGCGCGCCAACACGTTCCTCATTCTCGGCAATCCCGTGACCGTGCTATGGATGTCGGTCGTTTCAGGCTATCTCGTGCATTCGTTCGGATGGCGCGAGATGTTTATTGCGGAAGGCGTGCCGGCGATCGTTTGGGCGTTTTGCTGGTGGTTCGCCGCGCGCGACAAACCGACCGAGGTCGAGTGGCTCACGGCCGACGAAAAGCGCTCGCTGGCCGCCGCGCTGGCCGCCGAGCAAGCTGCCCTGAAACCCGTGCGCAACTATGCGGAAGCCTTCCGCTCCCCGGCTGTCGTCAAGTTGTGCGCGCAGTACTTCTGCTGGAGCATCGGCGTCTACGGATTCGTCTTGTGGCTTCCGTCGATCCTGAAGAACGGCTCCTCGCTCGGCATGGTCGCAACCGGCTGGCTTTCCGCGTTGCCGTACCTGATGGCGACGATCGTCATGCTCGCGGCCTCCTGGGCATCGGACAAGCTCGATGTGCGCAAGGCGTTCGTCTGGCCGTTCCTGCTTGTGGGCGCCGTGGCATTCGCGTTGTCTTATGCGGTCGGATCGACGCACTTCTGGTGGTCGTACGCGCTGCTGGTCGTGGCCGGCGCCGCGATGTACGCGCCGTACGGCCCGTTCTTTGCCATCGTGCCGGAACTGCTGCCGAAGAACGTCGCCGGCGGTGCAATGGCGCTGATCAACAGCATGGGCGCGCTCGGATCGTTCGTGGGCTCGTACTTCGTCGGCTACCTGAACGGAACGACGGGCTCGCCTGCTGCGTCGTATGCGTTCATGAGCGCCGCGCTCCTCGCCGCGGTCCTGCTGACGCTGGCCGTCAAGGCGCAGCCCGCGGGCGCGCCGTTGCCCCGCGGCGCGCAAGCGCACGCCCATGGGAAATGAAAGTCCATGCTACCTAAGATCGTCGTCTATAAGGCCGTGCCTCCGGATGTGCTCGACTATTTGCGCGAGCGCGCGCGGGTAGTCGTAGTCGAACCGGCGCCCGGCCAATCGCAGGCCTCGTTGTCCGGGGCGCTCGGCGAAGCGCTGGTCGATGCCGAAGGCGCCATCGGCGCCAGCGTCAAGGTAACGCCGGAGATGGTCGCTCGCGCGCAGCGGCTCAAGGCGATTTCGACGATCTCGGTGGGCATCGACAACTTCGATTTGGACGACCTGACGCGCCGCGGGATCGTGCTGGCCCATACGCCCGACGTCCTGACGGAGTCGACCGCGGATACTGTGTTTGCGCTCGTCTTGTCCACGGCGCGTCGCGTGGTCGATCTCGCGCAATGGGTCAAGGACGGGCAGTGGCACGGCAGCATCGGCCCTGCCCAGTACGGCGTCGACGTGCACGGCAAGACGATCGGCATCGTCGGGCTGGGGCGCATTGGGGGCGCCTTGGCCAAACGCGCCGCGCTCGGTTTCGATATGCGCGTGCTCTATGCGAACCGTCATCCGAACGAAGCGGCCGAACGCGCCTACGGCGCCCGTCGCGTCGAATTGGGCCAATTGCTCGCGCAGTCGGACTTCGTTTGCCTGCAAACGCCGCTCACGCCGCAGACCCGGCATCTGATCGGGGCGGCCGAGCTACGCGCGATGAAGCGCAGCGCGATCCTAATCAACGCGTCGCGCGGCGCTATCGTCGACGAAGGCGCCCTTATCGCGGCGCTCGCCGACGGCACGATCGCGGGCGCGGGGCTCGACGTGTTCGAGCACGAGCCGCTCGCACCCGATTCGCCGCTGCTCGCGATGCGCAATGTCGTTGCACTGCCTCATGTTGGATCGGCCACGCATGAGACGCGCCATGCCATGGCGCGCTGCGCCGCCGAAAATTTGCTCGCCGCGCTGGCCGGAAACCTCACGCGCAACATCGCTAACCCGGAGGTGCTCGCCCGTTGAGTCGGCGCATCCACGTCTACTAGAATTCGTCGAAGATGCGTCCTGCGCATTTGCACGAGTGGTGCGGCAAGTCGCCGTGCGCTATGATGCCGCCACTGCAAGAATCGTAAAGCGCGCCTCGGCGCGCTTTTGTCTATGCGCAACGGTGGCGGGGCGGCTGACCGCTCGCCTTCGACAAGGAGATTTTCGTTGGATCGAGCTTCACACGACACGCGCGCGCCCCGCGCCGCCGGGCAATGAGCGTGGGGCCCATCGGCATGACGCGCCGCGCGACGATCAGCGACGTCGCGCGCGAAGCCGGCACCGGCAAGACGAGCGTTTCACGCTATCTGAATGGCGAAACGAACGTTCTCTCGTCGGATTTGCGCTCGCGCATCGAAGCGGCGATCAAACGGCTAGACTACCGGCCGAACCAAATGGCGCGTGGCTTGAAGCGCGGGCGCAATCGGCTCGTGGGCTTGCTCGTCGCCGATATCACGAACCCTTATACCGTCGGCGTCTTGCGCGGCGTCGAGGCGGCGTGCCACGAACTTGGGCTGATGCCGCTCGTCTGCAATGCGGCCAACGAAGTCGAAATGGAGCGGCGCTACCTGCAGCTGATGACGACCTATCGCGTGGAAGGCGTGATCGTCAATGCGCTCGGCGTGCAGGAAGAGACGCTGCGCCCGGTGGGCGAGGGCGGTACACCGGCGGTGCTCGTCGATCGATCGATCGACGGGCTGTCGACGGATATGGTCGGGCTCGACAATGGGCACGCGGTCACCCTCGGCATGCGTCATTTGCTCGAGCAGGGGTTCGACGACATTCGCTTCGTCGTGCAGCCCTATGAGCACGTCAGTTCGCGCCGGTTGCGCGAGGCGGCCTTTCGGGCGGCGCTAGACGAAGCGAGGGCCACGCGCTCCGCGGATGCGCCGCCGCTGCAAGGCCAAACGATCGTGCTCGACTTGGGCGACGAGGACGCGGCAGCCGGCGTGCACGAAACGCTCGACCGCCACTTGGACGAAGCATCGAACGCCACGCGCAGGCGGGTGGCGTATTTCGCCGCCAATGGCCCCGTTGCGCTTTCATTGGCGCTGCATCTGCATGCTCGCTATGGCTCGCGTTGGCAGGAGCGTGTGGCCTTGATGTCGATCGACGATTCGGAATGGGCGGAACTGATCGGCGTAACGACGGTGCGCCAGCCCACCTATGCGATCGGCTATCGTGCGGTGGAGTTCTTGCACGAGCGCATCGAAGGCGGCGTGGACCCCGCTCGAGAAGCGATTCTGCCCGGCGAGCTCGTCATACGCCGCTCGACCGTCTGGCGCGGCGAAGACTGACGATGCACGGCTAGCGCGCGCCGCGGCGGAGCATCGAACCCGCCGAGCCGCGCAACCCGTCCGACTTGAGCATTGAGCCCCACGATGGAAATTTACCGATTCGAATGCCCGAGCGCCGATATCGAAGCGCTTGCCCAGGTCG
>Ga0310811_10008379_pt1 | contig 13283 bp, 10 predicted proteins | sample YCmetagenome_FD_207642 | JGI IMG/M metagenome (GOLD analysis project Ga0310811, IMG submission 207642) | Soil microbial communities from experimental microcosm in Duke University, North Carolina, United States - YC | ecosystem: Engineered > Artificial ecosystem > Soil microcosm > Unclassified ...
CAGCTGTTGCTGCAGAAAAGCGATCTGCCGGTTCTTTTCCTCAAGCAGATCGGGATAGGAAGCCTTTTCCACATCCGATACATCCAAATTTCCCGTCCCAGGCGCCGAATTGTCAGTGCCGGGAACAGCGTTTCCCACTGCGGCAGCGGGACTCATATTCCGGCTCGCCGCCTCCAACAGCTCCTGGTACTTCTTTTCGGTCCGGGTAAGCTGCTCCTTCAGCTGCTCGTAACGACGGTCCGCCATATCCCGGTACTGCTCATATTTTTGCTTCATCCAGAGGATGCCCTTGTAGATGTTTTCCTGCTGATCCGGGTCCAGGACCGGCTCCCCGGCGGATTCCTCCAGCGGGTCATGGCCGTTCCCGCTGATCTCGGCGGCCAACTCCAGGACGGCTGGAGCGACGACCGGAGCGGTCTGCTCACGACCGATCTCTCCCCCTTTCACCCTGGAAAGGGAAAGTAAAAGCTCTTCCGGCACCTGCCGCTTACGGCGGTAATGCAACCAGGTGGTCACCAGCATAGACATGACCACCAACGGCACCGAGATCCATAAAAGAATGCGTAGGAATTGCCCGAACTCATACAGGTTGATAAGTAGTCGATACATGAGCCAAAGGTTTAAGTAGAGTTGCTCTCAATAGTGATATACAGATGATTGCATAAAAAAGAAAAGAATGGGTCGGGCTCTTCGGCCAGGGCGGGTGGGAAAGTATAAAACATCAATATTCACGCCAAAAAAGCAGTCATTGACCGACAGGCAAAACCCCTGATTGCCGCCTATCTAAAAGCAATGAATGACAGGCGTTTTTAGCACAAATTTGGTGTTACAGCCATTTATCATTAAAACTATTTCAATCATGAATTGGAGCAAAAAAATGATCGCTTGCGCTACCCTGATCATAGCGCTTTTCACCGTCACGTCCACCTATGCCCAGGGCGGACGGATGATGGATACCGCCGCCATGCGCCAGCGGCAGGAAGCCATGCTCGCCAAGATGAAGACCGACCTGAATCTGACCCAGACCCAGGCGGACTCCGTTAAAGCCATCAGCACGGAATTCAACGCCAAAAGGCGTGATATCTTTATGGACCCGGCCAACCAGGGTCTGAGCCGGGAAGATCGCATGGCCAAGATGCAACCGCTGACCGAGGCGATGAACGCCCGGCTGCAGGCCGCCCTTGGCGCCGATCTGTTCAAGAAATACCAGGATTGGATGCAGGCCAATCGACCGCAGCGAGGCGGCGGCGGCAGATAAAAAAAGACCGGCTCAGGCCGGTCTTTTTTTATGATTTTTTCTTTTCTTTCTCCCAGTTGTCCCGCAGTGTCGTCGTCCGGTTAAAGACGATCTTCTCCTCCGAGCTGTCCTTATCGAGATAGAAATAACCCTTGCGCAGGAACTGATAGTGTTCGTCGAATTTCGCTTCGCGCAGACCCGGCTCGGCAAAGGCGCCTGTCACCACCTGCAGCGAATCGGGGTTGATATATTCCTTAAAGTCTCCCTCCTCATTGGCCGGGTCTTCCACACGGAACAGCCGGTCATAGAGCCGCACCTCGGCGGTGATCGCATGCGGAATGCTCACCCAATGGATCGTGGCCTGGACCTTCATATTGGACTGCGCCCCGCCGCTCTTGCTCTCCGGCAGATAGGAACAGCGCAGCTCCGTGATCTTCCCCGATGCATCCTTCACCACCTCGTCGCATTGGATGATATAAGCGCTCTTCAGCCGCACTTTCTGGCCCGGCGACAGCCGGAAGAATTTCTTTGGCGGGTTCTCCATAAAATCCTCCCGTTCGATATACACCTCGCGGCTAAAGGGGATATCCCGGTTACCCGTCTCCGGGTCCTCCGGATTGTTCTCGCTCGGTAACCACTCTTCGTCCCCTTCAAAGTTCGTGAGTACGACCTTTAGCGGGTCAAATACGACCATCCGGCGAGACGCGATCTTGTTGAGATGTTCCCTTACGCAGAACTCCAGCAGCGAAACATCGATCAGGTTCTCCCGTTTCTGTACGCCGACCTTGTCGGCAAAAAGCCGAATGCTTTCAGGCGTATAGCCGCGGCGGCGTAATCCCGAGATCGTGGGCATCCGGGGATCATCCCAGCCTGCTACAAAACCCTCGTTCACCAGCTGCAGCAAGCGTCGTTTGCTCATCACCGTATAGGTCATATTCAACCGGGAGAATTCATATTGATGAGAAGGGAACAGCTCCAACTTTTCTATGAACCAGTCGTAGAGCGGGCGGTGAGAAACATATTCCAGCGAGCAGCAGGAATGCGTGATCTGCTCGATGGCGTCACTTTGGCCATGGGCAAAGTCATAAAGCGGATAGATGCACCAGGCGTCGCCCGTGCGATGGTGACTGGCATACTTGATCCGGTACATGAGCGGATCACGGAGCCACATATTGGACGAGGCCATGTCCACCTTTGCGCGCAGCACCTTCTCCCCTTCCTTGTATTTTCGGGCCCGCATCTCCCGGAAAAGTTGGAGATTCTCCTCCACCGTACGGTTGCGGTAGGGGCTGTCCGTGCCCGGCTCCGTTGGCGTACCTTTCATCTTCGCGATCTCTTCGGCCGAACTGTCATCGACATAGGCCAGCCCTTTGCGGATAAGGTCTTCCGCAAACAGGTATAATTGCTCGAAATAATCGGATGCGTAGAATTCATTCGCCCATTCAAAACCGAGCCAGCGGATATCCTCCTTGATGCCTTCAACGTATTCCGTATCCTCGGTTACGGGATTGGTATCATCAAAGCGCAGATTGGTGGAGCCGCCATATTTTTGAGCAAGACTGAAATTGACGATGATAGCTTTGGAATGCCCGATATGGAGATAGCCATTCGGCTCCGGCGGGAACCGGGTACGGACGGTTTTCACCTTCCCGCTGGCCAAATCCTCCTCAACGATCTCTTCCAGGAAATTCAGGGACTTTTCTTCTTCTTTTTTGACTTCTTCAGACATTCGGCAAATCTACGTTTTCCACCCGAGCCTGCCAAAGCGGTCAGCCCCGCTTTCCAAACAGCAGGCTGCCGATCCGGACCATCGTACTCCCCTCTTTTACAGCCAATTGATAGTCCCCGCTCATCCCCATCGAAAGGATGCCGTTCGATGGGAACCATTGGTCCAGCAAAACTTTTAGCTGGTGAAACTCCGCGGTCACGTCCGATACATCATCCGTGTTGGAGGCCATTCCCATCAGCCCGCGAATGCGAATATGGGCCCATTGGTCCGGTTTGTCCCGGACAGCCTCCATTACCTGTTTGAGCTCGGCCGCATCCAATCCGAATTTCGTTTCCTCCCGCGCGATGTGCACCTGCAGGAGCACATCCACGACGCGGGGAACTTTCGCGGCCTGTTTGTTGATCTCCGCCAACAGCTTGAGACTGTCTACTCCATGGATCAGGTGGACAAATGGTGTGATCTGTTTTGCCTTGTTCGATTGCAGATGGCCGATGAAGTGCCAGCGAATATCGCCCGGCAGCTGCGCACGCTTATCGATCAGCTCCTGCACATAGTTCTCGCCGAAATCGCGCTGGCCCAGCTTGTACAGTGCTAAAATATCTTCGGCCGTTTTAGTTTTTGAAACGGCGACCAATGTAGTTTTCTCTCCTAAGTTTTTTTTTAGTTCGCTGTAAGCTTCGCCGTTCGTCGACATTTTAATCGGCTTTTAACACGAAGATACCTAAATTCGCATCGTCATGGTCACAACAAGAATCACTCGCTTTCCATCCTGGAAAGTGTATGCTTACACAGTACTGTCATTTCTACCCTTTTTCAGCGTCGCACAGACCCGTCCCCAACCGGCAGGCTCCCAAGTGACCGGTAAGGTGATCGACGGCCAGACCAAACAGCCCATCCATGCGGCGACTGTTGCCTTGCTGCGCAAGGACTCTTCCGTTGCGGCAGAGGTCATCAGCAAACCCGATGGAGAATTCGCGTTGAAAGGCCTGCCCGAGTCTTCCGCCATGCTACAGATCAGCGTCGTCGGTTACCAGACCATCACACGGGTCATCCCAGCCGGTCATCGCACACCCGGTGTTCCGTTGAATCTCGGGACCCTCAGGCTAACGCCGGCTGCCACGCAGATGCAAGCCGTCGCGGTAGTGGCACGACGGCCGGTATTCCGTACCGAGGTAGACAAGAAAGTGTTCGATGTCAACCAAAGCCTCGCCAGCAAGGGAGGCACTGCGCAGGACGCGCTACGCCAGGTGCCCACGTTGAACGTCGACGCCACCGGCAACGTCACCCTCCGCAATGGAACTCCGACCCTTCTCCTCGACGGGAAGCAAACCCAGCTGACGCTGGACCAGATCCCCGCCGACCAGATCCAAAGCATCGAGGTGATGCCCAATCCTTCCGCCAAATATGACGCCCAGGGCAACCATGGGATCATCAATATCGTCCTGAAACGAAACCGCAAACCGGGGATGAACGGTTCTTTCACCGGCGTGGGAAGCACGCTCGGCGAAACCTATGGGTTCGGCAACCTGAATGTCTACAAACACAAATGGAATTTTACGTTCAATGCGATGGCGCATGGCCACCGGTCGGTGTCCAACACGACGACGACGCTGACCGACCTCAAGACGAATACCAGCTCCGTACAGCATGGTCACAACGTTACCATCGGTCCCTTCCAAAGCTACCGCCTGGGTGCAGACTACAACATGGATGCGCATAACACCTTCAGCCTGTCCGGCAATGTCGGATTTGGCTATCATCCTACCGGCGGCGCCAACCCGACCGGCTACTACGGCGCCAAGGGTGAGCTGGACTCTACGGGAACGCGGCAGACCTATGACGCCAACAAGTTCGTCTTTACTCACAGCAACTTCGATTGGGCGCATACCTTTAACAAGGCGAGCGAAAAGCTGACGGCCAGCGCCGCGCTGGAAACTTACCACGGTAACGGGCATGGCAATTATTCCAACCAGCGCCTCGCCCTGGACGAAAGCCCGCTGACGAGCCCGCAGCTGCAGAAATACCAGGGCTTCGGCAATGCGCACAACCTGACGCTGCAAACCGACTACACCGATCCGTTGCTCGACGGGAAGGCCAAGCTCGAAGCCGGGCTGAAGACCATCGTACACGGCAGCCGCAGCTTCGAAGATTTCGAGAACCAGCTTCCCACGGGCAGTTACGAAAAATACGCCAGCGCCAGCTACAATTACAGCTACAATGACAATACCTACGCGGCCTATTCCAGCTTCAACCAGGAGCTGGGTAAATTCACCTACCAGGCCGGGCTGCGTTTCGAACGTTACAATTATACGGGGCACCTGCTGGATGAGAACAGCGGCTTCGGTTATCACCAGACGGGGCTCTATCCCAGCGTCTATCTGACCGAGAAATTCGACGAGAACAACGACCTGCATCTGAACTTCTCGCGCCGGGTCAATCGCCCGCAATGGTGGCAGATCACCCCGCAAACGAACTACGGCAACCCGTTGAATCCGTCACAGGGCAATCCGGATATCCGGCCCGAGAACACCAACCTCGTGGAGCTGGCCTACAATACACAACTCGACGGTATCGGGCTGAATACCACGCTCTATCTAAAGAACACGCTCGACCCGATCATGGGCTATAACAAACCGCTGAGCTCCGATACCCTGCTCAGCACCTTTGAGAACGGCAACTATGCAAATACATACGGCGCCGAGATCATCGCGCGTATCCCCATCGCCAAATGGTGGAATGCGACGACCAACTTCAACGTTTACGAAAGCGATATCAATGCGGATAACCTGTCACAGTCCCAGGGACAGGGACTCTCCAACTCGGGCCTCAGCTGGTTCGCCAAGCTCAACTCCGATATGAAGGTGTTCAATACCTATACGGTGCAGCTGACGGGCAACTATAATGCGGCCCGGGTGATCGCGCAAGGCAAGGTCCTGCCTTCCGGCGGGCTCGATGCGGCGATCAAGCGGGACTTCCTGCCGCATAATGCCGCCACGCTGGTGCTTAGCCTGTCGGACATCTTCAATACCCAGCGCAGCGATGTCGACACCTACCAGCAGGGGTCGTTCTTCCAGAACTCGATCAATAAGCCGGAAACGAGGGTGTTCAAGATCAGCTTTATGTATTCGTTCGGTAAAGAGCTCAACGGCGATCGCCACAAAGCTACTTTAGAATCGAACGGCTGATAACGATACGCTGCACTTCGCTGGTTCCCTCGTAGATCTGTGTGATCTTGGCGTCGCGCATCAGCCTTTCCACATGGTATTCCTTGACAAATCCATAACCACCATGTATCTGCACGGCCTCCGTGGCCGTCCACATGGCGGTTTCGGAGGCAAAGACCTTGGCCATGGAGGAACTGAGGGCATAGTCGTTGTGCTGGTCCTTGTCCCAGGCGGCGCGCAAACAAAGCAGTCTGGCCGCTTCGATGCGGGTAGCCATATCCGCCAGCTTGAACTGGATGGCCTGGTGCTGCGCGATCTCCTTGCCAAAGGCCTTTCGCTGCTTGGAATAGGCCAGCGCCAGCTCATAGGCGCCGCTTGCGATACCCAGGGCCTGCGATGCGATCCCGATACGTCCCCCCGCCAGCACCTTCATCGCAAAGGTGAACCCAAAGCCATCCTCCCCGATCCTGTTCTCCTTCGGCACCCTTACATCGTTGAACAGGATGCTATGGGTATCGCTGCCGCGGATGCCCAGCTTGTTCTCCTTCGCACCGACGACGACACCGGGCCAGCTCTTTTCGACGATAAAGGCATTGATCCCCCGGCTACCCTTGGCCCGGTCCGTCTGGGCCATCACCAGGTACACGGAAGCCGAGCTGCCGTTGGTGATCCAGTTCTTGGTCCCATTGAGCAGATAATGATCGCCCTTGTCTTCGGCTGTTGTTTGTTGTGACGTGGCGTCGCTGCCTGCCTCCGGTTCACTCAAAAGAAAAGCCCCGATATACAACTCTCCGTCCTTCCGGCCCTGGGCCAGCGGGGTCAGGTATTTTTGTTTCTGCGCATCCGTTCCATAGGTGTCCAGCCCCCAGCAGACCAGGCTGTTATTGACGCTCATACAGACACTGACGCTGGCGTCGATCTTGCTGATCTCCTCCATGGCCAGCACGTAGCTGACGGTATCCATCCCCGAACCGCCATAGGCCGGGTCTACCATCATTCCCATAAAGCCGAGCTCGGCCAGTTTGAGAACCTGTTCCTTTGGAAATTTCTGGTGTTCGTCCCTTTCTATCACCCCCGGCAAACATTCGGTTCGCGCGAAATCCCGGGCGGCTTTCTGGATCATCTGGTGCTCTTCGGTCAGTTGAAAATGCATATGGGCAAGAAGTTTTTTGGTTGCCCAAAAGTAATAGAAAAAACTAACTACTGTTAGTTTTTGAACGCCCAAAAGAAAAAGCTGCCCCTATGGACAGCTTTCCCCAGTACGTTTAATATCAAACCCTATTTACTTACAATCATCCTCTTCAAGGGTAATAGACGAGTTTAAAAGATGGTATTGAACTTTTTTCATTTTTTCTGATTTTTTTACTTCAATCAAATATAATACAATTAATCCGTCCTAAAGTTAAAAAATACCCTTATTTTAGGTTTCTTTTCTCAATTAACAAATTATTTATCAACCGCTTACACATTCGTCTTCTCTAATGGAATAGTTGCAATTATTATTCCATTACCTGGCAAAAGCCAAGTTAGCATATCAAAGGATACGAAATTGTTGCTCTCCGTCTTAATGATCTTTCCATCGGTCAAATTAGCATCCGCACCAAAACCGTTGATTTTAAGTGTCGCATTGGGATTGTCGTAGGTATAGTGAATCGAGAAATTCTTGGTTGGCCGGTTTACCCCTATGAACATAGATTGGGTCACTGTGGGCGATATACCTGGTCTCCACTATTTCCACAATTATCTCGGAGTTAAACGAATATCGGGAGTCGTTATTGGGAGCGAAATAATAATTTACCCGAGAGTTGTAATTTGGATGTTTGACGATGTTTTGTGTTATGTCTTTAGAGAACTTGGAAGTGATATCAATTTTTTCAATCGAATCATCTACCATAACTGCCACTTTGGTTAGTTTCATCAAATCATCGCATTTGAAATTTTCCGGGCAGTGAAGATTAATAGCGGACACAAGGTTGACATGAGTAGAACCGATGAGTGGATTTATGATCTTAAAATCCCTCTTGGTTACCTTCTCCATAAATTTAACCTGATTACCCATATTGTCCTTAAGGACAACATCTTTACAAACAATGTTCACCTTGTAATATTCGTGGTACGGCTGTAATAATAGGTTTGAGATATTGGACTCATATTCGACGAGAGATTCATTTAGAAACTGGCTTCCAGTTTTTTTTCCTTTTTTCTCGAAAATGATCTTCGAACAGTCCTTCTTTATGCTATCAAGTTCAATAGGACTTAGGCCGGACAGAAACCGATAGTCACTTAAAGATTCTATTGTCCTTTCATTCACGAAATTTATCAGATTAGGCACCTCGATCATTTTTGCAATTAAAGCAGCAATGACAACCGCGATCGAGAACTCTCTTAAAAATTGCCCAGCCAGGGAGAATAAATACTCAAACCCTTTGAAATGCTCATGAAATTTTTCGCAGATAATACTAACAACGAATAAAAATAAACCCATCCAAAACCACAAAACCCAATTTATGACGATACCATAAGGACCTTGATTATGCTTGTCATCTTTAACGATCCTAACGTTTACAAATGGATATCTGGGCTTTAAGGTTATTAATACAGAAGAATGCTTTTTGCTCATGGGATCTAGGGCTAAACTACGAAATGATCCCAAGCTAAGAAATTTCCTTAACCTAGCCGCGTGTTGGCAAAATGGCTCATGGCCGCCCGCATAAAGGTGGCAAATTCAGGGTCCGGCGCGCCGTCGGCGGCACTGTAACGATCATCGGAGACATAAAGCTCCGCCAGCCCCTTGTAAGCCTTGGCCTTGATGGGCTCGTCGCCGCCAAGGCCCCAGAAGCCGCGGACAACCTCATAATGCCGGGCAATCTGCGCCTGCACCGGCTCGCTTTGCGGATCGGTCCGCCGCAGGGCGCGAAGCCGCTGCGCGATATCCTGCTGATCCGCCTTTAGCCGGGCGAACCGGTCGGGACTCATTTCCGTCAACGCCTTTTCCGATTTGAGGATCGCGGCTTCGCCCCAATTGTCGATCGCCTCCTGGCGAAGGGCAGCCGCCTGCTCGCGGGGCATGCCCTCGTATAATTTTTCGAAATTTGACATGGTCTTGTTTTTTAGATGATCAATGGTTGTATCGATCGTATTCAGCAGGGTATTGATCCGGTCCCGTCTCGCCGACAAGGCATGCTTATGGCCGGTAAGCGCCTCGATGAGATCAAAACCGGGATCGTCCAGGATGTCCAGGATATTCTTCAGCGGGATATCCAGCTCTTTGTAGAAAAGGACTTGCTGCAACCTGAGCAGCTCGGCCTCGCCGTACTGGCGATAGCCCGCATCGGTTCTCACCGATGGCTTCAATAAACCCAGCTTGTCGTATACGTGCAGTGTGCGCACACTCACGCCCGCCAGCCGGGCCAGCTGCCTGACGGAATATCGGGATCCACCCATGCTTCGATCGTTTCTACAAAGCTAGGGTATCACCTAAGGTAAGAGTCAAGCGTTTTTGAAAATAAATTTTTGTGGTTGGAACGGCCTATCCGAGGATCTTGTCGGCCTTCCGGTGAAGAAGGGCAATGGCGGTCTTGAAGATGACGATAAACAGGCCGGCTTCCTCCTCGCTGAAGTTGCTGGTCTCTTCGTCGTCCTCGCTATAGATGGTGGCCGCGGCAAATTGCAGCAGATCGGGCTGGCAGAATGATTCGATAACCGCCATCGCATCGTTCTCGTCAAAACCTTCCTGGAAGACGTTCTCCATTTCGTCGAACTCCTCGTTGAACGATCTTTCGAACTCCTGTTCGGAGATGGCGGGGATACCGGGCCGGAACTCCTGGAAGCTAAGCAGGATGACGGTAAGGACATAGGCTACGTCTTCCCGGGCATCGGGTTCGGCAAGCTCCCGGCTTTCGCCCAGCACATAGCCCACCAGTGCCGGCTGCTCCCGGGCAAACGAATCCCAGATACGGCCGATCTGGCTTTCGTCCATGTGCTGGATCCTGTCATTGATAAGGTCGATCGTCTGATCGGTGATTGGCTGCATCCGCAATTTTCTCCAAACGTACGGAAATTCCTAAAACGTACAGATTTTACCGGTCCGAAAGTGGGCCTATTGAAAATTTAGGCCCATCGGACCGGATGGCTGATGATTGTCCTTCGGACATTGGGCCCTTGGCCCAAATTGCCTAATTTGCCGAATGTCTAAAAATTACAGCCATAAGGCAAAAATAGCCGTTTCGGTATCCTCGGAGGTGGGCCGGCTGCGCCGGGTGCTGGTACACAGCCCCGACAGCGGACTAGGCAAAGTGGTGCCTTCCAAGGCCCAGGACTGGCTCTTTGAGGATATTGTCCACCTGGACACGATCCGCCGCAAGGAGTATGACTTCTATACTAAAATATTATTATACTTCCTCGACCCGGCCCGGATCCGCGGCCGCCTGGCGGAGATCGACGATGCCCGTCACCGCCGCTCGTTCTATAAGCCGGGCAATGAAGGCTTCTTCCGTAGCGAAATGGTCGTCGAGCTGCAATGGCTGCTGGCCGATATCCTCACCGACCCCTCCATCAAGCAAAAGCTCGTGGCCTCGGTCTGCGCGATAGAGGCTTGCTCTTATGAAACCCAGCACCAGCTGCAGGAGCTGGACCCCGTCCAGCTGGCAAAGACCTTTATCAGCGGCGCAACAGACAACGACAACCTTCTTTTCGCCCCCATTCCCAACTTCATCTTCACCCGCGATATCGGCATCGTCATCAACAATTACGTGCTGCTAAACAAACCGGCTAAAAAAGCCCGTACACGGGAAGCCCTGCTGGCGAAGTACATCTTCTTCAACCATCCCCTTTTTGAGGAATACCAGAACAACATCATCGAGCTGGCCGACACCCATCATCATTTTCTCCTGCCGCGCGAGGGCGATGACCGCAAGGTCACGCTGGAAGGCGGCGACGTAATGGTCGTCAGCAAGGACCACCTGCTGATCGGCGTCAGTGAGCGCACCTCCTCCGAAGCCGCTCAACAGGCCATCCGCGTCCTCTTCGAAAAGAACGTGGTCAAAAAGATCACCATCATCCGCATTCCGAAGAAGCGGGACTATATGCACATCGATACCATCTTCACGCAGATCAAACGCAATGTCTGGATCCTGCTTGGCACCTTCTCCCGCAAGGCGATGAAGCACGAGGATGAGGATGATGTCCAGCGCATCCTCGACAACAGCAAGAAAGAGGACAAGCTCAGGATCATCCAGTTCCGGAAGAAAGACCCGGGCAATCCCGAGTATTTCGACAACCTGGAAGACCTCCTCACCGATATCAGCCGCAACGACCTCGAATGCACCGAGAAGATCCGCTTCATCTATTCCGGCAATAATGAATTCCCATTCGATGCCCGTGAACAGTGGACGGACTCCTGCAACCTGCTGGCCCTGAAAGAAGGGGTCGTGCTAGGTTACGACCGCAATGACAAAACCGTCGAAGCCTTCAGGGCCAACGGCTTTTCCGTTGTCCATGCAAAAGAGGTCATCGAGCAGATGGAGGCCGGCACCCTCGACCCCGACCAGGTAGAGAACACCCTGATCCTCATGCCCTCCGCGGAACTGTCCCGCGCCCGCGGCGGCTTCCATTGTATGAGCATGCCGCTCCATAGGGACGATCTTAACACCTAATCACCATGCAAACGACTTCTCATATTCTGATGATCCGGCCCGTGAACTTTACGTTCAACGCGGAAACGGCTGTCAACAACGCCTTCCAGGTTGCGGGGGCCGACGCCGGTGCACAGCAAAAGGCGCTGACCGAATTCGATGGCTTTGTCCACTTGCTCCGCGACAACGGAGTGGACGTGACCGTTGTCGACGACACGCCCGAGCCTTATACTCCCGACTCGATCTTTCCCAACAATTGGATCTCCTTCCACCGCGATGCCACGGTCTGTCTCTACCCAATGTATGCGGCCAACCGCCGGCTGGAACGCAAACCCATAGTGCTGGATATCATCGGCCGGAAATTCCGCATCGACGCAACGCTCGACTTCAGCGGCTATGAAGAGAAAAAACGCTTCCTCGAAGGCACCGGCAGCATGGTCCTCGACCGCGACAAACAGATTGCCTACGCCTGTCTGTCGCCGCGCACCGATAAAGAAGTGCTGTTGGATTTTTGCCGCAAGATGGGCTATACCCCCGAAGTGTTCATCGCCCGCGACGGCGCCGGCCAGGACATCTATCACACCAATGTCATGATGTGTGTCGGCGACCGCTTTGTCGTCGCCTGTCTCGACTCGCTGCCCGTCCCGGCTGAACGGCAACACCTGGAATCCACCATCCGCGCCTCCGGCAAGACGCTGATCCCGATATCTCTTGACCAGATGAATCATTTTGCAGGAAATATGTTACAGGTGGAGAACCAGCAGGGAGACAAGCTACTGGTCATGTCCTCACAGGCATATGCCTCGCTGACGCCGGCGCAGGTCAGGCAACTGGAAGGCTTTAACCGCATCCTCCATTCCCCGTTGACCACGATCGAGACCAACGGCGGCGGCAGCGCCCGGTGCATGCTGGCGGAGATCCATTTGGATCCCCGCTAAAACAACGACAGCGTCTCCGCCTGACCCCCATTTGCCAAATTCGGGGCCGTTAATCCCGCCCCCAGCTTCTCATTGAATTTCCCAATGACATAGGCCATCATCTCAGGTGAGGTCTGCTCCTCGGGGCTATGCACGAAAAAGTACCCCTCCTCCAATCCTTTGGCCGCCCAGGCGGCAAGCCGTTCGGCCCAGGCGTCCACCCGCAAATAATCCAACCGATGCAGGCCGTTGCTGACAAATCGGATAAATGCCACGGGGGCGGTCAACCGCATATGCAGCACATCGCGGCGGCCGGCGACATCCGTGATCACCGTTCCGACCCCGAGCTCGCGAAAAAGGTCAAAGGTGTCGACGACGATCGACACGAGGCCACCCCGACCGGGGCCTGGAGATACGACGGAGCCGAACCAGCCGGGATGCCGCAGCTCGACACAGGCGAGGAAATCGCGGGGTAGCGTGCGGAGATAATTCTGCAAGACGGAGGCCCGGTCAGGACCAAAGCCTTCGGACAGTTGAAGGAAGGCGGGGCCAAGCCTGGGACCAAAGTGACGGACCGACTCGATAAAGGCTGCGGTGTCGCCC
>Ga0310811_10008380_pt1 | contig 13282 bp, 10 predicted proteins | sample YCmetagenome_FD_207642 | JGI IMG/M metagenome (GOLD analysis project Ga0310811, IMG submission 207642) | Soil microbial communities from experimental microcosm in Duke University, North Carolina, United States - YC | ecosystem: Engineered > Artificial ecosystem > Soil microcosm > Unclassified ...
TTCACGCTGTTCTGATCCATGCCGTTTTCCTTGAGCAGCTTCAGAAAGAGCGACGTGCTGGTGGTCGGCATCAAACCCGATACCACCGTCTGACCCTTCAGGTCCTTCACCGAAGTGAACTTGAAATCCGGTGTTGTGACAATCCATACCGCCGCACCGTTCACGACGTTGGAAATCACATTGACCGGCGCGCCCTTCGATGCCGCAATCGCGGTCCACTCGGGTCCGTGCAGCGAGAAATCCGCGCTGCCGGAGATCACGGCGGACAGTGCGGCGCTAGGCGCACCGGCGGTCTGCTTGGTGACGTCAAGCCCTTCTTTCTTGAAGAAGCCGCCGTCGATCGCGACGTACAGCGGCAGGTACAGCATCGATTGGAATGCTTGCGACAACACCACTTTCTTGTCGGCGGCGACCGCGCGTCCGGCGAACGCGCAGGCAAGGACCGCGAGCAGCACCGCGGACCATTTCTTGGACAACGACATCATCAGGTTTCTCCGAGTAATAGTATGGAAGTTCAATGGCACAAGCGTGGAACAAAAAAAGCTCAGACGCGTAATGTCGATGCGGAGGTGGCCTGGCGCCAAGGCAACAAACGGCGCTCGAGCATGTCGATGGCGAAATACAGCACGAACCCGATCAGCATCAGCACGAACAGTCCGACCCAGACGCTGTTCAGGTCGTACAGGCTCGATGCGGTGAAGATCATGTGGCCGAGTCCCTTCTCCGACGAGATGAACTCGCCCACCACCGCGCCCACCAACCCGAAGCCGACATTGATGCGAAACGTCGAGATCACGTAAGGGAGCGTGAAAGGCACGACGACCTTGTAGAACACCTCGTGTTTGTCGGCGCCTAGCGTCAGCAACAAGGCCTGCAGATCGGGGTCGGCCTCTTTCGCCGCCTCATACGCGGCGATCAGCGCGACGATGGCTGTCAATGAAACCGCCAACGCGACTTTCGATATGAGTCCCGTGCCGAACCACAAGATTACGATCGGGGCGAACGCGATCTTCGGTACGCTGTTGATCGCCACGACGAATGGCTCGATCAGCCGCGCGATCAACGGGGAATACCACAGTGCCAGTCCGCATGCCGATCCCACCACGGTGCCGAAGACGAATCCGAGAATGGCTTCGAACAGCGTGTAGCCGGTATCGACCAACAACTGGCCCGACGTTAACGATTGCATCAGCACTTGGAAGATCTTGGCCGGCGAGCCGACCAGGAATGCCGACACCAGTCCCAGGCGTGAGGCCAGTTCCCAGATTGCGAAGAACGCCACCACGCCGGCCGCCTGGATGCAGGCGCGTCCCCACGGGCTGCCGATCAAGCGCGCGGTGGCGGGCTTGCCGACCTTCGCGGACGCGGATGCGGTTTTGTCGATGGAGATGGATTGCGTCATGCTGCTGCCCTCGTTTGAGTCTGAATATCCAATTCGGCGCAAAGCGCGTGAAAATAACCCGAAAACTTCGGATCGCTACGCGCCTCGATCGGCGTGCGAGCGCCGATGTCGACGTCATAGACTTTCTTGACCGTCGAGGGTCGACCGCCCAGCACGACGACGCGCTTGGACAGGGCGACGGCCTCATCGATGTCGTGCGTCACCAGCACCACCGTCTTGTGGAAGGTTTCCACCGCTTCCATCAAGACGCCTTCGAGATAGAGCCGCGTTTGATAATCGAGCGCGGAAAACGGCTCGTCGAGCAGGATGATGTCCGGGTCGTTGATCAGTGTGCGGATCAGTGCGACCCGCTGGCGCATGCCGCCCGACAGCGTGCGCGGGTAAGCGTTTTCGAAGCCGGCGAGCCCGTAGGTGTTCAGATACTCCATCGCCATGTCGCGCGCCTCGGCGACCGGCATGCGCTTCAACTCCGGACCGAGCAGGACGTTCTGCAACACCGTACGCCACGGCAGCAGCAAGTCCTTCTGCATCATGTAGCCGACCTTGCCGCGCAAGCCTGAGACGGGGTTGCCACGATAGACGATCTCGCCGCCGTCCGGATCGAGCAGCCCGGCGATGACGTTGAACACAGTCGTCTTGCCGCAGCCCGACGGTCCGATAATGCTCACGAAATCCCGTTCGTGGATGTCAAACGTCAGGCCACCGAGGACTTCCACGCTGCCGTTCTTGCTGGGAAAGGATTTCTTGATGTTTTTGAGGCTAAGTTGCGCATTCAGGGTCAAGGTGATTCTCCAAAACATACAGCGCCAGGCGCCAAGGCAATGGGCGGCGCCGGCTTTGACACATCCGGCGGTGGTCGATGCAGCGCTCGGATAAATGGTCCGGCAAGCCGGGTCCCGCTGTCGGCTTGCCGGCACGCCGGAACGCCGGAACGCGCAAGGGTCCAACGTTCGAAAAAGCTCGCGAGGCATAGCGCCGCTGTGGCCGCGTCATGTATACAAGACTGTCTGGCAAAGCGGGAATCGTGCCAGGATGCCGGCGGCCGTGCGACGCATGGGGAATGGGCGCATGCAGTACGCGCTCAACGGTCGGCACGCGGTTGAACCGATTACGTCTGTCGTCGCATCACGTGCGCGCTTGAGGTGCACGACGGCGCGCGCTGTAGTGGTGCGCGCCAATATAAGGTTGCGTGACCATGGTGCGTGATGGCCCGAACCGATGCATAAAAAGCATGCACCTGGTCACGCGGCTAAGGTGAACTGTGGTTGGGTAAATTTTCTGTAAGTAAGGTAGATGGCGGTGGTCTCAACGAAGCATTTGACATGCCGATTGTTTTGTAATCAAATGTAAAATCACATGCGATCGAGTGCTATCGTGAAAAAAACCCAACACGGAACCGGCAACGACCGGCGAGTTCGCGGTTGCGCGCACGCCACACTCGTTGCTTGACATATGGCGCGACGCACGGGTCGGCCAATAAATTCATTTGTTTTCAATCATTTGTACCTTTGCCGCGTTGTTTCAAAATTCGCAAAGGACTTTTTCAAAAACAGCTGCTTTCAGTCACAGGTGTGCCTCTAGACTCCGGTTGGATTCGGCAAACGGCCCGCGTATGGTGCGGCCCGGGTTGCCGGCAATTCGCAACTTTGGAGTATCGAAGCATGAAGAAAACCCTCCTAGGCGCCGCTCTGATGGGCGTGTTTGCCGCCTCCGCTCACGCGCAAAGCAGTGTGACACTGTACGGCCTGATCGATGCCGGCATGGCATACACGAGCAACGAGAAGGCATCCGCAACCAGCCCGGGCCATAGCAACTTCTCGCAACAGAGCGGCTTGGTGTCGAATACCGTGTTCGGTTTGAAGGGCTCTGAGGATCTCGGCGGCGGTCTGCATGCCATCTTCCGACTCGAGGAAGGTTTCAACATCAACAACGGCAAGTCGTTTTTCGCCAGCACGATGTTCGGTCGCCAGGCGTACGTCGGTTTGCAAAGCAGCCAGTTCGGGCAGCTGACGCTGGGACGCCAATATGATTCCGTGGTCGATTATCTCGGCCCGATCTCGCTGGCCAACTCCGGCGAGGGCAATAACCTCGCGGCTCACCCGTTCGATAACGACAATCTGCGCGATACGTTCTCGATCAACAACGCCGTCAAGTACACGAGCCCGACGTATGCGGGCTTGACCTTGGGCGGCTTGTACGGTTTCAGCAACGCGGCGGGCGGATTCTCGAACAACCGCGCGTATAGCTTTGGCGCGTCGTATGCCAATGGCCCGCTGAACCTGGCGGCAGCGTATATGCAGCTGAACAACGCTGGTGGCGGTCCGCTGGCCACCAACCTGAACGGCGCCGTGTCGAACAGCGATGGTGACGTGAACTTCACCTCGGCGCGCCAAACCGTCTTCGGTTTCGGCGGCAACTACGCATTCGGTCCGGCCACCGTCGGCCTGCTGTGGACGCATACCCAGTTCGACAATGCGACCACGGCTGGGCAGGCGTTCATGCTCGGCTCGCTCGGCAATATGAACCTGCACATGGACAACTTCGAAGTGAACGGACACTATGCTTTGACGTCCGCACTGTCGTTGAACGGCGCGTATACCTACACCATGGCCGGGTACAACAACTCGACCGGTGCGGGCAGCCCGCATTGGCACCAGGTCACGCTGCAGTCCGATTACTCGCTCAGCAAGCGTACCGACGTGTACCTGGAAGGCGTGTATCAGCGCGTGAGCGCCCCGCAGGGTTCGGTGTTGTCCGGTGCCGCGATCGAAGGGATGACGCCGTCCAGCTCCAACCAGCAAGTTGTTGCAACCGTTGGCATCCGCCATCGCTTTTAAGTTTTTCGCCCGGGCTTGAGTCCTATGTAGGGTTCGGTCCAGGCGCTGCTTGAATGATAAAGGGCCGTCCGGCACATGCCGGGCGGCCCTTTTTGCCATGGCGGCAGCGGGTGTAATCGACGTTTTCACGTTTCCGGTCGTGGTTCGTGACACATTGTAATAAACCTCGGGCCTAATAACGGTACGGTGAAAAAACATGGATGCTCGGCGTGCGGTGAGCCGCGGCGGAGCATGCATGACACGACTTCGCGCGGTTTTGCCGCTCAGAAGCTGAGTTGCTTCGAGACATCACACTACACGACCATGGCTATCAAGATCTGGAATCAATCGGTGGCGGCGCGGGTGGCCATGCTATGCGCATTGGCTTTTAGCGGACACGCCCTTGCCGCGGCGCCACTCGTTCTCAAATCCACCGTAGCGCTGCCGGACGTAACCGGCGGCGATTTCGATCACTTCGCCGTGGATAAGGCGCGTCACAAGCTATATGTGCCCACGGAAAAATACGCGTCGATCGAAGTATTCGATTTGGCCTCGGGCGAGCATCTGTTGAGCGCCCGCGGGATGGTTGCCAGTCCGCACAAGCTCGCGTTCGTGCCGCACCGCAACGAGCTATTCGTGGCGGATACCGCCGATGGGTCGTGCAAAGTCTTGGACCCCGTTGATTTGCATCTGATCAAGCGAATCGCGCTGGGACCGAAGCCCGACACCGGGGTCTATGATCCTACGTCGCGGATTCTCTACATGGGACATCACGCTGAGGACCCCGAGTCCGGCATGTCGTATATCGCGATGATTTCCGTCGATAAGCATGAGGTGGTCGGGCGTATTCCGGTCCGAGCGGGCACGCTGAAGGGCATGCTGATAGACCACGATGCAAGCCGGCTCTTTGTGAACATGCGCGACACCAAGCAAATCGGCGTGATCGATCTGAAAAGCCATGCTGTGGTGGCCACTTGGGATGTGCCGGGGTTAAACGGCAATTCCGCGATAGCTTACGATGCGAAAGGTCATCGTCTATTCACCGGGTCGCGCGGCCCCGGTAAGCTCTTCGTGCTGAATTCGAATAATGGAAGCGTCGTCAGTATGCTGGATACGGTCGACACGTCCGACGACATGACGTTCGACGCCGTCAGTCATCGCCTGTACGTGTCGGGTTCCAATGGCCTCGATGTCATCGAGCAGGAGAGCGCCGATCGCTACAGGACGATCCAGCACGTCGATACGCTCGGCGGCAAGACTTCCGAGTATGTTCCGGCACTACATCAGCTGTATGTGGTTCATACGAAGGGCGATCAGGCCCAGCAGGCAGGGTTGCAAGTGTTTACGGTCAATTGATGTCAGGGCGACAAACCCGCGTCACGCGAAACGCCTCGGACGCGAAAATGCGATAATAGAGGCCAGAGCAGCCAGTTCGAACAGGAATTGTCCGTGATGGGCCCGAAGGTCTGTGGCACATGCTACAAGCTATCAGTTAAAATTGTTCGCCATCGACCAAGCGCGGCACTGCCGCGGCGTTCGAAGGACCCGGCCCAGGCCGGGTTCAATCGTTCTGGCCAGCTGCCATCCCTCGTTCCAGCATTGAACTCGTGCATACGATCTGCTTGCTTCAAGCGCAGTCGGGCGCTGGTGATTTCACCTGCGCGGCACGCATTCCATTGACTGGCCGGGAAGATGGCTTCGAAGCGTTAGCGGCAAGTCAATTCACAAGACTTTGCGGCAGACCGTCTTGATTTCGGAGCATTCATGAAAACATTGTTTTTGCAGGCGCCGTCGTACGACGGGTTCGATGGTGGCGCGGGTTCGCGCTATCAGGCAAAGCGCGAAATCCGCTCGTTTTGGTACCCGACGTGGCTCGCGCAACCGGCGGCGCTCGTTCCCGACAGCCGCGTGCTCGACGCGCCGGCAGACGGTCTATCCGTTCAAGCGTCGCTGGATATCGCTCAGGACTACGACCTCGTCATCATCCACACCAGCACCCCGTCGTTTCCGTCGGATGCGCTGTTCGCCCAGGACTTGAAAAAGCGCAAGGCGTCGATCATGGTCGGCATGGTGGGTGCGAAGGTCGCGGTCGATCCGCATAATTCGCTCGGTGCTACCGACGCAATCGATTTCGTGTGCCGCGAGGAATTCGATTTCACTTGCAAGGAAGTCGCCGAAGGCAAGCCGCTCGCGCAGATCCAGGGTCTGAGCTACCGCCTGCCCGATGGCTCGATCGAACACAACGAAGCGCGTCCGATTCTCGAGAACATGGACGAGCTGCCGTTCGTCGCGCCCGTGTACCAGCGCGATTTGAAGATCGACAACTACTTCATCGGCTATCTGAAGCATCCGTACGTGTCGATCTACACGGGTCGCGGCTGCCGGTCCAAGTGCACGTTCTGCCTGTGGCCGCAGACGGTGGGTGGCCATCGCTATCGGACGCGCTCGGTCGAGAACGTGCTGGAAGAAGTGAAGTGGATTCGCGACAACATGCCTGAAGTCAAGGAGATCATGTTCGACGATGACACGTTTACCGACTTCAAGCCGCGCGTCGAGGAAATCGCACGCGGGCTCGGCAAGCTCGGCGTCACGTGGTCGTGCAATGCCAAGGCGAATGTGCCGTATTCGACGCTCAAGATCATGAAGGAAAACGGGCTGCGTCTATTGCTCGTGGGCTACGAGTCCGGCGACGACCAGATTCTGCTCAACATCAAGAAGGGGCTGCGTACCGATATCGCGCGCCGCTTCAGCGACGACTGCCGCAAGCTCGGCATCAAAATCCACGGCACCTTCATCCTGGGGCTGCCTGGCGAGACGCGCGACACGATCGAAAAAACCATCGAGTATGCGAAGGACATCAACCCGCATACGATCCAGGTGTCGTTGGCCGCGCCGTATCCGGGCACGAGGCTCTACGAGCAGGCGGTCGAGAACGGCTGGCTGCAGGAGAACAAGGTCATCAATCTCGTCAGCGCCAAAGGCGTGCAGCTCGCGGCGATCGGCTATCCGCACCTGTCGCGCGAAGAGATCTATCACGAACTGGAAGTGTTTTATAAGCGTTTCTATTTCCGTCCGTCGAAGATCTGGGAAATCTTGCGCGAGATGTTGACGAGCTGGGACATGATGAAGCGCCGTCTGCGCGAAGGAGTCGAATTCTTCCGCTTCCTGAGGGCCCACGAAGCGTGACGCGCGTGCGCGCGTTACTGTCATTCAGGTTGGGATCCCAAGGACCCCGGCTTTTCTGGCTGATCGGTCTGCTTCTCGTCATCGGACTGGTCGCCAGTGAAGGCGCCTCGCAGGCGGCGCATATCCTGCTCGAGGCTTTGGCGTTTTTCTGCGGGGCCAGCGCGGTATTCGGCATCGGCTACACGCTCTTGGCGGGATGGCTGACGCGGCGGTTCTTTGCGCGGCCCACCGCGCAGCCCGCCAGCTTTCCGCCCGTCACGATCGTCAAGCCGCTGCACGGCACGGAACAGGCGCTGCTCGACAACCTATCGAGCTTCTGTCGCCAGGATTATCCGGGTCCCGTGCAATTCGTATTTGGCGTGCATGACCCGGCTGACCCAGCGTTGGAAACGGTTGAGCGGCTCCGGGCCCTGCATCCGCAAGCGCATATCACGGTGGTGGCCGACTCGCGCCTCTACGGACCCAACCGCAAGATGAGCAACATCCTGAACATGCTGCCGGCGGCGCAGTATGACGTTCTGGTCTTTGCGGATAGCGATGTCGGGGTGGGCGCCGATTATCTGCGCCACGTCATCGGCGAGTTGCAGATGCCGGGCGTCGGTCTGGTTACCTGCGCCTATCGCGGCCAGCCCGATCCCGGCTTCTGGCCCCGGCTCTCGGCGAAGGCCACCAATTACCAGTTTCTCCCGGGTGTCGTGGCCGGTCTCGCGCTCGGGCTCGCCAGGCCCTGCTTCGGACAAACCATCGCCATGCGGCGTGACACCTTGGAGCGGATCGGCGGCTTCTCGCAGTTTGCGCATCATCTTGCCGAAGACCATGCGATCGGCGAAGCAGTGCGCAACATCGGCGAGAAAGTTTCGGTGCCGCCGTTCACCGTGACCCATGCGTGCGTCGAAACCAGTGCCGTCAAGCTCATCACGCATGAGCTGCGCTGGAGTCGAACGATTCGAACCGTCGATCCGGCGGGGCATCTGGGTTCCGCGCTGGCCTACCCGCTTGCCTTCGGACTGCTGGCGGTGATGCTGTCCGGCGACGCTTCCTGGGCATGGCCGCTCGCGCTCGCCGCATTGGCGGCCCGGCTCCTGCTGAAATTTCAGCTGGACCGTGCGCTGCGGCAACCGTATCGGGAAGTCTGGCTGCTGCCGCTCTGGGACCTCGTCTCGTTCGGCATCTTCGTGACGAGCTTTTTCTCGACGCGCGTGATATGGCGTGGATTCAGTTTTAACGTTGGCGGCGACGGCCTGATGTATCCCGTCAAGGATGAGTGATGATGAAGCATCTGGGCCGCATCGCGGCGGTCGTTGGGCTGGCTGCCTCGCTCTGGCTGGTCTTGCGCGACAACCCGGGCGAGGTACTCGCTTTGATGCGCACGGCGGGCGCAGGTCTCGTTCTCGCCGGTCTGGCTCATGTACTGCCGATGCTGGTCAACGGACAAAAATGGCAATCGCTGATCCGGGGCGCGAATCGGCCTAGTATGCTCGCCATGACGCAGCTGAGCTGGATTCGCGAGTCCGTGAACAGCATGCTGCCGGTGGCGCGCGTCGGCGGCGAGATAGTCACTTTCAGGATGATGCGGCGCTGGGGTGTGCGGCCCTCGACGGCCGCTGCCAGCTTCGTGGTCGACTTGCAGATGACGGTAATCAGCCAACTCGTCTTCACGATGATCGGCATCGGCTTTCTGCTGGAGCATGCGGCCTCGAATACGCTGCGCCTGGCCGCTGATTTGGCCTGGGGCGTGGTGGTGCTCGCGCCGCTGCTGGTGCTGTTCGCGCTGGTCCAGCATGCGAGCCCATTCGAGCGCTTGGCCCGGGTGCTCAATCGGGTGACGAGCGGACAACTCGCCGCCTTGATCGGTCCTTCGGCGCGCATCGATCAGTCGATCAAGCTCATGTGGCGACGGCGCGGGGTGGTCCTTCGCTACCTGTTCGTCTGGCAGCCGCTGGTGTGCCTGGCCACGTCGTTGGAGATCTGGCTGGCGCTCTATTTTTTGGGCGTGAAAATCACTTTTGTCCAGGCGGTGGTCATCGAGTCCCTGATCCAGGCGCTCAGCAGCGCAGCCTTTTTCGTACCGGGCGGCCTCGGCGTCCAGGAAGGGGGCTTTGTTTTGATTTGCGGGGCACTCGGCATCGACCCGGCCAGCAGCCTCGCGCTGGCCGGCGCCCGCCGGGTCCGCGACCTCATCATTTTTCTGCCCGGGCTATTGGCCTGGCAGATCGCTGAATCGTTAGGCACGAAAGCGGCTAAGGACTCCGAAACAGGATCGCGCCAAGCATCGGACCGGGAATCGACAGGCACGGCCGGCGATTCTCCGCGAGCGCCGGCACAGGCATCGTAAGGTTGCGTGGGGGGGCTAACGAGTCCTCTTGCCGGACACCGTCGGAGGTCCTTACGTCGGTGACGGAGCCGCTGTATTGGCCTGCACGTCCTGCGTGAGTATCGCGTCGCGCTTCTGGAGCAAATGCTGGCGCAGGATGGCCGCGAGTCGCTTGCCGTCCCGCGCGTCGAGCGCCTCGATCATCTCTTCGTGATCCTTGATGGCGCGGTCCCATTTCGGCGTTTGGAAGTTCGAGCGTAAGCGCATGGCCTGCAGCCGGCGGTTGACGGCGATGTAGGTTTGTCGCAGTGCCGAGTTGCGCGCAGCCTCGTTGATTTTGTCGTGGATGGCTTGGTTGTGGTTGTAATAGCCGGACAGATCGTTTTGCGCGCGACATGCCAGCATCGCGTAGTGAAGCGACTTGATCTCGGCGATCTCCGCAGGCGTGATGCGTTCGCATGCCAGTTCGCCCGAGAACGCCTCCAGTCCACTCATCAACTCGAAGGTCTCGCGGATTTCGGCTTCGGACATGCGCGACACCGACGCGCCTTTGTTGGGCGAAATTTCGATCAACCCTTCCGCGGCCAGCACTTTCAGCGCTTCGCGCAGTGGCGTGCGCGAGATGCCCAGCGTGTCGCACAACTCGCGCTCGTTGAGCTTCATCCCCGGCGCCAGCAAACCCTCGACGATAAAGTCGCGCAGATGCCCGATCACCGTGTCGTGCAGGCGTTGTCGCTCGACCTTGGGAAGTAGGGGCGCAGGGCTGCTAGTCATCATATCTGCATTTCGCATGCATTGTCCGCCCATTCTGCCGTTTCGGCATATCTTACAGGATCCTGGCTGCGGTAGGGCCGGTCCGACCGCGCGGCAGGCAAGCCCGACGGGCGCATAAGGGTATACCTACTACGTCTGGACGCACTTTGTGCTTGGTGGATTGTCAGAAATTGACTACATTATTTTGAATGCAACATACAAATGCGCGGACGGCCCGTGACCACGGGGCGAATTGGAGGCGTCCGATGCATCAATCAGAACAGTATCAAGCAAAAAAATTCGCATGTGCTTAGCACAGCGCGAATACCACAACAAAGGAGACAACGATGTTTCGTCGAGCTACGACGCGCGTGCTGCTGCTGCTCTGCGTCATGTATTTAATTACCTACATCGATCGCGTCAATGTCAGTACCGCGGCAAGTCAGTTCGGTGCGGAACTCGGGCTTTCGCACACGCAAATCGGCTTTGTGTTCTCGGCATTTGCCTATCCGTATCTTGTGTTCCAGATCATCGGCGGCTGGATTGGCGACCGCTTCGGACCGCGCCGTACGCTGGCGGTATGCTCGCTCATCTGGGCCGGCGCGACGGTGCTGACAGGCTTTGCCGGCGGCTTCGTGTCCCTGGTCGTCGCGCGGCTGCTGCTCGGCCTCGGTGAAGGTGCGACGTTCCCGACGGCAACGCGCGCCATGTCCAACTGGATGCCCCCGGAGCGTCGCGGTTTCGCGCAAGGCATCACGCACGCCGCGGCGCGTGTCGGTAACGCGGTCGCGCCGCCGCTGATCACGTGGCTGATGCTGGCGACGAGTTGGCGCGGCTCGTTTTTCATCACCGGCATTGTCAGCCTGATGTGGGTCGTCGTCTGGTTCTGGTACTTCCGCGATGACCCACGCGAGCACCCGAGCATCGTTAGCGATGAAATTCGCAACTTGCCTGCCTATAGCGGCATGAAGCAACGCGTGCCGGTGCCGTGGCCCGCGCTGACAAGCCGCATGATACCGGTCACGCTCGTGTATTTCTGCTATGGCTGGGTGCTGTGGCTGTTCCTGAGTTGGATTCCGCAGTACTTCCTGCACAATTATCACCTGCAATTGGGCAAGTCCGCGCTGTTCGCGTCGAGTGTATTTTTCGCCGGCGTGCTGGGCGACTGGCTCGGCGGCGAAATCACCGACAAGCTATTGCACCGCACCGGTAAGCTGCGTTTGGCGCGAAATGCCATGGTCGGTCTGTGCATGCTGGCGACGGCCTTGTCGCTCGCGCCGATCATGCTGATGTCGAACATCTCGATCACGACGGCGGCCATTTGTCTGAGCCTGGGTTTCTTCTTCAACGAAATGACCATCGGACCGATGTGGTCGGTGCCGATGGACATTGCGCCGAAGCATGCGGGCACAGCAAGCGGAATCATGAACACCGGGTCGGCGCTTGCCGCGATCATCAGCCCGGTGGTCGGCGGGTGGCTGATCGACCGCACCGGCAACTGGAATCTGCCGTTTATCGTGTCGATGGTGCTGATGGCCGCCGGCATCGTGTTGTCGTTCACGATGCGGCCCGATCGCACGCTCGATACGCCAGCCGAACAAGCGAAGCCGGCCCCTAATCTGGTCTGACTGCGCTCCTCTGACTGCGGCGCTGCGGGGATGCTTCGGGAGCGTCGCCCGCGCGAAGCGCACCCATCGGGAGGTTCAATGAGCGAACCCACAGTGCTTACCGAACGCAGCGGCGTCATCGCGACGGTCGTCATCGACCGTCCCGCCAAACTCAATGCCATGACCAAGACGCTGTGGCAAGAACTCGGCGATGCCATCGATGCCTTGTCGGCTGACGATGAAGTCCGCTGTATCGTCTTGCGCGGCGCCGGCGAAAAAGCGTTCTCGCCAGGCAACGACATCGGCGAATTCACGACCGACCGGGCGAATGTCGAGCAGGCGCGCGCTTACGGGGCGATCATGCATCGCACGCTGGAGGCGATGCGCCGGTGCCGTCATCCGCTCGTCGCTATGATCCATGGCATCTGCGTGGGCGGCGGCCTGGAGATCGCCGCCATGTGCGATTTGCGCGTGTGCGGCGCATCGAGCCGTTTTGGTGTGCCGATCAAAAACCTCGGCCTGGTGATGGCGCATGCGGAACTGGAAGCGCTCGTGCATCTCGCCGGACGTGCGGTGGCGCTCGAGATCCTGCTGGAGGGGCGTATCTTCGGCGCGCAGGAGGCGCTGCAAAAGGGCCTCGTCACGCGCGTGGTGCCCGACGATGCCGTCACCGCCGAAGCGTATGCCACGGCGCAGCGTATTGCGGATGGCGCGCCGCTGGTGGCGCGCTGGCACAAGCAGTTCGTGCAGCGCGTGATGGATCCCGCGCCGCTGACCGACGCCGAGCGCGACGAAGGCTTCGCATGCTTTGGCACCGATGATTTCCGCACCGGCTATCAGGCGTTTCTCGACAAGGTAAAACCGAACTTCAAGGGGCGTTGACATGGCGGGACCGCTAAGCGGCATGCGTGTAATCGAACTGGCGCACATCATGTCGGGCCCGGTGTGCGGGATGATGCTGGCGGACATGGGCGCGGACGTGATCAAAGTGGAAAAGGTGCCGGGCGGCGACGATTCGCGGCGCTTCGCCCCGATTCTGGCCGGCGGCGAATCCGCATCGTTCATGATGGTGAACCGAAACAAGCGCGGCATCGCACTGAACTTGAAGACCGCCGGCGGACGCGAGGTGTTGCACAAGCTGCTGCTGAGCGCGGACGTTGTCACCGAGAACTACCGGCGCGGCACGATGGAACGCCTCGGGATG
>Ga0310811_10008381_pt1 | contig 13281 bp, 8 predicted proteins | sample YCmetagenome_FD_207642 | JGI IMG/M metagenome (GOLD analysis project Ga0310811, IMG submission 207642) | Soil microbial communities from experimental microcosm in Duke University, North Carolina, United States - YC | ecosystem: Engineered > Artificial ecosystem > Soil microcosm > Unclassified ...
CCGGTAGCGTTCGTGACGAGGAAAAACCGTCTTCGGGCAGCTTGTTAAAACCGTTCGGTGCTCGCGGGCAGGTGCGAGCGCGCTAACCGTTTCGAACACACGTGGCGATTCGGCGAATTTCCTCGTCGTGATCGCAAATTCGTTGCGTGTCGCTAGGTCGCAGGGAGCACCGACGCGTCGCCACGTGGTTGGCCTAACCGGCAATGATTTTTGCTCGACAAGTTAACGATACTTTCCAAATCTCAACGCCATGAACACAAAGTATTTAGCGTTCCCTCTCGCACTAATTCTAGCGTTGATTCCAAAGACGGAAGCTGTCGTCCCGCCGCCGGATGGGGGCTATCCGGGATTTACGACCGCAGAAGGCACAAATGCGCTGAAGAGTCTTACTACCGGCGTTGCAAATACAGGAGCCGGTTGGTATTCGCTATTTACGAATAGCTCAGGCAACTACAACACCGCGGTTGGTGCTGGAACCCTGATATTCAATAACGGGGATGAAAACACGGCCACGGGCGTCGCCGCGCTTTTAAGCAATACCACTGGTACTGGCAACACAGCGACGGGTGCCACCGCGCTTTTAAGTAACACAACCGGCAATGTAAATACGGCGATTGGCGTCAACGCACTCGAGGCCAATATCGATGGCATCGAAAATACTGCGACCGGGTTCGGCGCGTTATTAGGCAATACCACAGGCGACAGGAATACCGCCACCGGCGTTCAGGCCCTTCTGTCCAACACAACCGGCGACGATAATACAGCGGTTGGTTACGCAGCACTGCAGAGCAGTACCACCACTGGCACCAACACTGCTGTGGGTTCTCAAGCGCTGCAAACCAATACGACCGGGAACGGCAACGTTGCCACTGGTTATAAAGCGCTTCAGCTTAACACGGTCGGCTTTTTCAACACAGCCATGGGTTCTTTGGCTCTCGAAGCTAATGATAGTGGGACGAACAATACCGCAACAGGCGCCCGCGCCCTGTCCAACAATACGATAGGCACTTTCAACACCGCCATCGGTTTTGATGCGCTCGCCAACAATACCACCGGCGACAGCAATATCGCAGTGGGCGGACAGGCGCTTCTTAATAATGATACCGGTGAGGACAACATTGCAACAGGTGTTAATGCCCTCATCAGTAACACCAGTGGCAACAGCAACACAGCCTACGGAGCTTTTTCGCTCACCAGCAATACCACCGGCAACAACAACATCGTGTTAGGTTTTGGCGCCGGAAGCCAACTCACCACAGGCAATTTCAATATCGACATTGGCCACCCCGGTATTGCCGGCGAATCGGATACGATCCGAATAGGCGGGCAAGGGACACAGACAAAGGCCTTCATTGCTGGCATCTTTGGTGCAAACGTTGCAGCCGGTTCGCCGGTTGTTGTTGATTCGAACGGCCAGCTTGGTGTCTCGGCCTCTTCGCAGCGATTCAAGAAAGCGGTTCAACCGATGGATAATGTTAGCGAGGCAATTTTGGCACTGAAGCCGGTTACCTTTCAGTACAAGACCGACGCGGCAAACACGCCGCAATTTGGCTTAATTGCCGAGCAAGTGGCCGAAGTAGATCCGAACCTGGTAGCTCGCAATAACGACGGCGAGATTTATACGGTGCGCTACGATGCGGTGAACGCGATGTTGCTCAACGAGTTTCTCAAAGAGCACCGCAAAGTGCAGGAACAAGAACACAAGCTCCAAGAGCAAGGCAGAAGCATTCAGGAGCAGCGAGCTAGCGCAGAACAACTCAAGGAAGAGATTCGCAGGCTGACCGAAAACGTCAAAATCGAAGCGGCAAAAATCCAAAAGGTCACGGCAAGATTGGAAATACTCGAGCCAGCCGGAACGCGAGTGGCGACCGAGAGTCGCTAAAACACAACGAGAATCAACCGAAAGGCACATGTTATGAAATCATCAATTCAGTTCAAAAATGGAATTCCAGTAATTCACATGATTGTAGCTTTCACCTGCCTTGGCCTTTTGCCACGAACGCAAGCGGTCAGCCCGCCACCCCCGGGGGGTTATCCCAACTTTACCACTGCTGCAGGGGATCACGCCCTTCAGGCTCTCACCCTGGGCCTTGGGAACACAGCAATTGGTACGTTTTCGTTGTTTAGCGTCACCACTGGGAACTTCAACACCGCTGTTGGCGCTGGAGCGCTTGATCTTAACACCGGGGATTCAAATACGGCCACTGGCGCTGCAGCGCTTTTATTCAACACCACCGGCACCGAAAACACGGCCAATGGAACAGCCGCGCTTGAATTTAACACGAATGGCTTCCAAAACACCGCCAACGGCGCTTTTGCGCTTTTTAACAACAACACAGGTTCCTTCAATACGGCCGTGGGCTTTCAAGCGCTTTTTAGCAATACTGAAGGTCTCTCAAACACCGCTATTGGAGTCCAGGCACTGCAAAACAACGTCAACGGCTTCAATAACACTGCCACTGGGGTTTTGGCACTCGCGAGCAATACTGCTGGCCAGTTCAACACAGCCAACGGCGCTGTTGCTCTACAAAATAACAGTACCGGCAATAAAAATACGGCTACAGGATTCGGAGCGCTCCAGGCCAACGCTGACGGCGGGTTTAACACGGCTACCGGGTTCGAAGCGCTCCAGAGCAATACTGGCGGCGGGTCCAACACGGCTACAGGATCCCAGGCCCTTCAACTCAATACTACCGGTGACGGCAACACGGCCGTTGGCACTGCCGCTCTAACGAGCAATACAACCGGCGCAAGTAATACCGCACTCGGTGTTGCAGCGCTGCAAAACAATATCGGTGGCGACTTCAATACAGCTCTTGGGCTTGGTGCCCTTACGGCCAACACGAGCGGATTTCGTAACACCGCGATTGGTCTTCAAGCGCTCGACTTCCTGTCCAGCGGTTTCGACAATATCGCTATCGGCGTTAACGCCGGCGACAATTTGACCACGGAATCTCGTAATATCGACATCGCTCACGAGGGAGTTGCCGGCGACTCAGGCACTATTCGTATCGGCAATTTCCTAAATGAAAGGACATTTATCGCTGCCATTCATGGGATAACAACAGGGGGCGCCGCGATACCAGTCGTAATAGATGCAAATGGGCAACTCGGTACCGTCAGCTCCTCGCGCCAATTCAAGAAAGATATTCAACCGATGGGCAAAGCCAGCGAATCGATCCTAGCTCTTAAACCAGTGACTTTTCATTATAAGACCGGAGCAGGTGAGATGCTGCAGTTTGGTTTAATCGCGGAAGAAGTAGCTGAGGTAAATCCCGAGTTGGTGGTACGCAATGAAAAAGGTGAGGTTTACAGTGTGCGCTATGATCAAGTGAACGCGATGTTGCTCAACGAGTTTCTCAAAGCTCACCACCAGTTAGAGGAACAGGATCGGAAAAGTGATGAACAAAAAGCGGCGATCGCAGAATTGCAGGCAACTGTTGCAAGTCTCAATACAGCTCTTCAAAATCAGGCTGCGGAAATTCAGCAGGTGAAAGCTGAAGTGCAGACGAGCAAAGCTGCGCCGCAACTGGCGACGACTAAGCGGTAGCGCACAGCGAGCGGTAGTTGCTACTGGATTCTTGGCGGTCTGAACGCGACGGGTCGACGGGAGCATTAGCTCCTGCCAGACCTATTTTGATCTCGACACTCTGACTTTATCCGTGCAAGGCTCAAGCCCATGAAAACAAAGCATTTAGCAGTTCTCCTCGTATTCATCTGTACATTACTTGCCTCGCCGCTAAAAGTCGAAGCCGTTGTACCGCCTCCTGATGGCGATTATCCAAACGGCAACACGGCTGAAGGACACAACGCTCTCCTTAATCTCACGAGCGGCGGATACAATGCAGCGGTAGGCTGGTTGTCGCTCACTAGCCTTACCACCGGCAACTTCAACACCGCTGTCGGAGCGGGCACATTGGCACTGAACACGGGAGAGGAAAATACAGCGTCCGGCACCGGCGCGCTATTATTCAACACAAGCGGAATTCAGAATACTGGTAACGGCGCTTTTGCGCTATTCAATAATGGCATAGGCAGTTTTAATACCGCTGTCGGCTTTCAAGCCCTTTTCAGCAACACGGGTGGCCTTTCTAATACAGCCGTCGGCGTTCAGGCACTCCAAAACAATAGCGACGGAATAAACAATACGGCGATTGGCGTTCTGGCACTCACAGCGAACACTACCGGAGACCTTAATACAGCGAGCGGCTCCGCCGCCCTGCTTAGCAACAGCACTGGCAACCGCAACACAGCTGTCGGCGTTGCAGCACTCGGCTCTAGCACCGCAGGAGATCGTAACACCGCTATTGGGTCTCAAGCACTTTTTGCAAACACTGTTAGCGATAATACGGCTGTGGGCGCCGATGCGTTGGCAAATAATACGACAGGCGGCACGCCGGGCGGCTCCGGCGACAACGAGGAAGGACCTAACACGGCCGTGGGCACGGGCGCGCTTAACCAAAGCACTACCGCCAGTTCGAACACTGCTGTCGGCTTTCATGCCCTGAATGCCACTCAAAACGGCGGCTTTAGCACCGCCGTAGGGTTTAAAGCACTCGCCAATTCGACTAACCAAAGCAACGACGCGTTCGGTTACAAGGCACTCGGGAACAATACAACCGGTAGCCAGAATGTTGCCGTCGGTGATCTTGCGCTCTTCAACAACACCACGGGGAACAACAACGTTGCAATGGGTTATCGAGCAGGATCTCAATCAACGGGCGACAACAACATATACATTGGCACGTACATCACAGGGCATCCCGGCGAAAGCGACACCTGTTACATCGGGAACATCATTGGCCAGACGTCTCCCAGCGGAATTCCGGTTCTCATCAATGGAGATAATCAGCTCGGCACAACGACCTCCTCGAAACGGTTTAAGGAAGAAATCAAACCGATGGGTAAATCAAGTGAAGCGATCCTTGCACTCAAACCGGTCACATTTCGTTACAAACACCGAATCGATCCTAAAGGCATATCGCAATTCGGACTCGTGGCCGAGGATGTGGAAACAATTAATCCTGACCTTGTTGTGCGTGACAATGAAGGAAAACCTTACAGCGTTCGTTATGACCAGGTAAACGCGATGTTACTCAACGAATTTCTGAAAGAACACAGCGCCTTTGTCGACGAGCAGCGCAAGGTGGAGGAACTAGAGGCCACGATCGATCAACTAAGAAAACGGGTCGAAACGGTTGTTGCCCATGTTAAAGAGCAGGACTCGAAGATCAAATTGAGCTGAATCGGAATAGAAGAGACGTTGCTCAGGTCGACGGCACAAGTGACCATTAACAAATGACGGATTCCGAATGTCGAATTAATGACAAAGGTCGAACGACGAGAAGATAGTTCCGTTCAAGCTTCCTCACTTAGAAATTGCCAGCACTGCAGTCGCATCGAGTTTGCCAGCGCGGAATAGGTCAAGCGCGGTGTTGGCTTGTTCCAGCGCGAATGTTTCCGTGTGCGTCTGAACAGGAACGCGCGGCGCGATTTGGAAAAACTCTTCTCCATCGCGTCGGGTGAGATTTGCCACCGAGGTAATCACACGCTCCTCCCATAGGTCGACGTAAGGAAACGAAGGAATGTCGGTCATGTGAATTCCGCCGCAAACTACGATGCCACCTTTAGCAAGAGCACGGAGCGCTACCGGGACGAGCTGGCCGACCGATGCGAAAATAATTGCAGCATCGAGTTTTTCTGGAGGCGTTTCATCGGAACCTCCGGCCCAGATTGCGCCAAGTTCTTTCGCTCCTTGCTGCGTTGATTTGTCGCCCGGGCGGGTAAACGCGAAGACTTCGCGGCCTTCGTAAATAGCAATTTGCGCGATTAAATGCGCTGCGTTGCCAAACCCATATACGCCAAGACGCCGCGCATCCCCCGTTTTGCGGTACGATCGGTAACCAATTAGTCCCGCACAAAGCAGCGGTGCAACCTCGACGTCGCCGTAACGCTCAGGCAAATGGAAACAATATCGCGCATCGGCAACAGTGAACTCAGCATAACCACCATCAAGCGTGTAACCGGTAAAGCGCGCGTTATCGCAAAGATTCTCTCTGCCGGACCGGCAATACGAGCAATCGCCATCAGTCCAACCAAGCCATGGGATTCCCACGCGATCTCCGATTGCGAAGGTGGCAGCGGCTTTGGTTTCGGGACGCTGAGGTCCCTCCCACATGTCACCGATTTCTTCGACATGTCCGACAATCTGGTGACCGAGAATCAACGGCAGTTTCGGATCCGGCAATTCGCCGTCAACTACGTGGAGGTCAGTGCGACAAACGGCGCAGGTGCTGATTCGCACGAGCAACTGTCCCCTGCCCGGCTTCGGCTTTGGCAAATCGCGGAGTTGTAGGGGGTGCCTCGGTTTGTCGAGAACCATCGCACGCATGCTTCAAGCATAAATGACGAATGGCGAATGACGAATGGCATCCACACCGGAACCGCAGTGTCCGCTGCCTCCATCGAGCTTGAAGCTGCTACACGAAGGGCAGGGCAAGCATAGCATCACATTAATCAACGAGCACCGGCCGGCTCAGGTCGCATCGGTCCTCGCGCCGGCTCATGCTCGTGCTCGTGATAATGCGCACTACGCAGGAACGGCACCTTGTCGAGCACGTGCTCCTGGAACCATTCGAGCCAGAGATAAATCACTGGTGTGACAAATAACGTAACCAGCTGCGAGAAAATCAGGCCACCCACAATGACGAGACCCAGTGGGCGTCGCGAGGCGGCATCCTGGCCAAATCCTAATGCAATCGGTATTGCGCCCATCAGGGCGGCGAGTGTCGTCATCATGATGGGACGAAACCGTTCGACACTGGCTTCGTGAATGGCCGAGCGCAGATCCCAGCCTTCGTCGATTCGTTGCAACGCGAAATCGACCACCATGATTCCGTTCTTCTTCACAATACCTAACAAAAGAAACAGGCCAATGACGCTGTAGAGCGAAAGCACTGAATGGAAAATATACAACGTGGCCAGTCCGCCGACGACCGCCGGGACAATCGCTGGGAACAAAACCGTAAACGGGTGCACATAACTCTCGTAAAGAATTCCCAGGATCACATACATGACGAAAATTGCCGCAAGCAGCAACAGCGGCAGAGATTGAAACAACTGTCTGAAGACAAGCGCCTCACCCTGGAACATTCCCTGCACGGTTGGATAGTGTGGCTGAATCTGGGCCATGGCATCCTCGATGTACTTCGTAGCATCGCCAATAGCGGCATCCGGCAGCAGGTTGAAATTGAAAGTAACGCTGGTGAACTGGTTGAGATGGTTTACGGCCTGCGGGCCAATAACTTTCTTTGTTGACGTTACAACGCGAAGTGGAACAAGGCTTGCCATGTTACTCGAGGTCGTGGCGATCGTTCCCCCACCCGATCCGCTCGCACTAAAATTGCCGCCCGTGTTACTGCGGACATAGAGGTTGTCCAAGTCCTCAGGATGCGCGCGGTCGTGGTCTTTAACTTCAAGAATGACCTGGTACTGGTCGTCTGGTTGCTTGATGAGATAGATATAGTTTTGGGAGTAGGCGCTGCGCATCAGGCTTTGAATCGCAGAAGTAGAAACGCCGTACGTCGCGGCCCGATCGCGATCAATGTCGATCCTAAGGTTAGGCGTATCGTGATAGTAGTCGGAGCGAACACTGGCGAAGCCCTTGAACTGTTGAAGTTTCCCCATCAATTCGTCGGCCACCGCGTAAACATCCTTAGGGACGATGCCGCTGATGGTGTAGGCATACTGGCCCTGGGTTTGGCTCGTAGCGCCAACGCTGATTTGCAGCACTGGAGTCGGGGTTAACACAGCGGTGATTCCCGGAATCGAACCGATCGATTTTTGCAGTCGCAAAACGATTTCGTCGATGGACGGACGCTCACTTCTCGGGTTCAGGAAAAGGAACAACAACCCCTGTGACAATGGCCCGCGCGACGCGAAGCCGGCGAGCGTAAAAAATTGACCGACTGCTGGATCGTCCTGGATTTTTTTGTTCACCTGCTCTTGAAACGCCCGCATTTGCGCCGGTGAAGTCCCTTCTTGTGCGATGAACAAGCCACGGATGAAGCCGCTGTCCCCTTTCGGTAACAATGTGAACGGCAAATGCGTGAAGAAGAACCAAAGACCAAGAATACATGCGAGCAGGATCGGCACAGCAAGCCATGCACGATCGAGAAACTTGTCGAGCATCCGACCATAGGCAGCGATCACACCCTGGATGAAATTGCTCGTGTGCCGTTCCATCCAGGCGCGTTTATGGCCGACCCTCCGCTCACCGAGGATGCGAGCGCACATCAACGGCGTCAGTGTCAACGAAACGAGGCCTGAAGCGAGAATGGCCACGATGATCGTGACCGAAAATTCGCCAAAGATGCGGCCAAGCAGCCCGGGGATAAAAACCAGCGGAATGAAAACCGCGGCAAGCGACAGCGTCATCGAGAGAATGGTGAAGGAGATTTCGCCAGCGCTGTTGAACGTTGCTTTCACGATCGATTCTCCCTGCTCGGCACGGCGCACGACGTTTTCCAGGAACACAATGGCGTCATCGACAAGGAAACCAATGGCCAGGGTCAACGCCATCAACGTAAGGTTGTTGATGGAGAAGTTGAGCATGTACATCACTGCTACGGTGAGTAGTAACGACATGGGCAACGCGACAGCGGGAATTAACGTGTCAGTGGCGCGCCCGAGAAACACGTAGATCACAATAACTACCAGCACGAAAGCGATTATCAGCGTCCATTTCACTTCATCGGCCGAGTTGACGATGGTCTGCGAACGGTCGTAAATCGGCGTGAATTGGATTGAACCCGGTAAACTCGCGCGCAATTCAGGGAAGAGCGCTTTGACGGATTTGGCCACTTCGACTGCGTTTGCTCCTGCCTGCCGCGACACGGCAAGCACCACTACTGCGCGGGCTGGTTTGTAACCGCGCATCCAAAAAAAGCGCGAGATTCGCTCGTCCTGAACGCTCTCTCGTACGTCAGCTACATCCTGTAAATAAACCGGCGCACCATTGGGATTTCGCGCGACAATCAGAGTCCGGTAGCCGTCGGCCTCGTCGATCTGACCGTTCGGTTGCAAAACATATGTCCGATGCGGCCCGTCGAATTGTCCCGCGCCGGAATAAACAGTGCCTGATCTAATCCCGCTGGCCAAATCATCCATCGTCAGGCCGCGCACTGCGAGCGCAGAGGGGTCCGCCTTGACGCGAATCGCGCCTTGCACACCGTAAATGTTCACCTGCGAAACGCCCTGCAAGATGTTGATGCGCTGAGCTACAACGGTAGAGGCATATTTATAGAGGTCTCCATCGGTCAGCGTGTCCGACATGAGGCCTAACAAGTAAATCGCCTGGTCGTTCGGGTTTGTTTTTTTGAACGTTGGCGGACTTGGTAAATCGATCGGCAACCTTCCAGACGCGCTCTGGATCGCGGCCTGCACGTCTGTTGCGGCGTCGGTGATGCTTTTGCTGAGAACAAATTGCAATACTAACGAGGTGGTGCTCTGCGTGCTGGTGCTGGTGATGATGTCGAGTCCGGGAATCTGCAAGAATTGTTTCTCTAACGGCGTGGCAATGTTGTTTGCCATCGTTGTCGGGTCCGCGCCGGGATAGGAGCAACTGACCTGAATAACAGGATAATCGACAGCCGGAAGATCGTTCACCGCCAGCTTACCGTAAGTCGCAACACCGGCCACGATCACCGATAAGGTCAGCAGCACGGTCATCACCGGACGGCGAATAAACGGCCCAGAGAGCCCGGAGCCTTTGACTGGAACTAACTTTGTACTCGGATGGGGTCGCTCGTGGGCAGACGATCCGGACCCGCGGCGGTCGCGATCCTTTAGTTCGCCTTCGCCGTCATGTTGCTCCGAGTCATCCATACTACATCGTGCTTTTTGATCCGGCAGTGCCGTCAGACTTCCTGGAGTTTTCAGGCGCGTACGGTTGGGGCGCGATTTTCGATCCTGGCGCAAGCGCAAGCTGGCCAGTGACAACCACGGTCTCGTCTGGTTTCACACCATTCTCGATCACGGTTAGATCGCCCTCCTGACGTTGCCCAGGCGTGACGGGCCGAAGCTCGACAGTGTTGTCCGATTTCACCACGAACACGAATGGTCCCGCCTGGCTAATCTGCACAGCTTGCGATGGCACAAGTGTGGCGTCCTTGAGCGTGTCCAGTATGAAACGGACGAGGACGAACTCGGATGGCCAAAGCGCGCGATCCGGATTCGGGGTGACCCCACGAACTTTCACGGTTCCAGACCCCGGCTGCACTGCCTTATCGATAAAGTACAAATCGCCAAGTCGCGGTGTGATCGAACTATCCGCAAGGTGGGTCTGTACTTTTAGATTCGAACCGCCGAGATATTTTCGTACCAGCGGCAGATCGTTCTGGGCGACGGTGAAATCCGTATAAATGGGATCCAAACCTTGTATCGTCACCAGGGCTGAACTGGTAGGTCCAACGAGATTGCCGACATCAAAATTTCGAAGACCAATTCGTCCATTGATGGGCGATTTGATGTAGCAAAAATCAAGGTTCACCTGAGCAGCTTCGGCCACTCCCTGCGACTTTTGCGCGTTCGCCACTGCAGTGTCGTAGTCTTGCTGCGAGACCACCTTTCTCGCACGCAGATCTTCCTGCCTCTTCAGGTTTACCTGATCTAATGCCGCCTGGGCTTTCGCCTGATCGAGAACGGCCTGGAAAGGGCGCGGGTCGATTGTGAAAAGCAAATCGCCCTTCTTAACCTCAGAGCCATCCTGGAAATGACGCCCGATGATCACACCACTTACCTGCGCCTGCACTTGCACGGTCTCGTAGGCTGCACAGGTTCCGATCTCATCCAGGTAAAGCGGCACGTCCTTTGTAACAACTTTGGCAACGGTTGCCGGACGCACAGGAGGCTGAGCAGCTTTGGCTTCAGTGGCTCTGTGTTGATAAATTCGGTAGGTGACGAGCCCGGCCAGCAGAATGAAAAGCAGGTACGCCCATTTCGGAATTCTCTGATGCGAAGTGCGGGCTTGCTTTGTTTCGGGCCTGGTCGAGCGCTTTGGAATGCCGTAATCCATGATTTTTTGATCGCTCACCGGCGCATTGACTTTCATTTGGACCTCCTGCGAATCGTCCCCCTTTTTGAAATCGAATCTCCCCGACCCGTCTGGCCGTTGTGGTTAGCCAACCGGCGCCCCACGGCTCGCTCGCCGCGGGAGCGAATCTTATCGTTTTTCTCAGCGCGATCCCGGATACGAGCCAGCACCTTCATGCACTTTTCAAGATCGGAGTTTGGAATGTCTGCCAACAATTCGTGCCGAAGTGTGTTGGCACTAGAATTGATCTCAGCAATCACGCGCTGCGCGCGACGGCCCAACAGCACCATCTTACATCGACGATCGAGTGCTGAGTTAGTACGTGTAATCCAATTTTCGCGCTCCAAGCGATGCAACAGTGTCACTACACTTGGCTCCTCAACACCGAGCCGCGCGGCTATCTCGGCCTGAGTGAGCGCGTCTTCGGCGATCGACAAATGCATCAGGGTGCGCCATTTCGCCTGGCTCAAGCCCATCGGCTTCAGGCGCTCGTCGAGTTTTTGCCGCCATGCACGCGCCGTGCCGTGAAGCAACTGGCCAAATTTTTCCGTGGTGTCGCCTGGGGACATAACTCTTCAGATCAAATTGGTTAGTATGCTAACCAATTCCAATCCGAGAGTCTGTCAATCCTTGTTCACCGGCGCCACCTTGAACAGAACCATCTCGCGTTTGCTGTAATCTCGGACCCGTGCGACGGGCTGCGCGCGAAGCGGCGCCCAATCTGTTGCAGCGGCTGCCTCCGCTTCATTCTTATTTCGAACGAGAAAGTAGCGCACATTGTGTGGCAAAGTCTTCACCGAACTCACGTATTCCACCGGTGCTTTGACATAAAAAAAGACCGGCTGATAATCTGGATTCACCGCGTAGAGCGTCTCGGTCGCAGGCACAAGCGCATTGATTTCTGCCGCGGCCATCTTCACCTGCTGCCTGTTTCGCAACACAATCGCCGTAATCGGATAACCGATCGCACCAATTACAATTCCCAGTCCAACGAACACGGCCACAACCTTGACCAAAACGCGGTCATCCTTCATCCAGCGCGGCGATTGCAGCGCGTTGCCAGCGCAGATCATGGCAAGTAGCCACGATGCTGGAACGATTGCGGGCATGCTGTACCGAGCAAGCGCGCCGGGGACAAGATTGATCGCCAAAAACGGCATTGCAGTTCCCCAGGACAATGCGCGTGCCAGTCGCTGTTCAGTTTGCTCCCCCAATTTTGAAAATCTTGCAAACGGAAACAGAAGAACCCACGGGAGAAAGTAAATTAAACCGCGCGGGATATTTTGGATCCAATCTGAGAATTTAAAATCGACGCCTTTCAAGCGTCCGGTGTACTGACCCGACCACTTGTCGATCGCAACATGCGACGTCGTGCTGTTTAGGAATGGAATGGCCCATGCAGCCGCGACCCCAACCATGACGGCGAGACCGACAAAATGTGCAGGATGAACAAGAACCCGCCAACCTTTGAAACACGCCAGAACGGCTATCACGACGCCATAGAAAAACAGAAGGTGCGTCGGTCCTTTCGCCAGCAAACCAAGTCCGAGAAAAACCGAGGCCGGAAGCCATATGAGCCATGGCGACTTTTTTTGAAGGAAGAAACTCAGCCAAAGAATAATCGCCAGGCCGCAAAGAGACACATACAACGCTTCTATTTCAATCAAACGCCCTTTCTCGATGATGCCGATATTCGTCAGCCAGATCATTGCCGCGACTAGCGATCCTCGCGCCCCTAGGCTGGCACGTGCGACAGTGACAAACGCGATCGCTACAGCAAGCACCGAAAGCGCCGATGGCAGCCGTGCTGTCCATTCGTTTCGGACGCCAAACAATTTGAAAGAAGCCGCTACGAGCCAGTTCACCAGCGGTGGTTTGCGGTAATACGGATTGCTACCGACTTGTGGAACGATGTAGTCCCCTGTCTCAAGCATCCGAACAGCCGGCAAAATCCGGCGTCCCTCTTCTCCCTTAATGGCGATCGAACCGAGCGCGGGCAAATAGATTGCGGCCCACACAAGAATAACGACAGCGATGGCTCGGAGCCGCGAATTGATTAGATTTTCAATGCTCAATTTGTTGCTCGCGATTTATCCGAAGCTCAGCACAGGACGTCAAATCAAACCCATCTGCAGCTTGACGCGAAGGGTTCGCAAACGTAACCTGTATCCCTAGTCCGCGCGCTGATC
>Ga0310811_10008382_pt1 | contig 13281 bp, 9 predicted proteins | sample YCmetagenome_FD_207642 | JGI IMG/M metagenome (GOLD analysis project Ga0310811, IMG submission 207642) | Soil microbial communities from experimental microcosm in Duke University, North Carolina, United States - YC | ecosystem: Engineered > Artificial ecosystem > Soil microcosm > Unclassified ...
ACTGACAGGCATGGAGCCTGGAGTACCAACCAGATTGCATACGCTTTCACAATACAATCACCTTTCTATCTACAAGCCAGCTTCATCATAGGGGCATTGATAACCTTGGCAGGTTTGGTTACACTGATACTTTATGCGCGAGTTAAGCAACGCATCAAGAAGGCAGTTCTTATGGAAAGAATACGGGCAGAAGAACAAGAGTCTCTTCGCAAAGAAATTGCCCGCGACTTTCATGATGAGATGGGCAACCAGTTAACCCGCATTATCAACTATGTAAGTTTGCTGAAGCTTAACGGGCAAAGCGGCTTCAATCATTCAGAGTTATACAATAAGGTAGAAGACTCTGCAAAGTATCTTTACAGTGGTACCCGTGATTTTATCTGGGCTATAGACCCGGTTAATGATGAACTCTCTAAATTATTTATTCACATACGAGACTTTGGCGAAAAACTCTTTGAAGAGAAGGGCATTCAGTTTCGTGCCTATAATGATATTAAAGAAAAAATAAAGTTGCCCTATGGTTTTAGCCGCGAGGCCAACCTTATTTTTAAAGAAGCAATGACCAATGCTTTCAAATATTCACAGGCCAATAATGTTACTTTGTCTTTACTGCGAGTGCAGTCGGACTTTCAGTTAGTTATTGAAGACGACGGTGTCGGCTTTTATGCTGGTAATGTAGAAAAAATGAACGGCCTCAAAAATATTCGTGAAAGAGCCGATAGACTTAATGCTATTCTACGTATAAGCAGTATAGTTCAGAAAGGAACAAAGATCACACTAAACTTCAAGCTTACTAAAACATTGAAATATGGCCTTGCCCTTTAAAAAAAGAGTACTCCTCGTTGAAGATGACCAGGAGATCCGAAACAGCTTCACGCTTATCGTTAACAGTTCTCAGAAATTTACAGTTGTCAATTCGTATAGCAATTGCGAGGAGGCCATCGAAAACATAAACAGGGACAAACCCGAAATTATTTTGATGGACATTGAGCTGCCAGGCATGAATGGCATTCAGGGTACAAAACAAATCAAAGATAAGAGCCCCCATATCGATGTAATTATGGTTACTGTGTATGAAGACAGTGAGCTTGTTTTTGAAGCTTTGAAAGCTGGCGCCTCGGGATACATAACCAAGAGCGCTAATTACATGGAGTTACTTACCGCCCTGGAAGAAATAATGAAAGGTGGCGCTCCCATGAGTAGCCGCATCGCCAGAATGGTTATCGATAACTTTCATGTAAATCCTAATTCACCACTTACAAAAAGAGAAACAGAAATTCTACAACTTATTTCAGAAGGCAAAACATATACACAAATCTCAGAAGAACTTTTCATTTCAAAAGAGACTGCCAAAACTCACATCAAAAACATTTATTCAAAACTTCAGGTTAACAGTAAATCAGAAGCCATAGCAAAAGCCAATCTTGAAAAACTGATTTGATAAAAAGATTTAAAAAATTAAAGACGTGTAAAACCTTATTCACCCTGGCAACGTCATACCTATAGAATTTTCTTTTATAATGTTTAGGTTAATGTTTGCGACACGTCGCAGGAAAGTTTTAACCCCCTCAGGCGGAGGGGGTTTTATTTTTTTATAGCTCTTATAAAATTTAACCCAATAAGGGTTAATCAAGCACTATTCAATATACCTTTTTATAGGTCATTCTTTTAGCTCATGCTTTTGGGAGATTTGACATAACATCGCGCGAAGGAAACGTGAGGTGGAGTCTTATTTTTTTACAAATCCTAAACTGATATGAGGAAAAATCTACTATTAACTCTCTTTTGCTTTGCCATTGCTATCGGGCAAGTGCTTGCACAAGAACGATCTGTTTCAGGCAAAGTAACTTCTGCTGAAGATGGTACAGCTTTACCTGGCGTAAATGTGATTATAAAAGGAACCACTAATGGTACCGCAACTGACGCAGAGGGAAGGTATTCTATTTCCGTTCCAGGTAACGTAACGTTGCAATTCACATTCATAGGTTTGGTTACTCAGGAAGTTGAAATCGGTGCTCGAAACGTTATCGACATTGTAATGGCTCAGGATGCCAAGCAACTTGGTGAGGTAGTGGTTGTAGGTTATGGTACACAAGAGCGAGCTGATGTTACCGGTTCTATTTCAAAAGTAAAGGGGGCCGACATTCAAAATCTTCCTGTTACCAGTTATGAACAAGCTTTGCAAGGCCGAACACCAGGCGTGCAGATATCATCACCCAGTGGAGAACTTGGTGCTGCTCTTCGCATCAGAGTTCGCGGTTCTGCTTCAGTGACGGCAAGCAATCAACCTCTTGTTGTTATTGATGGATTCATCGTTACATCTACTGACCAGACAAACTTTACTGACAGCAATGCTGCTAACCCACTCGCAGATCTTAACCCCAATGACATTGAGTCAATCGAAGTATTAAAAGATGCAAGCTCTGCAGCAATCTATGGTGCCAGAGGATCGAATGGTGTAATGATTATAACCACTAAGCGTGGAGGTCAGGGAAAAACAAAATTCAATCTCAACTACTCAACTGGTAATTCAAGTCCCACCCATTTACGGAAATTCCTAAATGGCCAACAGTATGCAGAAATGTTTTCTGCTGCAGCTGTTAATGCAGGCTATGCAGCAAATGATTTAAATACTGCATGGAATGATGCCGGTGGTGGACCACTTACAGGAACAGGAAGCTTCTCAGATCTGGTAAGTCGAAAAATAAATGACAACTGGAACAAGCAGGCATTCAGAACAGGCAGAATGTCGCAATATGATTTCTCAGCAGCAGGTGGCAATGAGAAGACACAATTCTTTGCCAGCCTTGCATACCTAGATCAGGATGGTATTATCATAGCCAATTCATTCCAGAGAATGAGTGGCAGGTTTAACCTGGATCACACTGTAAACAGCAAAATAAAAATTGGCGCAAGTATCAATCAGATCTATTCAAAAAAGAATAATGTTCCTGAAAACAATTCATTTGGAAGTCCACTTGAAGGAAATGCAATTGCTCCTATTATTCCTCTACGCGACAGCACAGGTGATTATAATGACAATACTTTTTATGGTAATCCTTATCGTGCCATTGCCAATTTTAAAGACATCTCTACCGAGTGGAGAAATTTTTCAAATCTGTATGGATCATGGAAAATTATGGACGGGCTTAATTTCAGAAGTGAGGCAGGTGTAGATTTTCTATCGCTATATGAATACGGATGGAATGGTTCAAAAACTCCAGTCACTGTTGCTACACCTTCATCTGGCAAGTATGGTACCACTCGTGTTATCAACTATAATATTAATAACACATTGAATTACACGAAATCTTTTGATAAGCATAACATAGAGTTTTTATTAGGACAAAGCTATCAACAGTCGGTAACTCAATCTTCTTTTATCCAGGGACTGGGTTTACCAACTGATGATTTTAAATATTTAGCAAACGCTTCACAAAACACTTCATTTAATTCGGCACAAACCAGTTATGCATACACATCCGTATTTGGAAGACTCCACTATAAATTCAATAATAAATATCTGGTATCTGCGAGTTTAAGAAATGATGGATCAAGTCGTTTTGGTAAGGACAAAAAATATGGCTGGTTCCCGGCAGCATCCGTTGGCTGGATTCTTTCTGAAGAAAACTTTATTAAGGGTACCGGAATAAGCAACGTTCTAAACTTCCTGAAACTCAAATCATCTATTGGATTAACAGGTAATTCTGAAATTCCAAACTTTGCTTCAAGAGGGTTATATACCAGTACTTATTTTGGAGATCGCGTTGGACTTTATCCCGTACAACTTGCAAACAATAATTTAACATGGGAAAAAACAACCCAGTGGGACCTTGGTGTAGAATATGAAATTGTTAATAGCAGGATAAGCGGTGGTGTGGATTACTATACAAAAAATACTAACGGTTTGTTATTGTCTATACCAATACCACCTACCAGTGGCTATACCTCAACGTTAAGAAATGCAGGAAAAATGTCTAACAAAGGTTGGGACATTTACATCAACACCAGAAATTTAGTTGGTAAATTCAAGTGGTCTACCTCGTTTAACATATCAACATTTAAAAACAAAGTGGTAGACCTTGTTGGTCAACCTATATTACCTGTTGGTAGAAATCTTAATGCTGCTATAGAAGGTCAACCTATCGGAGTATTCTATGGCGTGAAATACGCTGGGGTAGATCCATCGAATGGTGATGCATTATATTATCTGGCTGATGGCACTACAACCAATAACTGGAGTAACGCAAGTCAATTGGCAAACTACAGAGTATTGGGTAGTCCAAATCCAAAACATTATGGTGGTATAACAAACACCTTTGAGTTCATGGGCTTTGATCTATCCATCTTCGCACAATGGTCATATGGAAATCAGATCTTCAATTCATCAGCCGTATTCCAGCAACAGACATTTTCTAATTATGGTCTGGACAACCAAACAGTTGACATGATGAACTACTGGAAAAAAGAAGGCGACAAAACGAATGTGCCGCGACCTGATCTCAGCGTCAACAATGGAAATCGTATAACCTCCAGATTTATTTCTGACGGTTCTTATCTGAGATTTAAAACTGTGAGTTTAGGATATAGTATTCCAACTGCTATTGCTAACGCTGCTAAGTTTAATTCTATCAGGATTTATGCAACCGCACAGAACTTATTCACGATCACAAATTATAAAGGAAATGATCCTGAAGTGAGCTATACTGCACCATCAGCAACAACCCAATCTTCTAATCTTGCTAACGGTGTTGATTACTATTCTGCTCCGCAGGCAAAAAGTATCATTTTCGGAATTAAGCTAGGCTTCTAAAAGATATTCTTATGAAAAAATCATTATTTATAATTGTCATACTCTTAATTGCTTCGTGCGGAAAAGAACTGGATTTGAATCCGACAACTTCTGTGGAAGCAGATCAGGCGAAAAAAAGTGTTGATCTACTGATGACAGGTGCCTATGCATTAATTGGATCAGGTCCTGGAACAACCGGCCCCAACATCATGGAGGGTGGATTATATTCAACTGATCTGTTGCTGAACGCCGATCTTCTCGCATCAGAAGATTATGTAAACTGGAGAGGTACGTTTGATCAGTATAAGGAAGTTTCAAACAAACTTATGGCTACCACAAACTCAACCACAACCAGAATGTGGATTAAGGGATATGCAGCTATTAACCAGGCAAACATCATATTGAACGATTTAACAAATCTTTCAGCAGCTGACCAGACTTATTACAAAGCACAGGCTCAATTTATCCGGGGCATTATTCATTTTGAATTATTGCGTTTCTGGATGGAACCATCAACAGGATTAGGAATTCCAATTGTTACTGAGGCAACGGAAAGCTTTGGGGATATAAAATATCCAGCACGAAACACTATTGCTGAATGCTATACATCCATCATAAATGATTTAACAGAAGCAAAGGGAGCGTTGGGAGATGACAATGGTGTTTATGCTAATGAATATACAGTATCTGCATTTCTTGCCAGAGTTTATTTACACAAAGGTGATTATGCCAACGCATTAGCAGAAGCCGACAATGTAATTGGAAGTGGCAAGTACTCCTTAGCGGGCTCCGTTGAAATGGCTTTCAATACTTCATCGTCTTCAGAAAGCATTTTTGAAATTCAACAGAACACGCAAAATAATGCTGGTACTTCCAACGATGGACTAACAACATTTTATTCCTGTGATAAGGCTACTCCTGGAAGTGCCGGACGTGGTGATATTCAGATAGACCAGAAATTTATGGATCTCTATGAGGTTGATGACAAACGGTTAACACTACTCATTTACACAGGTGATTGTAACAAGGGCTCTACCACCAGCGCTAAATGGCACGATCCCTATGTTAACATTCCGGTTATTCGCCTATCAGAAATGTACCTTATCCGTGCAGAAGCTAATGTCCGATTAAGTTCAACAGTTGGTGATGATCCGCTGAATGATGTTAATGCAATTCGCTCAAAAGCTGGCGCCTCTGCCTATGGCGCTGTAACGTTGGATGATATTTTATTGGAAAGAGAACTTGAGCTTGCCTTTGAAGGACAACGGATCCATGACTTTAAGAGAACTGGTAAGGTAATCACGTATAACAGTAATCCTCTTGACTACACTGCTCCGCAATTTATTTTACCTATACCTCAATCTGAGCTGAACACAAATAAGAACATTCAGCAGAACACGTATTACAAATAACTGCCATACTTTGAAAGTCCTGAAATGTTTGTTTTCAGGACTTTCTTCAATTTCTTGCTCTGAAAATCTCTCACCACGCAGAAACACTTAACTTCCATTAATTTTATCAAATTGATGGGTATGTAGGTTTTTAATCGTTTTTGCATGGAAATAGTGGGCATACTTCTGTTAGTTGCATTACCTAGATTGGAGAAAGATGCCTTTCAGACATTATGTTATGCCACTAATACTTATCATGTCGCTGCCATGCATGGCGCAGCAGGATGAATTAGACCGGCTTGAGGCTCTGATAATTAAAGCTCCGTCAGATACCAATAAGGTATTGTTGATTAATCAATATGTTTCCCAGCTTCGTGAAATCGACATTCTAAAGGCCGATAAATATGCGCTTGAAGCCGAACTATTAGCGAAAGCTCTCCACTTTAAAAAGGGACTTGGCCAGACTTATGAAAATCTGAGCTGGCTGAATTATCGCAAGGGTGAGTTTTCAAAAGCGTTTGAGATTGCAACGGAAGGCATTCGCATTAACAAAGAAATCAACTCAAAATTAGGGTTGTCTCGTTGCATCAATACAATTGCCGCTATCAATTTTGAACAACAGCAATATACGCTCGCCATACAAAATTTTAAATTGGGTTATGTCTATGCGCACGAAGCTAAAGACATCAGTTCAGCCTCCAGGAGTTTGAATAATATTGCCTTCTGTTTTATTACTCAACACAATACCGACTCAGCACGGTATTACGCTTCGATTGCATTGCAGGAAAATGAAGGGTCTCAGGAAATCTATATGGCAGGTTTCTCCAAGCGCATTCTGGGAGATGTCTATATGGAAGATGGTGATATAAAAAAGGCAATTGAAAATTATAAAGAATGTCTTGCCGTTGCATCACAAGTTGGTAATAACTCTTTACTAACCTCCACGCTTCACAGACTGGGAAAAGCCTACAACATATTAAACCAACCTGACAGAGCACTTGCTTATCTACTTCGCAATATTACCATCGCAGAAAAGCGTGGCTATCGTGATGAGCTTGAACGTTCTTACAAACTTGCTTCGGAATCTTACCTGATAAAAAATGAATTGATCAAAGCTTATGAGTATCAATCCAAGTATGTTTTGCTTCATGATTCTATTTATAATCAAAAGAACAGTGAGCGCGTGTCATTGATACAAGTACAGTTTGACACAGAAATGAAACAGGCTGAGATTGATTTATTAACAAAAGATGCCGAATTAAAAAGACAAGAGATAAACAGGCAGCAAATCTGGATGCTACTCGGTGCCGGATGTTTAAGTCTGCTATTACTCCTTGCCTTTGTTCTCTACTATAACAACAAGCGATTTAAGAATGTTAATGCTCAGTTAGAAAAACAAAACATTGAAATTCAGAATCAGGCTCAGCTGTTACAGAATTTGAATACAACAAAAGATAAATTATTTTCCATCATCAGTCATGATTTAAGAAGTCCGGTTGCAAGGTTAAAAGGCCTGATGGAAATTTTTAGCCGGAATGGATTGAGTAAAGATGAATTTATAAATCTGGCTGTTGAAGTTCGTCAGAACATAGATTTCTTATATGATGATCTTGATAATCTTTTACAATGGGCGCAATCTCAGCTTAAAGGTTTGCAGGCCTCTCCTACTGAATTTAATCTGAGAGCAGTTATCGCTGAGAAAATTGAATTATTCAAATCGCTTGCCACTGGTAAAAATGTTGAGATTCTAAATGAGGTTGATGAAGGTATAAATCTGTTTGCTGATCGTAATCACATTAGCCTGGTTTTGCGTAATCTACTGGCCAACGCAATTAAATTCAGTTCAGAAGGAGATGTGATCCGTGTTAGTGTTAAAGAAGTTTCTGATAACATTGAAGTTTCAGTAACCGATGAAGGTGTAGGTATGAGCAACGAAGACATACTGAAATTATTTAATGCTGAAACTCATTTTACAAAACCTGGCACCAAGAAAGAAAAAGGCGTTGGCATTGGCTTGATTATCACAAAGGAGTTTATTGAAAGCAACGGCGGCTCTATATGGGTTACCAGCGAGCTCGGAAAAGGTTCTACGTTTACATTTTCGGTAAAGGGTAAACAAGAAGCCGTTATGGCGTAGATTGTCATTCCTATAGAATAAAAAAATCCGCATCATTACAATGCGGATTCTATTCAACAATTTTTTATCTATCAACCTTTTAGTTTCTTTAATTCTCCTTCATAGAAAGTGAGGTTTCTTTTTTGATCTTCAGGAATATTTTTAATGGCTATCTCCCAATTCTTGATGGCATTCTTTTTATCATCCATAGATGTATAACCCCGAGCAAGACCAACGTAGGTTGTGAACTTGTCATCCGGATGCATTTGCCTGTTCAGCTTAAATACTTCAAATGCTTTTTCCTTTTTACCCACGGCCTGAAGTGATCTTCCGTATTGATGAATATCCATCACTGATGCTGAAGGAAGTTTTATTGCCTTCGCCATTATTGTTTCTGCTTCAGCATTTTTTCCAAGCGCTTCAAGCACATTAGCTTTTGTGAGAAGTGTTGCAAATTCTTCTTTACCTATAAATGGTAAACTAATCGCTGCTTCGGCCCATGTCAATCCTTCTTCAAGATTCACTTTGTTCTGAATGCAGAATTGTGCTGCTGCCATCCAATTTCTGTAATCAAAGCCTTGTGCATTTCTCAACTCTTCGCGAATCTTGGCTAGATACAAATCATTCACAGAAGGCACACCAATTTTGAAAGCGATCTTTTTATTTTCCCATTGCAGATAAGCTTGTGCGGTTGCTGGCTTACGATCTTCAAAACCATAGGTAAGCCATTCGGTATATGGTGCTTCTTGTGGCTTTACACTAACACGTAATGCATCTTCTTTCTGATCATAGAAGAAGCTGCCCCAACTTGTAGAGTTCTTAGAGAAGATCCATGTCCATGGTCCGTCTTTATCTGTAGCTAAAAACAAACCATACGTGCCAGCCTTTAGCGCCTGGCCTTCGATAGTCACATCATGTGAAAAAGTGATGGTAGTATTTTCATTCGCTCCAGCTCGCCACGGTGCTGCCTTTGATGAACCAAATCCCTGATCGGTAAATCCGTAAGGAACAAGTTCGCCCCAGATGTGACCTGTCCTGTCTTCACCATTTGGACCGTGTACATCAGGACTGCTGTAGTTAATAGTGACTGATGCAGGTCCTATCCATTGAGTAATGGTTGACTTCTCATTATCGCCACTTGGTGGTTGAGTTAATCTTTGTGCGCGGGCAGCACACATCGCAAATATCAAGAGAGTAAATAATAAATATTTTTTCATAACTGTAAGTGATGGTACAATGTAATTTAACGATTCACAGTTATGATAGTCTTACCCCAGAAGACGTGATTTTACTCTTGTATTACAGCATCGGACAATTTAAGTGGTTAAAGGCCAATTAAAATCATTTACACCTCTCATCGATTTTCTCTGGTGAAGAAATATGAGTGAGCTTCGTTAATTGAGATGTTGAAATGTTTTTAAAGACGTAATCCGGCGGAAGGAGGAGCCAGCATATTTAATGACGCAACGTTGATTTTTATATCAAAGAAATCTGATAAGCCTGAAGGTTCTCCATCAACATGAAAGGCAATGGGTTCTTTAAGTTGAATGGAAATATTTTTTCCTTCAAACGTTTCGCAGTACCTGGAATTATTAATTTTTCCTGTAAAGAAATCATACACAAAATCCATCCGGTATGGAGGTACTTTTTCAAGAAGTGTGATATTCAAAAGCTGATCGCATACCGATGCCGAAGGTGCAATGCGTGCATTGTTACCGTACTGCGATGAATTAGCGATGGCAATTATAAATGCGTGACGATCGTACTTCTTGCCATCAATAGTAAGTATTGCTTCTAATTCTTTGAAGCGAATAAATTCAGAGATCGTAATCTTAACGTAACCACCAAGGCCGCGCTTCTTGTCTTTTCCGAAGAGGTTAGCAACGTGTCCGTCAAAACCAATACCCGATACATTTAATGACAATGCACCGTTAACAGTAAAAGTATCCATGGTAATAACCTCGCTGGTAAATAAGCTGGTTAGTGCATGCGTCATTTTAATAGGAATGCCGAGGTGACGAGCCAGGCCATTACCTGACCCCCTGGGAATAATACCCATCTGAACAGGAGAATGTAACAGGCCTTGTGCAACTTCATTTACAGTACCATCGCCACCAACAGCAATAACACGGCTAAATCCCTTTGCCTCAGCCTCACGCGCAAGCTCTGTGGCATGGCCACGACTTTGGGTGAACTCTATAGTACACTCAGCTTCCTGTTGCTCACAGGCGTCGAGAATTCGTCCTTCGAGTTCGGGTTGATAGCCCGTACCGGCATATTTGTTGACAATAAATAATACCTTCTTAACTTCGTTATTCACGCCTCAACATTACTAATTTTTTTATGGAATTCTTTAATCCCCGAAAGTTAAAGTTCAAAGCCTGGAATACAGAGACAAAACTTTTAATGCGATTGAATTCTATTGATAATATAAGAGGTGAGCTCATCAAAAAAGAACACATACTCTTACAGTTTACCGGCCTCTATGATCAGGACGGAGAAGAACTTTATGACATGGATGTTTTACTAAAAGGCTCTGAGAAATTTATTATCTATTGGAATGATAATGCAAGTGGATGGTCTATTGCACTGCTTGATAACCCAATGCAGACGCTGAGCAATTTAAAAGAAACTGCCCTTTTGGGTCGTAAGCTTGGTAATTACTTTGAACTAAGAAGAGATAAGTAGAGTTGACCTACTTTTCCATTTTTGCTTTGATGTAGCTTACAGCCTGATCAAAAGTCTGGAGTTTTTCAGCATCATCATCTGGAATGCGGATATCGAATACCTGCTCAAACTCCATTACAATTTCAGCGTAATCAAGGGAGTCAATTCCAAGGTCTTTCACGAAGCTGGCATCGGGAGTAATTTCTGATTCGGCGATACCAAGTTTTTCAACTAAGATGGCGGTGACTTTCTTTGGAATATCCTGCATAACTGGGGTAAACGGTTTCGTAAATGTATTAAATCGATTTTAGCCCTCCAAATGAGAAATCAATTCAAAATTCAGCTTCAGATTTCAAGTTACCACAACCTGACAACAATGTTCAATTTAAAATCGCATGAAGAATTCGGTTCCTATGCCAGGTGTTGACTTCACAGACAGCGTGCCTTGATGTTGACGCATAATTTGTCTTGATAAGCTAAGACCTATACCAGAGCCACTCTTCTTGGTTGTAAAGAATGGAATAAATATTTTCTCCATGGCTTCAGGGTCAATTCCATTGCCATTATCTTTTATAGCGATAACCGGTTTGGATTTATCATTGACATAAGCTTTCAATTCGATGGTTCTTGTTTGCTGATCATCAAACGCCTGAATAGCATTCTTCACCAGGTTAATAACCACTTGCTCAATCATGCTTTTATCAGCAGTAATGGTAAGATCTTCAGGATAAATCTGAATAACGAGTTGAATATTGTTATCGCTCAATTCCTTTTTATGCAGCAACGCAATTTCTTCCAGCAGACTCTTCACATCAAACTGTGTTGGTCGCGGCTTAGGGATGCTGGTAAGACTTCTGAATTCTTTCACAAAATGAATCAGACCTTCACTTCGCTTACTGATAGTTTGCAACGATAAATGAATATCCTGTAACTGATCCAGTGTGAGCGGACCATCCTGTTGTTTTTCAAGATGAAGCTTAAGATCTTCTTCAACAATGCCTGCCAATGATGAGATAGGTGTTACTGAATTCATGATCTCGTGCGTGAGTACGCGCACCAGGTTTTGCCAGGCTTCCATTTCCTTCTCTTCCAATTCACTCTGAATGTTTTGGATAGAGACAAGCTTTACATTTTCTCCTCGTAACGTGAGCTCAATCGCATAGATAGAAAGCTGTACAATCTCCTCGCCTACTTTTAATCTTACCAGTTCACGTCCACCGGTCTTCAATTTTCTAAAGGCATTGACAAGATTCACATCAACTTCGTTAAGTTCTTGCAATGTGTTGGCGCCATTTACCTTGAGTAACTTGCGTGCTGCACTGTTGAAAATTTCTATTTTACCATCTTCTCTAAATACAAGAAGACCAATACCCACGTGCATCACTATATTTTTGAAGAAGAGTGATTCAGAATCTTTCTCACGTCGTGCACTGCGGAGTTTTACCATGGCATCATTCAATTCACGCTCCATCTGGTAAACAGCAGGGTCTGTTACATCTGCTCTGTGTGTAAATGAGAAATCATCGAACTTCAGTGTATCAAAGAAGGCGCTGACGTTACTATTTGATTTGGTAAGGTATTCCATCAGAAGCTTCACCTGAATACCGCTGACAACCAAAAAGAGTATGGCGTATAAAACATCTCCCCGCTGCGCAAATGATCCAAACAAAAAAACTGTTATGACCAGGAATCCAACACGCGGCAGTATGGGAGATCGCCAATTAAAGCCCATACTTTTCCATGCGACGATATAATGATGCTCGTGTCAGGCCAAGTTCTTCAGCAGCTTTTGATATGTTGCCATTATGCATTTGCAATGCTTTTGTTACGGCTGCTTTTTCAACTTCATCAAGATTAAGTGTATCAGCACCATTTGCCGGTGATGATGAGCGCCCGAATAAAAAGTCACTCTCCTGAAGCATAGCTGAGTCTGTCATGATGATAGCCCGCTCAAGGGCATGTTGTAATTCACGAATGTTTCCTGGCCACGGATAGCGCTTTAACTTATCCATTGCCTGTGGAGCAATACTGGTTACATTCTTATGATATTTCTTAGCGTAATAATTCAGGAAGTGATTCACCAGCGCAGGGATATCTTCAACACGTTCAGCAAGTGGTGGAACGTTAACTTCAACAGTGTTAATGCGATATAATAAATCCTGTCTGAAGGTTCCGTCTTTCACCATTTGATTCAACGGCATGTTGGTAGCACAGATCAAGCGGATATCAACGGGTATTGGCTGATTAGCACCAACGCGTGTTACCTGGCGTGATTGCAATGCGCTGAGTAATTTACTTTGAAGGCTCATGCTCAG
>Ga0310811_10008383_pt1 | contig 13281 bp, 13 predicted proteins | sample YCmetagenome_FD_207642 | JGI IMG/M metagenome (GOLD analysis project Ga0310811, IMG submission 207642) | Soil microbial communities from experimental microcosm in Duke University, North Carolina, United States - YC | ecosystem: Engineered > Artificial ecosystem > Soil microcosm > Unclassified ...
TCATCAAGGCGTCGAAGGCAGCCAGCAAGTTTAGGTCGATGCCGTGAAAATCCATAAATCAAATAATCATATATACCGTACATTTGTTGGACGAATCTTATCGCGGGTTCCACACTCTCGTCACTCCCATTCACCGCGTTACGACGACGCAATCACGAGAGCCCCATGGACGCCATCGAACTTCAACTCTCCGAACGCCTGCGCAACGAGCGCCTGGCTGTGGAAACGCTTTACCGCGCCTTCAGCGAGAACGACCCCGACCTCGTCGACACCGTGCTCGCCCCCGACTGGGACGACATTCCGCTGGCGCCGGGCCAGGGTCCGGGACCGGACGGCATCAAGCCGATCATCGGCAGCTTCGCGCAGGCATTTCCCGACGTGCGTATCGTCATTCACGACATGGTTCAGGTGCCCGGACAGATCGCGGTGCGCGCGGAAATTACCGGCACGCATCGGGGCGAACTATTCGGCATCGCGCCGACCGGCAAGCCGGTCAGTTTCCGTCTGCACGAATTCCACGCACTGGACGGCAAGCGCGTGACCACCACGTGGCACATGGAGGACTGGTTCGGCCTGTTCCTTCAGCTCGGCCAGTTTCCGGCACAAGCCTGAGATGCCGATTACCGATATCACTGAATCCCTTAGCTGAGAAGAAACCATGAAAGCAGCACTCGTCCACACCTTCGGCGGTCCCGATGTTGTCGCCATCGGCGAGACCTCACTACGCGATATGCGTCCTGACGAGGCCACCGTCCGCATCCAAGCGGCAGCCCTCAATCCGCTGGACCTGAAGATCGTCGCAGGCTACATGCAGCAGATCTTCCCTATCGATTTTCCTTACGTGCCCGGCAATGACTTTAGCGGCGTGATCGAGTCGGTCGGCGCGCAGGTCACGCATCTGCAACCGGGCGACCGCGTGTTCAGCCGCAGCATGCCAAGCGCCGGCGGCGCGTTTGCGCAACGTCTGGTGATCGCAGCGAGCGATCTGTGCGCGATCCCCCCGGAGATGAGCTTCGAGCAGGCGGCGTCCTTGCCAACCGCATTCGGCACCGCGCATCAGGCGTTATTCGATTCGGGCCGCCTCGAACGCGGACAACGGGTACTGATCCACGCGGCGGCCGGCGGTGTCGGCTGCATGGCCGTGCAGCTAGCGCATCTGGCGGGCGCGTATGTGATCGGCACTGCTTCCGCCGGCAACGTCGAACTGGTGAAGAGCCTCGGGGCCGACGAAGTGATCGACCGCCGCACGCAGGACTTCACGCAACTGCGCGATATCGATCTCGTGCTCGATCCGATCGGCGGCGAAACGCTCGAGCAGTCGTGGCCGGTGTTGCGCGACGGCGGACGCATCGCAACGCTGGTGGAATTCGGCATCGAGCCGCGAAACGGGCGTATCGGCGAGGCCGTGTTTTTCCAAAGCGCGACGCCTTCGCTTCCCGAAGCGATCAGGCGGTTCCAGGCGGGGCAATTGCAGGTCGTGACCGACTCGATTTTTCCGCTTGAAGACGCGCGCCCCGCCCTCGAAAAACTCGCAACCGGCCATGCACACGGTAAGGTGCTGATCCGCATGAGCAACTGATTCATGGCGAGAGCGAAGGGATTCCCGCCTTGATGATGCAATATCAACAGCGTTAGGGGGTAGGCGAAGATCGATGCTAAAAAACAGGGCCTTGCCGGCTGGGTCACATCCGAACCAGATGATTATTTCTACTTCCATGATTTTTGGGCACTGCAGCCGGCGTTGACGCCTATAATGGTTTTCGGCAATGCCGCACACCTTCTTTCATTCCAATGACACATCGTTCCCGGGCATGACTGCATTGCTGGCGCGCCATGGAGAGTTGGCCGTCGTATGGGTAGCCTTCAACTGTAATCTGTCGTTGCAGCATCGAGCATCATCGACCAAGACGCAACCTTACAGGATAGAAAAAAATGGCAAACCTTCAAAACGGGATCAATGCGTGGGTTTTTCTGAACGAAGACGAACCACCCCAGACCAGCTACACCAGCTCCGACAGCTGCTATCAGTCGCTCATCAGTTCCAAGGTTTACGACAGCGCAACTTTTCTTGGTATCGCCTTTTTCGAAGTCATCCCCGATGCGCAGGGCTCCACGATCCAGATCGGCAACGGATCGCATCCGGGCGGCTTGACCAATCAGGATTATTTGAATTATGTCCTGCGCGATGCGCGCGAAGTCAATCCTGCGATTAAATTCCTAGCCACAATGGTGTATTCCGGCAGCAACACCTTGGCGGCGGTTTTTTCGGGAGGCGGCGACCCACAAACCCAGGCAAGCAACTTTGCGAACAATCTCGTTGCGTACCTTAAAAGCAATAGAATGAACGGACTGGATATTGATTGGGAAGGCGATGTATCCAATCAAATGACGCAAGCTCAATTCAAGATATTGTTTTCTACGATTCGCACTGTATTTGATCAGCAGCCTGTCAAGTATTATCTGTCGTTCACGCCCGCGTGGCCGACCAGCACGATCGATTACCCCACCGTCAACAGCGCGTTCGATTTCGTCTCCCCTCAATTTTACGACGGCACGTCGCTGTCCGAATTCCTCGATGCGGGAATATCTCCTGGGGTGATCGGCTATGGAGCCCAATTTGAGCCCGGAAATGCGGCGCCCAATGCCAGCGCACAACAAGTATGGAACGTAGTTTCGGAAGGTTTTTCATCTGCAGGCACGCAGTACAACTATCAAGATATTTTTATGTGGCGCTTAAACTCTGGAAACTTTCAGTTTGAGCAGGCGCAATTCATGATTCTTGGTCAGCTTGGAAATCCACCGACAAACAATGTCTTCGACGATACAGCGATTATCGCCGCGGCGGGCAATCCCAATATTACGAACATGACGATTCGGTCGGGTGACGTACTGAACGCGATTCAGTCAGTCAATACCGGAACGGGCCCTTATAACACCGGCACCCAGGGCACTGAAACTGGAATATTTACCTTGTTGCAGCATGGCGGGAACAGTGGGGGTGCGCAAGTTATCAATATTCCGCTTAACGATCCCATCGTTTCCATTTCCGGATATACCGGACCGTGGTATGGCTGGCAATGTGTCTTGCAACTCACGCTGACCGGGAAAAGCGGGACTACTTACGGCCCGTTCGGCAGTATGGCCGGCTCGACCGCCCGGAATCCTTTTGTACAGACTGCTCCCGCCGGACAAAGCGTGGTGGGCTTTAGTGGATCTACGGTGACAGTTCCTCTGGCAGGGGGTAGTCAGACCGCAATTATTGCTTCGCTGAATGCCGTTTTTGCGTAAGACACCTAAGAATATTTTTTAGCGTCGACTCCCTCGATTGGCCAAGGCCATGCCGTAGCATGGCCTTTTCCTTCATCGCTCGTTGAGCATGGCATTGCCCGGCCGTTCCGCGGGCGCCGCTCCCCCCGCAACACATCGCTTGATGAAGATCTCGACGCCGTGCGGGGGGGCCGGGAAGGCCGCGCTTACCGAGACGAATGCTGCGTTTCAATGAGTCGTCTTCGTGGCTTCGATGATTTGGATCACCTCTAAGGCGCGAAAATCATCAGGGTTGCTAGTGAGAAGCGGTAGCTGATGTTCATGCGCCTGGGCCGCGATCCAGAGATCGTTATAGCGTGGGCGCGGGCTCCGGCCCCCAGCCTTCATCATGGTCGCAAGAAGCCCGAATGATCGGGCGGTCTCGCGCGTCACGGCGAGTACCGACATCCGTTCCATGGCGCGCAGGAACGCAGCGCGCTGCGCTCGCTCGCGGGCATCGTTCGGCAGCTGAGCGCCAAATTCCAGTTCGCCAAGCGAGATCGCCGAGACGTGGGCCAATTGCGACCCGGCGACGTTGAAGATCGCCTCAGTGTCAAGCGCACCCTTGCTGAGATCGATCCAGACACACGTGTCAACGATTACTTCTGCCACGGATCACGGACCTCATCGTCGAAATCGGTATGACGGATATCGGCCATGTAGCGATCGGCTACCTCGCGCGACATCTTAGGAATACGCTCGAACGCTTCGCGAAGCGTGACAGCACGCACAGGCGGATTGATCGTCCCGAGCACGGCGTTATTGCGGGTGATGGTGACCGATTCCCCTCGTGCCAAGGCGTCCAGCACCTGGTTCGTGCGCCGGGCCAGATCGGTGGCGGTGACAGTCGTCATAGATGTTCCTCCAGCAGGACATTTCGCATTTTACGTAATTTGCGTAATTTGTCCACGCTTGGCGATGGATGAGGGCCCGCGCGGGAATCCGCAGGCAACGCTCGCGCCGAGTGTCCGCGATAGCCTCTGACTGTTGATCGGCTCGCCGGAGCGCCATCGACGGCGCCCATGCCTCATACTGTTTGCCAAGGGCGCCCCCATTTCTCGTCCCAGCACGAACACCCTCTATCCCCCAGCCGATCAGAACGGGAGCGAATTTGGCCAGCCAAGACGTTTTCGATCGCCCGCATGCCGTCGCCGTCCAGGCCGCGCCCTGCGACGAACTGATCATCCGCACCCAGCCCACCGCGGTCGATCGGCCATGTCGGCGCAAACGTCGCGCACTCGCCGCGACAATCCTCGGTTCGAGCATGGCGTTCATCGACGGCTCGGTCGTCAATGTCGCGCTGCCCTCCATTCAAAGCGACCTCGGCGCGAGCGTTGCCGCCATTCAGTGGGTCGTCAACGCGTATCTGCTGTTTCTCGCGTCTCTCGTGCTCGTCGGCGGGTCGATGGGCGACAAACTGGGCCGACGCACGGTGTTCATCGCGGGCATCGGGCTCTTCTCCCTCGCCTCGGCCGCCTGCGCTCTGGCGCCGCATACGGATGCGCTCATCGCCGCACGCGCGGCTCAAGGCATCGGCGCGGCGCTTCTCGTTCCGAGCAGTCTTGCCATCATCGGTGCGGTATTCGAAGGCGAAGCGCGCGGGCGGGCGATCGGCATTTGGACCGGGGTAGGCGCGATGATGTCCGCCGCGGGACCGGTGGCGGGAGGCTGGTTGGTCGATGCGTTTTCTTGGCGCGCGATCTTCTTTCTTAACGTGCCGCTCGCCGTGGTGACGATCGTCTTGGCCGCGTCTTCCGTGCCGAATAGCCACAAACGGGATGCACCGCAAAAGCTCGACTGGCTAGGCGCGCTGAGCGCGGCGGCGGGATTGGGGGCCCTTACCTACGGACTCACAGAAGCCCCGGCGCATGGATTTGCCGATCCGCTCGTGGTCGGGACGATCGGCGCCGGCGTGCTGGCGCTCGCCGCATTCGTAGCAATCGAAGCGAACAGCCGCCATCCGATGGTGCCGCTCGACGTGTTCCGCTCGCGCGAATTCACCGGGGCCAATCTCGTCACGCTGCTGCTCTACTTCGGATTGGGCGGCTTGCTGTTTTTTCTGCCGTACACGCTGATCCGCGCGCACGCCTTCACCGCTACAGAAGCGGGCGCCGCGCTGCTGCCGGTGCCGGTCATCATCGGCTTGCTGTCGCGCTTCACCGGCGGCCTGACGAGCCGCTATGGTCCGCGCACGCTTTTGACGGCGGGGCCCTGCGTGGCCGGAATCGGGTTTGCGCTCCTGGCGCTGCCGTTCGCCCGCGGCAGTTATTGGTCCGGTTACTTCCCTGCACTGGCAGTGCTCGGGCTCGGCATGACGATCACCGTCGCGCCGCTGACCACGACCGTCATGAGTTCGGTGTCGACCGAGCGCGCCGGCGTCGCCTCCGGCATCAACAATTCCGTTGCACGCGTGGCGAGCTTGCTTGCTATCGCCGTGCTCGGCATCGTGTTCGTTGAGGTGCATGGCGCGCCGCTGCGCGCCGTCGCGCTCGTGTGCGCGGCGTGCGCGTTCGCCGGCGCAGGGTTGGGCGCGGCCACCATTCGGTCCGGGTCGAGCAATGGGAAGCCGCCGGCGCGTGATCAATGAAACGTCATCTTCGACGATTGCAGGTTCGTCAAGACGCCACCCTTGAAGCGAAACCATCCCGTCGAGCTTCGCAATACGACTTCATCGCCCTGCCAGAAGACGCGCCTCACCGCTATGCGCTTGCCCAATCGCTGCACGAGCGGCGGATGACGGCGGAAATCGTAGAGCACGGGGCCGCGATCGGTCAGCACCAGCATGCGCGTGAGCGTGTCGTTGGACTGATCGACGTCATCGAAATGCGTGAGCCGATTCGCGCCGAAGCGATCGAAAATTTCGGCGTCGAGCATCCCCGAGAATTCCGAGCCGGCTTGCACGAATTGCAGCCTGCCCGACGGCGTGACGAAAGGGCCCGGCTCACTGCTTTGTGCATGAGCGCCCGTGGCGAAACACGTGGCCGCGAGGGCGGCTAGAAACAGTCGTTTCATGGTTTCTCTTCGATGCAACAACGTTCGACGGCGTTTCGCCGTCGAATCGAGGCTTGCGGCAACCACGCCAAGCAGCGGTTTGCCGACCGGCGTCACTCGTCCATCAACCGGACCTTGACCTTCTTGCCCTTGACCTTGCCGGCGTTGAGCTTGCGCAGCGCGTCGCGTGCGATGCTTCGCTCGACCGCGACATAGGTCGAGTATTCGGTCACGTTGATTTTGCCGATCTGCGCGCTGCTAAAACCCGCTTCGCCGGTCAGCGCTCCGAGCACATCGCCGGGGCGAATCTTCTCTTTGCGTCCACCGAGAATCTGCAGCGTTTCCATCGGCGGCAACAACGGGGCATTGCTTTCGGCCTTGAGTTCGGCAAGCGCGTGCCATTCGAGATCGCGCCCTTGCGCCTGTTCGATGCTGCCCACGCGCCCCATCTCGTTCATGCTGACGAGGGTCAACGCCCAGCCGTCCTGATCTGCGCGCCCAGTACGGCCGATGCGGTGTACATGCACTTCCGGATCCGGCGTCACGTCGACGTTGATGACGGCTTCGAGCTGGGCCACGTCGAGCCCGCGCGCGGCGACGTCGGTGGCCACCAGCACCGAGCAGCTTCGGTTCGCGAACTGGATCAGCACTTGATCGCGCTCGCGCTGATCGAGTTCGCCGTGCAACGCCAACGCGTGGAAACCCTGGGCGCGCAGCACGTCGAGCAGATCGCGGCATTGCTGTTTCGTGTTGCAGAACGCCAGCGTGCTCACCGGACGGTAATGGTTCAGCAACAGGCCGACCGCGTGCAGCCGCTCGTCTTCGGTCACTTCATAAAAGCGTTGGCGAATCTTGCTGTCATCGTGGCGCTCTTCCAACCTCACTTCTTTCGCATTGCGCAAGAACCGTTGACTGAGCTTGGCGATGCCCTCCGGATACGTCGCGGAAAACAGCAGCGTTTGGCGTTCTTTCGGACATTGACCGACCACCTTCGCGATATCGTCGTAAAAGCCCATGTCGAGCATCCGATCCGCTTCGTCGAGCACGAGCGTATTCAGGGCGCCGAGTGCAAGGCTGCCCCGCTCCAGATGGTCCATGATCCGCCCCGGCGTGCCGACGACGATATGCGCGCCATGTTCGAGGCTCGCGGTTTGAGGCGCCATGGGCGTACCGCCGCACAACGTCAGCACTTTGATGTTTTCCTCGGCGCGCGCGAGGCGGCGGATTTCCTGCGTGACTTGATCGGCCAGCTCACGCGTCGGGCAAAGGACCATCGCTTGCACCTCGAACCGGCGTGCATCGAGCCGTGCGAGCAAGGCAAGGGAGAATGCGGCCGTCTTGCCGCTGCCCGTCTTCGCCTGAGCGATCAGATCGTGTCCGGCGAGCGCGACCGGAAGGCTCATCGCTTGAATCGGCGTCATCGAGACATAGCCGAGTCGGTCGAGGTTGGCGAGTACCGCGGGCGCAAGCGGAAGTTCGCTGAAAGGCGTGGCGATCGGTTTGTTTGTCATGGGGCGGCGTTGCATAGGATAAACGTACTGCCCGATGCCTCGGGTAACGCGCAACGGCGCTTCCCGTAGCTTGGGCCAAGCACGGAGTTTACTCGCAACGGCGTGGACCTTCGAACACCCGACATGACCGAGTCGCACCGCATCGTTTAAAATCCGGGGCGTACGCACGTCTCTTCGCTCTCGCATGCGTACGCGGCATCGTCAACGATGCCCCGTCGCTCCGGTGCAACGAGCGGCGTACGGCGTGTCGACGATGCGTTCGACCGCCCTCTCGAGCGCTCCGCGGTTTCGCGGCCGGCCGCCTTGCCGAATCACGTCGCAACGGGGTGCGATGCACGGCGCTTTCCTTCTAGCCAAGACCTTTGCTGCGGATTCGATTCGAACCCTGGGATTCATGGTTCGCAGCTCTGAAGGGTCGAACCGTCGTCGAAAGCGTCGGGCATCGTGCTCGGTGCATTCGAGCCACAACATAGCCAAAGGAGACCCGATGAGCCGTCTGGTTGTCGTTTCCAACCGCGTTGCCAATCCTCAAAAACCTGCTGCCGGTGGCCTTGCGGTGGCAGTCAGGGAAAGCTTGCGCGAAACCGGCGGAATCTGGTTCGGCTGGAGCGGCCGCCAGCAAGAGGACGCGCCGGAAGAAAAGACTGGCGCGAAGGTCACGGTTCAAACCGTCGGCAATGTGCAGTTGGTCACTGCCGACCTAAGCCGAGAAGAATACGAGAACTACTATCTCGGCTACGCCAACAACGTCTTGTGGCCGGTCTTTCACTACCGGCTCGACCTGGCGCGATTCGACGAGCGCTTCGCGGACGCCTATCGCCGCGTCAATCGAAAGTTCGCCCATGCGTTGCACGAGCAGCTCAAGCCGGACGACGTCATCTGGGTGCACGACTACCATCTGATCCCGCTCGCCGCGGAGCTGCGCGCGTTGGGATGCGACAACCCAATCGGCTTCTTTCTTCACATTCCGCTTCCGCCTCCCCAGGTCTTGGCCGCGATTCCCGAGCACGCTTCGCTCGTCCAATCGTTGTTCGCCTACGATCTGGTCGGCTTTCAGACGGAAAGCGATGTGACGCATTTCGCGCACTACCTCGAAGCCGAAACCCATGCGGAACGCCTATCCGAAGGAAAATTTCGCGGATTCGGCCGAATCGCCTCGGTGGCCGCGTTCCCGATCGGCATCGATATCGAGGAGTTTTCTAAGCTCGTTCGTAGCCGCGAAGGAATGGATATGTTCGAGCGCATGCGAAAGGAATATTCCCGCCGGCAGTTGCTCGTCGGCGTCGACAGGCTCGACTATTCCAAGGGCCTTCCGCAGCGCCTTCAGGCTTTTCGTCGCTTGCTCGAGACCCACGAAGAGAACCGCGACCGAGCCACGCTGATCCAAATTGCGGCGCCAAGCCGCGAAGCCCTCGACGCGTACGACGATCTGCGCTGCGAAATGGACAGCCTTTGCGGCGCGATCAACAGCGACTACGGCGAACTTGACTGGATGCCCGTGCGCTACATTCATCGCAGCGTCGCGCGCAAGCGCCTGCCCGGCCTGTACCGCGCGAGCCGCGTCGCGTTGGTCACCCCGTTGCGCGACGGCATGAACCTCGTCGCGAAGGAGTACCTCGCGGCTCAGGATCCGACGGACCCGGGCGTACTCGTCCTGTCGCGTTTCGCCGGCGCGGCGGAACAGCTCAAGGAAGCGGTGTTAGTGAACCCGTACGACACGCAGGAGATGGCGGAGGCCATCCAGCGCGCGCTGACGATGCCGATCGAAGAACGCGTGGAGCGGCATGCCTCGCTCATGGCCACCATACGGCGCTACGACGTGCATTGGTGGCGCAAGCGCTTTCTCGATGAACTCAAACACGCCGTCGAGCCGTTGCCCGCTTAAGCGCGACACAAGCCGGAGCGAACGGGCGGCGGCGTGCGAACGTCGTGCAGCGACGCTCGGACGCGAAAGCGGTCTCGCTCGCCGTTAGCGCCGTTCCTGCGCCATCTCTCCGAACCGCGGCCTCGCGTGCGCTTCGGCTGCAATCGCTAGGTTCCCCCTCCCCGCGCAATACCCGCTCCGCGCCGGCTGCGTCGGCATCAGCATCGGCATCGCCATTGCCGAGCGTAGTCTCGGTGACAGCAAAATGATATAATTGACGTCACTGACAGCATTAACTAGGACTTGACGATGGCCGTTCTAACCGTACGCAACGTGCCCGACGACGTGCACCGGGCGCTGAGACTTCGCGCCGCCCAGCACGGGCACAGCACCGAAGCTGAGATTCGGGAAATTCTCGCAAGCGCTGTGAAGCCGGAAAAACGGGTTCGACTGGGCGACGCTTTGGCTGCCTTGGGTCGCAAGGTTGGTCTAACAAATGAAGACTTCGCGGTCTTTGACCAGGGACAGGACAAGACGCCGGCGGAGCCGATGAGGTTCGAATGATCGTTTTGGATACCAACGTAGTTTCGGAAGCAATGAAGCCGGAGCCGAATGTCGCCGTCCGAGCTTGGCTCAACGAGCAAGCCGCCGAAACCTTGTACTTATCCAGCGTGACGTTGGCGGAACTGCTCTTCGGAATCGCAGCGTTGCCCACCGGCAAGCGCAAAGATCTTCTGGTCAACGCACTAGACGGCTTAACCGGGCTCTTCGAGGGCCGCATATTGCCGTTCGACGTCGACGCCGCACGCCACTACGCTGAATTGGCCTCTTGCGCTAGAAAGGCCGGACGCGGCTTCCCTACCCCGGACGGCTACATCGCCGCCATTGCGGTCTCGCGAGGATACACCGTCGCGTCCCGCGACACGTCCCCGTACGAAGCGGGCGGGCTCCGGGTCATCAATCCGTGGACCTCTGAAACCTGATCTGCCAGTGTAGTTGGCACGCAGGCTGCACGGAAGCCGGCATCCATCGTGGATCGCGCCGCCTCTATGCCTCCGTTAGGCCGCGTTTATCGCTTAGATAGAAACTATCGAATTGAATTTGTTGTAAGATTTCATCAATATAGAGTCCGTCAACAACGGCACATGTTCCAACCCACCACTGTTCAAGGAAACTTCATGTCGCTTATCAACACCCAAGTCCAACCGTTCAAGGCACAAGCGTTCCACAACGGCAAGTTCGTTGAGGTCACCGAACAGTCGCTCCTGGGCAAATGGTCGGTCGTGATCTTCATGCCGGCTGCATTCACGTTCAACTGCCCGACCGAAGTCGAGGACGCGGCCGAAAACTACGCCGAGTTCCAAAAGGCCGGCGCGGAGGTGTACATCGTCACGACCGATACGCACTTCTCGCACAAGGTGTGGCACGAAACGTCGGAAGCCGTGGGCAAGGCGAAGTTCCCGCTCGTGGGCGACCCGACGCACCAACTGACCAACGCCTTCGGCGTGCACATTCCGGAAGAAGGCCTGGCGCTGCGCGGCACCTTCATCATCAACCCGGAAGGCGTCATCAAGACGATGGAAGTGCACGACAACGCGATCGCTCGCGACGTGTCCGAAACGCTGCGCAAGCTCAAGGCAGCGCAATTCGTCGCCGCCAACCCCGGCCAAGTGTGCCCGGCCAAGTGGAAGGAAGGCGCGAAGACGCTGACCCCGTCGCTCGACCTGGTCGGCAAGATCTAAGCATCCTCCAGGCATCGCCATCGCCGTCAATCGCATCGATGGATTGACGCGCCGGCCGGGCTGGTCCCGGCCGGCATTGAATCAGCCTGTTCGCAACCTCTCAAGCATCGAGGATCATTATGTTGGACGACAGCCTCAAAGGCCAATTGCAGGCCTACCTGCAGCGTGTGAACCAGCCGTTCGAACTCGTGGCGTCGCTGGACGATCAACCGAGCTCGCGCGAGCTCGAGCAACTGCTGCGGACCATCGCCGAGCTGTCGGACAAGATCACCGTGCGCACCGACGGCGACGACGCGCGCAAGCCCTCGTTCAGCCTGAACCCCGTCGGGGGCGGCCAAAGCCTGCGCTTTGCGGCCATCCCGCTCGGGCATGAATTCACTTCGCTCGTACTCGCCCTGCTCTGGACCGGCGGCCATCCGCCCAAGGTCGAGCCGGAGTTGATCGAGCAAATCAAGGCGCTCGACGGCGACTATCGCTTCGAGGTCTATATGTCGCTCTCGTGCCACAACTGCCCGGATGTCGTGCAGGCGCTGAGCGTGATGGCCGTGCTGAACCCGCGCGTCAAGACCGTGGTGGTCGACGGCGCGTTGTTCCAAAGCGAAGTCGACGAGCGCCAGATCATGGCCGTGCCGAGCGTCTATCTGAACGGCGAAATGTTCGGCGCGGGCCGCATGGATCTCGCGGAAATCGTCGCCAAGCTCGACACCGGTTCGGCCCAGCGCGACGCGGCCAAGCTCGACGCCAAGAACGCCTTCGACGTGCTGATCGTCGGCGGCGGCCCGGCCGCATCGGCGGCGGCGGTCTATGCCGCCCGCAAGGGCATCGACACCGGCATCGCCGTCGAACGCATGGGCGGCCAAGTCAACGATACGCTGTCGATCGAGAATTACATCTCGGTGCTCGAAACCGACGGCCCGAAGTTCTCCGCGGCCCTCGAAGCGCAAGTGCGCCATTACGGCGTCGACATCATGTCGCAGCAACGCGCCGTCGAGTTGATTCCCGCCGAGCAGCCGGGCGGCCTCGTGACCGTGCGGATGGAAAACGGCGGTACGTTGAAGAGCCGCAGCGTCATCGTGTCGACCGGCGCGCGTTGGCGCAACGTCAACGTGCCGGGCGAGCAGGAATACAAAAACAAGGGCGTGGCGTACTGCCCGCACTGCGACGGGCCCCTCTTCAAAGGCAAGCGCGTGGCCGTGATCGGCGGCGGCAACTCGGGCGTGGAAGCCGCGATCGACTTGGCGGGCATCGTCGCGCACGTGACGTTGATCGAATTCAACGATCAGCTGAAGGCCGACGCGGTGCTGGTGGCCAAGCTCGGCAGCCTGCCGAACGTCACGGTGCGCGTGAACGCGCAAACGACCGAGATCACGGGCGACGGCAACAAGGTCAACGGACTGCGCTTCAAGGATCGTGCGAGCGGAGAACAACACACGGTCGCGCTCGAAGGCGTGTTCGTGCAGATCGGCCTCGTACCCAACACCGAGTGGCTCAAGGGCACGGTGGAATTGAGCCGGTTCGGCGAGATCGTCGTCGATGCCAAGGGGCAGACGAACGTGCCGGGCGTGTTCGCCGCCGGCGACTGTACAACGGTGCCGTACAAGCAGATCGTGATCGCCGCGGGCGATGGCGCCAAGGCAGCGTTGGGTGCGTTCGACTATCTCATCCGCACGCCCGACGCGAGCGAAGCAGCGCAAGTCGCCAGCACAGTCGAGGCGTAAGCGGCAGGCAGGCTCGTGGCAACCAGAGGGCTCGGACGATGTCGACGCCGAGCCCTCTGCCCGCGGGCGCCGGTGCACATGCAAGGCGCGCCACATCGCAACGATCGTGCGAAAGGGCCCGCGCCCTTCCCCCTACGCGCGCCCGCTTC
>Ga0310811_10008385_pt1 | contig 13275 bp, 10 predicted proteins | sample YCmetagenome_FD_207642 | JGI IMG/M metagenome (GOLD analysis project Ga0310811, IMG submission 207642) | Soil microbial communities from experimental microcosm in Duke University, North Carolina, United States - YC | ecosystem: Engineered > Artificial ecosystem > Soil microcosm > Unclassified ...
TTTTGCCGCCTCGCGCAGGTGGACGATGGCCTCCGCTTTTCGTTCCGGGGTCTGGACTCCCGGCACGACCACCCCGGCTCTGGTCGTTTCGTAGAGCTCCGCCCCCAGCGCCTCCTGCGCCATGCCGTTGTCCTTCGTGACGGCCAGGGTGTGCCGGAAAAGAGTCTCGGAGTTCGCCCAACGGCCGGTTTGTAGAACCGTCAGGACCAAGCAGGCGATCAGCACCACTGCGAAGGCCACGGCGGAGATCCCCGGTCGCAAATTCCATCGGCGGGCGAGATCGTGAGCGCCCCAGACGACGACGATCAAGAGACCGATCTGCGGCACGTAGGTAAAGCGGTCGGCATGGGCGAATACGCAAACCTGGATCAGCCCGATCATCGGCACGAGAACACCGAGATACCAGAGCCAGCCGACGATAAAGTAAGGCCGCCTCCGCCAGCATAGCCCCGCCGCGATGGTGATCGCGACAAGGCAGGCGATGGCCAGGGTCACGCGCAGAGGGGTGAGCGACGACTCCGAGAATGGATACATGAAGGCCAGTCTCACCGGGAGGAAGGTCTGCCCGAGGTAGACAACCGCGGTGAGTGCCGCGTTTTTCAGCCGGCTTTCGAGCGGAAAATCCGGGTACGGGATGGTCCCGGCCTTCTGCGCATGGATCGCGATGACCGTGGCCGCGATGGCGAGGACGATGAGGGGGATTTTCTCGCGCACGAGCCCCCAGACCGTGCGGCCACCCGGCCGGGTGGTGAACCGCCCAAGCGGCCAGTAGTCGAGCAGGAGCAGCAGGAAGGGCATGGTCACCAGCGTGGTCTTGCACAGCAGTCCGACGGTGAAAACGCCGAGCAGCGTGGCGTATCGGCCGGACGCAGGACGGCGCGCGTACCATGCGTAGGCAAGCAGGGTCAGCGCGAAGAAAAAGACGCTCAGGACGTCCTTGCGCTCGGCCACCCAGACGACGGACTCCACGCGGAGCGGATGCACGGCGAAGATGGCGGACACGATGGCGCTACGCCAGAGCGCGCCGGTCATCTGCGAAAGAGCAAGGAACAGGACGGCGGAAGCAGAGGCGTGCCAGAGCAGGTTCGTGAGATGGTAGCCGAAAGGATTCAGCCCCCAGAACTGATGGTCCAGCATGAGCGAGAGCATCGTGAAGGGATGATAGAACTGGCACGCGGGCGCCGCGAAGGCCTGGACGATACCGGAGAAGGTGATGCCACCTTCGACGAGCTTGTTGCCATAGACATACAGGCTGTCGTCCACGCTGATGAAGTCGTTCCAAAGTGAGGGCAGGAAGGTGAGCGCCGCGAGCAGGAAGATCCCCACAGCCAGCCATGCGGCGCGGCCCCGGTCGACGCCGGACGAGGGATGGGGCGGAGAGGATTCGTTCGCTTTCAACGGAGGAAAAAGGTGCGGGATCAGCCCTGGAGGCAGCCTTTCACCGGCCGAGCAGGGTGAACGTCGTGTGGGCGGTCAGGCCGACCAATCCGCCGATGATCGTCCCATTCAACCGGATGAATTGCAGGTCGCGCCCGACCATCGTCTCCAGGCGGGTGGCCATTTCCTCGCCATCCCATTTCTGGATCGTGGTAACGATCAGGTCGCGGACCATGGGGCGTGCGGACAGGATGCTCGCCAGGACGTTGGCGCCGATGAAGTCGTTGATCTCCCGCTGGGTGTCGGCGCTTTCCTCGAGGTGCGAGGTCAGACTGCTCAACGCCTCGCGCAGTCGCGCGCGGACCGTCGAGTCCTCGGCGGCGCAATCCTGCAGGAGGAATGACTTTACCTCGCTCCAGGCCTGCCGGGCAAAGTCGTCGATCGCCGGGCTGGCGATCATGGTCTCCTGCAGGCCTCGCATGCGGTCGGCCATCTGTGGAGAGGATTTCAGATCCTCGATGAGGAGCTTCAGCTTCGTCGCGAAGGTTGTCTGGAGCGGATGCCCGGGATCCCGCTGGGCCGCGGAGAGGACGTCGCGGACTTTCTCGATCGTGCGTTTCGCCACGGCGGAGGCGAGGGTGTCCTTGATCTGGTCGAGGACGGGTTCGAGCCGTTGGAAGCCGGGGAGGCTGCGCAGGAAGTCCATGGGCAGCGGGATTTCCTCGCGGATCCTGGCCTCGATGAAATCGCGATGCGAAAGGATAAGGTCCTCCGCGGACTCGAGAACACTCGAGAAGATCTGCCGGTCCCGGCCGCTCTGCGAGATGGCGCTCAGGCCGCCACCGAGGAGTGGGCCGAGAGAAACGCTGCCGACCAGCTTCCGGCTGCGCTCGGCGAGCAAGGAGGCGACGTGCTCGTCGGAAATGCCCCCGAGCACCTGTGGAGCGTAGGCCGTCGCACGGGTGATGAGGAACTCGGAGTTCGCGCGCAGCCAGCGGGCGAGATACTCCGCGTAGTTCAGCTCCTTGAGGCGTGGGCCGAGCTGCTCCTCGGTGAGGAAGCTGGAGGTGACGAACGTCGCGAGGGACTCGCCGACCCGGTCCTTGTTGTTGGGGAGGATGGCGGTGTGAGGATTCGGAATGCCCAGGGGATGACGGAAGAGCGCAACGACGGCGAACCAGTCGGCCAGCGCACCGACCGTGGCGGCTTCGCAGAAAGCGCGCAGATATCCGAATGCGGGGTGGCCTGGTTCCAGAATCCGGAACACCACCATGCCGGTGAAGACCGCCAGCAAGGCCCCGCCGGCGATGCGGCGCATGTATCGGAGGTCGCGTGCGGGATCACTCATTCCGCGCAGATCCTTCGAGTTTTGCGAGGGAAGGAAAAGGTCAGACTTGAGCCGTCTCGAAGCCGGCGTGCTGGAGGACGGTCTCGATGTGTCCGCGGACTTCTTCGCGACGTTTCTTGGTCAGCAGCATCGCCGCCCAGCGCGGCCCCATGCCGAAGACCTCGACTTTGCGATCCTGGAAGCGGGCGATCCACGTCACCGGCTTCGTCACCAGGCTCAGCATGGGCTGGGGGCCGTCGGTCCAGGTATGCTCGATCTTCATGGGGAACTGATGGGCGTTCTCCACGATGAATTTGTCGATCGCCTCGCGCCGGGTTTCGGTCAGAGGGGAGTCGATCGGGATATCGTAGAGTTTCTCGGTGACGTCGCTCATGCGGGCAGACAATTAGCGAGATTCAAGCGGCTGACAAGGCCGGCCGGCTCGAGAAGCGGCGAACCCTGACCATCTGTTGCGGGAAAGCAATAATGTTGTCGGCTGGTGCCTTGACCGTAGCCCGGCGGGTAGGCTTGGTGCGCTTCGCGCGAGCCAGGGCAGGCCGGAGCTCTCGCTCCATCGCTGCGCGATCCTTCGCTTCCGGATCCCAGATCATGAAGAGCAGATCCGTGACGTCGAAGCCCAGTTTCTCAAGAAGCAGGCCCAAGACATGGGTGGAGTGAGGCCAGCGCCCTCCGACGGCGACTCCTGCGGCAAAGGCGACTGCTCCGGTCGTGAAAACCAACTTCTTCGACATGAATGAAACATCGGATGGAGCTTTCATAAAATCAAGCAATATCGACTAAAATGATCGTATATAGGTTATATTTCCGATCTTGACCTTGGAGAGGCTCTACGCGAGGGTTCGTCCGTCATGAGCCCGCCGGTCGCCAAAGCTTCACCTGTTCGTTCTCCTCGCAAATCGGCTCGAACCGCGTCGCCTCGATCGGCCACGAAAACCGTGAAGACTGCGAAAAGCCGTCCTCCTGCGGTCAAGGCTGCGGTTGCGAAAAAGCCAGCCGCCAAGCCTCGCGTGGGTAGCGTGCCCGTGCCGGCCGCCATCGTTCCTCTTCCTCAACCGCCTCGGGCTCGGAAAATCGCAAAGGCGGCTCCGAAACCCATTCGAACCTCGCAGCGGCTGCGCAGCCTGCTGGCGGACAACCCCGACCGCGACTCTTTTACGATTCAGGATATCGTGAAGTCCCTGGGCGAAGAGTCCTTCGGCACGTCGCTGATGTTTTTCGCGATTCCGGAAGTACTGCCGATTCCCATTCCCGCCATCTCCGCTCTGGTTGTATTACCGACGGCGGCGATCTCGACCCAGATGGTGGCGGGCCGGAAGCAGATCAAGCTCCCCAAATTTCTCCTCAATCGCTCCGTGCCGCGCAAGGCGCTCGCCGCTGCGATTTATGCGGTCCTTCCGATCCTCGAACGGGCTGAGAAACGTTCCCGGCGCCGTCTCGAGTGGGCGACGAATCCCGCCGCCCAGCGTCTGCTCGGAGCCTTCATTTTTCTGCTTTCCATGGCTATTGCCGTGCCGATCCCAGGCTTCAACATGCCGCAAGCGATCGCAATTTTCGTGATCGGCCTCGGGCTCGTGGAGAAGGATGGATTGATCGTCGCCACCGGCGTGGTGATCGGACTGCTCTCGCTGCTCCTTCTGGGCGGCGTGTTGTTCGGCCTCGTCTCGTTTTTCGGAATCAGCGGCTGGTAAGCCCTCGAGTTCTCGCTCTCTCGAGAGCTCGCGGAGCGGTCCTACGGCGAGGCGGGTGCCGTGATCGGAGTGTTTCCGGGGGCATCGGGCGCGACGAAAGGCGGCAGGAAGAAAAAGAGCGTGGCCAGAATGGCGTAGACCGCGAGGAGCTGGGCGCCTTCCACCCAGTTGCACTCGCCGTCTCCACTGATCATCACGACCAGCCCGACGGAAAGAGCAATGGACGCGATTTCCGGCAGGGAGAATTGCAGCGTCATCGGATGGCCCAGAAAGTAGGAGGCGAAGACCAGCACCGGCGTGATGAGGAGTGCGATCTGCACGCTCGAGCCGATGGCGATGCCCAGGCAGAGGTCCATCTTGTTCTTGAGCGCGACGGTGATCGCGGTGGAGTGCTCGCCCGCATTGCCCACGATGGCGACGATGATGACGCCCACGAACATCTCGGTGAGGCCGAGCGCGTGGCACGCGGATTCCACAGAGGCGGCAAGAAATTCGCTGAGGATTGCGACGAAGGCGGTCGAGACCCCGAGGACGATCACGGCCTTGCGCATCGGCCACGTCCCGGAGAGATCGGCCTCAGGCTCCGCGCTGGTCTCCACGGCGAAAAGCGCGCGATGGGTAAACGCGGAAAAGATCAGCCAGAAGAGATAGGTGGCGAAGAGGATGATCGCGATGACGAGCGAGAGATTGTGCTCAAGAACGGGATTTGAATGCGGCGTCTGCCGCGCCACGGCCTCGTGAAAAATAGTCGGGATGGTCAGCCCGATGACTGCGAGCGCGAGCGAAGTCGCCGCTACGCGGGTGCCCGTTTGATTGTAGCGTTGATGCGGATAGCGCATCCCTCCCAGGAAGATCGACGTACCCAGTACGAGCAGGATATTGCCGATGATCGAGCCCGTGATCGAGGCCTTCACCACTTCGGTGAGCCCTTTGGACAGCGCCATCAGGCCGATCAGCAGTTCCGGCGCATTGCCGAAGGTCGCATTCAGCAGCGCGCCCATGCCCGGGCCGACCCGGTCGCCGAGGTGGTCGGTGGCCCGTCCCATCCATGCCGCGAGCGGGATGATGCCCAGTGCCGCAGCGAAAAACAGGACCGTCTCATTGCCCCACGCGGGAACGAAGCGGAGCACAATGGCTGCCGGCACGGCCAGAAGCAGCCAGTCGAGCGGACGGATTTGGCGGAGGGAGAACGAACTCATACGGTTTTCTTTCGACGCGCCGGCGCCTTCCGGTTGTCCTCGGGCGTGGCGGAGTCGTCGATGAACCGGCGTCGATAGCAGACGTAGGCGGCGCGGCCAATGTCGTTGAGGTAGGCGGCGTTCAGGGTCGCGCCCGTCACTGCCCCGGCGATGGGGATGAGTTGGAGTGCGTTGCGGCGGAGCAGGTCCATGGCGAGAGATTTGGCGTATTGATCGATGGTCAGCAGGTAGTGAACGCGGGTGTCTTTGTCCCTGGTCCTGGCGGATGCGCCCCGGGACTCAGCCTCGAGTCGTTTGAGAATCGCCAGTGATTCGGCACGTACTTCGGGCAGGGTGGTGGAGCCCGCGCGCAGAACGTGGAGGATATAGTTTTTCTCCTGCGGCGTCCTGGCGGAGTAGCCGTAGCAGAGGCCGATGGTGCGGATGGAGCGTAGAGCCGTGGTCAGAAGCAGCGGGAACTCGGCGATGAAGCCGGGCAGGCCCGTGAGACCGGTCGCCGCGCCCTGCGCCGCGGCATATCCGCAATGGTTGCGCCAGTGTTTGCGGGCCAGGGCGTCGCTGGCTTTCAGCCTTGGAACGAGCGTCCGTTTGCGGCCGAGTTTCTCTGCCCGTTCGCGGTCGAGTGATTTTTGGTCGATTCCGAGTGTGCCCACGCGCGCGGAGAGGAGGAGGGTCTGCTCGATCGTGAAGGTCGCGGCCGTCTGGACGGATTTTGGAATCATCCGGGCCGTCCAGGCAGCGGCAGGATTGAAGACGAAGTCACCGAAGCGCAGGAAATAACCGCGACGGGCATTCTCCCAAGCCGTGATTTCTCCCTGGGCCTTCCGCAGATAGGCCGCAGTCGTTGTTTTCGAATCTCTGGCCATTCGCCCTGGGGGAGCGTGACCGAGCCTGCTGGCGGGCCACAAGACTTACTTCTTCTTCCGGGCGGATTTTGGCTTCGCCGCAGGCTTTGCGGCGGGTTTGGTCTTCGCTGAGGCTGGCTTTGCCGCTTTTTTTTCGGTGGAGCTGACCTTTGCCGGAGTTAGCTTAGCCACGACTTTTGCGGCGGAGGCGGCCTTTTTCGGAGCTGGCTTGGGCGCGACCTTCGCAATTGTGCTCTTCTTTGCCGGGACCTTGACGGCGATCGCGTGAGCCGGTGTGGGTTTCTTAGAGGGCTTGGGTGCCGTAGTCTTTTTTTCGGCCGCCTTCTTTGGCGTGGCCGGTGCCGGTTGGCGACGGGTCTTTGGCTTGGCGGCGGGGCTGCTCTTCGGAGAGCGCGCTTCCTTTTCCAGGGCCGCCGATGTTTCCGTCTGCTGTTGGGCTTCCACCTTTCGTTTGAGTCCGGTCAGCGTTTTGTTGGCAATCCTGCGGATGAGCGATGTGCCCACGAGCTTGTTCGCCAGGAACCGTCCGAAGAATGGCCAGCTCATGGCCATGTGATGGGTGATCGTCACCTCAACGCCGCCGTCCGCCTGCTCTTCGAAGGTCCAGATCGCCTCCAGGCCACGCGTGGCATTCAAGGTCGACCGGAGGTGAGTGAAACGAAGCTCGCGTCGCTCCGGGTCGATCCGGAATTCCTGGATCCCGCTTAGCGGGATGCCGGCATGAATGCTCGACATCTTCACGACACCGCCGGATGGCGTTTGAGACAGAAACCGATTGTGCCGGTAGTGGGGAAGGAACTCCGGCCAACGGGTGAGGTCCGACGCCGCGAGGAAAATTTTGTGCAGCGGCGCGTGAATCGTGATGCAGTTGACCTGGTTCATCGCTTAGTGATGGCTCGACGGAATCAGGGCGCGCGGTTCGCGGTCTCGAAGCGCTCGTGGTGTTCGTCGACCGAGGACTTCATATCGTGCACCATCTCCGGCGAGCGGATGCGCTGGATGACGAGCCATCCAAGGCCAACGCCCATGTAGGCCGCGAAGATCCATATGAAGAGGTTATCCGGGTAGGAAGGCGGCGGGAAGAGTTTGCTGCCGGGGATGCCCAGCGTACCCAGGAGCGGCAGGGTGAGGAAGGCGATCGCGAGGAGCGAGTAGACCACGTCCCTGATGCGCAGCCGGCCTTGCCCGCGGAGGTAGATCGGGGCGGCGATGGAGACGAGGAAGTAGATGAGCAGGAACCCAAAGCTCGCGAGCGTGCCGAAGTGCCCCTGTGCCTCGAAGGCGGTGATGCCGAAAAGTACGGCCGCAGTGGGGAAGATGAGTGTGATGAGGGCTGAGAGCACCACGGCCACATGGGGGGTCTTGTTGATCGAGTGCGCCTCGGCGAGCGCATCGTGGAAGAGCCCGTGCAGCGACATCGAGTAAACGATGCGCGCGGTGGAATTGATGCAGGCCAGCGTGCAGGCGAAGAAGCTGAGCAGCGTGCCGACATTGATCAGAACGCCGAAGATGGGATAGCCGGTGCGCGGAGCCAGGAAGTCGAAGGGTGCCTCCGTTTGCCCGAGATTGCCATCGGTGCCTTTGAAGCCGAGGGTGACGATGTAGGCCATGAGCAGAAAGAATCCGCCCGAGATGAGGGTGCTATGCGTGACGGCACGAGGGATGGTCTTGAGGGGATTTTTTGCCTCCTCGCCGAGGGAAGTCGCGCTCTCGAAGCCGGAGAATCCGAAGACCACGAGGACAATGGCGAGCAGTACGCCGCTGGGCGTCGAGCCTTTCAGGGTGAGCTGGTCGGTATCGAGGGCAAATCCATGCTGCCACCAGATGACCACGCCCAAGGTAAGGATGAAGGCCATCGAGAGAACCTCGAAAGCAAGCATCAGCTTTGCGGAGAGCTGAATGTCGCGGTAGGCGACGAAGCCGGCCACAACGATTCCGCCCACGAACAGGCCGAGGATGGGGAGATGGATGCTCAGGTCCTTGAGGATGAGTTCTGAGAAGATGGCGAATCCGCAGAGAGTCGACATGCCGGTCGCGATGTAGCCGAGCAGCAGAGCCCAACCGCTCAGTACGCCTGCGGAGGGCCCCAGCCCTTTGACGATATAGGTGAAGAGTGAGCCGGGGGACGCGGAGCGGCGGGCGAACTGATTGACGTTCACGCCGACGAGGACCATGCCGATCATGCCCAGCAGGAAGCTCAGCCAGGTGCCGTTTCCCGCGGAAGCAAAGATCAGACCGACCACGGCAGCGGGGATGGTCGAAGGCGCGATCACCGAGACCGATTGGGCGATCACCTCGGAGTAGGAAAGGATGTGCTTTTTCAAGCCCGAGGGTGACGAAGAGGTCGGTTCGGCCATGAGCTTAATAGCGACTGATAAGATCGTTTATATCCATGCGGGACTTATGCTGAACGAAAGCGCGCCGGGGTCAGCGCGCGATGATGAGCCTTTCGTCCGCGAGGCGGTCTTTTTGAGCCTGGAGTTCCGCGGCCTTGCGCAGCGGCAGCAGGCCATTCGCCAGCGCGACAACGGCGCCGATCTGGTTGAACACCATGGAGTGCATGACGCCGAACCCGCCGAGGAAGGCGCCGGCGATACAAATCGCGTTCGGCACGATGATGAGTCCCCAGCTCCGGTCGATGTTGCGTTGGAGATCGTGAGAGACGTCGCTCAGGCGAAGGATCTTCGAGAGGCTCTCCTCCATGAATACGACCTGCGCCGTATCAGTCGCGATCGTCGAGGCCCCGCGCAGAGAAATGGAAACGTTCGCCTTCTTGAGCGCGATGGAGTCGTTGATGCCGTCGCCGATGAAACAGACGGTACGGCCCTCGGCCTGCAGCAACTCCACGTACTTCGCCTTGTCCTGCGGGAGGACTTCCGCGAAGTAGCGGTCCATGCCGAGCTTCTCGGCGAGCTTCCGCGTGGGGCGGTCGTGGTCGCCGGAAATGATGGCAAGATGCTTCGCCCCGCGCTCGCGGAGGCCGGCGATGACGTCGAAGGCCTCGGGGCGGTTCGCGGCGCACATCTCGATCGCGCCGCCGAGCGCCTTGTCCACCGAGACGAGGATGAGCGAGTTACCGTCGCCGTGGACGTTCTCCATCTCCGCATGAAGCGCATCCGGGAGACGGATGCCTTCGTGCTTCATGAAGCGGGCGCTGCCGACGCGAACCGTGTGCCCATCGACGCTCACGGTGATGCCGTAGCCGACGTGGTATTTCGATTCGTCGGTCTGGACCATGGGCAGCCCGAGCGACTCCGCCTTGCTGAGGATCGCCTTCGCGATCGGGTGGCTGAACTTGTGCTCCGCCGCGGCGGCCCATTGGAGGATGCGCTCCTCGGAGTGTCCGTTGTAGGTCAGGATGCGGCCGACTTCGGGACGTTCCCGCGTAAGCGTGCCTGTCTTGTCAAAGAGGAAAGTGTCCACCTTGCGCATCAGTTCCAGCGCGCGGCCGTCCTTCACGAGGATGCCGTCCTGCGCGCAGAGCGTGAGGGAGGTGAGCATGCCGAGCGGCGCGGCCATGCGGATGCCGGTGCCGAGGTCGCAATTCACGATCGCCGCCGCGCCGTCGAGGCCGAGCGTGCCGAGGCCAAGCGTCGCCAGACCGAGGGTGGGGACGACCGCCCTGTCGGCGAGTTCCTCGCCCTGCGACTGCGAGCGCAGCTTGTACCCGGCGGTGTCGTTGAGGATGCGCGCGAGCTTTGCGGAGGTCGTTTCGCTGCCGGCGCTGGTCACGGAGACCTGGATCTTGCCCGCCAGCATGGTGGTGGCGGCGAAGACCTTGTCGCCCTTGGTCTTCTCGGCCGGGGCGGACTCGCCGGTGAGGGCGTGCTGATCGATCATGGCCATGCCCTCGATAATCTCGCCATCGACCGGCACGGTCTCGCCGGTGTGAACGACGATCACGTCCTTCATCTTGAGCTTTTCGAGCGGGGTCTCGATCTCGATCCCGTCGCGCAGCAGCCAGACGAAGCGCGGCTGCTTTCCGAAGACATTGAGGAGCATTTTCTTCGAGTCATCCTCGGTCTTCTTCAGCAGCTTGCGGCCGAAGCTGAGGCACCAGGCCAGCACGGAGCCGGCGAAGATTTGTCCCGTGGCCAGGCAAACCATGACCACGATGGAGTCCAGCACGTCCACGCCGAGGCGCTTCTCCTTGAAGAGGACCTGGTGCGCACTCTGGAAGCTTGGCACCACGGAGTAGACGAAGAGCGCGGCGCTAACCGGCAGCGCGATCGGCGCCAGGAATTGCGTGGCGGCGGCAACACCCAGGGACGCCGTGCAGACCGGGAAGTCGAGATCGACGGGAGTGACCTCCGCTTTCTCCGCCTCGTGCAGCGCCGCGTCGAGGATCTCGACGATCTGGTGCTTGAGGATCTGCTTCGGATTGTAGGTCACGAGCACGGTCGCCGTGAGTTCGCTCGTGGTGTACGTGTCGATACCGGGCACGCTCATCAGCTCGCGCTCGATCGTCTGGCAAAGGTCGCGCTTGCGGTGCAAGGCGGAGTTGTGGAAGCGGATGCGCTGCGGCGTCTCGTGCTTCACGCGCCAGGTGGAGAGAACGTTGCCGTGCCGGTAGAGACGCACTGCCTTCTGATCGAACTCCGGGAGGGTTGGCGGGAAAACCAGCGCCGCCGGGGCGTCCTTCTGGGTCAGGAGTTGGGAAATTTTGCGCGCGAGCTCGCGGCCACCGGTGCCATTGACGTGAAACAGGATCTCCGCGGTACCTCGGCGGCCTTCGATTCCGACATCCAGCACCTCGTCCGCGAGAAAGGCCCGTTCGAAGAAATGCCGCCCTTCGGAGCCATGGGGGTCGGAGAACAGGGTCTTGCTGAAAAACTGGATGCGGTCCGAAGCCGGAAAGGCGATCCGGACATCGCCCTTCTTCGAGGCGTGGGTGGTGTCGAGCAGGACGGCCATGACTTATTTCTCCGAGGACTTTTCCGCCTGCTTCCGGGCGCGACGCTCGGCCAGGTGATCGTCGATGGCTTCTTTCTTTTCGGTCACGACTTGAGCCGCGGAGGCGTAGAGATCACCGAGCTTCTCTCCGGCGACCTTCAGGAAAGGCGTCACGTTGTCCCGGACCTTGGGCCACCGCTCGACCACCGGACGGGTGAGCTTCTCGAAATCCGCGGAGGTCCACAGCAAATCTTCGGTTTCCTTCGAGGGACGTTTCTTTCGGCGGGCGCGGTCGAACATGAATTTTTCTTTTGAAAAGATGGATAGTGGATCAGAAAGTGATCGCCTTTTGAAGATAAGCTTCGAAAATACGACCAAACAAGTCAATATTAGGAAATTCGGAAACATGCTTTCTCGCCTTGCGGACGAAAAAATCGGGACTCCCCTGCGGGTCGAGGCCAGTAAAAATGGCCTGACGATCTGGAGTTCGGAGATCTTTTCCGAGCCTGCCGGGCCCAATGTCCGTGAGTTTTTAGCCCGCGTTTTTCAATTGCCTGAAATTTCAGAGGTGGCGATCGATCCCCTTCGGGCGTCCGGGCAGCTTCGCTTTGCCGGGACCTCACAGGGGCCGGAGATTCTTCGCAAGCTCGGGCAGGTTCTTGTCCCTTCGCATGGGAAGGCGCTGGCCCTTCCCGGTCCCGCGAATGCGGTCTATCTGGATGCGACCCAAGCCCGGCCCGTCCGGATCGCCCGGGTCGGCTCGGTGCTCTCGACCTGGCAGGTCCGGCTCCGTGGAAAGAATCGGGTGCGGCTCGTGCATCCCCTGCTCAAGAACCGGAAGGATATCGCTTTCCGGCTTGGAGAGGAATTGACCGCGATTCTCGGCGTGCGCGAGTTTCGCACGAATGCCCTCACGTCGAGCGTGGTGATCCGCTACGATGCGCGGCTGCTGGACGTGCCGCAGTTGATCCGGCACCTGGAAGGAGCCTGGCCGCGATTGATCAACGGGACGAAGAAACCGCCGTCGAAGAAGCGATTCTTCGCCTCCTCGAGCATGCTCGCGCTTTCATTTACGGGGCAATTCCTCCTGCCCGCCTTGAATCCCTTCGCGCTCGCGGCGGTGGCGATCTACGGATTTCCGAACGTCATCAACACCCTCAAGCTCCTGCGGCACGGCAAGATCGCGTTGCCGGCCCTGTACACCGGGACGCTGACCTTCACTTTGTTGAGTGGCATGCCGTTTTCCGCCGCGCTGATGGCGACCTTCATGCAGGTCTGGCCGCAGCTTGCGCATCGCCGGTTGGTCCGAAACCAGCGCCGGCTTTTCGCCGCACATCGCCAGAAACCCATGTGGGCAAGGCTGGCTGGAGCAGATGGCCTCGAGATCGAGGTGGCGGTGGATACCCTGGCCCCGGGGAGTGTTGTGCTGGTCGCGGAGGATGAGATCATTCCCGCCGACGGCGTGATCGTCGAGGGGCTGGCGGCGATCGACGAGGAGGCGCTTACCGGCCGCAAGGGAGCCTTCGACAAATCGTCGGGCGATCCGGTCTATGCCTCGACATTCGTCAAAGCTGGCCGCATCGCCGTGCGCGTCCAGAAGGTCGGTGCGGAAACGCTGGCCGGTCATATCGGTGCCCTCCTGCCCTACGGCGAGATCGAGCGGCTCCCCTCCGCAGCCGAAGCGGAGAAGATCGCCAACGGAATGGTCGCTCCTGCGCTGGCCCTGTCGGGCCTGAATCTCCTGCTCACCGGCAATGTGCTGCCGTCGCAGGCAACCATCCGCCCCGACTACGCGACTGCTCCGAGACTCAGCGCCCAGCTCACGGCGCTGTACGGCATCGGCGATGCCCTGCGGCGCGGTATCCTGCTGCGCGATGCGTCCGTGCTGGACCGGCTCCCGGCAA
>Ga0310811_10008387_pt1 | contig 13275 bp, 7 predicted proteins | sample YCmetagenome_FD_207642 | JGI IMG/M metagenome (GOLD analysis project Ga0310811, IMG submission 207642) | Soil microbial communities from experimental microcosm in Duke University, North Carolina, United States - YC | ecosystem: Engineered > Artificial ecosystem > Soil microcosm > Unclassified ...
GCGTCGGTGGTCGAGCGGCTGGCCTCCACGATCCGCTTCGCATGGGCGTCCAGCGCGGCAAGCTCGCCATCGGTCGCGACCCACGCGCTATGGAGCACATCGGCCAGAATCTGGTCGCCCGGCTCGGCGATGGTTTGCTTCCACGCATCCTGGAGTGTGGCGGGCAACGCGCCCAGCGCCTTGGCGCCACGTTCGCGCAGCTCGGAGAGACGCGCCCGCGCGCTTTCCTCCTCGGAGCGTAGATGCTGGCGGGCGGCGGCCACCGACGATTCCGACCGCTGCAGCCGCTCCTGCGCCTGGCGCAGCTCGCGCTCGGCGCGATCCTGCTCGCGCTGGGCTACCTCGACCGCCTCATTGGCGTGGGCCACCGCCTGCACCACCTCGCCCTGGTGCAACTGCTGCAACGCATCCAGTTCGCGGCGGATAGCCCCTTCCTCGGCATAGGCGGCTTCTTCATTGGCCTCCGCCTGGCGCGCCTCCGATTCGGCCTCACGCAGCTTCGCCTCAGCCGCGGCAAGCGCCTGGGTGGCGTCGTCGCTGGCCCACTGCGTCCGCAGCCAGGTCATCCCGCCGTGGGTCAACGCCGCCTCGTGATACTTGCGCCGCGCCTCCACCACACCACCGAGCATCGCGCTCAGCTTGCCATATTCTTCGATGTCGCGGTGAATGCGCTGAATGCCCTCTAATCCCTCGACCAGCCGCTCCAGGTGGGGCCGGTCCACGATGGGCAGGAAGTGGCGGACGACGCCGCTGGGGTCCGAGACGAGCGCGTCATCCACCTTGAGGCCGAGCATGCGGTGCAGCACGTCGTAGAGCGCGTCGTAGCGACGCTGCCAGTCGGCGCCCTCGATGTTGAGCAGCCGCCGTGCCACCAGCCGGTTATAGTCCTCGGCCTGGGTGGCGTTGAAGACCGCGCCGCCGGTATTGACGAACGTCTCGTTGCGCGCGCGGAAGTCCTGCATCTGTAAAGGCGCCTGCCCCTGCGCCGTGACCTCCAGAAAGGCGATTTGATCGAGCGTCGTTGGCAGTGCGTAGTACCACGGATGCGACGAGTGCGGAGTCGCCGCCGCCGCCGCGCCATAGACCCAGCGCCCCTCGCCTTCGTGCTCGACCTCCACCGCGCAGTAGCCGACGGTGCGCTGCCGCCGCCAGCCCTTATTGGCATGCTCGATGCCATGCGGATCGAAGAAGAGAATCGTGTTGCTAAGCGTGCGCTTGCTGGTGCGCCCGCCCTCGCGCGCGGCGGCGTTGAACTGTTTGTTGGAGGTGGGGAAAAGCGCCCAGTCTATCGCGTCGAGAATCAGCGACTTGCCAGAGCCGTTTTCGCCGATGATAGCGAGCATATCGCCCATCACGTCGAGGGTGGCGTTCTCGTGGCCATGCCAGTTGATCAGACGGATACGGCGAATCCATGCGCGTCCCTGCGATCCGTGTGATCCATATGGCGCGCGACTGCTCATGCGTCGCCTCCTTCGTCGTCATCCTCGGCCAGATCGTCGTGCGCCACCAGCCCGGCGGGCGGCAGGAAGCGGTCGATCAGGTCGGTGAACTCGTAGACGCCGCTGAAGTCGCGCTCGTCCAGCTTGAACTGCTCGCCCGGCAACTGGCGGTCGTCGGCGCCGATGCGGCGGATTAGCCGGTAGCGCTCGAAGGCGGCGAACGCCTGATAGAATGCCCGCTGGTTGGCGCGCACGCGCTGGGCGGCGCTCGCCCGCACCGGAGCGGACGTTCTGGCGCGGCTCGTGGTCGCCGTGGCCGCTGCGCCGGACGCGCTGCGCTTGCGACTGCGGGAGGTCAGCTTCTCCTCCACCAGTTCCTCGTCGTCCTCGGCGTCGGCCTCGCCACGGGTCGCCAGCGCCTCGTTGATGATCGCCTCGTCGAAGCTGAGCCAGGGCGAGAGCCGCTGCCCCTCCTCGGCGACATAGCGGAAAAGCTCGGAGAAGCGGAAGACGGTGGCGGAGTCGCCCGATTCGAGCAGGCGCACGCTGCGATAGGCGCGAATCAGGCAGGCATAGGCGGTCTGCTTGCGGGCGGTCAGCTCGAAGACATCGGCCACCAGCAGCTCGCGCTGGCGTGGCGCGGTCGGCCAGTAGGCGCGCGCCCAGCGTCCGAGGCGCAGCTCCAGCCGCGCGCCAAGCTCGTCCTCGAAGAAGCGCTGCTCAGTGACGTAGTGCTGCGTGAGCCAGAGAAACTCGTCGGGCGACTCATCTTGCAAGATCGCCGCCTGCTCGATCAGCATGCGCCGCACCCGTCGCGCTAGATCCTGCTCGTCGGCATGTGTGTTGTCTCTCCGGCTGATAGCGCGCTATTGAAGTTGCTGGCGGCAGTGGTATCTCTTCCCAATGTCGCAAGATACGAGATATCGGGCGCTGTTTATCCTGGGTTCCCGTGCCGCAGGCTGAAGCCCTGCGGCTAATCCCGCACGTTCAGCGCACTTTCCGCCAGGACGCGGGTACCGAACGGCCAGGATTAGCCGCGGCATTCATGCCGCGAAGGTGGAGCGCCACCCACCTCGCCATTCATGGCCTCTGCCGCCCTTACTCCGGCCATTCATGGCCGAGAACGCGCCAGCCTACCGCCCCGGCGGCGTGCCGCCCGCGTTGCGCCGCCCGAGAATGCCAAAGGGCCAGCGCCGACCATTCTGCTCCGTTTGCCCCTGTTGTCCCGATGACGGCTGCTGGTCGCTCAGCGGCGCAGTCTCCGGCGCGGCCAGAGGATGTGTGCCCGCCGATCCGAGCGAGATAGCGGGCAGCGGGCGCGTGCTCTGGGTCGGCTCATCCTCCGGGCCGGACAAATCCTCCAGTGGAACCGTGGCGGGCGCCTCACCCAAGACCTCGGGTGTCGTCGGCGAGGGACTCGTCGGCGCCACCCGCGTATTGCCGCCGCCTGCCATTCCGCCTCCGCCACCAGCGGCCACCCGGCGCATCGGCACATCGCGGCTGCCACTGGCGATGGCGCTCAGCTGGGCGGCGGCCTCGCGGGCGACGCGGGTCGCATCGGCGGCCTGCTGCTGGGAAGCGGTCGTCGCGCTGAAGCGATAGTTATCCATCTCCACCTCGAACCCTGGCCCGGCCACGACCACCCGCCGCGCCATCCCCGCGCCGGGCGCCTGAATTCGCAGCCCCAGCCGCCGGAGCGGCGCGCTATCGCGTGGCAACCAGAGGAACGAGGCCAGCAGCCGCAGTTCGTCCAGCGACTCGATGTAGCCCAGTCCCCCCGCCGAACCCGCCGCGATCAGCCGCTCGATCAGCCGGGCGCGCGCCTCCTCCAGCTGGCGAATGCGCGGATCGTCGTCCGGCTGCCAGTTATCGGGCGTCACCAGCACCGAGGGCGGCGGTGGCGGCGCGGGACGGTGGCGCGGGCGAATGGACTTCTGCCAGATGTCCTCATCCACCAGCGGCAATGGCGAGCCGCCACGATGCTCCAGCCAGCGCTCCAGCCTTACCCCCGCGTCGCTGGCGGGCGGAGACTGCACCCAGAGGCCGGCATGCACCGCACCCGAGGCGTTCCAGAGATAGGTGCGGGCGCGTGCCGTCGCCTCCGCGCCACCCTCGGCCAGATCGCGCGCGCGCCGCAGCAGCGCGGTGATCGCCTGCGTCTGCTGCAGCCGGAGCGAGATCGCCGCATGGATGCGCTCGGTGAGATCCACCAGCGCCAGACTGATGAGCCGCGCGCCCTCACGCCACGAGCCGGGGCCGCTCTCCGCCATGAAGCGCTCGAAGTTGTCCAGCTCGCGGACGACATCGCGGGCGACGGCGTCCAGGCGCTGGCGGCGCTCCTCCTCGGTCTCGCCCAGGCCGACGCTCCACTCTTCCTCGCGTTTGCGCAAGACATCTTGCAACTGGTGGACGTTCTCGCCCGCGTGGCGCTCGTCGCGCAGGATCTCCAGCCGCTCGCGCACCTTGGCCGCGCCCTCTGAGGCGACGCGGAAGAAGCGCTCGTGGAGCACGCCCAGGCGGTCGGCAATCTCCGCCAGAATCTCCGGGTGATCGCCGTCTACCCGCAGTGCCCGTAGCTCGCGGGCGAAGTCGCGCGACTCGGTGTTGATGCCGTGGAGCGCCTGGCGTAGCGACTGCCAGGCCGAATGGCAGCGCAGCGGGTCAGAGTCCTCGTAGCCGAGTTCTTCGAGCAGGGTATCCAGCGCGGCGATGGCCTGGGCGAAGTAGTTGGCGCTGAGGCTGATGTAGCGGCGACGCAGCGCCCGCTGAATCTCGTCCCAGTGGGGCAGAAAGACACGGAGCGACCGCGCCAGGGCGTAGTCACGCTCGACCCGCCGCCGCAGGCCATCGCGTTCGGCGCGTTCGGGGGCGAGGCCGCCATCCACCGCCTGCCAGCCCTCGAGCTGGCGCAGCACCTCGACGATCTCGGCGCGGGGATCGTCGCCGTTGGGCTGGCCGCGATAGCGGAGGACGGCATCGAGGTCGGCGGCCAGCTCATCCACCGAGACGCCGACCCGTCCCTGCGCCTCCTGCTCGCGGAGCGACACCACCAGAATCGAGCGGCGCATCTGGCGCGCGCCACCTTCCTCGCCGACGAGAGCGCGCAGAAACTCTGGCGGCCCGGCAATTAACGCTTCGGCCGCCCGTGAGATTGCTTCTATGCGCTGTGCGTCGGTGGCCATAGAGTCATCCCCCGCGCCACGGCATCGCTGCTACCCTCTGGACCGCGCCATACCCGCTCCCTCAGGCTTGTGGGGCCATCTGGGCGGAAATTGGAACATTTGTCGCCAGCCCAGGCAGCAAGCCGTGTTCCTGAATCGAGCGTAGCATAGCACAGGGCGGCTGTTACCGCGCGAAAACGCTTGCCAGCACGCCCAAAGGTACCACGCGCCGAGGGGGTGATTTGGGGCACGCAGAGGAGCTATTACCGGAAATGTCGGCGGTAGAAAGAGCGCAAACGAGAGATGACGAATCAGCCCCAAATGGGCGGGGTTTGTTATGGGCTACCTTCGCGGCAGGAATGCCGCGGCTAATTCCACCCGCACCGTATCGCTGTACCTGTTTGCGGTCTCGTAGACCCAATATTAGCCGTGGCCTTCAGGCCACGGCTGGTTGGTACTGGGGGAAAACGGGTGACTAGTAGCGCAGATCGAGGTCGAGGCCGACATCGCTGCCCATCTTGAGCACTTCGAGGCGATGCGACTCCACCAACTGCTGGTCGCGTGCGTGCATCGCGGTGCTGGCCCAGGCGCGCTCGCGCGGGCGCCAGAGCAGGTGCTCGACGAACATCGGCCACATGCTCAGCGTGACCTTCTCCACCATGCGCTTCGTCTTCTGCGTCGCGCGATTGAGCAGTAGCTTCTCATAGCAGACGCCCGCGCCATGGTGGATGCCGTCGTCGATGGCAAGCCGCGTGCAGATCTCGGCGAGGATGGTGCCGGGCGCCGCGTTGGCAATCTGGTGGAAGCGCGGGATGACAAGACCCTCGTAGGCAACCTGGAGCAGCCAGATTTTCTCTTCGATGGTATCCACTTCCATCGTCAACCTGGAGAGCTTTTCCAGGAACGGATCAGGCTCGCAGGTGCCGCCGACCGAATCGGAGAGCTGGAGCCACGCCTCGAAGTGGCGCGCCTCATCCTGCGCCATCGTCGAATAGTAGAGCTTGGCCTCCGCGTCGGAGGCGTCGGCGAGGAGCTGCACTGAAAGTTGGGCGGCGATCATGTCCGCCTGAAGCTGCTGTGTCACCACCGAGCGCCACATCGCCAGGCGGCGCTCCTGTTTCTCGGCGGAGCCGCGCCCCTCGGGGACGCCAGGAATCTTGCCCCATGAGAGCTGCCGGACATCCCACGCCTGCCGCTTGGCGAGTCCGTAGAAGCGTTTCATGCCCTCCGCGGTCTGCGCGCTGATGTTTCCAGCGTCTATCCGTGCAGCCTCTACTTCTTCAGGCGCAACCGCAACGACGTTATCTGTAGCCTCAATCGCCACGCTATGTCCCCTCTTCCTGGTCATCTTAGCTGTGCGAGCGCCGCCTGCCGCAGCCCGCGGTTGAGGCGCCCCGCCGTACTGAAACTATACCAGACTCGCCGATGAGTGCCGACAGCGCCACCCAAAACGCTCCGACTGACTCATGTTAGAGAGCGCCATCGGGCCAACAGTTTCACATCTGCGTCATGATTGATTGTGCCATGATTGCGCGCGAATGGTCCGCCTCGACGCGGAGCCTTCACCTCATGAATTAAGGAGAGGTCGCGGCGATTTTACCATCTTCCCTGCATTCTGTCATCAGAATGGCCTCACAGGCTAGACAAACTGTGTCACACTACATCATATGGTGATAGTCTTCTGCGTATTTTCGAGCAGTTGTTGGAAGGAAATGGGACAGATGGCAACCCTGCGCTTCGGTGTCAAGACCGCACCTCAGCACACGACTTACGATGATATGCTGCGCGTCTGGCTGGAGGCCGATACGGTCCCGATCATCGAGCATGCCTGGCTTTTCGATCACTTTATGCCACTCGGCAAAGATCCGACCGGCCCGTGTTTGGAGGGCTGGTCGCTGCTGGCGGCCTATGCCGCGCGGACGGAGCGGCTGCGGGTTGGGCTGATGGTGACCGGCAACACCTACCGTCACCCCGCCGTCCTGGCCAATATCGGCGCGACGCTCGATCACATCTCGCATGGACGGCTCGATTTTGGCATCGGCGCGGGCTGGAACGAGCTGGAGCACGAGTCGTACGGCATTCCGCTGCCGCCGCCCGGCGAGCGCATCCGCCGACTGGGCGAGGCGTGCGAGCTGATCCGGCGGCTCTGGACCGAGGAAACGGTGACATATGACGGCCGCTACTATCAGTTGAAGGAGGCGCGCTGCGAGCCGAAGCCGATCCAGAAGCCCTATCCGCCATTTGTCATCGGCGGCAGCGGCGAGCAGTTGACGCTGCGGGTGGTGGCGAAGTACGCCGACATCTGGAACTTCGTCGGCGGAGATATTGAGACGTTCAATCATAAGATGGGACTGCTGGACACTTATTGCCAGGAAATCGGGCGCGACCCGTCCGCTATCGAGCGCTCCATTCAGATGTTGGCTAATCCGGAGAATCTGGCGCAGTCACGTGACGAGATACGTCCATACATCGCCGCGGGCGCGACCCATATCATCCTCAGCCTGCGCGCGCCCTATCCCGAAGGCATCGTGCATCGCATGACGGAGGAGATCGCCGAGCCACTGGCAGCGGAGCAGCAGTGAGGGAGAATGACGCGAACAACGGCGTTTGTGTATGGTGAGCGGGCCGCATGAATACCGAGGTGTGCGCTGGGCCACCTTCGCGGCATGAATGCCGCGGCTAATCCTATTCTGTGCCGCACCCGTCTGCCATCAAGAATGGTTTGGAAGTCTGGGATTAGCCGTAGGTCTTCAGCCTACGGCTTGCTTCCCGCAGACTATCGCCTCCCTCTGAATACGCCGTTCAATGGTCGCCCCGCGCGATGAAATACCACGGCTTGACCGGTTCATCGGTCAGGTCGTGCATCACATGCTTGATCTGGGTGTAGTCCTCTAGCGCGTAGAACGACATATCTTTGCCAAAGCCGCTCTGTTTGTAGCCGCCGTGGGGCATCTCCGAGGCGATGGCGATATGCTCGTTCACCCAGACCGTCCCGGCCTGGATGCCTGCCGCCATGCGGTTGGCGCGGAAGACATCGCGCGTCCAGACCGAGGCCGCCAGCCCATAGTCGGTATCATTGGCGAGCGCCAGCGCCTCGGCCTCCGTCTCGAAGGGCAGCACGCACAGCACTGGCCCGAAGATTTCCTGCTGCACGACCTCGTCATGCTGACTCTGGGGCAGCAGCACCGTCGGCGCATAGTAGTAGCCCTCCACGAGCGCCGCATCGGTGGGACGCTCACCGCCCGCCAGCATCTCCGCGCCCGCCATCCGCGCCCGCTCGACGAATCCTTCGACCCGCTCGCGCTGTTTGCCTGAGATCAGCGGCCCCATCTCGGTCGCCGGGTCGTCAGGCAAGCCGACGCGAATGCTCTTCACCAGCGCGATCAGCCGCTCCAGGAACGTATCCATCACCGACCGCTGGCAATAGACGCGCGTCGCGGCAGTGCAGTCCTGGCCGGAGTTGATATACGCGCCCATCACCGCGCCATGGGCCGCCGCGTCCAGATTGGCATCGTCGAAAAGGACAAACGGCGCCTTGCCACCCAGTTCCAGGTGCAGCCGCTTCACCGTCCCCGCCGCCACGCGCATGATCTCCTTGCCGGTCGCGGTGTCGCCGGTAATCGAGATCATCCGCACCAGTGGATGCCCACAGAGCACCGGGCCAATCTCCTCGCCGCGCCCGGTAATCACGTTGAGGACGCCCGGCGGCAGCCCGGCCCGCTCTCCCAGATCGGCCAGCGCCAGCGCGGTCAGCGGTGTGACGGTGGCGGGCTTGAGGACGACGGTATTGCCAGCGGCCAGCGCGGGCATGATCTTCCAGATGGCCATGTTGAGCGGATAGTTCCAGGGCGCAATCGAGGCGACGACGCCAATCGGCTCGCGGCGAATGGTGCTCTGGTAGCCAGGCAGATACTCGCCCTGGCCGAGCGTATGCATGACGCGGCAGGCTCCGGCGAAGTAGCGGGCGTTGTCTATCGAGAAGGCGACATCGAAGTCGCGCGCCATCGTGATCGGCTTACCGGTGTTGGCGCTCTCCATCTGCGCCAGCGGCTCGGCCTCCGCTGCCATCAGGTCGGCCAGCCGGGTCAGCACCTCGCTCCGTTGCGCGGGCGAGAGGCGGCTCCAGCGGCCATCGTGATAGGCATCGCTGGCGGCGGAGACGGCGGCATCCACGTCGGCGGCGCTGGCGGCGGCCACCTCGGCGATTTGCTGGCCCGTCGCCGGATTCACCACCGGGATCAGCGCGCCCTCACTGGCGCCGCCCCAGCTTCCATTGATGTAGAGTTGGTGCGCGCTCGCCCGCGCCAGCATCTCGGCAACCGCCATGGTGTGGATGTTCCTTTCGTTGTGGCTGAACGTTATGCTGGGCCACCTTCGCGGCATGAATGCCGCGGCTAAATCCCGTCCGGCGTGATCCCGCTGCCCTCGCGCCCATCCCGTCAGCACAGTTGGAAGCGGCTGGCGGCTGCCGTCTGAAAGCTCCCACGCCGCAGGCTGAAGCCCTGCGGCTAATCCCAGGGCAAACAGGTTTATTGTCCGTTCGAGGAAGTAACGCATGGGCAGGATTAGCCGCGGCATTCATGCCGCGAAGCATGCCAACGACCCAAGTTGCCCGCGCCGCTACGCCCCCGCCGCCACGCTGGCATGCGCGCCGATTCCGGCGGCGATCACGTCGAGCGCGTGGGCCAGATCGTCGTCGGAGATGACCAGCGGCGGCTGCACCCGCACCACGTTGCCCTCCGAGCCGCCGACGCCCACCAGCACGCCATGCTCGCGGCAGTAGGCGCGCACCGCCTTCGCCAGCGCGGCGTCCGGCGCTCTGGTCGCGCGGTCGGAGACCAGCTCGATGCCGACCATCAGGCCGAGGCCACGCACCTCACCGATGGCGGGCAGCTTCTCCTGCCAGCCGCGCAACGTCGCCAGCGCCGTCTCACCCTTGCGCGCCGCCTGACCCGGCAAATCTTCCTGCTGCATCACACGCAGGTTCGCCAGCCCCGCCGCGCACGAGACCGGGTTGCCGCCGAAGGTCGAGAGATGCTCGCCGATGTGGAAGGAGTCGGCAACCTCCGCGCGGGCAATCGTCGCCGCCAGCGGAAAGCCATCGGCGATACCCTTCGCCATCACCATGATATCCGGCTCGACGCCGAAATGCTCGATGGCAAACAGCTTGCCTGTGCGCCCGAAGCCGCTCTGCACCTCGTCGGCGATCAGCAGGATGTCATAGCGGTCCAGAATCTCCTTGACGCGCGTCATATAGGAGACCGGCGGCACAATCAGCCCGCCCTCGCCCATCACTGGCTCGATGATGAACGCCGCGACATCGCCGCTGGTGTGGAAGCGGATCGTCTCTTCGAGCGCCTGGGCGCACTTCTCCGCCACCACCTCGGGATCGTCGCCATAGAGCGAGCGATAGGTGTAGGGCGCGGGCGCGAAGGCGACACCGCCCGCGTAGGGGCCGCCGCGCGTCTTGCGTGTCATGTTGCCGGTGATACTGAGCGTGCCGTACGAGCGCCCGTGAAAGCTGCGCTCCAGCGCGATGATCTCACGCTTGCCGGTGTAGACCTTCGCCAGCCGTAGCGCCGCCTCGATGCCTTCCGCGCCGCTATTGGAGAAAAACGTCTTCTGCAGCCGACCTGGCGTCGCCTCGGCCAGCGCCTCAGCAAGCTCGGCGACCGGCTCAACGTAGTAGGTATAGCTACCGGCATGCGTGAGCCGGTCAATCTGCGCCTTGGCTGCCTCGCGGACGGCGGGATGCCCGTGGCCCGCGTTGACGACCGAGATGCCCGCGAAACAGTCGATATACTCCTGGCCGCTGGCGTCGGTGATACGCGCGCCCTCGCCGCTGTGGACGACGACCGGCTCGATGGCGGTGAAGCTGGTAGTGACGTAGCGCGCGTACTTCTCGCGCGTATCCAGGTCGCTCATGGGTAGCCTCCTTCTGGGCTCGTACTCACTGGTGTCCAGTATAGGCTACCCAGGGCGCGCGATGTTACTGGCGCGCTGGCGGAAGTTGCGCCGCCGCTCTTGGCCGCTCTGTCCTATGGCTGATGCATGCATTACGGTAGCGCATAGAGGGCGATGTTGGAGATGAAGATCACGCAGCGCGGCTCGGCGGCGAAGTCGAAAATGCCGCCGGAATAGGTGGTGTCGCGCGCAGTGGCGACGACTTTACCGTCTATGGCCAGGCTGAACACGCTGCCGTTGACGATGAGATCGTAGGTATGTGGCTGATCCAGCGTCGTCGGCAATTCACCGTGCTGTGGCGTCGTTTTGTGGCCGTCTACGGGATCGTAGGTGTTGAACTCCCACTGGCCGTTGGCGTCCACCAGGAAGCCATAGCCGCCGAAGGTGACCGCCTCAGGCGTCGCTGCCTGCTCGCGGAACTTGAAGCCGAAATAATCGGTGCGGCTGATGCCGATGGACTGTATCTGCGCCTGAATAATGTAGTTCTGGGGGAAAGCGCCGTTGGGCAGGCTTTCCAGCTTGGCCAGCGCCAGCGGGCAGGCGCAATTTGCCCCGGTGAGTACGGTGCCGCCGCTCAGACAATGCTGCTGCTGGCCCTCGACGTTCGTAAACCACTCGGCGCCCTGCGTATCGCACTGGCCGGGAGCACTGGTCGAATAGAGCATCTTGCCCGCGGCCACCAGTGGCCTGAAGGCGTTCGCCCGCGGGGAAGACGTAGGCAGCGCAGTGGCTGCTGGAGCCGCCGGAGCGATGAGGCCAGACAGCGCTGGCAGAAGGCGCGGGACGGAGAGTATCCCGCCGATCACGATCACCACCAGCGCCAGCACGAGGATAGCCGTACGCATGGCGCGAATAAAGCGCCCCTTCGTTCCATCTCCAGCAGTTGCCGTCTCCGCCTGAAAGCCTTGCCGACTCTCAGGGAGCTTGCGCGTCGCGACCCGCGTGCGCGGATCAGCGTATGCCCCGTTCGACGCCTCCAGACCTTCCAGCGCGCTTGCCGCATCGCTCAGCGTCGTATCGAGCGCGTGGTTGGGAGCCGATGGCAGGGCGAGCGCGGGATGCCAGGCGCCGCTAAGTCCATCTTCAAAGGCGGCGGCGAAGGTTCCCGCGTTCGCGAAGCGGTCGGCGGGTCGTTTGGCAAGCGCCCTGCGCAGCGCCGCCTCAGCTGGCTCAGGAAGCTCCGGCCGGAGCCTGCGCGCCGATGGCGGCGGGTTATTCAGGTGTTGCAGCGCCAGTTGCAGCGGATCACTCGCGGTGAAGGGCAGCGCGCCCGTCACCATCTGCCAGGCCAGCACACCCAGCGCGTAGATATCCAGTTGCGGCGTGATCGCGCCGCCGGTGAGCTGCTCCGGCGCCATGCAGGCAGGCGTCCCGATGACCTGTCCGGTGCGGGTGAGCGCCCGCGAGCTCGTCGTATCGAGCGGCTGTGAAGCGCCCCGCTCGAAGATGCGAGCGATACCAAAATCCGCCAGCAGCGGCGTGCCGTCGCGGTCCAGCAGCACATTGGCGCCCTTTACGTCACGGTGAATCACGCCCTGCCCGTGCGCATAGTCGAGCGCGCTGGCAATCTGACGTAGATAGCTGGCGACATCCTCCAAAGGTAGCGGTCCAGCGGCCATCTTGCCCGCGAGTGTGCCGCCGGACATCAGCGGCAGCTCCATGTAACTCAGCCCATTGGCCTCGGCGTGGTAGCTGAGGATGGGGAGAATGTGCGCGTGGTGCAACTGGCTGACCGCCTGCGCCTCGCGGAGAAAGCGCGTCTGAAAGGAGGAGAGCTCGGGGGCGGGCAGGTCATCATCTGGCAGCAGGATCTTGATGGCGCGCTGGATCGAGGGGTCGTCGACACGCTCGGCCAGGAAGACCGCGCCCGCGCCGCCCGCGCCGAGCAGCGCCACCAGCCGATAGCCGCTCAGCACGCGGCCAATATAATCCTTCGCGGCTACCGCCATGCCACTCTCCACCTGTCTACGCCAACCCGCCCATCTCCCTTCCGCGCCGTCGGGGGCAGGTGTCCCCAGTATAAGCAACTGCTGAGCGCCTGGCAACTGTTCATTTTGCATGGCAGACAATGCGTTACAAATGCAAATCTGTGACACAAACGCCGCGAGAAATACTCCAAAGGATGGAGGGAAACTCCACCGTTACGTTCGTATAATCTGTCGGGCTAACCTGTCGAACTCATCCGCTGAGCAAGCGGGATGCATGCTCTTGCATGGATTGTGTCGGGCTTTGGACGCGCTCTGGACGCATACGTAGACATAGCAGACCGAAGGACGATATCAGCCCCATCGCACATCGCGGTATACGACGAATTGACGATACATGGATGGCCAGGCGGTTGGACGGTTGGAGCCGACCTGGCACATTAGGTGGATAGCAGCAAAAAGCCTCTGGGCTGTTTTCGGGAGGGCTGGCTGACGATGCAACTGCAAGAGAAACCCCGCGACGCGGTCGTACCCGCTGGTGAACCCGCGGGCGCCGAGAGCGATAAGAAACTGCATACCCACGGTCTCTACCGGCTTGGCTTCAGCTATGGGCGGGCAATCTATCGCCTGCGCTGGGTGGTGATTGCGCTCTGGGCCGTTGGTCTGGCGGTCAGCCTGCCCTTCGCCATGCAACTGACCTCCAAGCTGACCGGCGGCGGCTATTCACTCGACACCAGCGAGTCGGTGCGCGTCGGCAATATCATGGTGGATCGTCTGCATGCGCCG
>Ga0310811_10008388_pt1 | contig 13275 bp, 12 predicted proteins | sample YCmetagenome_FD_207642 | JGI IMG/M metagenome (GOLD analysis project Ga0310811, IMG submission 207642) | Soil microbial communities from experimental microcosm in Duke University, North Carolina, United States - YC | ecosystem: Engineered > Artificial ecosystem > Soil microcosm > Unclassified ...
GCCCAAGCGGCGGACTTAACAATTGTTATGTTCCCGGTGAACACATCCAGGCCTGCGGCTGGAAGCTCACTCCCCGGATGAGTTCGGCAAGTTCGCCGGGGGCGGCTTGCATATCCCCTCCCGGTGCCGGGATCGGACTCCTACGAAGCTTCCTCCGGCCGCTCCGCAGCGACAGGCGCGGAATGCCTGAGAACGGGCCGATTTTAACCACCGCAAGCATCTTGGGTAATTAAGCGTTACTCGACACTGCCGATTTTCTTCAATCACCTGAACCAAAGTGCAAGGCCTTTGTCACAAGACTGTTGCTCTTGGAACCCATGCAGTTGGATGCAGGTGTAGCCATGAGCCGATTGAAAAATTGCCGCGTTCGGTTGCTGAAACTTTTCGCGCCTTTCGGCGTGCCTGCTCTCGCAGCGAAGCCATCACAGCACCAGAGCCTGCTCAAGCGCTTTGCACGCGATCAGTCAGGCAGCTATGTGATCGTCGTCGCGTTAATGATGCCCGTACTCGTTGGAACCGCCGGCCTCGGCACCGAGGCCGTGTGGTGGCTTTACAAACATAAGAATATGCAGAGCGCGGCGGATTCAGGCGCCGTGAGCGCGGCAACCGCGGGATCCAATCTATTTGCGCAAGCCAACTCGGTGACTGCATCTTATGGGTACGCGAACGGGATCAACAGCGCCACCGTCACGGTCAACCAGCCGCCGTCCAGTGGCAACTACACCGCGACGCCACAGGCAGTCGAGGTGATCGTCAGCCAGTCGCAACCACGGCTGTTATCGTCGCTGTTCGGCAATGGCCCCGTGGTCATTACGGCACGGGCAGTCGCAGTGCCAAATTCCGGAACGGGCTGTGTGCTCGGCCTGGACCCCACAGCGAGTTCAACTGTGGCCGTGAGCGGCAGTAACAACCTCAATTTAATCAACTGTAATCTATACAGCGACTCCAGCGCCGCTCCCTCGCTGAACGTCAGCGGCGCCGCAAGCGTGTCCGCCAATCAGGTCGGAGCGGTCGGCAGCGTCTCCGGCGCGAGCAACATCACGGCGACGAACGGCATTAAGACCGGCATTAGGCCGGTATCCGACCCTTACGCCAATGTCTCTCCCATCATGCCTAGTTATTGCGACTACAATAACAAGATGCAGGTGAAAGGGACCACCTCACTCAACCCCGGCGTCTATTGCGGCGACATCAACGTCAACGCCGGCGCCACCCTGACGCTGAATCCCGGCATCTACTACTTCAACGGGGCGAACCTCTCCGTGGCCGGCAACGCAACGGTGACAGGGTCCGGAGTCACTCTGATCTTTACCGGCTCGGGCAGCAACTGGGGCACCGTCACGATCGGCAGCAATGCGAATGTCACGCTGACCGCGCCGACCTCCGGCGTTACCCAAGGCATCGTGATGTATGGCGACCGTCGCATGCCGGTCGGCACGGCGTTTTCGCTGGAGGGCGGCGGTACGCAGAATTTCGGCGGGGCGATCGATTTGCCGAAAGCGGCCCTGAAGTTCAGCGGCGGCAACGGCACGACGACCTCGTGCACGCAGATCATCGCGGATACGGTCGTCTTTACCGGCAGTTCCAATCTTCAGGTCAATTGCGCTGCGCTTGGTACCAGCGGAATCGGCGTCCAAACCGCTCAGCTCGTTGAGTAGGTAGGGAGTGTTGAAATGACAACAGGTAGCGCTCTCGTACATCGCGTTTCCCGTGCCGGATCGATCGGCATGTTCCGCCGCTTTTTCAATCGTGCGGCGCGCAACACAAGTGGCGCCGCTGCCATCGAATTCGGCGTGGTCGTCCCTTTGCTGGTACTGATGGTGACCGCAACGATCGATATCGGTTTTGGCGTCTACCGCAAGATCCAGCTTGAAGGTGCCGCGCAGGCGGGCGCCGAATGGGCCATCAGGAATGGCTTTGATGCCAATGGGATCTCCAACGCCGTGACCAGCGCGACCAAGGCTTCGATCGCTGCGTCCCCGGCTCCCGTGCAGTTTTGCGGCTGCGCGACGGGATCGAGCGTCAACCCGGTGGCCTGTGGCACGCCATGTTCGGGAGGGGCCCTGGCCGGAACATATGCGACCGTCTCGGCGCAACTGACGTACAACACGACCCTGAACTACAGCGTGGTACCCAGCACGTATAACTTTGGCGCGCAATCCACAGTGAGGCTGCAGTGAGGCTCGCCAGGATATGGCAGGATCAGCAGGGTGCGTCCGCTGTCGAGTTCGCGATCATCGCCCCCGTTTTCTTCCTGCTCATCTTCGGGATTATCGCGGTTGGACTGATGTTCTGGACCCAAATAGGTCTGCAGCACGGTGCCGAGATGGCGGCACGATGCGCCAGCATCAACACCACGCTTTGCCCCAACGGCAATCCGAGCGCCATCACCAAATACGCGATGCAGCAGGCGCTTGGCTTGAGCCTGCCCTCCTCGACCTTTACCTACAGCACCCCGGCTTGTGGAAATCAGGTCAGCGCAAGCTACACGTTCCAATTTCCTGACATCCTCAACCTTGGCCCTCTCACGCTAACGGCACAGGCGTGCTTTCCCGCCTAACCCTAAGTGCGTAGCTGCTCTGATAGCGTGTTTGACGGAACAGCTATCAAACAGAGCGGCTTCAGACGTCGCCTGCTGGCCCCTAGTGCCGCCGATTTGAAGTCCCTGCACCGCAAGCCGAGAAATGGACCAGGGACTTCAAATCGAAAGCGGCACTAGAATCATAAGTTTGCTAGTGCCCATGGCTTTCCGAAGTTCGTATAAGCGGTTGCTGCAATGGTGTACGAACTTCGGAAAGTGGGCACTAGCGGAAGTCGATGGGCCCCCCTTTGGCCGTCCACCGTTGGCAGGTATCGCAGCCAGTCGCTTGACCGGATGCCTCGCGGGTCAATACCTCGGTGCGAGGCGACGTAGTCGATCTCGCCGCGTGTGGTGCCGATATCCATCAGCTCCCTGTCACTCAAGTCGGACAAGGTGGCGCGCAATTTTTGGCGTTTGCGGCGCTCCTGAAAGGCATCCCAATATTTCCAGATGAAGCTGGAGACATACCGGGTCGATAGGGATGTCCGTTCCAGCCACGTAGTGCCGTGCGTCGTGCTCATTGCGGTGTCTCCAGGGACGATGTCTTTCCACCGGCACGAGGGTGCCGCGAGATCAGCGGGCACGCTTGACCGGCAGCTTACATTTTCCTCACCGGCAGCTTATTCTTGCGATTGCCAGCGAGGCCAAAGCGCTACCCGGTTATCGGGGCTCTCATCCAAGGGGATTCGCAGCTTGCGCTATCTCTTCGAGGAGTACGTATTCGACACTGACCGGCGCGAGCGGACATCAGGTGTCAGCAACAGGTAGGTTCGTCATACGGGCATCCCGACCGAGGCAGGATCGTCGCGCCGCCTCTTGCGGTCCGCTCGGCAATACCGCAACCTGCACCTCCTCGTGGCAGGAGGACTCGGATGGCTGCGCCCGAAGAGATCAACGCCGACATGCATGCCTTCTGGAACGGGCAAGGCGGCGATATCTGGGTGGCTCGACAGGAGCACACCGACATCACGCTCGCGCCGGTGACGGACGCCTTGCTTGCCTTTGCCGCTCCGCGTGCCGGCGAACGGGTGGTGGATATCGGCTGCGGCTGTGGCGCGCCTACGCTGGAATTTGCGCGCGCCGTAGGTCCCTCCGGCCGCGTGGCGGGGTTGGACATTTCCGGGCCAATGCTTGCCGAGGGTGAAAGGCGCGCGAGCGCCGCCGGCATCGCCAATGTCGATTGGCGGCAGGCCGATCCGGCCACGGCCGCGCTGGACGAATACGATTTGTTGATCTCGGCCTTCGGAGTGATGTTCTTCGGCGACCGGGTGGCGGCGTTCACCAATATGCGCCGCGCCGCCGCTCCGGACGCGCGCATGGCGCTCATCTGCTGGCGTTCGCTGGCCGAAAACCCGTGGATGGAAGTGCCGATGACTGCGGCTGCGCAGCATCTGCCGCCGCGGCCAAAGCCGGTGCCGAACGCTCCCGGAATGTTCGCCTTCGCCGATCGAGACCACGTGACCGAGGTTGTCACCGCGGCTGGTTGGGCGCCGCCGCGCTTCGAGAAACTCGACATGGAGCTCGATATCGCCGCCGGCCGGGGGCTGGAGGAGGCTGTGGTTCAGTCAACCCAAATCGGCGCCGTGAACAGTTGGCTGCGCAACCAGCCAGCGGAGGTCGTCGCGGCCGCCGTCGCCTCCATTCACGAGGCGCTTGCGCCGTATGCGGAAGGTGCGAGGGTGCGATTGCCCGGTGCGATGTGGTTGATCAGCAGCGCGCCTGCCTGAACGAGCGCCACTACTGAATGGCTCTTTTTTGCCGAGCGTGAGTCCGCCTCTTGCCCATGGCTGTCAAATCGGAAGCGTGATCCGCAGTTCGGGTTCAAAGCGGACACGGGCTTCGGTTAGCGAGAGCGGCCAATCCGATTGGGATCAGCCCCAAGCCGGTTGGATTGGGGATGCAGCTCGCAGGCCTTGATCCGCCGGCAGGGAGCGCATTTGAAGACGTAAATCATGGGGCGCCCTCCGATCGGCGGCAATCTGCCGACGAGCTTCATGCGAAGCCCGCAACCCTCGCAGCTTGGCTGGTTGATGCGACCCACCATGATGCCGGGAATGTAGCTGCCAAGGATGCTGCTCGCATCACCGGGGAACTACGCAAAGAGCGGGATACCGGTGCCGGCGGGCTCGTCCGCCTTTGCCAGCATTTACCGCACGTGATTTGCCCGACGACGGGCAAATCACGTGATCGATTTGGCGCCATCGGCACCGCTGAAGAGCCGATTTACGCGGGCAAACCCGTTGCGCACAAAATCGAATTTGTCGAACGCTCTCAAGCCGATCGACACGTTCAGCCTCGCCCCCACAAAAATTCAACTTCCATTTTTCCGAAATTTATGATTGTCTGCGCCCGTCCCGCGCCCATGGAGGGCGCTTCGCGGTCGTCACGACAGTCGGGTGCGGGATGCGATGGACGCCGAGGGATCGCCAGACGAGCGAGACCGAGGCGGACGGCGAAATCGTGTGGTCCTGGCGCCCCGACGCTGGCGTTAAGCCTTGCGAAGACTGGCGATGTCGGCCCTGACGGGCCCGACACGCCGGCAAGGCGACGGTGGCTAAAAAGCCCGGTACACCGGGGAGAGCACGAAGATAAGCCGTTAAAACCAATCGCGCAGGGAATGCCGGACTGTTTCGGCGAACCTGTAGTGACTAACGCGTGTGCTTTCTACCAACGCACGCGCGGCTGCGGGTGCGCCAAACACCCGGCATTCCCTGTGCCCTCCATTCTTTCGAGGGCCGATGATTGGCACAACTCGGGCAAATCATGCCGCGGGAATGCGGATGCTTGGCCTCAGTCATGTCGCGGCCCATCCTTCGAGACGCACGCTATCGCGTGCTCCTCAGGATGAGGGTCGAGCAAGAGGCCCGATGCCAAACCCTCATGGTGAGGAGCACGGCAACGCCGTGCGTCTCGAACCATGCGGCCCGATTGCTGTTTGAAAGTTGAATCAGAAACAAGCCGGCCTGCGTGGCCTGCCTTACCGCCGCCGCTCCGTCGCCGCGGGAGCGGGCGCCGGCTGCGCGGCCTGGGCGTTGCTGGAAGAGGAGCTGCTCGCGCCGAAGATGACGCGGGTCGGGTTGCGGTCGAAATTGTTCACGGCGCGGCTGATGTCGCCGAGCGTCTTGCGGCCGTCCAGCATCAGGGCGCCCGAGCGCTTGTCGAAATCTTCGGCGAGCTCGCGGATCGATTTGACGGTCAGGAACAACTCGCCGCCGTCCTTGCCGCCGGCGAGCGTGTTGAGGCCGACCATCAGGTTGTCGGCCTTGCCCATCACGCCGTCGAGGCGGCCCATGATGTTGTCGATCTTCTCGGAGTTGCGCGCCAGCGACTGGGTGAAGGTTTCGAGATTGGCGAGCGAGTTCTTCACCGCCACCTGGTTGTCGGCGACGAGCCTGTTGATGTTCTGCAAGGTGCCGCGGATGGCTTCCGTGACGTCCTGGAGCCGGTTCGGGTCGGCGACGAGCACGGGAATGCCGTCCGGGCCGAGCGGCACCGGAGGCGCGGCCTCATCGCCGCCCTTCAGCGAGATCGCGGCCACACCGGTCAGGCCCTGGAATTCGAGGCCGACCACGGTGTCTTTCCGGATCGGGGCATTCTTCTCGACCAGGGCGAGCGCGACCACCCGCCTCGGATTGTCGAGCTTGACCGATATGACTTCCCCTATCCGGATACCATTGAAATTGACGCTGCCGCCGTTGCGCAGGCCTGCGGCCGGGCCCTCGAAGATGATGCGCAGGGGATCGCGCTGCTTGGTGGTGTGGAGGCTCTGGAACCACAACACGAAGCCGAACGCGGCCGCGATCACCGCCAGCGTGAAGGATCCGATCAGGACGTAGTTCGCCCGCGTTTCCATCAATTACTCCGAATACCTGCCCCAGAACACTTGCCCAGAACTCTAGCTGACAACGGCGCGGGCGCGCTTACCGTTGAAATACTGCCGCAACCACGGGTGCTGGGATGCCTTCATGTCGGCAATTGATCCTGCGGCAATGATCTTACCGTTCCCTAAAACGGCTATGCGGTCGCAAGCGGTATAAAGGCTGTCCAGATCGTGGGTTACCATGAAAACGGTCAGCCCCAAAGTGCGCTGGAGGGTCCGGACCAGCTCGTCGAAGTCGCCGGCGCCGATCGGATCAAGGCCGGAGGTCGGCTCATCGAGGAAAACCAGCTCCGGATCGAGCGCGAGTGCGCGGGCCAGCGCCACGCGCTTGATCATGCCGCCGGAAAGCTCGGAGGGGAAACGGTCGGCAACCTCGGGCTTGAGGCCGACCATCACGAGCTTGGCGACCATGATCTCGTCGAGCAGCTTTTGCGAGACGTTGAGATATTCGCGCACCGGAAACTGGATGTTCTGGCGGACGGTCAGTGAAGAGAACAGCGCGCCCTGCTGAAACAGGATGCCCCAACGCCGCTCGACCGCGCGGCGCTGGCGGGAGTCTGCGTTGTCGAGGTCGACGCCGAACACCTCGATGCGGCCGGCGACTTTCGGCACGAGGCCGATGATGGTGCGGGTCAGCACCGATTTGCCGGCGCCGGAGGGGCCGACGAAACCCAGGATCTCGCCGCGCTTGACGTCGAGGTTGAGGCCGTCGAGCACGCGCGTGGTGCCGAATTCGACCGTAATGTCGCGGACCCGGATGATGGCATCACTGATCGGTTGCGGCGTCTCGGCCATCATCAGATTCCGATCGAGGCGAAGAAGATCGCGAACACGCCATCCATCACGATGACGAAGAAGATGCCCTTCACCACCGAGGCGGTGGTGTGCTGGCCGAGCGACTCGGCGCTGCCCTGCACGGCGAGGCCCTCGACGCAGGCGACGATGCCGATCACCGCGGCCATCACCGGCGCCTTGATGATGCCGACGATGAAATGATCGATCGAGATCGCATCGCGCAGGCGCAGCAGGAAGGCTTCGGGGTCGACGCCGCCATAGAGCCAGGCGACGAGCCCGCCGCCATAGAGCGCGGCCATGGCGCCGAGGAAGGCCAGGATCGGCATGGCGATGATGAGCGCGAGCAGCCGCGGCAGGATCAGCACCTCGATCGGGTCGAAGCCCATGGTGCGCAGCGCGTCGATCTCCTCGCGCATCTTCATCGAGCCGAGCTCGGCGGTATAGGCGCTGCCGGAACGGCCGGCGACCATGATGGCCACCAAGAGCACGCCGATCTCGCGCAGCACCAGGACGCCGAGCATGTCGACCACGAAGATGTCGGCGCCGAAGCGGCGGAAATGGAAGATGCCCTGCTGCGAGATGATGCAGCCAATCAGGAAGGTGATGAGCACGATGATCGGCACCGCGCGCCAGCACACCTGCTCGAGGTGGTGCACGGTCGAGGTCAGGCGGAAATCGCGGGGGCGCCTCAGCACCCGGCCAGCCGCCACCAGCACGGCGCCGAGCATGTCGATCAGGCCGATGAAGGTCTCGCCCACGCTGACGACGCTGCGGCCGACCTGGGCCAGCATGCCCGTGATCGTCACCGGCGGACGCTCGTCGGGGGGCGCGGCGCTCACGCGGCGGACCTCATCGACCAGGGTCGCATAATTGGCCGAGAGGCCGGCGATCTTGGCCTCGACGTTGTCCCGGGTCAGGCTGCGGCGCAGCCGCTCGATCAGCCAGGCGCCGAAGGTGTCGAGCCGGGAGATCTGGGAGACGTCGATGAAGATGTTAGGCCGGCTGCCGGCGAGCTTCTCGGCATCGCTGACGATGGCCTCCAGGAGGGGCGCAAAGGGCGCGGTCCAGGGGCCTGCGGCGCAGAGCGCAAGGCCATTGCCTTGCGCAATTCGCTCCAATGTCGGGTCGCCATTCACAGCTTAAGAGTTCCCGCGCCTCGTCTCCGGTTCGGCCAGGGCCCGCGCAGACCCCGTCTTGTCGAAGCACCCCATAACCAGCCATAGTTGGTTGCGCCCCGCAAGCGCGAGGTTCAAAAATCGCCAGACATTAAAATGACTTCCGACCACTTTCCAACGCTTGACGTGAGAATCGAGCGCTTTCCCATTGCCGGTTCCTTCACCATCAGCCGGGGCGCCAAGACAGAGGCCGTGACCGTTGTGGCGGAGGTAAGGCATGAGGGCCTTGCCGGGCGCGGGGAATGCGTACCCTATCCCCGTTACAACGAGACGCCGGAAGAAACACTTAAAGTTCTTCAAGCGATGCGTGAAGCGGTCGCAAAAGGGCTGAACCGCGAGGGACTTCAGACCGCGATGCCGGCGGGCGCGGCGCGCAACGCGCTCGATTGCGCGCTGGTCGACCTCGAAGCCAAGCGAGCGGGAAAGCGCGCCTGGGAGCTGCTGGGCCGGCCGGTGCCGCAGCCTTGCATCACCGCCTATACGATCTCGCTCGGCACGCCTGAGAAGATGGCCGCGGCGACCGGGAAGGCCGCGCATCGGCCGCTGCTGAAGATCAAGCTCGGCGGCGACGGCGATGGCGAGCGGATCGCGGCGGTGCGCCGTGCCGCACCGAACGCCGAGCTGATCGTCGATGCCAATGAAGCCTGGGTGCCATCCAACCTCGAGCAGAATCTCGCCGCCTGCGCGGAGGCCGGCGTGACCCTGGTCGAGCAGCCGCTCCCTTCCGACTGGGACGAGATGCTGGGACGGATACGCCGTCCGGTTCGGGTCTGTGCCGACGAGAGCGTGCATGACCGCACATCGCTCGAGCGTCTGCGCTTTCGCTACGACGCGGTCAACATCAAGCTCGACAAGACCGGCGGGCTGACCGAGGCGCTCGCCATGGCGGACGCGGCCAAGGCGCTCGGCTTTGACATCATGGTCGGCTGCATGGTCGCAACCTCGCTTGCGATGGCGCCGGCGATGCTGCTGACGGCGCAGGCCCGGTTCGTCGACCTCGACGGCCCCCTCTTGCTCGCCCGCGATCGCGATCATGGCTTGCGCTATGACGGCAGCCTGGTTCATCCACCCGAGGCCGCGTTGTGGGGATGATGGGCGAGATGATGGCGGGCGGACAGCATCACGAGCCCGCCCCAGGCCGCGATCGCAGCCATCACGTAATAGACGTTCTGCCCGTAGCGCGCGAACACCGCACCCGACACGATATAGGCACTTCCGGCCACGATCCCGCTGCAAGCTGAAAGATAGCCCTGCCCGCGCGCCATGATCTGGGGCGGCACATGATGCACCATCAGATTCATGATGCCGACCTGCGTCAGCCCGAAAGTCAGCCCGTGCATCAATTGTACCGGCGCCAGGATCGCAATCGGCGGCGCCAGCGCCGTGATCACCCAGCGCGCCACCGCGCAGGAGGCCGAGATCATTACCAGCGTCGTCGCCGGCAAGGTGAAGCGCGGCGACAGCGCGAATACCACGATCTCGGCGAGCACGCCGAGCGTCCAAAGCCCCGCAATCGTTAGTCCGCCAAAACCTTCCTGCTGCCAGGCGATCGAGGCGACGACGTAATAGGCCGAATGGCTGCTCTGGATCAGCGCCGAGGTGATGATGATGGCAAGAAAGCCCTTATCACGCAGTAGCGCATTCGCGCCCGCCATCGCTGTGGAGGTCGACTTCAACGGGCCGAGCGGTCGCAGCCCAAGGCTGACCAGCGCGCTGAGCGCGGCCATCGCAACGATGATCCAGATCAGAAATCTGGCCGCAATGACGTCGATCAGCCAGCCGCAGAGCAGCGCGCCGACCACGAACGCCGCCGAGCCCCAGAGCCGCAGCGGGCCGTATTTGAGGCCATATTGCCGCACGCCGCGCAGCGCGTAGGCGTCGATCAACGGCACCATCGGCGTCCAGACGATGCAGGTCAGCGCATAGGCGAGGAAGATCAACAACGCCTGATGCTGCAGACCCACGATGGCGAGGCCGGTGGTGGCGCCAAAGCCCATCACCATGATGCCGCCGCGCAGCGCCTGCTGGCGCTCGGCAAAGCTCGTGACAAACGGCAGCGTCGTGAACCGCGTCACCGAGGGCACGGCGGTGATGATGCCGATCCAGCCGGGGTCGACGCCCACCGCTCGCAGCCAGACCGGGAAAAACGGCAAATGGGTTCCGACCAAACCGAAGCCGGTGCCGTACACCAGCGCCAGCCAGGTCGCGAATCGCTTGGGTGAGACCGGCGAAGCCATGGGGATTTGTTCGTGCTGTGGCATCAATTCAATTGCGATTCGCCCAAGTTCATGGTGATCGTTATCCTAACGCGCGCTGATTTGCGCGGACTGAGTCGTCATGGCCAACCAAGCATTTGCCCTATCGCCGATTTCCGCTCGTGCCAGCCTGCCGAGCGAGGAGGACTATGAGGCGATCCGCGAGGCCTTCATGGAGACCGCGCGGGGCCGCTGGTTTCTGGACGAATACGCCAAGCGTAACCGCAATTCCGATACCCGCATGGTGCTGGATGCGGTGGCGCGGATCGAACAGACGATGGCGGCCCAGAAACAGCCGCCTCCTCCTGTTGTCGTCGACCGGCTGCCGCAAGCGCTGGTCTCGATCCGAAGCGCGGTTGAGAAGGCACAGGAGGCCGGTTTCGCCGCCTTCACCCGATTAGGGCTGGAGGAGAACCTTGCACCAATTCGCAAGGGCAGTCGCATCATCAAGGAGATATCCTGGCGCTGGCGCGAGATCGGCGCCGACGGGCGGATCTGCGACCTGATCGACTCGCAAGTCGCGGCCATCGAAACCGCCTGCACCCAGCTTGCCGAAACCGATCCGCGCGTCGCCCTGCGCGCCGCCTTCGAGATCATCCGAAACGAGATCGAAGCATTTCGCGATGCCGGCCCGGTAGCCGCGCCGCCGATGGCGGAAGCTGCCGCTCCAAGACCTGCTGAAATAAGACCTGCTGAAATAAGAACCGCTGAAATCGTTGAGATGCCGACCAAGATGGTCGAGCCCGAGCCGGCCAAGGCGGTCGAGCCCCAGTTTGCCCAGGAGGTCGAAGCCGCGGCCGGCGAGCTACAACTGGAGGCCGAGACCTCCTTTGCTGACGCTGCGCCTGCCGAGATGTCGGCGGAAGAAGCCGACGCGCATGACGAGGCCGTGCTGGAAATGGTCGCGCTCGAGATGGCCGCGCCGGATTCTGAGGAAGCCGACGACATGCCTTTTGCGGTTGCCGAGAGCGAGCCCATCCACGTCACGACACCACCGATTGTCGAGCCTCTGATTCCGCTCGCGCAAGCGCCGGAACCGGAGCCGCAGACAGCACCGCAGGAACACGAGACGGTGCAGGCGGCAACGCCGACACTGCAGCCGTCGCCACCGGTCGCACCGGAACCCATTGCCGAGGGGCCCTCGCTTGGCTCGAGCCTGATTGCCAGCGGAATTTTGCGGAAGCCGAATATTTCTGCGAACGATCCGCTCGCGCCGATCCGCCGCATGAGCCAGGCGGAAAAGATCGCCTTCTTCTCCTGAACAGATTCGATCGTTCCGCCGATCGCCGTTCGTGACCGGCGTCACGTACGTTTGCGCGATCACCCCCTAGCGTCGCCGCAACCGATCTCATCTCGAGATTCTCGTTGAGGAGGACGCGATGTCGCGTTTCGTATCGCCCAGCTTCAGATCGTGGCTCGCCTGCGCGGGACTTTTCATTGCCCTGTTTGGCTATGCGCCAGGCGCAGCCCTCGCACAGACGCGCACCGCGGAACTCGAGCGCATCCAGGCGCCGGCGCAGGCATTGCCGGGAGCCGAGCAGCGGGTGGCGCTCGTGATCGGCAATTCGAAATACCAAAACACGGCGCCGCTCACCAATCCCGACAATGACGCGCAGTCGGTGGCCGAGTTGTTGAATGCGGCAGGCTTCGATGTGATCGCCGCGACCGACCTCAGCCAGAACGACATGATCAAGGTCGTGCAGGACTTCTCCGCCAGGATCGCCGAACATGGCCCCGACACGGTGGCGATGGTCTATTACGCCGGTCATGGCGTGCAGGTCGCCGGCGAGAACTATCTCATTCCGGTCGACGCGAAGATTGCGACGCCATCCGATCTCGTCAACCATTCGCTGCGCCTGGTCGACCTGATGGCGACGCTGGAACCGATCCCGAGCCGGCTGCGCATCGTGATGCTGGATTCCTGCCGCACCAATCCGTTCCCGAATATCGTCGACGACGGACGCGGACTTGCGATCGTCGACGCGCCGCTGCATTCGATCGTCGGCTACTCGACTTCGCCGGGTGCGGAAGCACTCGACGGCGCCAACGGCCATAGCCCGTACACGCAAGCCTTTCTCACGCTCGCGCGCGAGCCGAACCTGCCGATCGAGCAATTGTTCAAGCGCATCCGCCTTCACGTCAGCTCCGCGACGCAGGGCTTGCAGACGCCTTGGGAAAGCTCGTCGGCAACCAGCGACTTCTATTTCTTCGGCGACACGGCGGTCGCCTCGGCCCGCGCGCCCGAAGATGGGCCGGTGGTACAGATGGCTTCGGACCTGCCCTGGCGATCGGTGGATCAGGTCTATGACTATGTGTTGTCCGAGGGCTCGCCTGCCTACTACCAGGAGTTCATCAACCGCTTTCCCTACGATCCGCGCAGCGACCGGATTCGCCATCTGCTGCTCGGCCTGACCGAGGCTGCGGAGTGGCACAAGGCCGTGCTCGCCAACTCTCCCCTCGCCTACAAGAACTTCTATGACCACCACGGCAACAGCCCCTACGCCAAGGCCGCGCTGCATCTGGAGTCTCGGCCCAAGGGCACGGCGCTGATGCAGGCCGACCATCTGTTCAAGGGCAATGCCGGCCTCC
>Ga0310811_10008389_pt1 | contig 13275 bp, 11 predicted proteins | sample YCmetagenome_FD_207642 | JGI IMG/M metagenome (GOLD analysis project Ga0310811, IMG submission 207642) | Soil microbial communities from experimental microcosm in Duke University, North Carolina, United States - YC | ecosystem: Engineered > Artificial ecosystem > Soil microcosm > Unclassified ...
TAGGTTTCCACGCGCGCTGCGCTCATGATTGTGCCCTCTCCCCTTGGGGGAGAGGGCATCGCAAACGCGTCAAAAAGCTCGATTGGGTGAGGGGTAACGATCTCTCAGTCCAAGAGTACCCCTCACCCATTCTTCTTTGTCGAAATGCTGAGTAGCCCTCTCCCTCAAGGGGAGAGGGCATAATAACAACCTTCGTCACTCCGCCGCAGCAGCCGCTGCCTGCTCGGCTCTCACCATGAACTCATCGAAATATGCCGCGAGCGCCGCATGCGCATCGAGCGGCAGAACATGCGCGACGAACTGGTCCGGCCGCACGATCACCAAACAGCCCTGCGCCCGATCGATGCCGCGCAGCGCGAAGATATCCTGGCCGCTTTTGAGATCGGAGCAGAAGATCTTCTCGTAGTCGCGCAAGCCGTAGCGCCCTTTGCGCGGCAGAAGGAACGGCGGCATCTTCTCGATCGCAAGGTCCCGATGCGCCTGCTGAAATATCGCACGGACATCGATGACGGCATCGATATTCTCGCCTGCCGGCGTGCATCGCCGCACCGGCGACTCCTGCGCCTCCGCGAGAAAATCGCACAAGGAGCGTATTGCGGACGCGCCTGTGCCGTCGTCCGCCGCACCCGCAAAGGCGAAGATGCGGAAGCGTCCATCTGCCTTGACGATGTGGCCGAGGTGAAGCGGCTTGGCGTCGCACAGGCGGATGACCGGCGCCGAATGAAAGCGCATGCCGATGGTCAGGCCCTTCGCGAGATGCTGATGAGTCGCCGCACCGGTGAGAAGCGAGGGTTGATAGCGCGTCGCAGTCCCGGCCGTGTAGCGACCGTGCTGGACGAAATAGCGCTGCGTTTCGGCCGCATCGAAGCCCTTGCTCGATGCCATCAAGGCGGCCCACTCGCGATCGAAGTCGATCAGCTCCTTCGCGATCGCATGACGCTCGGCCGAATAGGTGTGCAGGAGATGCGGCGCGCAGCGTCCGCGCAGCACCAAAGCAAGCTTCCAGCCGAGATTGAAGCCGTCCTGCATCGAGACGTTCATCCCCTGCCCGGCCTTCGGTGAGTGCGTGTGGCAGGCGTCGCCCGCAATGAAGACGCATGGAAGCCGCCGCCCGATCTCATCGGCGGGCACGTCGTCGAACTTGTCGGTGAGCCGCTGGCCGATCTCGTAGACCGACCACCAGGCAATCTCCCTCACGTCGAGACTATGCGGCTTGAGGATGCGCCGCGCTCGTCGACGCCGAGCTTGTCGAGTTCGATATAGAGGCGGAACAGATAACCGCCTTCGCGCGGAATGATGATGATGCTGCCGTCGTTCGCGGACTGGATCAGGGTCTTGAAGCGCACATCCGGAAAGTTCGTGACGGCGAGCACGTCCATCACACCCCAGGCGTGATTGGCCGAGTCGCCGGTGAGCGCGCGTCCGATCGATTTGCGCACCGTGCTGCGCGCACCGTCGCAGCCCACCACATAGCGCGCCCTCACCGTCTCGGTCTGCCCCTTTTGCACGCCGTCGATTCGCTCGAGGCGCGCAGTCACGCGATAGGGATTGGCGTTGTCGCCGGATTCATCGATCTCGAGGTCGACGAGGCGGCGCGCATAATGCGGCTCAAGTCGCGCCGGCGCATTGCGCATCACGTCGAGATAGCAGTCATGGATACGCGCCTGGTTCAGCACGACATGGGGAAATTCCGACAGCCCGTCCTCGACGTCCTGCACCCGCCCGCTGCGCACGATGTGCTCGCGCTGTTTTTCGTCGGGCTTCCAGAACGTCGTTTCGTTGATCCAGCAGGCCTCTTTCGCGACCCGTTCGGCAAATCCGAAGGCCTCGAACATTTCCATGGTGCGGCAAGCGATGCCGTCGGCCTGGCCGAGGCGCAGGGGACCGGATTTCTGTTCGATGATACAGGTCTTGATGTCGGCGAACGCGGAGAGTTGCGCCGCAAGCGTCAGGCCGGCCGGTCCGCACCCGATAATGAGAACGTCGACTTCCCCGGGAACGCTGCCGACGGCGCCCGACGGCGAAAGGCGGCGGGCGGGATCTGAGATTTCCGGGTCGCCCGGCTCGAACCCATTCAGATGGAATTGCACGAAACCTCCGGGATCAACGTGTTCGCGCGATCGTCCCGATCTGGACCAGAGGTCGCGCGCGATCTCAAGCGCCGCAGGCTTGTGACGACTATCGATTTACCGGGCGCTAAGCACGACCGCGATTTTGGAACTCTGATTCACCGGTGCTTAGTGCGCAAGCCTTAAGTCTCGGCTCGCGCCCGCCAACACTCACTCGCGCGGGACTAGAGGGGGCAGACATGCTTCACTTCGGACATGAATGGCATCTCGCCGGTGCCAATTTCGCGATTTACATCGCCATCTGCGCGCTGACCTTTGCCCTCGGCGGCATTGACCCGGTCGTGCTCGCCGCCTGATCCGGCGCATTTCTGATCGCGATTTCGGCCGCCCAGTGGGCGGCCTTTCGAGTTTGCCGGGGCCGTCGGGTCGGCCAATTTTGCACTCTTGATTGTTCGTCTGCCAACCGCTCCGCTTGAGATTGCGCTGTCGTAGCGTCAATTCCCCAACCTTTTCCACGGCGTTGCCCGAAACTCTCATGCCGTCTTTTTCCTGACGGGGGGCCTAGCCGCCGACCGGGCTTCTGGCATACTTTATACTTCGTAAACGGAATACCTGCCGACCCGAGAGGGTCTGGTGGGCAAGGCAGCATCAACTGCCGTTCAAAACAGCGACCCGGAGGGGGTCAGGAGGAAACCAATGTCCGTTGCATCAAGCGCAACGTCGCGGCCAGCGACTGCGACCGCGTCCGAAGCGACCCGGTGGGGTCAGCTCATCTTCGGCATCATCTGCATGGTGATGATCGCCAACCTGCAATACGGCTGGACGCTCTTCGTTGGGCCGATCGATCAGAAGTATCATTGGGGGCGCGCGGCGATCCAGGTCGCCTTCACGATCTTCGTGCTGACCGAAACCTGGCTGGTGCCGATCGAAGGCTATCTGATCGACAAGTTCGGCCCGCGCATCATGATTTCCGGCTCGGGCGTGCTGGTCGCGATCGCCTGGGTCATCAATTCGTACGCGGACTCGCTTTTCCTGCTCTATCTCGGCGCGGCGATCGGCGGCATCGGCGCCGGCGTGATCTACGGCGGGTCGGTCGGCAATGCGCTGAAATGGTTCCCCGACCGGCGCGGTCTCGCGGCGGGATTGACCGCGGCAGGCTTCGGCGCGGGATCGGCGCTCACCGTCATCCCGATCGCCAACATGATCAAGACTACCGGCTATGAATCTGCGTTCTTCTGGTTCGGACTCGGGCAAGGCATCGTGGTGGTCATCGTCGCGCTGTTGCTGCGCGCGCCATCGGCAGGCGAAGTCCCGGCACCCGCCACCGGCGCCGTGCAGCAAAGCCGCCGCGACTACACGCCGGTCGAAGCGCTGAAGACGCCGGTCTTCTGGGTGATGTACGTGATGTTCGTCGCGGTCGGCGCCGGTGGCCTGATGGCGATCGCGCAGCTCGCTCCCATCGCCAAGGACTTCAAGGTCGCCGACGTTCCGGTATCGCTGGTGGGCATCACGCTGCCGGCGCTTACCTTCGCGCTCACCATCGACCGCGTCCTCAACGGCGTGTGCCGGCCGTTCTTCGGCTGGGTCTCGGATAACATCGGCCGCGAGAACACGATGTTCATTGCCTTCTTCATCGAAGGCCTCGGCATCTATGCGCTGCTGATGTTCGCCGGTCACCCGGTGCTGTTCGTGATTCTGTCCGGCCTCGTGTTCTTCGCCTGGGGCGAGATCTATTCGCTGTTCCCGGCGACCTGCACGGACATCTACGGCAGGACATATGCGACGACAAACTACGGCCTGCTCTACACCGCGAAGGGAACCGCTTCGCTGCTGGTTCCGCTCGCCAACGTTCTCACTAACGCGACGGGAAGCTGGCACGCCGTGTTCTATGTGGCGGCCGCGCTCAATATCCTCGCCGCCGTGTTGGCGCTGGTCGTACTCAAGCCGATGCGGATGCGCATCACAGCCAAGCCCTGACGCTGCGATATCCTGTCTGCGCGACTTTCGACTTTGGTCGAGAGTCGCGCAATTCTTTTTGCGCGACAGCTTGTCGCGCGACAACGTGGCGAAAATTCACAAGCCGCTGGCCGGCAACATAATCTCTGATTGTGCAGCGCGGCTGGGCCTAAGGTAGGTCTTGCGCGCTGGCATACTTTATTTTTTGTTCTCGCCTGAGATCGCTCGCGTGGCGGGCGTGATCAAAAGCCGGAAACATCCGGCGGGGCGGCAAGAAACGGTTCTTGGGGAAACAGCACCATGAAACGTCCAGGCGTTTTTTCGCATTTCGCAGCAACGTTCGCGGCGGCCGCAGGGGCCGCCGTTTTGCTGAGTGCAACGGCAGCAACAGCAGCATGGGAACCGACACGGCCCGTCGAGTTCATCGTGCCGGCCGGCACCGGAGGCGGCGCCGACCAGATGGCGCGCGTCATCCAGGGGATCGTGACGAAGCACCAATTGATGAAGCAGTCGATGGTGGTCATCAACAAGTCGGGCGGGGCGGGCGGCGAAGGCTTCCTCGACGTGAAAGCCTCGAAGGGCAACCCGCACAAGCTCGTCATCACGCTGTCGAACCTGTTCACGACACCACTTGCGACCGGCATCCCGTTCTCGTGGAAGGATCTGACCCCGGTCGCCATGATGGCGCTCGACGAGTTCGTCCTGTGGGTGCCGGGAGACGCGCCCTACAAGACACCGAAGGACTACATCGATGCCGCCAAGGCCGCGCCCGGCACCATGAAGATGGGCGGGACCGGCTCCAAGCAGGAAGACCAGATCATCACCGTTGCGCTCGAGAAGGCGACCGGCGCCAAGTTCACCTACATCCCCTACAAGGGCGGCGGCGAAGTCGCGGTGCAACTCGTCGGCAAGCACGTGAACTCCTCCGTCAACAATCCGATCGAGGCGGTCGCGCAGTGGCGTGCCGGGCAGTTGAAGCCGCTCTGTGTGTTCGACAGCACGAACCTGCCGGTGAAGGACAAGATCGCCGGCGACATGTCCTGGGCCGACATCCCGACCTGCAAGAGCCAGGGCCTGGACATCGAGTACCTGATGCTGCGCGGCGTCTTCACGACGCCGGGCGCGACGCCCGACCAGGTCGCGTTCTATGTCGATCTGCTCAAGAAAGTGCGTGAGACGCCGGAGTGGAAGCAGCTGATGCACGACGGCGCCTTCAACCAGACCTTCATGACCGGCGATGAATACGCCAAATGGGTCGCGAAAGAGGAAGCGCGTCATCGCGAGCTGATGAAGGACGCCGGCTTCCTCGCCCAGACCAACTGACCATCGCGAATGCGGGCGCAATCGGCGGAGCGTAATCCGCCGGTAGCGCCTGTGCGCCCAAGCATTCAGCCCGAGGAATTCATGACTGATTCAACGCACTCCGGCGCCGGCCCCTCGCATCGCGCCGTCGAGCTCGGCACGACACTCGCGATGATCGCGTTCGGCGCGCTCGTGATCGGGGGAAGTCTTCACGCCGGCATCGGCTGGGGCGCCGAAGGGCCGAAGTCCGGGTTCTTCCCGTTCTACCTCGGGGTCGCGATCATTGCGGCGAGCGCCGTAAACGCCGTCGCGGCGTTCGGCCAGGACCCGCGCAGGATATTTGCCGAGTGGTCGCAGCTCGCCTCGGTTCTCTCGGTCGTGATCCCGACCGCGGTCTATGTGTTCGCCGTGCCGTGGGCCGGCATCTACGTCTCGTCGCTCCTGCTGATCGCCGTGTTCATGATGTGGTTCGGTCGCTACGGCTTCGCCATCTCGGCCGCCGTTTCGATCGGCGTGACCGTCGCGACCTACCTGATGTTCGAGAAATGGTTCCTCGTGCCGCTGCCGAAGGGCCCGATCGAAGATTGGCTCGGACTGTAACTGCGCGTCACCGCTGAAAGACGACACTCATGATCGAAGATATCGGCAACCTGTTTCACGGCTTCGCGGTGGTGCTGCAGCCCTTCAACCTGCTCCTGATGGTCGTCGGTATCCTGCTCGGCGTCATCATCGGCGTGCTGCCTGGCCTTGGCGGCGCGAACGGCGTCGCGATCCTGCTGCCGCTCACGTTCAGCATGTCGCCGACCTCGGCGATCATCATGCTTTCCTGCATCTACTGGGGCGCGCTGTTCGGCGGCGCCATCACGTCGGTGCTGTTCAACATACCGGGCGAGCCATGGTCGGTCGCAACCACGTTCGACGGCCATCCGATGGCGCAGAAAGGCAAGGCCGGCGAGGCGCTGACCGCCGCGTTCACCTCGTCCTTCGTCGGCGCGCTGTTCGCCGTGATCATGATCACGCTGGTCGCGCCGCTGGTCGCGAAGTTCGCGCTGCAGTTCGGGCCGGCGGAAAAGTTCGCGGTGTTCTTCCTCGCCTTCTGTTCCTTCATCGGCATGGGCAAGGAGCCGCCGTTCAAGACCATTGCAGCGATGATGATCGGCTTCGCGCTCGCGGCCGTCGGGCTCGACAGCGTGACCGGGCAGCTCCGCCTCACTTTCGGTTTTACAGAATTGCTCAACGGCTTCGACTTCCTGGTCGCCGTCATCGGCCTGTTCGGCATCGGCGAGATCCTGCTCACCATGGAGGAGGGACTCTCGTTCAAGGGCCGCGCGGCCGGTATCAACCCGAAGGTCGTGCTGGAAACCTGGCGGGAGCTGCCGCGCTACTGGGCAACCTCGTTGCGTTCCTGCGTGATCGGCTGCTGGATGGGCATCTCACCAGCCGGCGCGACGCCAGCCTCGTTCATGAGCTACGGCATTGCCAAGCGCACCTCGAAGCGCGGCGCCAGCTTCGGCACCGGCGAGATCGAAGGCGTGGTCGCGCCCGAGACCGCCGCACACGCGGCCGGCACGGCTGCGCTGCTCCCGATGCTCTCGCTCGGCGTGCCGGGCTCGCCAACCGCCGCCGTGCTGCTCGGCGGGCTGTTGATCTGGGGCCTGCAGCCTGGACCGCTGCTGTTCGTCGAGCAGAAGGACTTCGTGTGGGGCCTGATCGCCTCGATGTATCTCGGCAACGTCGTCGGCCTCATGATCGTGCTCACCTGCGTGCCGCTGTTCGCCGCGATCCTGCGCATTCCGTTCTCGATCATCGGCCCGATCATCCTGGTGATGTGCGCGATCGGCGCCTACACGGTGCACAATTCGGCTTTTGACGTTGTGCTGATGCTGGTCTTCGGCGTGATCGGATACGTACTGAAGAAAACCAATTACCCGCTCGCCCCGATGGTCCTGGCGATCGTGCTCGGCGACAAGGCCGAGGAAGCCTTCCGCCAGTCCCTGCTCGGCTCTGCCGGGAGCCTCGGGGTCTTCTTCTCCAATGGGCTTGTTACAACGATCATGGTTTTGGGCCTGATCGCGCTGTTCTGGCCGCTGATCCAGAATGCTTGGACCCGTATGCGCCTGGCGACGGCCGCCTAAGCTTCAAGACCGGATTGATTTGAGTTCTCAAAGGTGCTTGATATGGAATTATGTATACCAGGCGATCGGACGTACCGGAGGGGATCATGACGGATGCCCCAGCACGCGCTTCGGCCTCACGCGTCGTTCTCGCCCCCCTCGAAGACACCTCGACCTTCGCGGACCGTGCCTATGCGGCGCTCAAGGACACCATCGTCTCGCTGAATGTCTATGAGCAGGAGGGCGAGGTGCGTCTCGACGAGCGTCAGCTTGCGAGCGACCTCGGGATCTCGCGCACGCCGGTGCGCGAAGCGATGGCGCAGCTCGAGCGTGAGGGTTTCGTCCGCTCGGTGCCGCGGCGCGGCATCTATGTGGTGCGCAAGTCAAAGCAGGAAGTGATCGAGATGATCACCGCCTGGGCGGCGCTGGAAAGCATGGCGGCGCGGCTGATCACGCAGAACGCCTCGACTGAGGAAATCGCTGCGCTGCGCAAGATGTTCGCCACGTTCGAGAACGGCGAGGCGCGCGCGCATCTCGACGAGTACTCCGAGGCGAACATCGAGTTTCATCAGACCATCATCCGGATGAGCAAGAATCATGTGCTCATCGATCTGGCGGAAAACCTCTTCACCCACATGCGGATGATCCGCCGCAAGACGATCGGCGAGCAGGATCGGGTCGAACGCTCGATCCGCGATCACATCAACATCATCGAGGCGCTCGAGGCGCGCGACACGGATCGCGCCGAGGACCTCGTGCGCAACCACGCGCTTGGCCTCGCCGAGCACGTGAAGAAATACGCGGATTATCTGAACTAGCGCGTCGCCGAACTGAACGAGCGGCGCAATAATAATTGGGAGAGACGCCATGGCCGAAGCCGCTTTGAAGGAAGCCCCCGCGACCGGCGCGGAAGACGAACGCGAGCTGACCGACGGCTTTCACCTGATCATCGATGCGCTGAAGCTCAACGGCGTCAAGACGATCTATGCCGTGCCCGGGATTCCGATCACGGACTTCCTGCGCATGTCGCAGGCCTCAGGGCTGCGCGTGCTCTCGTTCCGCCACGAACAGAACGCCGGCTATGCGGCATCGATCGCAGGCTTCCTCACCAAGACGCCCGGCATCTGCCTCACGGTTTCGGCGCCGGGTTTCCTCAATGGTCTCACCGCGCTCGCGCATGCGACGACCAACTGCTTCCCGATGATCCTGATCTCGGGCTCATCCGAGCGCGAGATCGTCGACCTGCAGCAGGGCGACTACGAGGAGATGGACCAGCTCGCGATCGCAAAGCCGCTGTGCAAGGCGGCCTATCGCATCCTGCATGCGGCCGACATCGGCATCGGGATTGCGCGCGCGATCCGGGCAGCGGTCTCGGGCCGCCCGGGCGGCGTCTATCTCGATCTGCCGGCCAAGCTGTTCGGCCAGGTGATGGACGCCGCGGCCGGCCAGAAGTCGCTGGTGAAAGTGATCGACGCCGCGCCCGCGCAGATTCCCGCGCAGGATTCAGTCAAGCGCGCGCTCGACGTGCTGAAAAGCGCGAAGCGCCCGCTGATCATCCTCGGCAAGGGGGCCTCCTACGCGCAGGCCGACGATGCAATCCGTCAGTTCGTCGAAAAGAGCGGCGCGCCGTTCCTGCCGATGAGCATGGGCAAGGGCCTGCTGCCCGATACGCATCCGCAGTGTGCGGGCGCGGCGCGCTCGACCGTGCTGGCGCAGTCCGACGTGGTGATGCTGATCGGCGCGCGGCTCAACTGGCTCCTGTCGCACGGCAAGGGCAAGGCCTGGGGCACAGAGCCGAAGAAGTTCATCCAGGTCGATATCGAACCGAAGGAGATGGATTCGAACGTCGAGATCGTGGCGCCGGTCGTCGGCGACATCGGCTCGTGCGTCGCAGCGCTCAACGCCGCGATGGGCGGCAATTGGTCCGCTACGCCCGCCGACTGGGTCAAGACGGTGACCTCGAAGCGCGACGAGAACGTCGCCAAGATGGCTCCACGGCTGATGAACAACAACGTGCCGATGGACTATCACGGCGCGCTCGGCGTGCTGAAGAACATCGTCAAGGAGCGCCCCGACGCGATCCTGGTCAACGAGGGCGCCAACACGCTCGACCTCGCGCGCGGCATCATCGACGTCTACCAGCCGCGCAAGCGCATCGATGTCGGTACCTGGGGCATCATGGGCATCGGCATGGGTTACGCGATCGCGGCCGCGGTCGAGACCGGCAAGCCAGTCCTCTGTGTCGAGGGCGACTCGGCGTTCGGTTTCTCCGGCATGGAGGTGGAAACGATCTGCCGTTATGGGCTACCGGTCTGCGTGGTGATCTTCAACAATGACGGCATCTATCGCGGCACCGACGTAAACAATGCGAGCGCGGACCCGGCGACAACCGTGTTCGTCAAGGGCGCGCGCTACGACAAGATGATCGAGGCCTTCGGCGGCGTCGGCGTGAATGCAACTTCGCCGGACGAGCTACGCCACGCCGTCAATGCCGCGATGGATTCCGGCAAGCCGACACTGATCAACGCGGTGATCGATCCGGGCGCGGGAAGCGAGTCGGGCCGCATCGGCAATCTCAACCCGCAGAGCGCACTCAAAAAGAAGAAGTGACACGAAGTGTCATCCCGGATGCGGCGAAGCCGCGATCCGGGATCGCACAAGAGCGAAATACTTTCTGGAGGAATTAAGATGGCCAAGAAGGCAAAACGCGCCGCAGCGCGCGTAACCAGGAAAGCGGCGGCCGCGCGGCGCGCTACCGCGCACGCACAGGCGCGCGGCCCTGCGGGCGCCGCGAAGCCCTCCGCCAAGCGCGTTCGCGCGCCGAAGAAGGCGCTTGCCACCAAGCAGAGCATGCTGGCCGCCGAGGCCCGTGCGGCGCGCAGCGCCACGAAAGCCGCCCGCAAGGCCGAGAAGCGCAGCGCCAAGACGACCAAGGCGGCTGCAATGAACGGCAACGGTCACCTCCCGAAGCCCTCCACGAAGCCGCAGGGCCAGGCCGGCAAGGCCCTCGAAGGCGTGCGCATCCTCGACTTCACGCATGTGCAGTCGGGTCCGACCTGCACGCAGCTGCTCGGCTACATGGGCGCGGACGTGATCAAGGTGGAGCGCCCCGGCGTCGGCGACATCACGCGCGGGCAATTGCGCGACGTGCCGAATGCGGACTCGCTCTACTTCACGATGCTCAACGGCAACAAGCGCTCGATCACGATCGACTCGAAGCACCCGAAGGGCCGCGAGATCCTCGATCGGTTGATCAAACAGTGCGACGTGCTGGTGGAAAACTTCGCGCCCGGCGCGCTCGACCGCATGGGGCTGACCTGGGAGCACATCCACAAACTCAACCCGCGCATGATCGTCGCCTCAGTGAAGGGCTTCGGCCCCGGCCCGTACGAAGACTGCAAGGTCTACGAGAACGTCGCGCAATGCGCGGGCGGCTCGGCCTCGACCACGGGCTTCCGTGAGGGCCCGCCGCTGGTCACCGGCGCGCAGATCGGCGACTCGGGGACCGGCCTGCATCTCGCGCTCGGCATCGTGTCGGCGCTCTACCAGCGCATCCGCACCGGGCGCGGTCAGAAGGTGCTGTGCGCCATGCAGGACGGCGTGCTCAATCTCGCACGCGTCAAGCTGCGCGACCAGCAGCGGCTCGCGCATGGCCCCTTGAAGGAATACAGCCAGTTCGGCGAGAACGTGCCGTTCGGCAAGGCAGTGCCGCGCGCCGGCAACGACTCGGGCGGCGGCCAGCCCGGCTGGATCCTGAAGTGCAAGGGCTGGGAGGACGACCCCGACGCCTACATCTACTTCATCACGCAGGCGCCGGTGTGGGGCGAGATCTGCGATCTGATCGGCAAGCCCGAGTGGAAGACCGATCCGGACTACGCGACGCCGAACGCGCGGCTGCCGCGCCTGAAGTCGATCTTCGGCACGATCGAGGAATGGACCAAGACCATGACCAAGTTCGAAGTCATGGATAAGTGCAACGCGCTCGACATTCCGGTCGGGCCGATCCTGTCGATGAAGGAGATCGCCGAGGAGAAGTCGCTGCGCGATACCGGCACGGTGGTCGAGGTCGATCACCCGACGCGCGGCAAGTACCTGACCGTCGGCAACCCGATCAAGCTGTCGGACAGCCCTTGCGAGGTGCAGCGCTCGCCGCTGCTCGGCGAGCACACCGAGGAGATTCTCGGCAAGGTGCTTGGCTATTCGGCCTCGGAGATCACCGAGCTCAAGGGCTCCGGCGCGCTCACGCCGCAGGAAAAGAGCCGCGCCGAGGCGGCGTAAGGTCATAGTTGCCGCTCGTCCCCACGAAAGCGGGGACCCAGGGGTCACAAGAAAGAACTGGATGCCCGCTTTCGCGGGCATGAGCGGAATAAGCGTTGGAGGACGTCAGAATGCGTATCGTGGTTCACGGCCAGCAGGCGTTCGGCAAGGCGGTGCTCGAGGCGCTGCTGAAGCGCGGCGAGAACGTGGTCGCCGTCTACGTCGCGCCGACCAAGCCCGGCGCGAAGGCGGACCCCCTGCTCGATGCCGCTCTTGCCGCGAACCTGCCGGTCCATCAGCCCGCCTCCTACAAGGACCCGAAGGTGTGGGAGGAATTCCGCGCGCTGAAGCCCGACCTGCAGGTGATGGCCTTCGTGACGCTGTTCGTGCCGGAGGACTTCCTCAACATCCCGACGCACGGCTCGATCCAGTACCACCCCTCGCTGCTGCCGGCCTATCGTGGCGCGTCTGCGATCAACTGGCCGATCATCAAGGGTGAGAAGGAAACCGGCCTCTCGATCTTCTGGCCCGATAACGGGCTCGATACCGGCGACGTGCTGATTCAGAAGAAGACGCCGATCTCCGCTACGGACACGCTCGGCACTGTCTACTTCGATCGCCTGTTCCCGATGGGCGTCGATGCGATGCTCGAAGGCGTCGACCTGGTGAAGGCCGGCAAGGCACCGCGCATCAAGCAGGATGAATCGAAGGCGACCTACGAGGGCCGCTGCGGCCCCGGCAACGCGCATATCGACTGGGGCAAGCCGTGGGAGCAGATCGACCGGCTGATCCGTGGCTGCAATCCGGCGCCCGGTGCGTGGGGCAAGCTCGGCGACAAGACGGTGAAAATCTTCGACGCCAAGCCGATCCCCGCGACAAGCCCGAAAGGCATCGCCGGCAAGCTCGGCGAGATCGTCGCGGTCGATGCCGACGGCATTACCGTGGTGTGCGCCGACGGCCGCTTCAAGGTCACGCGCGTGCAGGCCGATGGGCCGAAGGTCGGCGCCGGTGAATGGGCCAAGAGCGCCAGCATCGAGAAAGGCGCGATTTTCACATGACGATTTTCGTCGTCCCCGCGAAAGCGGGGACCCAGTAAACACCGGACGCTCGGTGTGTACTGGATGCCCGCCTTCGCGGGCATGACGGCGGAGTAGACTCACCCCTCACCTAACGGACCCCCCATGCCCGCCTCACAACACCAAACCCCCAAATCCGATATCGAAATCTCGCAGAGCGCCGAGAAACGGCGCATCCTCGACGTCGCCAAAGACAAGCTCGGCATCGCGCCCGAGAACCTCGAACCCTATGGCCACTACAAGGCCAAGGTGTCGATGGACTACGTGAAGTCGCTCAAGGACAAGAAGAACGGCAAGCTGATCCTCGTTACGGCGATCTCGCCGACGCCTGCGGGCGAAGGCAAGACGACGACGACCGTCGGCCTCACCGACGCGCTCAATCACATCGGCAAGAAGGCGCTGTGCGCCCTGCGTGAGCCCTCGCTCGGGCCCTCGTTCGGCATGAAGGGCGGCGCGGCGGGTGGCGGCTATGCGCAGGTCGTCCCGATGGAAGACATCAAC
>Ga0310811_10008390_pt1 | contig 13274 bp, 9 predicted proteins | sample YCmetagenome_FD_207642 | JGI IMG/M metagenome (GOLD analysis project Ga0310811, IMG submission 207642) | Soil microbial communities from experimental microcosm in Duke University, North Carolina, United States - YC | ecosystem: Engineered > Artificial ecosystem > Soil microcosm > Unclassified ...
ATGCCGCCTTCCATGTTTGCGATGACACTGAAATAAAAGCAATCAGAATTACAAAAAAGCCTGAAACTCCGAATACCCAAAGATGAACGCTGGTTCTATAGGGAAACGATTGCAACCATTTTGTCATCAGCCACCAACCGAGTGGGCACGCCAGTGTGATACCCAACAACACGGGTTGCATGAATCCCTTTGATAGAAGCATTACTATTCCCGAAGAAGTAGACCCCATCACTTTTCGAATGCCAATCTCTCTGGTTCGTTGGGAGGTCATGAAAGAGGCGAGGCCGACCAGCCCAAGGGATGCAATGAAGATGGCGAGCCCTGTGAAAATGGTAAACACGGTACCAAAGCGATCATCGCGCTCATATTGACGATTGAAAAACTGGTCGAGAAAAAAATAATCCAACGGGTTGCCAGGGAAGAAAGCCTTCCACGAATTTTCGATGGATTCCATCGCTGCCTGGTAATTTGAGGTTTCCATTTTTATGGAGTAGTACGATGCTTGGTCGCGCAGCCTGCACACCAATGGAATGATGGCTGTCTTTAGTGACATTTGATGAAAGTCGTCAATGACGCCAATAATTCTGACGGTGTCACCGCCCACCACGGCCAACTCACCGACCGCTTTGGCAGCGTCTTTGAACTCAAGTTCTTTTAATAACGAATAGTTGATCAAGATGCCCTTTTTATCACTAGGAAATTCTCGGCTGAAATTTCTTCCTGAGAGAATTTTTACTGCATACTGAGTGATGAAATCATGATCGATGCCCATGTTGGTAACGACGTTATCTCCTTCCGGCCCGCCGGAGATTCTGCGAATACCCGTGGTCCAATAATTTTCTACGCCTGGAACGTTGGAAGAAAGGGCGATTCCCTTAACTGCGGGTATTTGAAGGATTTCGTTTTTGAATGTCTGGTATTTTAATGTGTACAGCGAGTCGGCGATGACTCGCGGTCCTTTCAGTACAAGTGTTTGAGTAATATTCAAACCGAGGTCTTTGCTTTTCATGTAACTCAATTGTTCAAACACGATCAGTGAGCCGCTGATAAGAAACACAGATGCAATGAATTGGAATACGACCAATCCTTTGCGTAAAAAATTTCCACTCGATGAATGAATAACTTTCCCTTTCAGTACTTGGATGGGTTTGAACGACGAGAGAATAATTGCGGGATAAAAACCCGACAAAAGGGCTCCCCCCAAAAAAAGTACGATCACCAGCAACCAGAATTCTTTTCGAAGCACATAGTCAAAGGGAATGTTCCAGCCCGTCAACGAGGAAAAAGGAGACCACAACAAACACACCAGCCCGATCGCCAATGTAGCTGCGATGCTATTCAATAGGAACGACTCGGTGATGAACTGACTGATCAGTTGCCCCCGAATTGCGCCAACTACTTTTCTCACGCCCACCTCGTTGGCGCGTTTGAAAGATCTGGCCGTAGCAAGGTTTACATAGTTGACCCAAGCAATCACTAAAATAAAAATGGCGATGACACTAAGTGCATATACCGAGTCACCATCCCTCAACTCCTCGGGTGAAGTTTCATATAACAAGTGAGAGTGCAGATGTATGTCGGTCAAAGGCCGGAAAATAAATTCCTGTTTTGCGGAGTTCTTCTCCCACTCTGGGCCTCTGACTTTTTGTAGATAGGCATCCCATTTCGCTTGCAGGGCCTTCACATCCGTGCCAGGTTTCAGCAACACGAAGCTGTAAAAGTCGTACCAACCCCAGGAAGTGGCCGAACCTCCTTTTGTCATTGCGTTGATGGTCTCGTAAGAAATGAGCATGTCAAACTTGATGTGAGAGTTCTCTGGCACGTCTTGGAATACACCGGTCACTTCGAATACCAGGTCGCCATTGCGAGTCAGTCGTTTGCCGATGGGGTCATCGTTATTAAAATATTTTTTAGCCAATTTCTGTGATATGATAACCTTGTCGACACCTTTCAGGCAGGTTGCCGGATTTCCCGTCGCAAGTCGGAAATCAAAAACAGTGAACATGGAAGTGTCGGCAAACAACGCACTTTCTTCGCGAAAGGCGATGGGTGCTTCTCCTGATTTTTCGTAACTGAAGATTCCACCGAAAGGGAGGAAACGGGTGTACTGTTCCACTTCGGGAAAATTGTCTTTCAACGCTGGCCCAACGGCCGGTACAGCCACAGCACTTTCGAAATTCAATTTGCCGTTTTGCCAGCCATTGTACTGGATGCGGTAGATGTCTTTCGCGCGCGAATGAAAAGTGTCGAAGCTTCTTTCGTATTTGACATACTGAAGGATGAGCAAGCTCGCCGCCATCCCCAGCGATAGTCCGACAATGTTTAACAGCGTGTACGCTTTTTGCTTTGCAAAATTTCTAAACGCGATCTTGATATTGTTCTGTATCATATAGAGCTTGATTCGGGGTGATGATAATTTGTTCCTTAAAACAATGCCAGGTCGGAAATATCTGATGGTGTTCCAAAATAATCGGAGATCAGCTTTCTTTTGATAGCGCACGTCACGTTCGTAGCGCTGAAGCAAATCGCCTTCAATCTCCTCCAGCAAATGGGGAGGGCAAAAAGTACGAAGCAGCCTCATTGCAAAATGCTGTTCCATTTTCCGTTCTCAATTATTCATTACCCCCCTTGACCTGCAATCGTTCGATCAGTCGATCATATTCATTGCTTAAATTCTGCGCGAGAGCGGTTTCGTCATTTTCGGAAAGTACATGGGTCACGCTGTTCAGCATAAATAGATTCTTGCGTAATTCAAATGAAACCTCACTGCTGTCTGCAATTAAGAACGAAGCGATCTCAATCGACTGTTTACCAACGACCGTAGCAATTTCCGTGGCTGTTTTTTTCTGCCCCGCCTTGAAGAGCAAACTCACAGTGTCGGCTACAGATGGATCATAAGGAATAACGTTGCCTGGCATCTTCTTTAGAGAAAAGTTGAGCGCACGAGACGCTTTTTGGATATCCCCTTGGTCAATCAAAGCTTCCGCCAACGAATTAAAGTTGGCGCGCTGGTTTTGCACTTGCATCTTATAGTCATTCGTATAGTAGATCGATGGATCATCAAGTCCGCGATACTTGAATTGGTCCATCATCCGATCGTAACTTTTTTTAGTGTCAACTAAGTAGTCACGATCTTTCCTGGAATTTTTTACTGGGAGAATCCGATACGCATTTCCTTCTTGCACAGCATAGGGTTTCACGTCAAGATTCAGTTGCGCGATAGACGTATGGTTGACGTAGATCGGCCGCTCCCATTTGTTGGTTGTCAATAAATCAAGAAATAATAAATCTGCCTTTTCGAGCACGCCACCTTTCAGCTTAAGTTCCATTTTGTCGACAATGAGATCTTCCATTTCCTTCGGAACAACTCCTTTCCTCACAACGTCCGCTTTGTCCACCGCGATCGTGAGCATTTTACTTGGTACGAGGTTGTGATTGTCGCTTCTCAGCGGAGCGTAATCTTTGGCCAGTAAGTTGAGATACTCGTTGGCGTCGATACTTTCAATTTTGAAATCGGCGTACAGCAAATAGTTGTTTGGGCCGCCTTGGGCATAGTCTTTCGGTCGGAGTGTATATTTGAAGGGCGGAGACTGATAAGCTTGACGAGTGGTCTGGTCAATGTACCAAGCCGCATTGCTATAGCTTAAAACAAGAGCTCGTACATCAGTGCGGCAATTTTCTGTCTCCTGTGCATACCAAAGCGGGAAGGTATCGTTGTCTCCACCGGTGAACAGAATTCCATTTTTGTCGCAAGAGTTCAACTCGTTGTAGGCCGCGTCCACAGAAAAGAAGCGACTCGAACGGTCATGATCGTCCCATCCTTGTACCGCCATCAAAGCAGGTGCGATCAGGCCAACAGACAATGCGCCCGCGACGACCAGCTTTCTGTTCTTAATGTACCGCTCAAAAGCTTCTGCCATCGCTATGACAGAAATGCCAATCCAAATGGCAAAAGCATAATAAGAGCCCACATAAATATAGTCACGTTCGCGAGGCTCGGTGGGAGGGGCATTCAAGTAGACCACCAGTGCCGCACCAAGCATCACAAATAACAGGAAGACTGCAGAACTGTTCTTGATATCCCTCTTGAACTGATAGGCCATGCCAATCAGCCCAAGAATCAATGGAATCATGAAGAAATTATTTCTCGCTTTATTGCTAAGCACGGCTGGAATGTTTTTGAACCATTCTGAAGGTCTCAACCAATCCGCTCCAATGTCATCGCCCTTGCGGCCTGCGAAATTCCAAAGGAAGTATCGAAGGTGCATGGTGCCCAGCTGGTGTTGAAAGAAGTAGCTTAAATTTTGTGTGAATGTAGGCTTCTGACCCTCTTTCAAACCAAGCATGCTTTTGTAATCGTCTTTTGCGTCAGGATTCCACAACCTCGGAAAGAATGCTTCTTCACCTGGTGCATATTCACCTTGAAACCTTCGTTCGCTGACTTCATATCGCGTCTTGCCTTTGATATAAATTGGATCACCATAGTGATAGCCAACAAGCTGTGATGTGAAGTTAGGCCCAAACAAAAGGGGAGGCATTGCATATTGCTCCCGCCTTAAATAACGAACGACACTCATCACATCCTTCGGCGCGTTTTCGTTGATTGGTGTGTCGAAATTCGAACGTACGATAATCATCGCATAAGAACAGTAACCAACGATCACAAAAGTGAAAGCCAGTGAAAATGTGTTGAGGATCGGCTTTTTTGTAAGGTGTGAATAACGGAGGATCAATACTAACAGTGCCGCGAAGACAATGACAAAGACGATCGCGCCTGACCCGAAAAACAGCCCGAGTGTGTTCACAAAGAAAAGTTCAAAATACCCAGCGATGCTAGGCAAGCCTTGCACTACGAAGTTGGCGACGGCAAAAATGATCAATACACTGAACAGTAGAGTGGCAGTGACCCCCAAAAACGTCACTTTGTGTTTTTTGAAATAATAAATCAACGCGATTGCAGGAACGGTAAGCAGGTTTAGCAAGTGCACACCGATCGATAGTCCGATGGCGTAGGCAATCAAAATCAGCCAACGGTTCGCAAGACTTTCATCTTCGGTCGCATCCCATTTCAACATGGCCCAAATAACAAAAGCCGCAAACAATGACGACATCGCATATACCTCGGCTTCCACCGCTGAAAACCAGAACGTATCAGAAAACGCGTAAGCCAGCGAGCCCACTACTCCCGCACTCATCGCCAACCATTGGTTTTTTTCAACTGCATCCTTCGCAAACAACTTTCGGCTGAGCATCACGATCGACCAATACAAGAATAAAATAGTGAACGCACTCGACAGGGCACTCATCAAGTTAATCGCATAGGCTACTTTTGTCGAGTCGCCGAAGCTTGCTGTTTCTTCCAGCGTGAGGCAATAGGTGAGGAGCGCAATCCCAAATACTGTCCATCCCATCAAATTGTTTGATGTGTTGAAGTGAAAGTTGATTAGCCTCGCACCAAAGCTCCGGCTGCTGAACAGTGCCGATTTTTCTCTCCGAAATAGAATGCTTGGACGGAAATACCACAAAGAATTTATCAATGACTTCAGGGTGGCGCGCAAAGGCCCCGTCTTTTCATTGTCGCGGTTGAATTTTTGGATCACGTCACCTTCGATCTCTTCGCGCAGATGTGACGGACAAATCCACTCGATGACCTTCAATGCCAACGTGGGTAGATGTTGATTTTGCTCTGTCATGTTTAAACGCTTTTATATCCGGATTAGACCCCAACTATTTTCAGCTGTGGCACAAGCTTCCACAACTCGATTCGAGATTCTTTCATGAACTTTAGCATGGCCATCCCCGCGTTGGTGATCGTGTAGATTCTTTTTCTTCTGCCACCACGCTCATTTGTGGATCCACCGAAAGAGGATTTGATGTACCCCTTGTCTTCCAGTCGATAAAGGGTAACATGGATTGCGCTCAGGTTCGCCTCGCGCTTTACTCTCTTCTCAAGTTCTTCCGCAATCGCGGCGCCATAGGCGTCTTCCTGCAAAGCCGCCACCAGCGTCAAAATCAGTTCTTCGAACTCACCCAAATATTCTTTAGCCATTTCCTTATATTTTGTCAAGTAAATAACGTAAAAAATATTTTCTGGTTGAATACTTTTTAAAAAATAGATTTTGTTTTGGGGCCGTGGCAATAAACAGAACTATATTCTGACTGCAAACGAATGTTGGCAATGGGAATGAAAACCTGCTAAATTTACGCTCTCAATCAACCGTCGATCATGGCACAAGCAGAACTGATCATGCCCAAAATGGGCGAAAGCATTATGGAAGCCACTATTTTGAAGTGGCTCAAAAAACCTGGTGATAAAATCGAACAGGACGAATCAGTGCTCGAAGTGGCCACCGACAAAGTGGATACAGAAGTGCCGTCGATCTACGCGGGTGTATTAAAAGAGATATTGGCGAAAGAGGGCGAAGTAGTTAAAGTAGGCAAACCCATTGCCATCATTACCACCGACGCAGCAGTTTCAAAATCAGAGGAGCCCGTTTCTGCACCTCTCGCCGCTACGTCCGCACCGGTGGCGGAATCAAAATCTGTGACAATACTAACGAGCAATGGGAATGGTCACACGGCACCGGTCGATTTCAAATCTTCATCCCGTTTTTATTCTCCGCTGGTAAAAAATATTGCAAAAGAAGAAGGCATTGCAGTAGCAGAGTTGGAGTCGATTACTGGTTCAGGGTTAGAAGGACGCGTGACCAAAAAAGATATTTTGGGATATGTTCAGAACAGAAAACTTGGCCAGACCATCGTTACTTCTCGTCAAGTTTCGTCGGCTCCATTAGTTCCCGCCTCCATCAGCGCCGGTGACGAGATCATTCAAATGGATCGCATGCGCAAAATGATTGCCGAACGCATGGTCGACAGCAAGCGTATTTCTCCTCATGTTACATCCTTCGTTGAGGCTGACGTCACCAACGTCGTGTTCTGGCGCAATAAAGTGAAAAACGAATTTCAAAAACGCGAAGGCGATGCATTAACGTTCACGCCCATCTTTATTGAGGCCGTCATTCAAGCCATCAAAGACTACCCGATGATTAACGTGCAGGTAGATGGCGACCGGATTATCAAAAAAAGAGATATCAATGTGGGTATGGCGGTGGCGCTTCCGTCCGGCAATTTGATTGTACCTGTCATCAGAAATGCCGATCAATACAATATCACTGGGTTGGCCAAAGTGGTGAACGACTTAGCCAAACGCGCGCGAGAAAATAAACTCAAGCCCGACGAATTGGCCGGTGGCACGTTCACCGTCTCTAACGTTGGATCATTTGGTAATGTGATGGGCACCCCGATTATTATGCAACCCCAAGTGGCCATTATGGCGCTTGGTGCCGTGCAAAAGAAACCGGCGGTAATCGAAACTCCGTACGGAGATGCCATTGCTGTCCGTCACAAAATGTTCTTGTCACATTCGTACGATCACCGCGTGGTAGATGGTGCGTTGGGCGGAAGTTTTGTGAGACGCGTGGCCGACTATTTGGAAAAGTTCGATACCACCCGAGGGATCTAATCGCTCATCGCACCTGCGATCGCTTGACGATATTTCATCGACCTGAGAGAGGATTGAGTTTCTGACGTTGGCAGTTCAATCCTGAATTCTGTCAACTTGTTTTTGCCCAATGGTTCGAGAAAAATTTCTCCACCGTTGAAGCGAACAAAGAACGCGGCCATCGCGAGACCAAGCCCCGTTCCTCGCTCTCCTGCCGTTCCCTCCGTTGACGGCATTTTGTAAGTGAATAATTTTTCGCGGCTACTTTCGGGAATCGGTGTGCCCTCGTTGCTGATCCGTAGAATAATTGTCTCCTCATTCAAGAAACTTTGAATAACGATTTCTGTTCCAGGGATAGCAAATTTGATGGCATTGGAAAGAAGGCTTCTTATCGCGATGCGAAGCATTTCCTCGTCGGCGTAAACAATCAGATGGGGTTCCGCTTTAAGTCTTAGCTTCAGTTCTTTTTCATTGGCGGTGGGCTGAAATAATTTCAATAACTCCTCGAGATGTTTCACAAAGTCAATCGGCTTTTGTTGCGAAACGAAACCCTCCATTTGCGACCGTGACCAGCGAACCAAACCATGCAGAAGGCCGGTAACATTATGCAATTGGTCGCCAATTTGAGTGAGAAATGGACGAAACTCACTCTCTGAAATTTGCCCCTTGGCCTGGAGGTGAAGTAATCCCGAAAGGGCATTTAATGGAGACGCAACGTCATGCGACAGGATAGAGATGATTTTGTTTTTTTGTTGGTTGAGTTCCTCGACCAATTTTTTCTGCTCAGCCAGATCGGTGAACTGCAAAAAACTTTTTCGCCGGCGAAATTCCAGCACGACACTCACCAGTGTGAAATAAATAAAAGAGACAATCAGGTGAGGATATTGGCTAAAATAAAATGGGTTTCGATTGAACTTCTGTGAATACACCATGAAAACCACCAGAAGCACCAGGTTGAGCGATAACCCGTACCTCAGGTTAAGTCCGCTCGCTGCAACAACCAGCACCCAAACCAAAAACAATAAATTCGTGAGGTAAAAACCGGGCATGCGCGCGTACGTAGCGGTAACCAATGCAGCCGTAAAATTGATGAACGCGATGCCAAAGGTGGCTGCGGGAATATAGACAGAGTGTAATGGTTTTTTGAAGGAATAGGCCATGATCCCCACAGCAATAGCTAACACGCATAAACGCGAGACAAGCACAATGCTAAAATCGACATCGCGAAAATAGTCGATGATCAAAAACGTAGACATCCCAAAAAGGGTAATAAACGTTACTAACCGAAGCGACAGTAAATTAGCGGGCTGAACAAAACGATCGTAGGCATCCTCCTGCGATTTGGGGAACTTCCAGATGAAAGAATATCGCGAAAAAAATTGCAAGTTTGCGACAGGTTAAAGCAAGGTTAAAACGCAACAAAGTACTAAAATCCATTCATAAGATATGCAATTCGGAACGAAAGCCATACATGCCGGTGTAGAACCAGATCCCTCTACCGGAGCGATCATGACACCGATTTATCAAACGTCAACCTACGTGCAAGAGTCACCCGCAAAACACAAGGGGTATGCCTATGCACGTGGAGCAAACCCCACTAGAAATGCCCTCCAAAAAAGTATCGCCGCCTTGGAGAATGGCAAATTCGGGTTGTGTTTTTCTTCGGGCATGGGTGCCACAGACGCGGTCATCAAATTGTTGAGCCCGGGCGATGAAGTTATCACCAGCAATGACCTCTACGGCGGCTCCTATCGAATGTTCACGAAGGTGTTTGAGCGGTTTGGCATCAAATTTCATTTCATCGACCTAACCGATGCAAAAAATGCCGAAGCCCACGTTAATTCAAAAACGAAAATGTTTTGGTTGGAAACTCCTTCCAATCCACTAATGCGGATCATCGATATAGAGGCTTGCGTGAAACTGGCCAAGAAAAACAATTGCCTTGTCGCCGTCGACAATACTTTTGCTTCTCCTTATTTGCAAAACCCGCTCGCGATAGGAGCCGACATTGTGATGCACTCGGTAACGAAGTACCTCGGAGGCCATAGTGACGTGATCATGGGCGCATTGGTGGTGAACGATGAAAAACTTTATCAAGACTTGGCGTTCATCACTAACTCTTGCGGTGCCGTGCCGGGGCCTCAAGATTCTTTTTTAGTGTTGCGAGGAATCAAGACCCTTCATTTGCGAATGGAGCGTCACTGTCAAAACGGAAAAAAAATTGCTGAATATTTGAAAAGCCACCCAAAGGTGGGGAAAGTATATTGGCCTGGATTCACCGATCACCCCAATCATGCCATCGCAAAAAAACAAATGCGAGACTTCGGCGGTATGCTTTCGTTCACATTGAAGAATGACAGTGTGGACACCGCCAAAAAATTGATGGAAAGCGTAGAATTGTTTTCGCTGGCAGAATCGCTAGGGGGAGTCGAGTCTTTGATTAATCACCCCGCCTCTATGACACATGCAAGTATTCCCAAAGACGAACGCATGAAAAACGGCCTGACCGATTCTTTGATCCGTTTGAGTGTAGGAGTAGAGGATGCTGAAGATCTGCTCGCCGACCTGGAACAGGCCCTTTCCAAGGTATAAGGGAAAAATTTTTGGTGGAGGTTGGCTATTATTTCCCAATCCACTAATATTGCACTCCCAAATCCTGACGTTATCGTCGGCAATGGGTAAAATCCTCCTTAGCTCAGCTGGTTAGAGCATCTGACTGTTAATCAGAGGGTCCTTGGTTCAAGTCCAAGAGGAGGAGCTTAATAATGAGGCGATTACAAAAGTGATCGCCTTTTTTATTGACCTTCCGTTTTGACTCCAATTTGATGCCCCGTTGAAAAAACGGGTGGCACAGAAAAATGCATTATCATCACAGAATTTACCCTAAGGGCTAAAATTCTCCTGCACTATTTTTTTCAGCAACGCTAAATCAACAGCGCCCGAATGTCTCCATACCGCCTGTCCATGTCGAAAAAATAAAAAAGTTGGCACCGCTGTGACATGATATTGTGAGGCAGTGTGAATGTTTTTATCGATGTCGACTTTTAGAATGCGTACGCCGTCGCCAGCCCACGATTTAAGTTCCTCCAACACAGGCTTCATCATTTTGCACGGACCACACCATTCGGCCGAAAAATCCACGAGGACCAATCTCTCCGTCAACAGTATTTCTGAAAAAGACTTCGGCTTAGTTGTTGCATCCATAAAAGGCTAAGCTCTCTTCTTGGTGTTTATCCTGAACGAAAAATACAACGGACAAAAGCTGATGAAACTAGTAATCACGAAAATTACGGAGATGATCAGCCCAACCGTGGCATAAATGCCGCTGATCTTTCCTTGGTAGTATAACCCGACAACAACTGCGGCTATTAATATTCTGATCAGCCTGTCGATATTTCCCATATTCGTTTTCATACCTGTTTTTTGAACCAAAAGTATTCGTGTGACCAGGAATTTCTTCTGATTAAAATCATCTGGTCTTTTGATAGAGGTCATGTTCGAAGCAGATGCCGTAAATGAAATTTGGTTGCGCCACCTAAGACCAAAGGGCAATTGAGGTAAAGTGATTCCTTGCAACAAAAGCCGCTGATCTTCAGGAATCTTTTGCTAAATGTAAAAATCGCATGCTGCTCGATTATTTTCTTATTCTCTTGTTAGCGGTGCATGGCCTTCTTCATATGGTAGGCTTTGCATCTTCGGTTGGCCTTATCACCCCACACCAACGGTGGTTGACTGTTATGACCCAAGGCCAGTTGGCAGTAGCTGGCTTGTGTTGGTTAATCACGGGTGTTCTCTTCATTTTATCAGCGACTTTGTTTTATTTGAAATGGGATTTTTATTGGGCAATCCTACTACCCGCTTTTGTTTTTTCACAAGTCCTCGTTGTCATGTATTGGCCTTTGGATAAGTATGGTACCGTCGTAAACATGATTGTGCTGGTCGTAATTGTTGTCTCTACAGGTGCTTATAGTTTTGATCGAAAAGCTTCGAGGGAGGTAAAGGCTTTAAAGCGCGATGCTCGTCACCCACATGGAATTATTTCAGAGCAACGGATGGGGGATTTGCCGCCAGTCGTCAAACGGTGGATGGTGAAGTCTGGGGTTGTTGGGACGAAAGAACCTGTGTTTGTTCATGTGGTACAAAAGGGATTTTTGCGAACAGGAAAAGAGGCTCCTTGGGCACCATTTCAGGCACAGCAATATTTTTCATTGGATCCGCCAGCTTTCGTTTGGAAAGCGGACATGCACATGAATGACTTTGTGGAAATAAAAGGGAGAGACAAACTTGCGGATGGAAGAGGCAATATGCTGATTAAAGCAGAGTCCCTTTTTCCAGTGGCGAATGCCCGGGGGAAAGAGATTGATCAAGGCACTTTTATCCGATTTATGGCGGAAATTTCATGGTTTCCACAAGCAGCATTAAGAAACTACATCAGATGGAAAGAATTGGACGACAATCGCGCGCAGGCTTTTATTACTTATGGAAATACTTCGGTCACGGGAGTTTTTACCTTCAATGGCGACGGATTACCTGTGCTTTTTGAAGCAAAACGATATGGAAATTTCAATGGAAAGTTTTCTTTGGAGACTTGGTCAGTTAAAACTACCGGGTTTAAGACCTTTCAGGGAATCACGATTGGCAACTCTAATGACGTGACTTGGAAATTGAGGTCGGGCAATTTTACTTGGTTGAAACTAGAAGTAACTCAACTGGATTATGCTTACTGACTCAATCCTTTGATCAGATTTTGAATGACCAGCGCCACGCCGGTGGAGAAGATCAGGACTAAAACTATTTTACGAAAGGTTTCCTGGCTTATTTTCCCTAAAATCTTCTTGCCCAAATAAGTACCCAGCAACGCGGCTCCTGCGGTGGCCGGCAGGTAGGGAACTAGTTCTAAAGAAAAATAATTGTTTGTCCAATAGACAAAGGCTCGTCCCGCATCTACTCCAAAGTCAATGGTTGCTGAGGTTCCCACGTAAAAATTTTTCTCGAGATTAAATGCGGTCAACGCAAGGCCTCTGATTGCTCCTCCAGTACCGATAAATCCAGCCATGAACCCGGCAATACCTCCAGCGGTTACTGAGTTCTTTAGCGAAGCTGATAATTTGAAGAACTGATCGAAATAAAAAAATGAACTTAATAAAATAAGGAATGCACCCAGGAACATTTTCACATATTCAAAATTGATGAATGCGATAACGCGAGCCCCCACAACCGAAAATATAATACTTGACACGCCTAACCAAAGCACGATTTTCCAGTCGATCGTTTTTCGAAAAAGAAATACCTTAAAAGCATTGCTGAAAACGTGCAGGATGCTTGTTACCATCAGCACCGTTTGAAATGTGAAAAGGAACTGTAGAATCGAAACCGTGAAAATAGAAGACCCAAATCCGCTGAGGGTCCCTAGAATTTCTGAAATGGTGGCAAGCAAAAAGAAAACAAATACAGGGAAGTAATTATTGTCAGCCACAAACTTCTAGTAAACAAATCGTTCCAATGCGTGTCGCTCTAACTGCACCTGACGAGTATGGGCGATTTTGATTGAACCCCAGCCAACGGATTTGACAATTTTTTCGACTTCTTCTCCTGAAGGATACATAGCTATTTGATTTTATTTTTCAGCCGGTTCGTCCTTCATTCGATACGTCCATATCGGTCGGTCAATATGGTTTACAATATCCTCTGCAATGCTCCCTTTTACCAAATGAACAATACCTTTGTGACCATGTGTACCCAGGGCGATCATGTCGCCATGCACCGCTTTTGT
>Ga0310811_10008391_pt1 | contig 13273 bp, 14 predicted proteins | sample YCmetagenome_FD_207642 | JGI IMG/M metagenome (GOLD analysis project Ga0310811, IMG submission 207642) | Soil microbial communities from experimental microcosm in Duke University, North Carolina, United States - YC | ecosystem: Engineered > Artificial ecosystem > Soil microcosm > Unclassified ...
CGTCGTCGACGTTGAGGAACGTCCGCGCGTTGGCATCGGCGTCGTACCAGGTGATGTCGAAGTAGGGGACGGCCTCGAACGAGTTGCTGTTGGCGCCCTCGTAGTCGGGTTCGTACCCGGCGCCCCCACCCAGCGTCACGTCCCAGGCATTACGCAAAGGTTCGTCGGCCAAGGCCTCTGGATATGGCGCGGCAGCCAGCCCGGCGGCGAACAGCAGAGATGCGATCAAAACGCGGTGACAGCCGGGGAACAGCGGTTTGCGGAGGCGCATTTTCGCCCTAGAATTCGCCTTTGACGACGGTCGTTCATACCCGGGTTCCCGCACCATGTCACGCTTCGCTGACCGCTCCGGCTCCCCGACGCCGCTGCTGGCCTATTCGCCGTGGGACGCACTGCCGGTGTGCCTCGGCCTGCTGCATTTCGCGGGCGTGGTCGCGCTGGTACTGGCGGCGCCGCACCTCTCGTGGCCCGCGTTCATCGGCTTTGGCGCTCTCTACTCGCTGAGCATCGCCTGGAGCGTCAACAGCATCTCGCACAACCTGATTCACAATCCGTACTTCTCGTCGGATGTGCTCAATCACCTGTTCTCGATGCTGCTGTCGCTGACCCTCGGCTTCTCGCAGGTGATGTACCACTACGTCCACATGCGCCATCACAGCGGCAACATGGATCGCCCCGACACGGAGGGGAACACCGTCGACTTCATCTCGATCTACAAGTACGGCCGCGACGGTAAGCCGGAGAACGCGTTCCGCTACTTCCTGCTGAGCTACTTCCGCGACGATCCGTTCGCGATCTACAAGGCGATCAAGGCGCGCCAACCCATTGAGGCGCGCTGGGCCATCGCTGAACTCGTCGTGGTCGCCGCGTTCTACATCGGCCTCGCGGTGTGGGACTGGCGGGCGGTGCTGATGCTGGTGCCGTTCTACTGGCTCGGCCATTCGCTGTCGGCGGTGAACGGCTACTACGAGCACTACAAGGCCAACCCCGACCAGCCCATCGCCTGGGGCGTGTCGTCCTACAACAAGCTCTACAACTGGACGTGGATGAACAACGGCTACCACGCCGAGCATCACTATCGTCCCAAGGTCCACTGGACCAAGATGGAAGAGCTGCACCGGCAGATCGCCGAGGAGCAGAAGAAGGCCGGCGTGCGCGTCATCGCCTGGCCGCACGTGCTCGGCTTCATGGCCGCGGCGAAGTAGCGCTACGCCAGCATGTACCCGAGATCCGATGCTCCCGTCGGGTAGGCGAAGATCGTTGATCTGAGATCATCCGCGGTCAGGCCGTGCCGGATCGCGAGGGCGAAGATGTTGATCACTTCCTCGGCGTGCGGCCCGACCAGATGGGCACCGAGGATGCGATCGGTGTCGGTTTCGATCAGCACCTTGAAACCATAGACCGGCTCCGCGGCCTGTCGCGCCGTATACCAGGCCGAGGCCTTCTCTCTGTGGACGCGGAACGCTTTCCCTCCCTCGCGCGCTTGCAATTCGCTCAGCCCTACGGCGGCGATCGGCGGGATCGTGAAAGCGACGCTCGGCACGCCCGTGTAATCCGGCCTAAGCCGATTTCCCTCCAGCATGTTGACCGCGACCACCTTGGCGTCGAGGCTCGATACCGGCGTCAATGGCGGTCCGGCCTGTGCGGCGTCGCCGGCTGCGTAGACAGCCGGGTTGGATACACTCTGCAGGTACTCATTCAACTTGAGTCGGCCCCTTTCGACGGCGATGCCGGCCGCATCCAGGCCGAGATGTTCGAGCGCCGGTGCGCGGCCGGCGGCATGGACCACGAGATCGGCATCGAAAAAGGCGCTGCCGTTTTCCGTCGAAGCCCGCACGCGGATCCCGGTTGCCGTTTTTTCCACCGCTTCGACTGTTGATCGTGTGCGCACGTCGACGCCGATCGCCGCGAAGGCGTCCATCAGCCACCCGACCAAATCAGGGTCGAAGGTATTCAGCATGCGGTCGCCGTGCTGCAGGACCGTCACCTGTGCGCCGGCCCGCGCGGCAATGTGCGAGAACTCAGCGGCGATGTAGCCGCCGCCCACCAGGACGATCCGGCGCGGCAACGCTTCTAGCGCCAGAAATTCCTCGTTCGTGATCAGATGCTGCGCACCCGGGATACCGAGCTTGACCGGTTGCGCGCCCGTGGCGATCAGTATGTGCCTCGCTTCAAGTGCCTTGCCTCCGACGTCGAGCGTGCTGCGCCCGGTGAAGTACGCCCGACCGTGAAAGACATCGATTCCTTGTTTCGCGTACCGCCGCTCCTGGTTTGGCGGAACGGGATCGGTGAATGTGCGCTTGAAGCGGATGAGCTCCGGCCAGTCGATGTGGGCCTCGCCGGCGAAGCCTTTGTCGTGTCGGCGACGCGCGTGGTCCACCGCCATTGCCCCGCCGACCAGCACCTTCTTGGGATCGCAGCCGCGCAGCGCGCAGGTCCCGCCGAACGGACGGTGATCGATCACCGCGACAGTCCAGCCGGCGGCGCGCACGCGGGCGCTGGCCACCTGGGCCGCCGTCCCGGAGCCGATGACGATGAGATCGTAGGTTGCGGTCGTCGCCATTCGTCATTCGGTTTTGTCGGCGCGGCGCGCGGTGTCGCTGCGCGCCGCCTGGACCGGCGGACACGGCACCGATCCGTACGAGCAGAACACGCAGCAGTCGTCCGGCTTCGGTCGGAGCAGCGTGCCGCAACCACTGCATTCGTAGAAGTACACGCAGGCGTTCGTAGGCATCGTCTCGACCCGGATCGTGCCGCACACCGGGCAGGTGATCGCGGACCGCCCGACCACCCCCCTGGCGGCGTCAGACATACGCGTAGCCCAGATACAAGAGCACCAATCCGGCGAGCAGGCCCGTGAGCGTTGCGGCACGCACGGCCGGGCGCGTGCAGGCCGAGGTGCGTGAACAGGCGGCCCCGCGCTGCCGCCACCAAAGAGCGGCACCGCCCGTGAGACTGATCGCGGACACCACGAGCAGCGGCACGCGATAGGGCGCCGCTGCAAAGGCGATCCCGCCGAGCCAGGCAGTACCGAAACCAGCGGTCGCCAGAAGGAACGGCAGCGCGCAGCACGCCGCGGCGGCGAACGAGCCCGCCAAGCCGGTCATCGTCAACAGCGCCGCGCCGAAGCCGCGTGCCGGTCGCCTGGCTCCGATGAATCGGGTAACGGCTGTCATTTCGGACTTCCTTGTCGAGGGTTCTGGATCAGCCTACCGTCTATAGCGACTACAGATGCAAGCGCTGCGTTAGGAGATGCTCATGAGCGGAAAGCAAGGCATTGCGATCGGTGAGCTGTCCCGCCGGACCGGCTGCAACATCGAGACGATTCGCTACTACGAGCGGATCGGCCTCATTCCGCGCCCGCATCGTCAAGGCCGCAATCGCAGTTACGATGCACCGGACGTGGGACGGCTTGGATTCATCCGGCGTGCCCGCGAGCTCGGCTTCACGCTGCCCGAGGTGCGCGCGTTGCTTCAGCTCTCACAGGCGGGACCGGCGTCGTGCCGGAACGCGCGGGACCTTGCGGCGTCTCACCTGGAGGGAGTGAGGTCGCGAATCGCCGATCTGAAGCGGATGGAACGGGTGCTCGCCGGTGCAGTACGACGCTGCGACGCAGGCGCTCGTCATAGCTGCCCGCTGATCGACGTGATTGCGACGAAGTCCTAGGCGCGGCATTGCACCGCGCCCGGGCCGTTACGGCTTGTCGCGGTTGTTGAGGATGTCGTTCCGCTGGGCGTCGAAGTTCTGCTGCACGGTCGACTCGCGCTGTTGTGCCGCCGCGCGATCGTTCTGGAACTGCTGCTGACTGTCGGACGAGCGCTGCTGGGAGCGATTCTGGATCGCCCGGTCGCGTGATTGCTGAACCGCCCCGCGTTCCTGGGCGTCGGTTCGCGGCGTCGGCGTTTCGCCGGGCACGAGAATCGGCACGCCGTTGGCGTCGAGCGCCCGCGTCTGGCCGGAAACCTGGGGCGATAACGCCAGCGCCGCGGCGACGGCCATGAGCAGAAGGACGCCGCGCCGGCTGACTGCGGCGGCATTGAGCGGCTGGGCAACGCATCGGCTGCTGGTCATGGCGAACACCGTGTGTCGTGTGCTCCCCCACAGTCATCATAACGTGGGCGCGCGGCGCGCAGTTTGCCATCGGCGGCGATAAATAAAGCGGGGGCTGCATCTGGCCGTCCGCCGGCGGCTTCGATCAGCCAAAAAAGAAGCGGCCCCAACCCTTCTTAAGGGGCGGGGGCCGCTTCCGTACGCGTAACTACGACCGATCGAGTGGCTTAGACCGACTTGCCCCAGCCTTCGATCAGGTGACCGAACTTCTGGCGAGTCTCCTTGGACAGTTCCTTGGAAGGCATGTTGACCTTCGGGAACTGGTCGCGCCAGTGGAACGGCCGGCAGGCATTGATGATCGCGCGGCTGTTGGTGAAGTCCTTGGTCTCGCGCTGCTCCGGCGTGATGCGCGGATCGAGCGGGGTCGACCACGCGTTCTTGACGATGTCGATCGACGTCGCCGGGTCGGAGCGGCTGACGGTCGCCCACATCAGCTCCTCGAGGTTCGAGGGGTCGATGTCGTCGTCCACCACGATCACGTAGCGGCCGGCGTAGGCGCCGACGTGGCACTGGCAGGCGACGTGGCCGGCCTGGGTCGCGTGACCCGGGTAGCGCTGCTTGATCGAAACCGCGACCAGCATGCGCGCCGTGCCGACCTCGTGCGCCCAGACATTGGTGATGTCGGGGACGCCGGCGGCCTGGATCGACTGCTTGAGCAGGGCCGAGCGAGCCACCGCGCGGTAGCGGGCGAGCTCATCCGGCGGACGCTGCGGAGGGCAGCCGAGGATGATCGGATCGTTGCGGTGATAGATCGCCTCGACATGCATCACCGGCTCCGGACGGGTGTCCGACGCGTAGTAGCCGGTCCACTCGCCGAACGGACCCTCGTCCTTGAACTCCTTCGGGTCGATCCAGCCCTCGAGCACGATCTCGGCGTCGGCCGGCATCGGCAGGCCCGTGATCTTGCCCTTCACGCACTCCAGCGGCTTGCCGTAGAGGCCGCCGAGGATGTCGTACTCGCACACGCCGTACGGAACTTCCTGCGACGACAGGATGAACTGCATCGGGTTGCCGCCGACGACGATGAGTGCCGGCATCTTCTCGCCGCGCTCCGCGTACTTGTCGCGGTGGATGCGGCCGTGCTTGCCCGGGGAGATGTAGAAGCCGATCGTGTCCTTGCCCTGGATCATGCAGCGGTAGGTGCCGCAGTTGATCCAGTCCTCGTCCGGATCGCGGGTGACGTTGTACGAGCCGGTGCCGAGATAGCGGCCGCCGTCTTCCTCGTGCCACTTCGGCGTCGGGAAGATCGACAGGTCGACCTTGTCGCCCGTCAGGACGTTCTCGAAGATCGGGCCGGTCTCGACGATCTTGTGCGGGATCGGCTTGTTGTTCGGGTTGCGATAGACCTTGAGGAACTCTTCCGAGAGCTCGAGGCGGCTCAGGCCCGCGGGGAAGCCGAGGGTCATGTTGGCGCGCTTCGCGCTGAAGAAGTTCGTCAGGACCCGGAAGCCCTTCTTGACGCCCGGGACTTCGTCGAACAGGCCGCAGGGCGCCGGATCGGTGTGATGGAGCATCTCCGTCACCATGCCGATCTCGCGTTCCCAGTTGAGCCCGTTGATGTACTTCATCTCTCCGAGCTTGTCCGCCTCGCGGATCCACTCGCGCAGATCCTTGTAAGCGAACGCGTGTTTCACGTTCGAGTTGTTGCTCATGTTCCTCGTTGTCCTCCTTGACGTACGCGGTGGTTGTTACAAGACGCTCACGCCGAACGGGCGGCCCGGCTGGGCTCCCGCACGGCGGATTCGGGTTCGGCGCTGGTGTTCAGGTTCTCGAGCATGCGCCCGAGGGATTCGCGCAGCGCCTCGGTCTCGCGCGGAGATAGCCCTGCGAGCAAAATCTTTTCGTAGTCGCGGAAGTAGGTCGGGCGCTCCTTCTGCGCGAGCGCCCGGCCCTTCGGCGTGAGGAAGACGATCACTTCGCGCGCGTCCTGGTCGCTGCGCGCGCGGCGCACGAGACCGCGCGCCTCCATGCGCGAGACGACGCGCGACAGGGTCGAGAGTTCGATTCCGGTGAGGCGGGCGAGCTCGCCGACGGGGCGGCCGTCCTTCGCCAGCAGACGATAGAGGACGCGCACGCCCTCGAACTTGAGGCCGTAGGCGCGGGCATGCCGATTGACCGAAGCCATCACCTGGCTCGCGATCTGATGCATGAGAAAAGGTACCGACCAGTCGGCGCTTGCCATCGATTCCGACGCCTCCCCGCGTCGCGGCGCAGGTGGCTCCCTGCCGCCGGGGGCGAACGATGCCCCAAACAATTTGCAAGTGCAAGTAATTCCGGGATGTGAACTCGGGTAAGATTCTTGCGTTCCGCGCGTCTATTCGTCGGGTCTAGAACAGGCCCTGACGCACCATATTGAGACCGATCAGAACCAGCGCGATCAGGAGGACCTTGCGGAACGTCTCCTCGTTGATCCGGCCGCGGATCCACTGGCCGGCCAGCATGCCGACGAACACCGGCACGCAGGCGAGCAGCGTCGGCACGATGTGTTCGGCGCGCAGCACGCCCTCGGCGGCGTAGATGATGCCGGTCGGGATGATGCCGAGGAGATAAACCAGCGCGATGATGCCGATGAACTCGTCCTTCTGTGTCCGGAGCGCAACCAGAAACATGATCACCGCCGGGCCGATGAAGAGAGTCAGGCCGCCGAAGAAACCGCCGATGAGGCCGACCACAATCGAAAGCCACAGGGCATGGCGGGCGGGCACCGACAGCTTCGGCTGGAGAAGGTTGACGAGTGAGAAGCCGGCCACGGTGATGCCGACGATGACCTGCAGCGTCTGCGAATCGATGCCGACCAGCGTCTTGGCGCCGAGCCACGTTCCGGCGACCACCGCGACCATCATCGGCCAGAACTTGCGCAGCGCCATGAGGAAGTAGCCGCCCTGGAACGTCTGCCAGACGTTCATGATGAGGACAGGGCCGTACATCAGCGCGACGCCTTCGCGGATCGGCACCGAGGTGTAGAGAAGGGGCAGCGCGATCATCGGCAGGCCGACGCCGAGCACGCCCTTGGAGAGACCGCCCGCGAACAGCGCGGTCGCCGCCGCAAGCAGCATGAGAGGGGATAAATCGAGGAGCATATCTACAGTCCTTGGGGGCGCACACCGTAGCCAAAGGGCGCCGCGCGTGCTAACCGAATTTTCGAAATTTCGAACGCAGGGGAACGTAAGGGAGAGCGACGTGCCAGTGGGTAGCGTGGTGGGTACTGTGGTCATTGCCGGGGCGGGACATGCCGGCGGGCGCGCGGCGGAGGCCATGCGCCAGGCGGGCTATACCGGTCGCATCGTGCTGGTGGGTGAGGAATCCCATCCGCCGTACGAGCGGCCGCCGCTGTCGAAGGAAATGCTGGCGACGGACTACCCGCCCGAGAAAGCCTATCTCGCGCCCCAGACGGCCTGGGCCGAGAAGACCATTGAGCTTCGCCTGGATGCCCGGGTCGAATCGCTCGACCGCGCCGCGCACCGCCTGCGCCTCGCCGGAGGCGAAAACCTCGCCTACGACCGGCTGCTGATCGCGACCGGCGGCCGTGTTCGCAAGCTCTCGGCCCACGGCGTGACGCTTGCCGGCATCCATTACATCCGTTCAATCGCGGATTCGCTCGCGCTCAAGGCGGAGCTGAAGCCGGGCGGCCGGGTCGTCGTCATCGGTGGCGGCTTCATCGGCCTCGAGGCGGCGGCGGCCGCGGCCAAGCTCGGGTGCAAGGCGACGGTGATCGAGGCGCAGAACGAGCTCCTCAACCGCGTGATGGACCCAATGATGGGCCGCTGGTTCGAGCAGCTCCACAAGGCCAACGGCGTCGACGTGCTGAAAGGCGTCACTATCGACCGCTTCGAGGGACGCGATCGCGTCGAGGGCGTCGTGCTCGCGACCGGCGATCGCATCGATGCCGACGTTGTGGTGATCGGTATCGGCATCGTTCCTAACCTCGAACTCGCGGCCGATGCGGGGATCGAGGTCGGCAACGGCATCAAGGCCGACGAGTTCGGCGTCACCTCGGACCCCGACGTGTTCGCGGTCGGCGACGTCGCGTTTCACCTCAATCCGATCCTCGGCCGTCACGTGCGCCTCGAGTCGTGGGCCAATGCCCAGAACGGAGGCATCGCCGTCGCCCGTAACATGGTGCTCGCCGAGCGGGCACCCTACGTCGACGTGCCGTGGTTCTGGACCGATCAATTCGGCGCCAACATCCAGATCGCCGGCGCGCCGCACGCGTGGGACCGTATTGTCGTCCGCGGGAAACCCGAATCCGGCAAATTCATCGCCTTCGCGCTGCACGGCGCCAAGGTGGTCGGCGGCACCGCCGTCAATCTCGGCCGTGACATGCGTTTCATTAAATCGCTGATCCAGTCGAGCAAGGACGTGCGCGACGAGGATCTCGCCAACGAGGCCCAGCAGCTTCGAGTCTTGGCGGGCTGAGGCGGCGAACGCTATAAAGCTCCCCCACGCCCGATCGCGGCAAACGCGGGCATGCAGTCTCAGGGGAGAACGATGGCGACGAAGATCAAAGGCAAGCCGGCGGCGAAATCCGGCGCGAAGGCGCGCGGCAAGGCACAAGCGACGGCGACTCAGATCGACGCGCCCGCGAACATCGGCAATCCGAGGATGGGCTGGGGCTCGGACGCGATCGCCGAGCTGCTCGCGCGGATGGATTTTCCCTACATCAGCCTGGTGCCGGGTGCCTCGTACCGCGGCTTCCACGACTCCATCGTCAACTACCTCGGCAACAAGAACCCGCGCATGCTCGTGAACCTGCACGAGGAACATGCGGTCGCCGTCGCTCACGGCTGGGCCAAGGTCACCGACAAGCCGCTGCCGGTCGCGCTGCACTCCAACGTCGGCCTGATGCATGGCACGATGGCGATCTTCAACGCGTGGTGCGACCGCGTGCCGATGCTGATCTTCGGCGCCAACGGCCCGGTCGACGCCAACGAGCGCCGGCCGTGGATCGACTGGATCCACTCGACCTCCGACATGGGCGCGCAGATCCGCGACTACACCAAGTGGGACGACACGCCGATGAGCGTGCCGGCCGCGTTCGAATCGATCCTGCGCGGTCACCAGCTCACCAGCACGCAGCCGTGCGCCCCGGTCTACATCTGCCTCGATGCCGGCGTGCAGGAGAAGAAGCTCGACGAGCAGCCGGAATTCCCCGACCTCACGCGCTATCGCGCCGCCGAGGCGCCGGCGCCGTCCGAGGAGCAGGTGGCGCGCTCCGCCGACTGGCTGCTCAAGGCCAAGCGGCCGCTCGTCATGCTCGGCCGTGGCTCGCGCGACGAGGGCGACTGGCTGCGGCGCATCAAGCTCGTCGAGCAGCTCGGCGCGGCGGTGATCACCGACATGCACAACCCGGCGGTGTTCCCGACCAATCACCCCAACCATCTCATCGAGCCGCGCTTCCGTCCGTCGCCGCGCTCGGCCGAGATCGTCAAGCAGGCCGACGTCATCCTGATCCTCGACTGGCTCGATCCGGCGGGCTACTTCGCCCAGACGCTCAAGATCGGCCTCGTCGAGGCGCCGCAGGCGAAGATCATCAATGTCTCGCTCGACTCCTACCTGCATCGCGGCTGGAGCAAGGACCATCAGGCGTTGCCCGCGGCCGACCTGCCGGTGCTGGCGGGCACTGACTCGTTCATCGCGGCGCTGCTCGAGGAAGTCGGCCGTCGCACCAAGGGCAAGGCCAAGTCGCTCTCCGCGTTCAAGGTGCCGGCGGCGCCCGCTGCGGCCAAGCGCGCGCTCGACAAGTCGCGCGCGCGCGGCGGCATGAATTTGCGCGAGCTCGCCGACGCCACGGTGGCCGAGCTCGAGGGCAAGGACATCAGCTACATCAAGCTGCCGCTCGGCTGGCCCGGCGATGCGATCTCGTTCAACCATCCGCTCGACTATCTCGGCCACGACGGCGGCGGCGGTGTTGGCTCGGGCCCGGGCATCTCGGTCGGCTGCGCGCTCGCGCTGAAAGACACCGGCCGGATCCCGGTCGCGCTCGTCGGCGACGGCGACTTCATGATGGGATCGAACGCGCTGTGGACCGCGGCCCACAACAAGATCCCGTTCCTGATGGTGGTCTGCAACAACCGCTCGTACTTCAACGACGAGACCCACCAGGAACGGATGGCCGTCGTCCGCGGCCGTCCGCCCGAGAACAAGTGGATCGGCCAGCGGCTCGACGAGCCGGCGGTCGACCTCGCGGCGATCGCCCGCGCCCAAGGGTTGGATGCCGAGGGTCCGGTGTGGGATGCCGGTGCCCTGCGCGCGGCGCTGAAGCGCGGCGTCGAGGTGGTGGAGAACGGCGGGACCTACGTCATCGACGCCCGCATCGACACCGGCTACGCCGAGCCGATGATGACCCATCCCGGAAACCGCAAGGCGGGGTGAGGCGACGCGCGTCGCTGGTTGAATCGCGGCGCGAGTTCGACGTCGCTGCAAAAAGGCAAAGGGCGCTCCCGACGGAGCGCCCTTTTGTTTTCTCGCCTCGCGTTTTTTCGCTCCCTCTCCCTTGGGAGAGCGCAGGGTGAGGGGTGTTGTTTTTCGTCATGCCCGGCCCTTAGGACCGCGCTCGCGCAGTCCGTTTGAAACAGGGGTGCCGGGCATCCACGTTTCGTTGATCCCGTCATGGTCGGCGGAGGCCGACCATCCACGAGTTCCCTTGTTTTCGTCACTCCCGCGCCCCTCTTTTTAAGAACGGGCGGGGTGCAACCCGCCCGTACCGGCGCGGTGGATGATTGAGAAGGCAACGGCGCTTCCCCTCCGGGTCGCGACGCACTCTGTCTTCGGTACCACCAACAACAGCGTCGCGATCCGCGACCGCGGGGATCATCGGTGGGGTCGGGCTACGCTTTAAACGCAGCGTCGGCACCTCACCGCCCCGCAACGGGGACGACAAAGGCGGCTCCTGCCGGAGCCGCCGACGACGGAGTGCGTCCGCTTGGCAGAGTTGACGCACTCGGCCTTTCACCAGCCCGCTCCGGTCTCACAAACCGGAGCGGGCTTCGGTTAGTCAGGGGGATGTTTTTCAGGCCGATGACGTTGCCGGAAACGAACGACAACTCTCGTCATGGTCGGCGAAGGCCGACCATCCACGAGTTTTTGCGGCCGCAAAGAAACTCGTGGATCCTCGACCCCAAGGACCGCGAGAGCGGTCCGTTTGATAAAGAGGGCGGCGAGGATGACGAACAAAAGAAAAGCCCGGCACAGCCGGGCTTCACGAAAGATTGAGCCGTCCCCGGCCGCCTAGGCGACCTGGACCGGAATCGAGCGGCGCTGCTGCTTGATGCGGTTGCCTGCGTCGACATAGACGAGCTTCGGCTGGTAGCTCGCCAACTCGCTCTCGTCGTAGCGGGCGTAGCAGGCGATGATGACGATGTCGCCGACGGCGCCCCGGCGGGCCGCGCCACCATTGAGCGAAATCGTGCCCGATCCCGCCTGGGCGCGGATCGCGTAGGTCGTGAACCGCTCGCCGTTGTTCACGTTGTAGATGTCGATCTGCTGGTACTCGCGGATGTCGGCCGCCGTCAGCAGATCCTCATCGATCGCGCAGGAGCCCTCGTAGTTGAGCTCGCAATGGGTGATCGTGGCGCGGTGCAGCTTGGACTGAAGCATTGTGCGTCGCATACCGACCCCCTCCTGACGGGGTCTAAAACGGCCGGTACTTGTAAGGGATAGGCCGCCATTTGTCTTCGGGCTAACGTCCGCGCCCGGAACATGGCTCTTACGCCGCGTTGACACCCGTCAGACCGGCCTCGGCGTTGACAAAACCCGCGCCGGAATAGGAAAATACTCAACCCTTAGATATTTACCCTTTCGCTGAATTCCAGCCCCCCGGGCGGTGAAAGCCCGGAGGTCGGCGTTACCCAGCGGCAGCAAGGGGCCACCGCCCCGCTTGGTTGAGCGGATGCGGCGGCGGCCGGTGCGTTTCACGTCCCGGTCGGTACAACCCTCGATAAGGATTAAGACAGCAAATGGCGGAACATCTGGTAGCGAAAACCGGAGAGATCGAGGACGGGCAGGCGAAGCGCGTCGTCATCGGCGAGAACGAGATTGCGATCTACAACCTCGGCGGCAAATTTTACGCCACCGACGACATCTGCACCCACGCGTACGCGTCGCTCGCCGACGGCTACATCGAGGAGGGTCAGGTCGAGTGCCCGCTGCACGCCGCCCGATTCGATATCGTCACGGGCAAGGCGCTCGGCATGCCGGCGACGGTCGATCTCCGCGTGTTCAAGGTGCGCGTCGACGGCGACAGCATCTATGTCGACGTCGCGTAACCATCGCAGTTGCGGCGCAACGGGAGGCGGACATGGCCGAGGTGAAGAATAAGGAGCTGATCCCGCGCGTCGCGTGGGAGGATTTCCCCGAGGGCCTCAAGTCGGCACTCAAGCCGAAGGTCGATCGCCTCGGCTACTGCGGCGAGATCTGGCAGGTCGGCGCCAACCTGCCGAAGAGCATGCTCTCGTTCTGCAACATGACCGAGGACCTGAAGGACGAGATGCCGATGAAGCTCGTCGAGCTCACGGCCCTCACCGTCGCCGGCGTCATGGGCAACACCTACGAGAAAAACCAGCACGAGCGCCTGGCCGACAAGCTAGGCTACGGCAAGGACTGGATCGCCGACGTCAGCCGGCTCAATCCGGCCGAGGCGGCGTCGCTCACCGACGACGAGAAGAAGACCCAGAAGTTCATCATCGCCGCAATCTACCGCCGCGGCCACGACTCCCGCGCGCTGTTCGAGGATGCGGCGAAGGCGATCGGCGCCAGGGCCGCCGTCGGCGTGCTCCTGTCGATCGGCCGCTGCATACAGCACGCGATCTTCCGCAACGTGCTCGAGCTCGAGCCGCCGGTGGCGTCGATCTTCGAGGGCAAGAAGTGAGCGATCTCGTCCCCCGCATCGAATACGAAGACATCGAGCCCGGACTCAAGGAGCTGTACCGCCCGCGGGTCGAGCGGCTCGGCTATCTCGGCGAATTCTTCAAGGTCATGTCGGCGTGCCCGGAGACCATGAAGGGCTTTTTCACCATCACCGAGAGCCTGAAGAAGGAATTGCCGGACAACCTGAGCCAGCTCGTCTCGGTGGCTCTCTCGTCGCGACTCGGCAACACGTACGAGCAGCACCAGAACGAGCGGCTGTCGCTGAAGCTCGGCCTCTCCGAGGACTGGGTGCGCTCGG
>Ga0310811_10008392_pt1 | contig 13273 bp, 10 predicted proteins | sample YCmetagenome_FD_207642 | JGI IMG/M metagenome (GOLD analysis project Ga0310811, IMG submission 207642) | Soil microbial communities from experimental microcosm in Duke University, North Carolina, United States - YC | ecosystem: Engineered > Artificial ecosystem > Soil microcosm > Unclassified ...
ACCACCGCACAGAACACCGTCGGTTCCGGGATGGATACCCTGACGAACATCGAGAATTTGGCGGGATCGAATCTGAACGACACCCTGCACGGAGATGCCAACGCGAATATGTTGGTTGGCCTCGACGGCAATGACGTTCTCGTCGGTGGCGCCGGCAACGACACGCTGAACGGAGGTGCCGGAAGCGACGCAGCCAACTACTCCGATGCAACCGGCGGCGTTACCGTCAGCCTCGCGATCGCCGCCGCCCAAAATACGATCGGCGCCGGGACGGATACGCTGGTCAATATCGAGAATTTGGCCGGCTCGAACCTGAACGATGTTCTGACCGGCAATGCCGGCGCCAACGTCATCGTCGGCCTCGACGGAAACGACCGATTGATCGGCGCAGCAGGCAACGACACCCTCCTGGGCGGCAATGGTGCCGACAGCTTCGTGTTCAATACTGGGTTCGGCCAGGACGTCGTTACGGCCTTCGCGGCGACCGGCGTTGCGCATGATACGATCGATTTCTCGACGGCAGTCTTCGCCAATTTCGCGGCCGTGCAAAGTCACATGGTCCAGTCAGGCCTCGACGTCGTCATCACGCTCAACGCCTCCAACACCATCACACTGTCAGGCGTGACCCTGGCCAGCCTGACCTCGGGCGACTTCACCTTTCATAGCCAAGGGCAGCCGGCCCCCAGCTTGGGCGATTGGGCGGCGCACGGCGCCGAATTCAATTCGCAAAACCATGTTGGCTGAGAGCGCATAACACCGGGCTGGCGGCAGCAGACTGCCGCCAGCCTGTGATAGGGCGAGGCAGGCGAGAAAGTCGGATCCGCCCCCTACTCTTCCCGGAATGCCCCTACTCTTCCCTGAATGTATGAGCGAACTGGTCGGTCAGCGGCTTGAGGAAATAGCTCAAGGCCATGCGGGAGCCCGTCTGCAGGAATACTTCCGCGGGCATGCCGGGCTTGAGCGCTTTGCCGTCGAGCTTCGCTCGCTCCTTGGCATCGATCGTCAGCCGTATCTCATAAAAGGGTTGAAGGTCCCGGCCGGCCTGAGAGGGCTGGGTGGCGTCGGCGGCGACATAGGTGACTGTCGCGGTGATCTCGGGCGTCGTGCGCCGGTTGAACTCGGGAAAGCGCACCTGGGCCAGCTGGCCCAGATGAATCTTATCGATATCCTGGGGCCGCGCATGCGCGGCAAGCACCAGATCGTCGAATTGCGGGACGATCTCCAGAATGGTTTCGCCGGGGGCGACCACGCCGCCGATGGTGTGAGTCGATAGATGGTAGACATAGCCGATGACCGGTGAGCGGATCGTCGTGCGGGCCAGCTTCGATTGTGCCGCTTGCTGCCGTTCGAGCAACTCCGCCATCTTGGTTTCGGTATCGCCCAGATCCGCCAGGATCTTTACCCGAGAATCGTCTTGAAGCTGGATGATCTGCAGCCGGATCTCGCTAATCTTTCCCTGCGCCTCGGCGATATTGGCGATGATCTCTCCGCGCTGCCCCTCGAGACTGGCCGCCGCCCCCTGCCGTTCGCGAACCCGCGTGAGCTCGATCAGCCCCTTGTCCACCAGCCCCTTGAAGGCCTTGAGCTCTTCTTTGATCAGCTGGCTCTGCTTCTCATTCGAATCCAGCTGGGCGTTCAAGCCGCGGATCTGCTCCTGGAGCTGAGCCATGCGTTGCTGGAGCTGGTCCTTTTGGCCATTCAAGGAGGAGGTCTCGGATTCGAAGAGCTTGCGCTGGCCGGCAATGATCTTGGCGATCTTGGGGTCATCGGCCCGGGCGAGCAGCTGCGGCATGAAGCTGGGTGCCGCGGCCCCGTCGCGCTCCGCCTCGAGACGGGCTCGCCGGCCCATCACCTCGTCCAGCTGTCCTCCGATGATGGCAAGATCCGCCTTGGTCTCCGAATCGCTGAGCACGAGCAGGACATCGCCCGCCTGCACGTTGTCCCCCTCCTTCACCAGGATCTGGCTCACGATGCCGCCTTCGCGGTGCTGCACTTTCTTCGTGTAGGATTCGACGGCAACCGTCGCAGGGGCGATGATCGCCCCATTGATCGACGCCAGTGCCCCCCAGCCGCCGATCCCCACGAGCAAAGCGAGGACCACGGCAAAGCCCAGCAGCTGATAGGCGCGCAGCGATCGCTGGGTATTGATCGGCTTTGGCCCGTGGCTCAAGGGATCAATCCTCCTTCACCACGGTGAGAGGCGGTCGCACCTGGGCCGGCTGGGGACGCGGGGCAACCTTGCGCAGGATGTCATCCCGCTCGCCGAGCTCCACCGCCCGGCCCTCCTTCATGACCATGATCCGATCGACCGCCGCCAGCACGCTCGGCTTATGCGCGATGATGATCACCGCGGCCCCCCGCGCCTTCATGGCCCGGATGGCCTGGTCGAGGGCCACTTCGCCTTCGAAGTCGAGGTTGGCGTTGGGTTCATCCAGCACCAGCAGCACGGGCTCGCCGAACAGCGCCCGAGCCAGGGCGATGCGCTGCTTCTGGCCCGAGGAGAGCCTGGCGCCGTTCTCGCCGATGCGGCTGTTATAGCCATCGGGCAGGCGCTGAATGAGATCATGCGCCTGGGCCAGCTTCGCCGCCGCGACAACCGCTTCAGGCGCCGCATCGGCACCGAGGCGCGCGATGTTCTCGGCGACGCTTCGGTCGAAGAGCTGCAGATCCTGCGGCATATAGCCGATGTATTGCCCGATGACATCGGGGCCATGCTGATCGAAGGTGGCGCCATCGAGACGGACCTGACCCCGGCAATAGGCCCAGGCGCCTACAAGGGCGCGGCCAAGGGTCGATTTTCCCGCGCCCATCGGCCCGATGATCCCGAGCGCCTCACCGGGGGTGAGGGCAAAGGATATCCCCTGAATGAGGGGCTTCTCCTGCCCCGGGACGAAGGCAAACAGATTCTCGACCTCGAACCGGGCCTTGGGCGCGGGAAGGCGCAACCGCTCTTTCTGGATCGGCACGTCCTTCAGCACGGCGCCCAGCCGCGCGAGCGCGCGCCGGAAGGAGAGGAAACCTTGCCATTGCGATACCGCCATCTCGACGGGGGCCAGGGCCCGCGACAGAAGGATGGAGGAGGCGATCATCGCGCCGGGGGTGATCTGCTGCTCGATCGCGAGAAAGGCACCCACCGCCAGGATGAGCGACTGCACGAACAGCCTTTCGACCTTCGACACCGTCGTGAGCATGCCGCCGCGGTCGCTCCCACGCGTGTTGTCGTCCAGGGCGCGCTGCTGCACGCCAAGCCAGAAGGTCCGCATGCTGCCGAGCATGCCCATGGCATGCGCGGCTTCGCTGTTGCGCCGGCACTCCTCGGTGAAGAGCCCGCCTTCCTGGTTTGCCTTGTTCGCGGCCGCAAGCGGCCGGCGCGTGACGAACTCATTGAGGACCGCGAGCGCGAAGCCGGCGATAGCTGCAGCCAGGGCGGTCATGCCCAACAGCCAATGCATGGAAAAGATGACCGCCAAATAGATCGGCGTGAAGGGCATGTCGAGCAGGGCAAAGGGACCCGGCCCGGAAATGAATTGCCGCACGGTCACGAGATCGCTGACCGGCTGTCCCCCGACGCCGGTCGAACGGCGCAAGCCATGGGACATCACGGCATCGAAGATACGCCCCCGCAGCGTCTCATCGACCCGGCGGCCGACCCGCCCGATAATGCGCTGGCGGATATGATCCAGGATTCCATAGAAGGCATAGAGCATGGCCAGGAGGATGGTCAGGGCCACCAGCGTCGAAACGCTGTTGCTGGCCAGAACGCGATCGTAGACCTGGAGCATGAAGAGCGGGCCGGCCAGCATCAGAAGGTTGATGACCAGGCTGAAGACAGCCGTAGAGATAAAGGCTGTGCGGCAGGTCGCTATCGCCGCCTGAACCTCCGAGGGGGGCCCGGTATTCGCTCGGAACATGAGGTGAGGCTATCCTCCAACCGCATTTGCTGGGCCGCCGTCCGGCCTTCTACTGTCCGCAGACGGGTCTAGAGGTCTAAACCTATCGATAGACTAATTGGTTTTACTATAAGCTTAATAGTTACTGAAAGCTACTACCTTGACCCAGGGAACTCGGTCGCTCGCGAAAAGAAAGTTCCCGGGCGGATGCGCCGAAGCGCTGTGCTTCACCGAACGGCGCCTTCGGGGTATGATGGCGGTGGCATCAGCAGGCAAGATCACGCGATGAATCGGGGGCATCGCCTGCCTTCCATGTCCTGAATGTCATCGCGCGTCCGCGACTGGAGAAGCTGGTGTCACGCCCCTTCGACGATCATTCTGCGACCTCCGATCCCGTCGGCCCACAAGCCTATGCCCTGAAGGTTTCGCTGCGGACGGACATCCCGAGCACCACCGCGGTCGGCGCGGGCCTCGGCTTCTCCGGCCAGGACATCAACGGCCTGCTGAGCGGGTTTGCCTGGGGCGCGCATAACGTTACCTTCAGCTTTCCCGCCTCGCCTTCGAATTATGGTCCCGGCTATGGCTCGGGCGAACCGCAATCGGGCTTTCACGCCTTCAGCGCAGCCCAGCAGGCCGTTGCCCGTTATGCCCTCGGCCTGATTTCCCAATACACCCTCCTCACCTTCAACCAGGTCCTCGAGAGCAATAGCTATCACGCCATGATCCGCTTCGGGGATTCCGCCGTCCCGGACACCTCCTGGACTTACTACCCTGAGGCGATCAAAGAGGGCGGCGATGTCTGGATCGGCAATACCGCGTATACGGCACCGACGAAGGGCAGCTATGCCTTCCAGTCGATCCTTCATGAGATCGGGCATGCCGTCGGCTTGAAGCACGGCCAGGAGGATGACGGCCTGCATGGCGTGCTGCCGGCGGGGCATGATTCGACGGAATGGTCGGTCATGACCTACCACTCGTTTCTCGGCGGCCCGCTCACCTATACAATCAGCGACGGCAGCGGAAATCAGACTTACATGATCGACGATATCGCTGCCCTGCAATACATGTATGGCGCGAATTTCGCGACGAATGCGGGAAATACGACCTATACCTGGAACCCGACGACGGGCGCCATGTCCATCAACGGCGTCAGCCAGGGGGCGTCCTCCAGCAACAAGATCTACGAAGCAATCTGGGATGGCGGCGGCAACGACACCTACAACCTGTCGAACTACAAGACGAATCTCACAATCGACCTGCGGCCCGGAGCTTGGTCGACCTTCTCGACGGCCCAGCTGGCGGATCTGGACTCGAGCGCGCCAGGCAAGCACTTGGCCCATGGCAATGTCGCCAATGCCTATCTCTACAACAACGACCCGCGTTCGCTGATCGAGAATGCCGCCGGCGGCAGCGGCAACGACACGCTGATCGGAAATCAGGCGGCGAATTACCTGAACGGCGGCCCGGGCAACGACACGCTTGCCGGCAACCAGGGCAACGATACGCTGGAGGGCGGCCCCGGCAACGACAGCCTGAACGGCAATGACGGAACCGACAGCGTCACCTACGCGCATGCCACGGCAGCCGTGAAGGTAGACCTTGCTTTGCAGGGTGCGGCACAGAACACGCTGGGCGCCGGGACCGATACCCTCTTCAATTTCGAGAACATCACGGGATCCCCCTTCAACGATACCCTCACCGGCAACACCGGCCCCAATGCCATCAGCGGCAACGACGGCAACGACCTGCTGGTGGGCGCGCAAGGCGCCGACACTCTCTTCGGCAACGGCGGCGCCGATGTCCTCTTCGGCGGGCAGAACAACGACATTCTTTACGGCAATGCCGGGGCGGACAGCTTCGTCTTCGATACCGGCTTCGGGCGAGACACGATCGCCGATTTCGCGCCGACGGGCAGCGGGCACGACATCATCAATTTCTCCACCGCCTTGTTTCCCAATTACACGGCGGTGCATAGCCATATGACCCAGGCAGCCGGCGGGGTGGTCATCACCTATGACGGGGCGGACGCGGTCACCTTGAAATCTGTGACCCTGGCGAGCCTATCCGCCGCCGACTTCGCCTTCCACACGCCGAGCGTCCCGGCCACCAGCTGGGCGGCTTATACCGCCGGCGCCAATTGGCACGTCCACACGGCCTGACGTCGGATCGGGCGATCTGAGGAGCCGGCGGACTACGCCGGCTTGCGCTCGATCAACTCGATCTTGTAGCCATCGGGATCCTCGATGAAGGCGATGACGGTGGTGCCGTGCTTCATCGGTCCCGGCGGGCGCGGAATCTTGACCCCTTCCTTGGCCAGGGTCTCGCAGGTGGCGTAGATATCCGGAACCGAGACGGCGAGATGACCGAAAGCCGTGCCGATCGCATAGGGCTCCTTCTGGCCCCAATTATGGGTCAGCTCGATCGCGGTATGATCGGCTTCGTCGCCGTAGCCGACGAAGGCCAAGGTGAATTCCCCGCTCGGATAGTCGTTTCGGCGCAGCAGCTTCATGCCGAGATGGCGGGTGTAGAAATCGAGCGACTTGTCGAGATCGAGCACCCGAATCATCGTATGCAGCAGCCGATAACCGGAGGCGGCCGGGGTCTCGGCGGGCTTACCCTTGCCTGATGTGCTTTGGGCGGACTGGCTCATGACGTGATACCTCGATTGCGGCGCAAAGAGGCGCATTGTATAGGGTCTTGCCCGCCGGCCGCTACCGGGCCGGGATCACGAAAACAGGACGTTCAAGGAATCGTGCGAGAGCTCAGGACAGCCGTGATCGGGGTCGGCCATTTCGGCCAGCACCATGCCGGCAAATATGCGCGCCTCGATGGCTCCCGGCTCGTGGCGGTGGTGGATCGGGATCCGGCGCGCGCGGCGGCTATCGCTGGCCAGCATGGCGTCGAGGGGCTCTCCGACTACCGGCCGCTTCTCGGCCGGGTGGACGCGGTCAGCATCGCGACGCCGCCGGCGAGCCATTTCCAGGTCGCCCGGGATTTCATCGAGCATGGCGCCCATGTCCTGGTCGAAAAGCCGATCACCGCCGCAGTGGCGGAGGCCGGCGAGCTGATCCGCCTCGCCGCGGCGCGGGGCAAGGTCCTGCAGGTCGGCCATATCGAGCGTTTTTCCGCCGTCGGCCGGCCGCTGGCCGCCTTGATCGACCGGCCGCTCTTCATTCAGGCCACGCGCGTCGGGCATTTCGCACCGCGGGGCGAGGCGGTCAGCGCCGTGCTCGACCTGATGATCCACGATCTGGATCTGATTCTCAGCCTGGTGAAGTCGCCCATTGAATGGGCTCATGCCGTGGGCGCCCCGGTCACCACCGCTGCCGACGACATGGCGAGCTGCCGCCTCCAGTTCGAGAACGGCTGCGTGGCCGATCTGACGGTGAGCCGCCTCAGCCTTCGAAACGAGCGGAAGATGCGGATCTTCCAGCGGGATTCCTGCACCGCCGTCGATTTCATCAAGCGCCGGATCGGAGTCTTCCGTCACGATCCCGCTGCCCCGGCGGGAACCCCGGCGCTGAGCCTCCAGGAGAGCGTCTATCCGAAGATCGATTCCCTGGAGGCGGAGATCGCCGGCTTTCTTGCCGCCGTCCGCGGCGAGAGCCCGCCGTTGGTCAGCGGCGAGGACGGGTTGCGGGCCCTGGAGGCGGCCCTTCTCGTCGATCATGAGCTGCGCCGCCATTGGCAGCGCTACATCCAACCACCCGGGCAGGCCTAGGGGCGGCGCCTAGCTCGCCCGGATCATCGACAGCGCGACCGCGGCAGCACGGTCGCTCGGCAGGCCGTCAACGGCGAGCTTGACCATGGCCTCCCGATAGGCCGCCTGCTGCGCGCCGCGGGCCGCCGGATCGCCGAGCAGCCGGTCGAGCGCCTCCACCAGCTTCTCCGGCCGGCAATTCTCCTGCAGGAACTCGGGGGTCGCGGCGCGGTCGAGGAGCAGGTTCACCAGGGATGCGTATTTCACCTTGATCATGCGCCGGGCGATGGCGACGGAAATCGGATTGGCCCGATAGGCGATGACCGCCGGCGTGCCGACGACCGCCAATTCGACTGCAACCGTCCCGGAAGCCGCCAGCGCGGCGTCGCTGGCGGCGAAAGTGTCCCGCTTCATCCCGGGCTCGGTCACGATGGTGACCGGCACCCCGAAGCTTTGGGCGCCGGCCTCGGCGAGGCTGGCCACGCCGGCGACCGTGGGTAGGACGACCCGCAAACCGGCATGGCGGGCGGCAAGTCTGCGGACCGTCTCGGCGAAGATGGGCAGGAGCCGGTTCAGCTCGGATCGCCGGCTGCCGGGCAGCACGCAAAGCAGCGGCGCCTCGACCGCGATGCCGTGCCGGGCCCGGAACGCCGCCCCCGCCGGGGTGCCCGCCATGGTCTCCAGCGCGGGATGGCCGACATAGGTGCAAGCCAGGCCATGGGGCGTGAAATAGGGCGGCTCGAAGGGAAGCAGCGCCAGCAGGTGGTCCACGAGCCGCGCCAGCTTCAGGGCCCGCCCCGGCTTCCAGGCCCAGACCGAGGGCGCGACGTAATGCAGACGGGGAATCCTCGTCTCCCGTAACTGCTCCGCCAGGCGTAGGCAGAAGCCCGGAGCGTCGATGGTGACCAGCACATCGGGCGGCTCCTCGCGGAGCCAGGCCGTCGTCTCCTGCAGGCGCCGGCGAAGGAGCGGCAGATGGGGCAGCAGCTCGACCAGTCCCATATGGCTCAGCTCCTGCATCGGAAACCGGCTTGCGAGACCTTCGGCGATCATCTGCTCGCCGCCGATCCCCTCCAGGCGCAGCTTGCCGCCAGTGGCGCGCCGGAGCGCCGTCATCAGACGCGCGCCAAGGACGTCGCCGGAGGGCTCGCCGGCCACCAGGACGATCCGGGGATCCAAGGCGCTCACATCCCGTCGATGCCGATGACGAACATGCCAGCGTCATCGGCCACGGTGGCGATCATGGGCGCGTCCATCACCAGCACGCCGCCGGCCTCGATGGCGATTCCGCGGTAGCGGGCGGCAGCGGCGCGCCGGACGGTGGCGACACCGATGACGGGGGGATCGGCGCGCATCTGCTGCTGCGGCTTGCGTGCTTTCACCAGGATCGCGCCCTGCCCGTTCCGCTGGCGCGGCGCGCAGCCGTCGATAAGGCGGTCCGTGCCGTCAGGCCCCTCGAGACCCAGCACCTCATCCCCCTGCACGACCGCGGCCTGGCCCCGATCCTCAAGCCCGTGGCGCCGCGCCGCGCCCAGCCCGAGAGCGATGGAAGAGACCTCGACCGCCGTGGGCACCAGCCTGCCATAGGGACCGGCATGGGCCAGCAGCGAGGCGGCCACATCCGCCGGCCCGACGACGCGAAACCCTTCCTGCTCGAATTCGCTCACGACCGCTTCCAGCAGGCTGTTGTCGCTCAGGAGCCGGCCGCCGATATGGGCGATGAAGCGGGCGGCGCGCCAGTCGGGCCGGAGCTCCGCCAGGCTGGGCCGGGCAATCCGGCCGGCAAAGACCAGCTCCTCGGCCCCCGCCGCACGCAGGGCGCGAAAGGTTTCGGCCACTGCGCCCAGGCGCACCCAATCCTGCGGCGCACCGGCTATGGCCTCGGCCTCGGCATGTCCGCGAAAGGCGACGACATGGAAGGCACGCCCTTCGCTTCGGCAGGCTTCGATGAGCAGGCGGGGCAACTCGCCGCCGCCGGCGAGTATGCCGAGCTTAGGCGGCATCGGACTTGGGCGGCCGGCTAGTCATCCGCCTCGATCGCGACCTTGGCGATCGGCCGCGACGCGTCGGCGGTGATGAAGGAAATCAGCTCCATGACCACGGCGTTGTCGCGGTAGGCGACCGACACTTCGTCCAGGCGCTCGGCAAAGGCGCCGGAGCCCAGGAAGATCTGGCGATAGGCGGTGCGCAAGGCCTGGATGTCGACGCGCGCGAAGCTGCGCCGCTTCAGCCCGACGACATTCAGGCCGCGCAGCCGGGCACGATTGCCCACGGCCATGGCGAAGGGAACCACATCCTGGGTCACCGCCGAGCAGCCGCCCACCATCGCATGCTTGCCGATCCGGCAATACTGATGGATCGCGGTGAGACCGCCGATATTGACATGATCCCCGATGGTGACATGGCCGCCCAGGGTCGCATTGTTGGCCATGGTCACGTTGTCGCCGACCCAGCAGTCATGGGCGATATGGACGCCGGTCATGAAATAGCAATTGCTGCCGACATGGGTCGGCACCTTGTCGAGGCTCGTGCCGCCGTTCATCGTGACATACTCGCGCAGCACATTGCCGCGGCCGATCTCGAGACCGCTATGCGGACGGTTGAAGCCGACATATTGCGGTGGCTGACCCAGGGAGGCGAAGGGATGGATCTGCGTCCCGGCGCCGATATGGGTGCGGCCATCGACGACAACATGAGGGTGCAGGCGAACCCCCGGCTCGATCGACACTTCCGCCCCGATGCAGCAATAGGCGCCGATCTCGACATCCTCTGCAATCTGGGCTCCCGCCGCGACGACCGCGGTGGGGTGGATCCGGGTCATGTATTCTCCCGCACCATGGCAGCGAAGACGGCCTCGGCGACCACCTTCTCCTGCACCTTGGCGGTGCCGCGGAACTTCCACACCGGCCCCCGATTGCGCTCCTTCTCCACCAGCACATGCAGCTGATCGCCGGGATAGACAGGCCGGCGGAAGCGGCAATTGTCGATGGACATGAAATAGACGAGCTTGCCCTCGGATGCCGGCCCCAGGGTATGGACGACCAGAACGGCCGCGGTCTGAGCCATCGCCTCGACGATCATGACACCGGGCATGACCGGCGCGCCGGGGAAATGCCCCTGAAAATAGGGCTCGCCCATGCTGACGTTCTTGATCCCCACCGCGCCCTTGTCGGCGTACATCTCGATGACGCGGTCGATCATCAGCAGGGGATAGCGATGCGGGATCATCTGCATGATCCGGACGACATCGGCCTCCACCCCCACCTCCGAGGTGGCGGCGGCTTCGACTTCGCTCATCGCCGGCGTCCCCTCTCCTCGCTCTTTCCGCTCACTTTGCCGCCGTGAGCTTGACCGTGGGCAGCTTGGCATCCAGCTTCTGCAAAACCTCCGGCGTAATGTCGAAGGCCGGCAGGTTGTAGAGGACCAGCCCCTTGACCAGGACCAGCGATATATTGCGCGTCTTGGCGATGTCGGACACGGCGGCGGTCAGGGCCGTTTGCACCTGATCCATCGCGTTCTGCTCCATCTGCTGCAGCTGTTGGCGGCGGTTCGCCGCGGACTGGCGGGCCGCATTCACCTTCTGCTGAAACGCCTCGCTCTTCTTGCGGAAGTCATCCGCGGTCATCGAGGCGCGCGCCTGCTCCAGCTGCTGCTGCTCGTTCTTCAGGGCGTCTTCCTGCTTGGTGATTTCGGCCTGGAAGGCCTTGGCCTGCTTGGCGAGGGCAGCGCGCGCGCCCGCCGCCGCCTTCGAATCACGCTGAATAACCTGCATGTCGACGATGGCGAGGACCATGGGCGGGGTCTGGGCATGAGCCGGGGGCGGTGGTGCGCCCGTAAGGACAATGGCCGCCAGGGCAAGGGCAATCAGGAGGCGCAGGCTGAGGGGGGATTTCCTGGTCATTAGAAGTTGGTTCCAACGTTGAAGTTGATGACTTGTGTCTGGTCGAAGGACGCCTTGGCAACGGGGATGGCAAAGTCGACCGCGAGCGGCCCGAAGGGCGATTTCCAGATGACCCCGAAACCGATGGAGGCGCGGAAGCAGGTGCAGTCCTGGACAATGCCTTCGTTGGCGTCCGTCCCGTACATCGTGCCGAAGTCGCTGAAGACATGGCCGCGGACCTGATATTCGTCGGGCAGGCCCATCGGGAAGGATACCTGGACCGTGCCCACGGCATATTCCTTGCCGCCCAGCGAATCGGCGGTCGCCAGATCGCGAGGACCAATGCCTTGCGTCGCAAAGCCGCGGAAGCTGGTTCCGCCGAGCTGATAGCTGTCGATGATCGGGATCGCCTTCGGCATGTCGAAAAGATAGCCGATTTCGCCGCTGACGCTCCCGATGATGCTCGCGCTCTTGTCAAACGGCATGTAATACCCGCCGCCGAGCCTGTTTCCCATGTAACCGAGCGTGCCGGGAACCGTCGAGATGTCGTTTCGGTACCGGATGTAATACCCGGACGCCGGGTCGTTCCTATTGTCCCGGCGATCATAGATGAACTCGTTGCTGATGAGCGAGTTCAGACTGGTGCCTTCCTGCTGCTGGATCGCCAGCGAGGCGAATTGCGATACGTTCGACAGGGTCTGGCGGATGAGGCTGTAGCGAATATTGTGATGCAAGTATTCGCTGATGTCATAGCCCGCGCGCAGCCCGAAGCCCAGATCCGCCTCGTCATAAGGGATATTGGAATTCCCGAAGGTGCTGTTGGTGTTCTGGGTCACCGTATCGAAGATATCCACGCCGGCAGAGATCGGGCGGCCCAGGAAGTAGGGCTCGGTGAAGCTCAGCGTGATATTCGAGGTGACGAAGGACAGATTGGTGGAGAGAGATAGGGTCTGTCCCTTGCCCAGCAGGTTCCGCTCCGAGATCTTGATCAACCCCAGGGGGCCGTTGGTCGTGGAATAACCGAGGCCGAAGCTGAGTTCGCCGGTCGACTGCTCCTCGACATTCACTTCGATGACGGTCTTGTCCGGCGTCGTCCCCGGCAGGGTCTTGACGTCGACATTGGCGAAGAATCCGAGATTGGTCAGCCTCTGCTTGGTGCGCTGAAGCTTCGAGCTGTTGAAGGCATCGCCCTCGACGAGGCGGAACTCGCGCCGGATGACGCTGTCCAAGGTTCGCGCATTGCCCTTGATGTCGATCCGCTCGACATAGACCTTCGGCCCCTCGTTGATCGAGAAGGTGATGTTGACGGTATGCTTCTTCGGGTCGCGGTCGAGGCGGTTCTGCACGTCGACGAAAGCGTAACCCAGGCTACCCAGGGCGTCGTTCAAGGCCGCGGTGGTCTTGTCGACATCCCGCTGGTCGTACCACTCCCCCTCCTTCACCTGCACGAGGCTGCGCAGGACTTCCGGATCGAGGTCCTTCAGCGAGGTCTTGACGTCCACCTTGCCGACTTTGTAGCGCTCCCCCTCGTCCAGGGAGAAGGTGATGTAGAAGGCGTCCTGCTCCGGTGACAGCTCGGCGACCGCCGAGATCACCTTGAAGTCGATATAGCCGTTCATCAGGTAGAAGTCGCGCAGCCGGTCGCGATCGACCTGGAGACGATCGGGGTCGTAGGTGTCGGTCGTGACCAGGAAGCGGTACCAGGCGGTCTCGGTCGTCAGGATGACGCCGCGCAGCTCGCTGTCGGAGAACGACTTGTTGCCCACGAAGCTGATCTTGCGGACGTCGGTGCGGTTCCCCTCC
>Ga0310811_10008394_pt1 | contig 13271 bp, 14 predicted proteins | sample YCmetagenome_FD_207642 | JGI IMG/M metagenome (GOLD analysis project Ga0310811, IMG submission 207642) | Soil microbial communities from experimental microcosm in Duke University, North Carolina, United States - YC | ecosystem: Engineered > Artificial ecosystem > Soil microcosm > Unclassified ...
TATACCCATAGAACCCACGCGCTGGCGCTTCTATTAGAGCGCGCGTACGAATTTGTTTTGTACTTACCTTGCCACTGTATTATCACGGACTTCCTGATGCTTTTAAACTATCTATGCTGTTCGCTCGACTACCTCCTTGAAAGAACGAAACAATATTAATGCGCTTCGATTAGGGTGTACAAGGATGTCTTAAAACCGTATGATGCTCTATGAAATATGAGGAGCACCAAATGAAAGCGAGCTCAAATTTACACATCTACAGTGTATAAGCACAAAAAACTGGCCGCCCGCTGACTATTGCATCCACCACATCATGCTTGCGTGAACATAGAAAGTATACATGCAATAACCTGCACCCACTGCGTACTGACGCCCAAAGTGGATCGCTTGTTGTTATTATTCATGCATTCGTCACTACATAAGACATAGGGTGCAATCCGGTGCACTGTCACGGTGATATTGGATGATATTGTGGAGGAGAGCAGCTCATTCCTCGAACACCCATCTCTCAGCGAGCGGCCCAATTCTTGGGAGATGATAACGTGCGAGGCTTTCGCGCGACGCTCCGAGGTACGCTCGTAAGCTGGAATGTGTGAACTCGGGACTCATCAACTTTACGGATCACTTACGCCATGAAAAGTGCGGAAAGTGCGAATGTAATAGTGAGGAATGACCGCATCCATGAAGGAAGACCAAGCAGTGATGCAAATATGCGCACAAATAACAGAGGTGTCATTAGCAAGGCAGATTGATAGGCTGTTAACGATGAGCTCAGTGGTAAACAAACCAGTAAGGAAGCGGAGAAGGTCACCGTGAAACCGAACATAATCATTATGAGTTTCCAGCACAAGTAATATCAAAGCTGAAGCAAATAATGACACGACGGAATAACCGCTCATACTATATAACTTACCTGAGATTGGACCCAATATGTATGCGAAAGCTGATAGAACGTCCACACGCATCCCATAACTCGTTTCCCATTGATTCTGCTGAACATCTTCCTGAATATCCTCATGCCCGCTTATCGAATTGTTAAATGTAGGGAGACCGCCAGATTGATAGGATATCTCTGTTCCTCGTGAGGATGAGTGAACAGGAAACCATGGCCGCGCTTTGGAACTTGAAGATGGGGTTGATCGATGGGAAGAGTCATCTGGCGGAGGGGTCTGCAGGCATTGGTACAATTTATTCATAAATGCATATATAGAATACCTACATAGGGCGCGAATGAAGAGGCAAAGCTGGACGACATAGCTCTATGATATCACAAGCCCAGGGAGTTCGAGGCTAAGGAGCTATCCAACCCCTTTTGGGCAATTACAGGTGGCTGTGTCCGGACTTTGCCGAACGGACTTCGATCTCCTTACGCCTACACACACCATCTCGTCAAGACCCCGGGAAGAAAAGGTCGCAAAACGTCAAGGACGACAAAAATCATGGTGAGAGCTCCCATCGAATGCTGCAGGTTGCTGTACCATGTCGAATCGTCGAAACCGAGCGAGATCTGCGTTCGGGAGACGATGGATGGTGCCAATGCAGATTGGATGTACTAAGCTTACAATCTATGACTTTAGGCTGACAACGCAGCACCCATCACCCTCCGCGCCCGTAAATTCATCACCAACCGCCTTTTGGCGCGCCGTCAGTTTGTTCTCGATGTCCTCCATCCATCGCGGCCGAACGTACCAAAAACCGAGCTTGCGGAGAAGTTGGCTACCATGTACAAGACGGAAAAGGCACGCGTAGTTTGCTTCGGTTTCCGAACACAGTTCGGTGGTGGACGTAGCACTGGATTTGCACTAATTTATGATGATGAGGCATCACAGAAGAGGTTCGAGCCTAAGCACAGACTGGTCCAGGCAAGCTTATGCTCTCCCTACTACAAGACTACTGTCTCATTCTCTATTCAATTAGTCTGGCCTTGAGACCAAGGTTGACAAGCCTTCACGTAAACTGCGACACGAGAGGAAGAACCGCGCGAAGAAGGTACGACTATTCTTTCAATCATTGTCGTATGATACACTGATGTACTTCGTCTACAGTTCCGTGGTACCAAGAAGACTAAGGCTGCTGAGCCTGCTAAGAAGGGCAAGTAAACACTGCCATCTTGCATTAGTCTATCCCTTTCTTGCTCGAGTACCTCCCTTATTATCGAGAACCAGTCGAGCGAGCTGTACCTATGGCGTATGTCACACTCACAACTACATTCATGAATCATCATATGCGCATGCGGCTCACGAGCATTTTCATTGAAATTTGCGCGTTTTCTAAGAGTATTATAAGACCAGTTGATTAGGTTGGGTATCGATGCAGTGGTAATATATTTCTACAAGGAGAGGATAAAGCACAAAGTAAAACCAAAGCTTTAGAAGCCGAGCTTCTTATGGATGATATCCGGATCTTCTTGATACTCTTCTGCTGATACCCACATCTGTGAATATGTTTCAGGACCGCCCACGTAGAACAGGTTGAAACCAACCTTCTTGAAAGTCCCAAGACCTGCAAGAATAGAACCACCTATCCACGTCGAGTATTTGCGCTCCGGAGGGGCATAAATTTTGATCTTGACATCTTTCAAAGCCAACTTCTTGATTTCGTTGAGAAGACGATCGCCAAAGCCTTCGAGAAGGTGTTATCAATGCGAGTGACTTTCCGACTAGAGCCTACAGACCTTTGCATAACGTGCTGCCTCCACTGAGCACAATATTTGAAAAGAGACTCTTCCGCAGATCCAAATCAACTCGATTGATGGAATCTACAACAACCTGATGAACACCAGCATATTCCTGTCCAATAAGCTCTGGATTAAACAATATTTCGGGAGCGCGGAATCGCTCAGGTCCCAACTGTAAGAAAGATGTGATTTGACATCTCCGGACTAGAAGCTGGGAACTCACCTGAACCACGTTTCCATCCGGGAGACGGAACTCTTCAGTCCGACCCACCGTGTCCTTCTCCTCTTTGGAAGGATTTAGCGCGATATAACAGCACTTTTCTTTTATTATCCGAACAACTTCTCTTTCCGCAGTCGTGTGCAGATGATGGCCAGATTTTCTTAGCAGCAGCTGTAGATGGTCAGTTACATCTCTGTGTAATGCGACATGTTAGGTTTTATTCGACGGGAAGACGGACATCGTACCTTCCGGCTACATCCACTCTTCGAATCGCGTGAGGCATGGAGAAACCTTCAAATACTGGGACGGCGTGTGTAACACCGTCCCCAGAGTCAAGTACTATGCCAGTCGTCCGCCCTGAAGAATATCTATGGATAGTTCGAAGGGGCTAAAATAAATCTGACGAGCGTAAAGCTTACAGCGAAAGAACGGCCTGCACAGACAGGAAGAGAGCTGGAACATTGAATGTGTCGAAGAATATCTGAGCGGCTACATCACGATTGCTCCTCGGATTGAGCGGCGCTTCGGTCAAGAGAACTGGGTGCTTTCACGCATTCTGATCGGAACGTTCTGGCATCTGTATTAGATAAAGGGACATACCTCTTCACTGAGGGTCCCAAGCTCTTCAGCATATATCCAACTCCATATCCGTTCCATATCATCCCAATCAGTTACAATGCCATGTTCCATAGGGTATTTGATCTTGAGAAGACCGCGGAACTCTTGTGCGCGACGACCGATGAAGACGTCACCTTCAAGAGCACCGGCCATGACGCGCACATGCTTTGGTCTCCCAACGCTAGAAATTCATGTGATCAGAACTACACGTTGACCGGCATTGCGCTGTAAAAACGTACAATGACGGGAAAAAGCATTTCGGATGATCTTGACCCGCAAAACCTGCTTTGATAGTTCCTGAGCCCTGTCAAAACCAAGCTAAGCCCACACGCGCAGTAGTTGGAAGATGAGTGTTACATTGTCTATCACGACAGGTTGATTTGTGAGCACATCCTCAAATTCTGCCGACATCCCTGCAGTGATAATGAAGAAAAAGTTTTGGGTAAGAAAGGCTAGAGATTCAGTTTGACGATCAAATGTGCTTGTAGGTGAAAGTAGACGCGTTTGACCGTTTGAGCGTGTTTCTCACATAATGTCACGTCCACCAGCTGGCTCCTGGCTACAACACTCGTCATGGTACGACATGGTCCCACACGGCTTATTGGTTTTCTCTTTATTACGCTCATACTCAGCATCGTACGTCGATTTGATCTTTATCTAACCCTTTAATTGACGATTTTGGCAGGCGCCAGTCGAAGCTGCCATGAACAAGTGGGAGGTGACAAACTTCTGCAAATGTGGGTCCCTTGAACTTGATCATCCATGCTGCAGTAACTAATCGCAATCTAGGCATCTGCTTCTCTGCAAACTATACGATTCTATCCCTGAACACGCCCGACAACCCCTCCAAACCTTGTCTGTCGTGCACTAAGCAGTGGTGCTTGAATCAGAACCTACCTATCTGCACCGGTGCATCTCTTGGCGACACAGATCCAGACACTGCGACCGGTCTAGAGGGAGATGTCGAAGCGCGATGTTTTCGTGTGTCTTCAATTTCCTTGTGTTTGCTAACGTTTAATTTGTTCCTGCCAGAACGAGATTCTCCTAGGGACCAGCTTGTGGTCACCCTCTTTTTGTTAACTATCCTCGGACTGTTACTTGGTGTCAGCATTAAAAACCGCATGCTCAAAGCAGGTTTGGATTCTAGTACGGCATGGTCTGCCAGCAGGCGCTGGTGGGAAGTTCGTATAGTTTCTTTTCAATTTGGGTGATACTCAGTCATAATTGCAGGAATGGTTACCGCGTAGGTATCCTGAAGACCATAACCTTCGTGAGCTTTCTGTTCGCCCCACTGGCAATGACAGCGGGGGAAATTATAGAGAGATACCGAATACGCTTCCCATGTAGTTCTTTGATATTGATGTCATGTACAGTAGATTTGCAGTAGATCCGTGATGCCTTGCCTACACATGTTTACCTTATAGAGCACGTTCAGGCGCCACGCTAGCTTGCGCTTCTTGAATTCAGACCACAACGTCTTAATTGTAATAATACCCGTCCTCTGCGAGTCTCTTTCACACTTGAGGTGATAACGAATTTGTGCAGCGTTGTATCAATCATTTGTTCTGTCAACTGCTAGCGCTTCATGGGCTCATTGTGTTCCAAGGCCAGTGCGCATTCCGGGGGACATCAGATATTGGGAAGGACTGCTGCCCAATCAAATGATGGCACCACCGCGACACCGCCTTCTGATCCTCGCGCCGCAGCTGCAGAGGCCGCTGAGAGAAGGTTGAAAACGGTAAGCCTCTGAATTAGTATCCGTTTACAGGATTCACCAGGCAGCATAGGCACATGCACGAGGTACTAATGCCTCGAATCCCAATCGGGGACGACTTGCCGAGCAGGTCGAGATTGCGAAAACGGCGAAACCAGTACCTACGCCAAGAGATGAAGAACGCTTAGTGGTAATGTCAAGCTCTATCACTGATTATTTACCGTTCCTCACTGTCGCTACTTCTAGTGGGATTGAATAATACTTTGTGCGTGTGTATCGCCTCACCGCCAGTATAACATGCGGGTCGTCCTTAGCTCTGGACTTCTCATTTTGACCTTCAGGTTTTCTCGTGCCGTTTGATACATGATCGCCGATCCCTTCCATAATTTTCAATTTACCTCGGACCCGCTCAATCATGAAATGATCCCTCAAGGCATCATGGGCATGTTTCTTCTTGTACTTCATGTCCCACTGTTATCTTACACGTCGTCAAACTCAGCGGGCCGTTAGTGAGACAGCATGATGTTCGGACACGTTGTTTTCATGTTCTTTATAATGTGGAGCATGGCCTAAACGAAATCTCTTCTGTTCCCATGATCGAGAAAAGTGACGCCGTCTTGTTTCGTTTTATCCCTGAAATCTGAGATACCAATGGGTAAATGATGATTGCTCGAGGAGAAGATACAAGTTGTGTGAATCCCCCGGTTCGGTTCATTGCAAAGCGGATATTCGATACACCACGTGCTTGTGATCGTCACAACATCTACCAAATACATATAGTAGCCCTTAAGAACTGTCTCTACGATCATCAAACGCATGAATGTCGTCCGAAGTCGAAGGGTGGAACAAAGTGCTGTGGGAAAGGCAGCCTTTTCCTGATAATTACATCCATCCTCACTCTTTCCTCTCTTCCTTGAGGCGGAACCGTTGGCAAGTATAATTTATCTTCAAAACGTGGTACTTAATATTCTTTAAAGCTAACTTCAAGCCGTACACCTATTGGCCACTTGTACTGCTATGCTGTGCGATCACGCAGCACTTAGCGACAATCTTCACATTCCTCGCAGTTTTTGTGAGGCTCAAAGAACGCTGGCTTGATGCCCGTGTCTTGCTGTGGGTCTCGATAGTTAGTTTCTTTGGGGGATATGCTCTGTATGAGATCATCAGTTGTTCCAATCCTGGTCGCGGTGCCTTCACCCGTACGCCCTGCACATCCACCCCTGGACCCTTCATTGATTAGTTGCGTTGCATCATCTAGGCTCCAATACGATCAAATCGTCCCTTCTTGTTTTCCTCGCTTTGATGGGATTGTCGCCTGTTTTGCGAACTTTGACCGCAGCAACATCCTCGGACTCCATTTGGGCGCTCTCAGCATGTCTCTTCCTTCTCAACGCGTTGCTCGCCGATTATAGCTCCATGAAACCAATCCCACAGGAAAGGTGAGTTAGCGCCACATTGACCCTGTCGTCAAATCTCATCTTCCGTGTAGACTGACATCTGTACTGTCCATGAATGCCGCGATCTCGTCATCGGTTGTCCTGGCCTCGCGACTGCCTGACGATTTGGCCGTCTTTGCTCTTGTCTTGTTTGCTGTGCAATTGTTCGCTCTTTTCCCGATCCTGCGTCACCGGCTTCAGGTGGGGTCGGCAATTTTCCCTGGTTACATTATCGTGTAAACTTTGATTATAGGTCACACCACAGGTCGCACAGATCCTCTTCACACTGACCCTTTGTGTGCTGTCGTTCGCTCTAACTGTGCCTTTATCCGTTTCGGTTGCCTATATCTATGCGGGCATTTCGATTACGGTGACGTTCGTTGCTCCGGGAGTCCTAGTCTGGGCACAGAAATACAAAAAGCACGTCACCCTGCCAAGTTTTTTCCTTCCCTGCTGACATATGTCTTTCCGCAGTGAGATAAGAGGACCGTGGGATGTCGCAGTTCCGAGACTTAATTGATAACTGAATACTGTTTAACACGTGGAACACACAACGTTAGAATCTTACTTCCTTGTCCGCCGAGTCTTCCGTCTGCCTGCAGGCGAATGCCACGAGCCGATGGATCCAGACAAGTATGACGAAAGAATTAGGCAGTGAGCCGCCGGCGAGTTACCGGCTCATGCGGTATTACGCATGCACAGCCATCAGATACAGTGTTCTAATCATAAATTTATTGTGCAACGAAGATACATAACATATTACATGCGACAACTATGCAGCAGACCTTTATGGAGTAAGCGCGATACAGTAAGTAACTGGGATCTTAAATTGCTGTACAAATAATCGTGGTTACATAGTCCACTGGCGGAGAGAAGAATGATACAATCCCTAGGGATCAAATGAGTGAACTGGTAATCGTTTGCGGAGTACATTTATATTTGCATCATGTTTGCATGTCGGAATCGTCGTGGTGAAGGCGGGGACGCTTCGAGCCGGACACTACGCCCATTCCGATGCCCCTGGCCTCGAGAACCTCCATAGCAACCTTAGCCGCCCCCTCAGAGGTTTTTTTGGTCCTGGTACGAGTTCGACGGAGAGCTCCAAAAGCTTGAGCTTTGATGACCGCTAGCGTACCCGAGATCGGAGGTGCACCGGGTGAAGGTGACCTCGACTCTCGAGAACGTCCTCTACGAGGTCGGAGTTTCGAATAGGGGGTGGCTTCACCTTCGCTACTGCCCCGCTCGTGATGAGAGCCGTTCTCACTTCCAGAGAACTGAGGAAGGGAGGGTAGTAGTGGACTCGGACCAGAGTTCGCGCGACGGGCTCCGAGTCTGTAGCGCACGCCATCACCGCCCGCGCTTGGAAGCGAGATATCTGCAGTGCCACCATGTAAGGTTAAATCAGCACCGTGGGTATTAGAGTGCCTGCGATAATCAAATTCTGCACGATCTTGTGTGATCGAGCCATCAGCAGGGAATGTGAATTGGAATGGAGACGTCAATGACGTGCTAGACGAAGATGGGGGAGTGGATGACGTGGGGGAGATGGAGCGGCTACTGGGAAAGAGATATGGGGTTGTTTCTAAATGATTGAGCTGAGTCTTCTGCTCTTCAAAAGGACGATTTGCATATACATCAGGAGATGTCAAGGTAGGAGAAGCTACAAGCTCTATCAGAAGTCATAAGATTGGCAGCGGAAGTATCAACTAACCATTAGCGGACGCAGTCTGGGCCACGTTGTGAGTCCATGGACCGTCCCGGTTGATAGGTTGCATCGGATACTGGTAAGAACCATATCTTGATACTCGGGCGTTCATATGGTGCCCAGCTCCAGCGGAGGGTATCTGCTCGGTCTCCACGCCAGTATAAGAAAGTGCGGGAGACTGAGTCGCGTATGAGTGACTGGGCGTGCTGGTATACGAACTGTTGCACAGGGAATTGGACGTCTCGTCGCTGGTCTGATATCCCATGCTATCATCACTGTAGTGACCATGGGACGAAGGGGTACGATTGTTGATAGTGGTTGGTTGAGGATGAGAAGCAAAAGATGAAGGGAGCGGGGGCAAGTCATCAGATTCAGGAGCCTGTCCTGTTTTCCTCGCCTGCCAAAGGGCTCTCCAGAACTTCTCGCGTTCACGCATTTCATGTTTAAGACGTGCATTGTCTTGTCGTAGATCCCCAGCTTCAGATCGTGCTTCGCGACATGAATCTTGAAGCTGGAGGACGACAGACTCAAGACTAGTGACTGCCAAATATAACAAGGATGAGCGATGAATGTACCAAAAACTAGAGAGGACCTAACCTGTCTCTTCTAGAGTGGCTATGTAGTTTGCCCGCCTCAAAAACATAATAATTCAACATGGTTAAAGGAGGGGATGAAGATGGTATGGCTCACCTCTGACGAAAAGCGGCTTGGGCATCCGCATTTTTCTTTTTTCGGAGAGCGATATCAGACATGGGGGCGTTAGGATCGTCGTCAACGTCTGCTTTGAAGTCGGATTTATCGCCTGAAGGTGAATGGCCGACGTCGGCTCTATTAGGCATGTGGTTGAAAGGACAATAAGACTTCTATAAGACAAGCTTTGGATGTAAAGGAGGGACTTTGAGACGATCCACAGAAGAGAGGACCGGTTTAAAATGGGACGGAAAAAAAGAATTCGAATCAAGGGCACGAGGAGAGGGCCGCGGTGTGATCACGTTAAGCGAAACTGTTTACAATTTCAGACTGTCCGTGGGGCCCTCACGGGGAAGTTATTGCAATTCGGAATCATAATATGTTTGGTTGGCAGACGTTTGACCTTCAGGTGATGCCCCAATCAAGTACACTTGTGATCTGCATTCATTCCCGAACTATCAACCCTGCTAAGAGCTCACCGCTCCCAGGAACCTGTTGTTTTGGCACATGTGAGGTTGAATCTTCGATGTAATCCTTCATTTCACCTCTCAAAGCCGCGTTTTAACGGCCGATTACACTCTATAAATCTAACTCTTCTCCACTCTTCTCTCACTCCAACTCACCCGCAGTGACCGCGATCAACGCACTAATGGAGATTCACGACCCTAAAGGGGTACACCAAGGACATAGTCTTCGGCTTAGACACGCCGTGTGTTATGAGAATGAGGCCGCGAATACAAAACCTACGGACCGAATCACATACCCTCTCGTTACCGTCATCCACCGGTGGAATCCATCTCGGATTCATCCTCATCTTCATCTCCTTCCATATCTAGTATGTCCATCGTCGTCCCAACACCATCAAGTATACAAACGACTCTCCTTCCGACTCTTCCGTTGACCGCGAGGGATACTGATCCGTCTCTGCACGCGGTTAATTGGCGACGTCTCTTGATCGGGATGGGTTTCAATGAGAGCTGTATCATGCCGTTAGTAAAACCACCGGTCACAAGGTCTCGACAAAAACATGGTGGTGCACGATACTTACATGCCCCTCATTCAACCTTTGAAGCACGTTGGCTATCATATCTTTTCGGGCGGGCCCTTTTACGTATCCTTCTGATTGTGTTTGATATTCTAGGGCGCTGTAGTGAACCGTAGCTGCGAACATCGGACCTTTGACCGTGTTTAATTGATAGTCAAATGGACATAATTCAAGGCTTACCGTCGCCTCCTCTCACTTTGTATACAATCACGAGGATCTCATCGTCGAAAAACTCGGCGTTGCAAAGATGAACATCGGTAACATCGCCGGGGTCATGTCCAACTATGGAACACTCCATAACAGTGACATCAATATGCAGCGGAACCCCAGCGGCACATTTTGCGTAAGGCGTCCGGGTCAAGAAGACTAATTTGTACACATTGAATTACAAAAAAGGCGAAGGAGCCAAAGGCGCAACTCACAAAGGGGCCGCATTTCCGAGGCCAAATAGATCGCGAGATGCTGCAGGTGGTTGTCAAGCTAAAAGATCCGAATTTAGTTGAATTCACTGCACTGTAAAGAGCACGACTCACCTCATTTCGTCGAACAACTCTTTCGCGGATAAATTGACAAGCACCGCTTGAAACTGTTTCACTCGCCTCCACCTGAAATGGCGTAGCACCACCACTACCTGACACGATGGCTGATCGAGCGGTAGCTTTCGAAACATGCGCGAATACCCGCTGACACCGGACAGCCAAATCATGAACAAGTACCCACAGATTCCTGTCCAGATGTGATTTATCGGCCGTGGAGACTTTCTAAAACACATACAAACTAATGTCGTAGAGTATACATTATAATTAAGAAACCTACCGGCTGCCATGATGTTTGGGAAGGATCCTGCAACGCGGTGTGGGCTTGTTCCAGTGCTTCTTCAAGAACTTTGTTAGTATTCGTGTTGTGTCGAGGCAAGCCAAGATCTCCGGGATCAAATTGGGGAGCTGGTCCTGTGAACCATCGGTCTATTTGACTTGTTTTCAGCCCGGACATTAAATAGTGATTGACTTCAAGGATATCATGTTCAGGGGGTGAGCGGGTCTCGGGGGAGTTACCTGCCAAGGCTATTTCTAACAAGGGAAATAGGTAACGGCCCTATGCGGCTCAGCAACTCACTCACCATACCGAAGAAAACTCAGGAAGTGTTTGAATGACCCGAGTTCCCCTCTCGCCTGAAATGCCAACAAATTTGCAGTGAAGATGCCTTGCTTCAGTGAAGACAGACAATGGGTAATGTCGTCAGTGTTGAATCCAAACAAGGTGAATTGAGGACTGGAAAGGTGTCAGTACAAAGGTAGGCAATCCAGTAAAATCCTGCTTGACATAAGTGACCATCCTCGAACCTCTTCAAAAATGATATGTAACCGTTGAAGCGCAGGAACAAGTTGCAACGTAGAGGAGTCACGCAGTTTAATGAGTGCGTCGGTCACCGTGGACTCCCATTTCTGGAGAGCCTGAACGCAAAATTAGCTTTGAACAACAAATCGTTGGATAAATCAACCCTTTCACTCATTTGTTCGCTGGACGATAAGAAATCCGAAAGTCCCTCAGAACACAAACCAGCGACTAGGAGACCAGTGAGCTCGAGAATTGCACTAGGTTCCTTCTCTGTCGAGGAAAATTGAGAATGGTAATTTTTCATCAAGGGACGGCATCACTAACGGCCAAATTGATCACGAAGCCTGGTTTCTAGTAGCTGAGTCCATTTTGGGCCAGCTTCTCGTGCTCCAGTAAGTGAACCAGAACCAAACCAGACTTCACGCAGGTCTTCCATGACCCGCATAACATACCACATCAACTCCCGTGCGGCGGAGGAAAGCCTGGCAAAATCCCTAATTCTATGGGAGACAAGCAACGGTAAGTCGATCGATAGAGGTGTAAATGTGGCAGACAAGAGGTCGGTGGCTGAGGTCTGAGGATGAAGTAGAAGTAGTGGTTGCTTCGGATCCTTGAATACTGCCGTTGGCACGGTCGATGGAAGTGTACTGATCGGCCCTAGGTAATAGCTGCCGTCCAAGAAACAGTGAAGCTTGCCATTATCATCACCTATCACAAGGAGACTGTTCTCGTCTTCCGCAGAAACATAAATCTGTGTCTCTTTTGCTGTCTTGCCTTGTTCATCAATTAAGATCGGAGGGCATAGAGAAGCAAGAGATGGGTCTGGTAGCAACGATGGCCAATTGCTGATGACTTCAGGTATGGATGACTTCAGCGCGGCTCTTGTCTGCGTTCCTTGGAAAGCAAAGAGGTCGGTAGCACTGAACAAGCGTTAACGAGTCCAGATTTTGTGGCTCCCGAAGACTCACGTAAGCTTGTGGTCTTCTTCTCGAAGGGGATCAAGGAGTGGAAGAACTTTCAATATGGAGAGAGCAGACCCTGTCTTCAGTATGATAAGAATGGAGGCAGTGTTCGCATAGACGAGTTCACAGACATTGATTTCATTTCTCTTGAAGATATCTGGGATCGTGCTTCTTGGTAAATCGCGGCAGCCCGGAAACCACCAAGCTCCGGTTATTCGATGCTGTTGCTCAGAATTGCGCGACGATGCCGGGATAGTGAGAGAACGCTCAACGTGACCATCTTGCACAGAATGAAGTGTGATGCGGGAGAACCCATGAGAGACAGCGATCGTCTGACCTGCAGTGAACAATGTTAAATATGACGGCACATAACTTGCCGTATATGACCGTACCACAAGGACTCCACGCTAGAGCTGATACACTTTCAATGGAGTCTTCGTCACACTCTACTTCAATGTCCCACTTTTTGGTTCCTTGCATTTTCCATAGAGTCAACCTATCCCTTCCAGCAAGGCGGGACACCAGGACGACAAGGTCCTTGTCTGGGCAGCAAGCCGGTGGCAATAGGCGACATGGGGACGAGAGTTGCAAGATAGCCAGTGACGCGAACGCGTCGTGCTCCATGTGTTCTGCCTCTGATGATACAAAAACACAGTTTCCGACTCCACAAAATGGGGAGGGTTCAATTGAAACTGTATTTTACATGTCCGCGTGAAACGGTTGCCTTTTTCTGCTAAAATTTAGGCCTTAGTGTATGTTGGGGTCTCCCCTTGAGACAGTCGGGAATAATAGCGTTCCTTCTCTGTTTCCTCTATCTTACCTTGCACTTTGCCCCTTGGCCAATTTGCCTTCTCCTCCGATGTCTG
>Ga0310811_10008395_pt1 | contig 13271 bp, 20 predicted proteins | sample YCmetagenome_FD_207642 | JGI IMG/M metagenome (GOLD analysis project Ga0310811, IMG submission 207642) | Soil microbial communities from experimental microcosm in Duke University, North Carolina, United States - YC | ecosystem: Engineered > Artificial ecosystem > Soil microcosm > Unclassified ...
CGGCGACGCTCGAAGCGTTGCAAGGTCCGTTCGACTTCATTCTCGTCCTCGATACGATCGGCTCGCTGGAGGATTGCCAGAAGTTCATCGCCCAGCTGCATCCCTTCTGCACGCGGGATACGCGGCTGGTGATCGGTTACTTCTCGCACCTCTGGTACCCCGTTCTGAAATTCGCCGAGTTCGTCGGCCTCAGAATGCCGCAGCCGGCGCAGAACGTGCTGTCGCCGTCCGACTTGCGCGGCCTTGCCAGGCTTGCAGATTTCGACCCGGTGAAGTCGGAGCAACGCGTGCTTTTGCCGGTGCGGATGTTCGGGCTTGGACGTTTTCTCAATCGTTTCGTCAGCGTTCTGCCGGGGATCCGCCAGCTAGCACTTCGGCACTATCTGGTGGCACGCTCGAGCCGCAGGGCGAGGGAGACATTCGCCTCGGCTACTGTCGTCGTGCCTGCGCGCAATGAGTGCGGCAATATCGAGCCTGCGGTCCAGCGCATTCCCGACTTTTGCAGCGATATCGAGATCATCTTCATCGAAGGCCATAGTCAGGACGGGACCTTCGAGGAGATGGAGCGGGTCAGGCAGGCGTACCCGTCCAGGGACATCAAGGTGATGCGTCAGCCCGGCAAGGGCAAAGCCGATGCCGTGTTCACCGCATTCGACGTCGCCCGAGGTGACGTGCTGATCATTCTGGACGCCGACCTGACCATGCCGCCGGAGCAGATTCCGAAATTTGCCGAAGCGCTGTTGTCGGGCAAGGGCGAGTTCGTCAACGGATCGCGTCTGGTCTATCCCATGGACGACGGCGCGATGCGCTTTCTCAATCTGATCGCCAACAAGATCTTTTCCTACCTGTTCTCCTGGCTGCTCAATCAGCGCTACACGGATACGCTGTGCGGCACCAAGGTCCTGCGGCGCAGCGACTATCAACGCCTGAAGGCCGGCAAAGCCTATTTCGGTGATTTCGACCCGTTCGGCGATTTCGATCTGATCTTCGGCGCATCGAAGCTCAATCTGAAATCCGTGGATCTGCCTATCCGCTACGCCGCACGCACCTATGGCGAGACTCAGATCTCCAGGTTTCGCCATGGCTGGATGCTGCTGAAGATGGTGGCGTTCGCCTTCTTCAAGATCAAGGCGATCTAGGCCGCAAAATATGTCAGACGATTGCTGCTTTCCGGACACGCACGTGAGCGGGAGGATCAGAACGCTGCTGATCTTTGTTGTCCCGTCGCTGTATCTGGCGGCGACGCTGCTCTATTCTGCCTGGCAGGCGGTGTGGGGCGTCCAGGTCGATCCGGAATCGGCCTACACCATGAATGGACTGGTGGCGGCGGCCGGATACGGCTCGCTGAAATTCGATCACCCGGGAACGACGACGACGCTGCTCGTCGAGCTGATCGTCAGGGGCTGGGCGCTGGTCTCCCGTGCCGAGGATATCGTCGCGTTCGGGCTCACGCACTATGATGCGATCACATGGGCGGCGCGAACCGGTGAGGCGCTGGTGCTGACGGGCGCGTTGCTGGCGGGCGGCCTCATCATCGGGCGGACGACGCGGAGCGCGATCGCTGCGATGCTGTTTCAGGCCGGTGCGTTCGAGCACCCCGACGCATTTCACTATCAGATGGTGCTGGCGCCGGAAGGCCTGATGGCCGCGTTCGCGCTGTTCGGCATGGCGATGGTGGTCAAGGCTGCGCTCGACGAGCAAGCTCCGTCGACCAGCCTCGGTGTCGTGTCCGGGGTGATCTTCGCGCTCGGTTTCTCGACCAAATATCTCTATCTCCCGCAGGCGCTGTTTGCCATGTGCCTGCTGCGAAACCGGCGGGCGTTGGTGGCCTCCATGATCACCGGCGCGGTCGGCTTCGTGGCGTTCAGTCTGGTCTTCAATCCCGGAACGATCACGCGCGGGTTCGGATGGCTTGCGCAAATTGCCACCCACAAGGGACAGTACGGCGAGGGCGAGGCAGGGTTCATCGATTTCGGGACGTTCTGGCCCAACATACGCGAGATCGTGGCATCAGCGCCGCTGGTGCTGGGCGTCTACGTCGCTGCTGCGGGCACGGCGCTGGCGTGGTCCATCAAAAGTCGGAGCCGGCAGGATCCGGTCAGCCTGACGCTCGGTGCCGCCGTCTTGATCTACGCCGCGCATCTGGTGGCGACGTCGAAGCATTTTGCGCTTCACTACATGCTGGTGCCGTGGGTCCAGACTGGGGGCGTGCTGGTGCTGGTCGTGGTGCTGCTCAGGCGGCTCGTGCCGGCGATGTGGCGGGCTGCGCCGAGCCTGCTCGCAGGCAGCCTGTGCGTCGTGACGGGTGCAGTGACGCTGATCGACGCCCGCGCTGCGGCGCTGCAATCGTCAGCGCTGAACGCGATCGGGGCGAGGCTCTCGAAGGCCGTGGTCGCGGCCGGTCCCGCCTGCGCCAACGTCTCCGGCATGTTCGTGCGCGCGCCGGAGAACGACATGAACCACGGTTGGGACATGACGTTGCAGCTGTGGGGCGACCAGGCGATGCGGGAGAGGTTTTCCGCGGCCTACGCCAGCGACTTCACGATGCCGCTGCTGGATCACAACATCTACACGCACGTCCTCAAGAACGACTTTCGCGCCTATAGCTACGCGAAGCTTGCGACCGACTATCCCTGCATCGTCGTCCGCTCGGCGGTGGCGCTCGAGACTGAGAATGCGATCGGGTTGCTGGCGCTCAATCCGGACCATTGCGAGATCGAGGGGGTCCACGTCTACACCGTCGGGCTCGCCTGCGCGAAGGTGCGCGACAGCTTCCTGGCCGAGCGGTGAAGGGGAATGTGCGCTGCTTGGCGCTCCCTAGCGGAATCGAACCGCTCTCTCCACCGTGAAAGGGTGGCGTCCTAACCGATAGACGAAGGGAGCAAACGCAAGGCCTGATAGCACGTGGCGACAGGCCCGCTGGCCGTCCGAGTCGTGCCCGGTGGCTTGCAGCGGGCGAACGTATAGTGGCCTTTGCGTCCATGGGCAAGCCGTTCCGGAACGCTCTTTTGGGCCGGTGGATAGCCTCGCCCGGGATCGTTCGGACGGCCATTTCAACGGTTTTTTAGGGTTCCATGGGTTAGCAGCTGGGGCTGGAGATTTTTTAGCCGATGCCGCAGCCCAAGAAGCGCGCAGCCCGCAAACTGCTGTCGCAGCATGCCTGGATCACGCTCGAGGGCGGATTCGCGGCGCGGCATTGCCTGGTCCAGGACATCTCGGCCTCGGGCGCCAGGATCACCATGGACGATGATGCGAGCCAGCTCCCGGGCGTGATCCGGATGGCCTTTGCGCGCGACGCGCGGACCGGGCGGAGCTGCCAGGTGGTCTGGCGCCGGGGCAAGTCGGCTGGCGTTCGGTTCCTCTGAGGCCGCCGGATAGCGCCTGGCACGGGTCCGGGTTACAAGACCGCATGCGCGCAACGGTCCTCTTCCTGATCTCTTTTGCACTGACCTCCGCGGCCGGGGCCGAGACCTTGCGCCTGCCGGCGACCGGGCAGCCGCAGTCCGGCAAGGCCCTGCCGCTGAGGGGCGCCACCGGAGCAGCCAAAGCCAACGGCTGCGCTTCCTATGGTCAGGGCTTCACCTTCGTCGAGGCGACCGGGACCTGCGTGAAGATCGGCGGCTCGATCGACGCCACGGTAAGGCGCTGAGGGCCTCCGATGTCGCCGGACCTGTTGCGGCTCGATTTGCTCGTTCCCGCGCTGATGTATTGCGCGCTGCTGTGGTGGGTCGGCCGCGGGCTCTCCATGACCGCAAAGCTCGCCACCGCGGTCGTCACGCTGGCGCTGATCGTCGTCGTCCTGCTGGTCGAGCGCGGCTGGCACTAGGCCGCCCAAGCAAAAAACGCGAAAACAACCCCATGCACAGTAGCCGGCCGATCCGGGCCATTTGCGCGGCCAGCGCGATTCCGCGCGTGGTCACCACAGCTTAAGCCGCGTCGGCGGCTCACGACATCGGCGGGGCCACGTGCCGGGCAAATCCGGGCCGCCGGCCGAGCTCGGCGAGCCACCGTGTGAGGTTCGGCTGCGCCGGCCGGGTGATTCCCTCGACGCCGAGCCAGCGCCGCGCATAGGCGCCGACTGCGATATCGGCGAGCGTGAACGCGTCGCCCTCCAGGAACGGCCGCGTGGCGAGCAGGCGATCGGCGATCGCCCAGACCTCGGCGGCCGCATCGGCATCCTTCTGCACCTTGATCATGTCGCGCTCGGCGGGCGCCGTGCGCACGATGCCCCAGAACACCGGGCGGTCGACCGGCTGCACGGTCGACAGCGTCCAGTCGAGCCAGCGGTCGACGCCGGCGCGGCTCTTCGGCGCTTCCGGATAGATCGGCGTGCCGCGCCCATGCGCCATGCAGAGATAGCGCATGATCGAATTGGACTCCCACAACACGAAGTCGCCCTCGACCAGCGTCGGGATCCGCGCATTGGGGTTCATCGCGAGATAATCCGGCTCGCGCGTCTTGCCGTATTGCATGCCGGCATCGATGCGCTGATAGGACAGGCTGAGCTCCGCGAGGCACCACAGCACCTTCTGCACGTTGACCGAATTGGCGCGGCCCCAGATCGTCAGCTGTGTGTCCGGCATCAAGCATCTCCCGCGGCGTTCATGTGCCGCAGGTGATAGCCGAATTCGCCCCGGCGAACGACGCGCATTGTCGCGAGCCCCTCATGCAAAAAGCTCCGCTCGGAGAGCGGAGCTTTCATTGCTGGAAGTAAGCCGGCGCGACAAACACGAGATGCGTTTGCGCTGATATCAGTGGCCGAAGAACAGCCACAGCAGAATGATCACCGGTATAGGCACGCCCAGCAGCCACAACAAAATTCCGCGTCCCATCGCGTTCTCCTCCAATCGCATTGTCCTGGAGTGAACGCGGGGGTGCGGCGCTGGTTCCTGCCGAGTTCGCCTACCAATGGCCGGTATTCGGCATCGAGGTCCACGGCTCGGCCGGCGCCTTCGGGTCGCCCTTCTGCAGGATCTCGATCGAGTGCAGGTCGGGCGAGCGGACGAAGGCCATGTTGCCGTCGCGCGGCGGCCGGTTGATGGTGACGCCCGCCTTCATCAGCTTCTCGCAGGTGGCGTAGATGTCGTCGACCTCATAGGCGAGATGGCCGAAGAAGCGGTCCTCGCCATACTTCTCCTCGTCCCAATTCCAGGTGAGCTCGACCAGCGGCGCACCGCGCGACTGCGGCTGCTTCTTCAGCGCCTCGAGATCGTCCGCCGAGCACAGGAACACGAGCGTGAAGCGCCCCTTGTCGTTCTCGATCCGCCGCACCTCCTTCAGCCCCAGCGCATCCTGGTAAAACTTCAGCGCGACATCGAGATTGCGCACGCGCAGCATGGTGTGGAGATAACGCATGTTTCTTGCTCCCTTGGATGATCAGAGGGTTTTGTCTGGGCCGGAACGGCGGGGGAGAGATAGCAGGAAAGTGGGGGGAGGGGCAGGGGGTGGGGGCAAATGTGCGTGACGGCAACTACGATATTCCCTCGCTTCGCGAGCAGCCTGTATCGGGGCAGGCTTCACGAAACCATGAGGCAACGTTGAAACAGGGTACGGTGATTCAACGTCCGCTCTGGTGCCTACCGCCAGACCTCGACTTATTCGCCTGCGGAGCACGTTGAGGCTGGGTTTGCCAGAATAGTTCGTCCAGGTGCGCTTCCTGTGAAAGGTGCTTTCTGACGAATTCCAACTCGGCGTCATCCCTGTTTCAGGCGAATTTCTGTGCCCTACGAACCACGTGCCTGTTGCACTTCTTCACCCAATTCTCTCGCGGGAATAACCCGTGCAAGCTCGTTCTCCATCTCGGGCGTATTTGTTGCAATGAAAAGCTTGGTAGGGCTGACGATCTCGGCAATCCCAAGATGGCCGTTTTCTTCACAAGCCTGCTTCCCCAGTTCGCGCCGATCGGCGGTTCGACTTTTGCGACGCTGCTCGCGCTTGGAATTGTCTTTGCTTGTATGACCTTCCTCTGGCTCGCATTTTATGCCGCAGCTATCCACAAAGTGCGGAATGCACTTCAACGTCCGACCGTGCGTCGCCTCGTGGAGGGTGTGACTGGAATCGTTCTGATCGCACTGGGTTTGCGTATCGCCAGCGAGCAGCGGTGAAGGGTTTGTAAAATTCCATCGGCAGGGCGCCGTCGCAATTGCGGTGACGGTGAACTCATTTCACGATGATCGTTAGCAACCGCACGCGATGATGCGTGGCGTTTCGTGTACTGTCACGGTATTCCCAAAGGTTGCACCAAGACTCCGCGGTGAATGGTGAAAGCCGTCTGAACCCTTGTCGAGCCAACGCGACTAAGCTGCATGGCTCAGACAAAGACGCTCTTCTTGCTGCTTCTCCTTTTCGCGATCCCCGCCGACGACTGCTCCGCGCAGACGCCGCCGCCGGCATTCGACGAACATGCGCTCGAGCGCGTGCCGCCGACGGTCGCGAAGAGATTGGCGACCCGCTTTTCGCTGGGCGCATTCGCCGGCCGCTTCGAGGAGACACCGCTCGGCGCGGTCCGCGGAGCCGTGGGCGAAGGGACCATCCAACACCAGGGCGACGCTGGAGGCAGCATCTATTGGCTGTGTTACAGGCGCGCGCAGCATCGACTATGGGTCGTGTCCAGCGGAGAATTGGGCGGCCCGGACCATCTCGTCACAGAGATCGTTGAAGAGCTTGCCGAGAAAGACGCCGAGACCTCGACCGATTGCGCCAGCATCCCGGAAAAGTTCGGGCCACTCGTCTTCGACGGCAAGCTGCATTTAGGGATGTCGCGTTCGGAGGTCGTGACGGCGCTGGGACCGCCGTCGAAGTCGGAAGCTGCCCTGATGGTGTATTCCCACGCCGGAAAGCTCGCACACGGTTTCGATGAGACCGCATGGCTCATTCTCCGATTTCGTGAGGAAAAGCTCGTGTTCATGCGCGGCGGCAAGACCACGACGAATTGAAGTGGCTGCCAGCAGCGTTCATGCTTCACAGCGTGATGTGAGCGAGTCACGCTCGCTCCCGTACGATCTCCATCACCACGTTGGATTCGTGACCTGCACCACGAAGAGCGATTGGCTGGCGACCGTCACGGGCCGCATCGGTGGTGTTGTGGCTGATCGCACGCTGGTTTACGCGAAGGGCGGCGCGGCCTGGATGCACTCCAGCGATTCGATCGGTGTCCCGGGCGTGTTCGAGTCGCGCTCGAGCACGACGCCGCTTGGCTGGGTGCTCGGCCTCGGCGCCGAATATGCGTTCGACCACAATTGGAGCGCGTTCATCGAATACAACTACATCGAGTTCGACAAGAAGACCGTCGTCTGGGATTTGTCGCCGCTCGCTGGCGGTGTCACGACGATTGCGAACGTCGACATCAAGAACAAGCTGTCGATCGCCAAGATCGGCGTGAACTACAAGTTCGGCGGCCCGGTCGTCGCGCGTTACTGATCGTCTGAAGGATCTGTTCCAGTCCTAAACCCAGCCCGGCCGCGTCGAGCGGTCGGGCTTTTTTGTCGCGGACTTCCAGGCGCTCTCCAAACCATCGAATTTGACTCCGCTTCGGGAACTTCTGCGCTAAATTGATTTCGCAGGCGTTCATTGAGGACAGATTACATGCGCTACATGCTGATGCTCCACGCCAACGAAGCCGACGGACAAGCCGTGGCACCGCAGGACATGGCGCGCTTCATGGGTCAGATGTATGCCTATCAACAGGCTCTGGAGAAGGCCGCGGTATTCATCTCGACGGATGCCCTCGTCAGTTCCTCCGAGGCAAGCATCGTGCGCGTCAAGGGCGGTGAGGTCAGTGTTCTGGACGGCCCCTATGCCGATGCGCGCGAACAGTTGGGCGGCTATTTCATCATCGACGTTGTCAATATCGACGAAGCCAACAAATGGGCAGCACGCTGTCCCGCCGCGACATGGGGCTCGGTTGAAGTGCGCCGCATCAGGGATCGATCGGAATATGCGGGATGACCGATTCGGAGCCCGCCATGGCGCGATCCCTTGCGGAAAAGGTCGCGCGCGAGAGCTATGGTCGCCTGGTCGCTTATCTCAGTGGGCGCTCGGGTGATCTGGCGGCTGCAGAGGACGCACTCGCGGACGCCTTTTTGGCGGCACTCGAGAAATGGCCTGATACCGGCGTGCCTGATAACCCTGATGCGTGGCTGCTGACCATCGCGCGACGGCGCAGGCTTGACGACTGGCGTAAGGAGAAGGTCAGGGAACGGGGCGCAGATCATCTCGATCTCGTTGCCGACGAGCTATCGGCCGCAGCGGATCTGGATGAAGGGATTCCGGACAGGCGACTGGCGCTCATGTTTGCCTGTGCGCATCCCAGCATCGACGCGGCGGCGCGAACGCCCCTGATGCTTCAGACCGTGCTGGGCCTGACCGCGATCGATATCAGCGCACGATTTCTCGTGTCCCCAAAGACCATGGGCCAGAGGCTCGTGAGAGCCAAGGCGAGGATCAGGGACGAAAGGATTCCGTTTCTCGTGCCTGAAAGAGAGGAGCTGTCGACGCGCCTGCCGCCGGTGCTGGCCTCTATCTATGCCGCCTACACGAACGGGTGGATGGAGATTGATGGCGCGAAAGCGCTTGGACACGAGGCAATCTGGCTTGCGCGCGTGGTCGTATCCCTGCTTCCGCAGGAGCCCGAGGCAAAAGGCCTGCTCGCGCTGATGCTTTATGCGGAGGCGCGACGGTCATCTCGCCAGGGCCGCGACGGGGAATTCGTGCCGCTGGACCAGCAGGACGTCAGGCTTTGGGATCGCGCGCAATTGCAGATGGCGGAGGGGCTCTTGCATGAGGCCAACGCCAACGGTCCCACCGGTCGTTATCAGATCGAGGCCGCGATCCAGTCCGCCCATGTCGCGCGCTGCCTGGGTGGCGGGTCGAACTGGCATACTGTGGTGTCTCTCTACGATGTGCTGGGAAAGATCGCGCCTTCGCCGGTCGTGACACTCAACCGCGCCGTGGCTCTTGCGCGGATGGGGCACCGGGATGCGGCTCTTGCCGACATCGATGCACTTTCTGGCGATGCCAGGATGGCCGATTATTTGCCCTATTGGGCGGCCCGTGCGCAGATTTGCGCCGATCTCGGAAAGCGCACGGAGGCGGTGGACGCTTTCACAGTCGCAATCGGCTTGTGCTGGTCGGAGGGGGAACGGCGCTACCTCGAAGAACAGCGCTCGAGAATTTTGAGCTGATCGCGAACTTTTTGTCGTCGCCTGTCGAAATCGGGACGTCCTGGACGACATCCGTTGGTCCAACCCAGGAGAACGATCATGACGACAAGGATGACTGTCCAAGGCATTTACGCTTGCGCCACCGTTTCCAACTTCGACGAGGCTCTCGTCTGGTATGAGAAGCTGATGGGGCGCCCGGCCGACGACCAACCGATTCCGGGTATGGCCCAATGGCGTAACATGGGCGCGGCCGGCCTGCAGGTCTGGAAGGATGCCGAGCGCGCCGGCAAGGCGATCATGACGATCGTCACGCCCGTGCTCGAAGTCGAGAACACACGGCTGGCGAGCCTCGGCTTGCAACTCGTCAACAAGATGGAAGGCAAGTTTGGGGCCGTGGCTCAGATATTCGACGCTGAGGGCAACCGCATCAACATGGTCGAGCCTCCCAAGGGCCATGTGAGCAGCTGAATTCGGATCCGGCCTCAGGCCCAGGGCAATAACTGCTCTGGGCCGTCCGTCGGTGCCATCCTGATCCTGTACGACTGCTTCGCGCGTGGCTTCATCGCTGCGGACAAATCCGTCATGGGGTTTGAAATTTTGGAGATTACGGTGACAGTGCTGCCACTGTAATTCGAGTTGGTACATCCAGCCCAATTTGGGAATGCTCAACCATGCTCACCGTCTATGGCGAAGGTCGCGGGTTCCGTGTTGTCTGGCTGCTCGAAGAACTCGGGCTGGCTTATCGGCTGCGGCCGGTCGATCTGCTTGCGGACGAGAGTGATCGCGAATTTCTTGCGATCAACCCCGCCGGCTTCATTCCCGCGCTGCAGGACGGCGAGACGATCATGGTCGAGTCCATCGCGATCCTTCAGTACCTGCTCGCGCGCCATGGGGCAGGCTCGCTTGCCGTCGCCCCTGATGATCCCGCCTTCGCGTCCTTTCTGCAATTTCTCCATCTGGGCGAAGCGGGGCTCGCCGGGCCGATGAACGCCGTCCTTGTCGGTCGCGCACTTGCACCCGAAGCCGAGCGAAATGCCCGGGTGACCCGATGGGCATTCGAGACCTTTGAGAGCCGGCTGGGTTTGGTGATCCGCCGCCTGGCGGATTGCCCTTATCTCGCCGGCGACCGCTTCACCGCTGCCGACATCTCGGTGAGCTACGCGCTCCTGCTCGGCCTGCGAACCGGCAACTACGTTCCCGGTACCATCGAGCGGGACTATCTCGCGCGCACGACGTCACGCCCGGCCTACGCCCGCGCGATGGACAGCTGCCAGGCCACCAAGGCCTGGGCGGCGAGATCACCGGGATTGTAGCGCGTGAGCCGCGCGATGTGGCGGTGAACACCGCCAATTGCGCATCGAACGCGCGCCGGAACGCCGGCCGCGCTTCACCGCGCGCCACGCAGGCCGCGAGATCCGGATATTCGTCCAGCATATGCGTCGTGTTGAAATGGTGCCGCTTGCTGCGGCTTGAAATAGAATACGGTCATTCAACGTCCGCGACGGGAGGGCAGGCTTATGGTGGACGCGAAGCGAAGGCTCCTCTGGCATGGCGCAGTCTTGTTTCTGATCGGATTGCTGACCGGGCTGGTCGAGCAGCATTTCACCAATGTGAGGATGGCGTTGGCCGCTCATCTGGAAGGCGTGATGAACGGCACGTTCCTGCTGGCGGTCGGCGCCATCTGGAGTGAGGTCAGGCTATCGGCACCAACGAAGGCCGCGGCCTTTTGGGCACTGCTCGTCGGGACATACGGCAATTGGATCGTCACGACGTCGGCCGCCGTGCTTGGGACAGCCGCGCTCTCGCCGATCACGGCGGTGGGGCACGAAGCCGAGCCCTGGAAGGAGGCAATGATCACCGGCGGATTCGTCTTCATCGGCCTGGCCATCATCCTGGCCGTCATCTTGCTCATGCTCGGGTTGCGGGGCACGGCAAAGCCGGAGTGAGGCCCAGGAGGCATGAACCCGCGCCAATCTGGCTGCGACTAACCGGCCATGGAAAAGGTTGTCCACGATCTGCTGGCTCCCATGGTGAGGTCCTTCATTTCGGACTGGGGCAGCGCGCTATTCCTGAAGCTGGCAAACTGGCTTGATGCCAGGATTCCAAGCCGGGCGGCGAGGGTCGTCCTGGGACTGCTTCTCGGCGTGACGGCCATTTTCTCGATCGTGACCGTCACGGCGCTTGCGGGCTTCTAGTGCTCAGCGAATTGAGTGCACCGTCACCTTTATTCCCGGCGGGCTTCAGTGCCTGCTCGGATTTCCGGTATCGAAATTTCCGTCCTTTCTTCCGACAGCTCTGGCCTTCTGGATCGAAATGCCGTCGCGGCAGGCGATGTAGGACTGAACCTGCGCGTTGGTCCCGGCATGTTTCGCCACCCACATCTCGTGCGTGAAGCCGTTCTTCGCCATGCAATCGAGCGCATGGGGCGTGTTGTTCGTGGCGGCATGGAGCGGGACCGCACAGCAAAGTATCGAAGCAATGATGACGACGCGTTTCATGAATCTTCCCTGGGTTGCGGCCGCGCTGGCCAGGCTTGCCGAACTTTAGCAGTTGAGTATTGTACTATATTGCAACTTGGGGAAGAGTTATGAAATCGGCGTTGTTTGCGGTACTCGCGATTTGTGTTTTTGCATCAGACGCCTTCGCCGTAGGCTGCGGCGGGATGGTGTGCAACAACAATCCTACCTGCCAGAGCTTGCGCAATGCGGGCAATTGCGAAGCGGCCCGTGCGGCCGGCGGCACCAAGCCTAACACTGGCGCCAGCGGCAAGACAGCAAGCGAGTGTCAGCAGCAAGCCGGGTTCACGTTCGCGCAATGGCAGGCCGGGCAGACGACCAAGGCTCAACGCAGGGCTTGGGACAAGTGCATGGGTCGGTGAAGCAGGACCGGATGAGGGATCGGCCTCGGTGAAAGCCGCGGCCTTTTCTGTTCATCACCGGGGAGCGGTTGCAGACTGCTCGCACCGCACACCATCATGGTCGGAGATATCAATGCGCTTTCGGCAGTAACCGGCGGTCTCAGGAATTGTGGCTGACGCCGCCAGATGCCGCGGTACCGGCTTCCGGACCTGTGTCTTCACGCGGCGCGGTGTCGATCGACGGGACGATGTCAGGTGCGGTGACGGTGTCGCCGAAAAGTCTGACGTACTCCGAAAGCGGCATATAGCCGGCTTCAACCAATGCACGAGCAGCAGTGCGATCAATGGACATGCGTTCCTCCCAGCCTCAGCTTATGCTTGAATGCTAGGAGCGCTCCGGTAAAGGCGACGTTAGATTGATGCTTAACGACCGCACGGTTTTGCGGCAATTCGTGCTGTCGGCGGTCAATTGTTCTCCGAAAGCTAAGCCAGTCTCCGTGTTTTTACCGGCCTTGAATCCGCGTTTACCGCAGTAAATGGCGGTTCCGTCCAGGCCTGCGGCGATAGCAAAAGCGACGTGAGATGGAAGCTAGCCAGGCAGATCGCGCACACAGCGGCGTTGCAGCATCGATTTCCTCACGCATGTTAACCAATGTAAATGTCGGAACTCCGCGCCGCCGGAATGATGCGCCTTTCAGATCGAGGGGCATTCCATGTTCGATGCCGATACCAGAGCGCTGCTGCGCACCATTCTGGACGAAGTCTGCGGACAGATCGACCAGTATCAGACCGCCACGAGGGCTCATGTGGCCGCGCAGATGCTTGCGGCAGCCGGTCGCGAGGCGACGCTTGAAAGCATCAGGGAAGCCGGGATGAATGCGCTGAAGAGCGCTCCGACGATGTGGCGTTAAGCAGCGAGAACGGTCAGGAAATCTCTTTCGGCAAGTCCCATTCGGGCTTCGGCTCGAACGGCTCCGACTTGAGCCGGCTTCGATATTCCTGCGCCGCGTCGAGGAGGTTTTGCTTGACCTCCGCATCTGCGGTCTGTGCGGCGAGGGCTTCGGCCCGGTCGGCCTGATGCTCGAGGGATTCTCTGCTCATGCATGGCCAACTCTGCGGCGGGCGAGGCGTTCCAGGCCGGCGTCGTGCACGCGCTCGGTTCGATCGCGCGACGGCAGCAAGCCGCAGATGCGGATCATGAATCAAGGAGGCCGCCAATCGAGGCGGCCTCCAGCTTTCGCGATGAGATCCGG
>Ga0310811_10008396_pt1 | contig 13267 bp, 8 predicted proteins | sample YCmetagenome_FD_207642 | JGI IMG/M metagenome (GOLD analysis project Ga0310811, IMG submission 207642) | Soil microbial communities from experimental microcosm in Duke University, North Carolina, United States - YC | ecosystem: Engineered > Artificial ecosystem > Soil microcosm > Unclassified ...
TGCTCCTCTTACCGTCATGAGCATCGATAACGATCCTTATGAATCTGCCTCGCGACCTGGCGCGGATGCCTCGGTTGGTCGTTTTGAGCTCGCTAATCACCGGCTCACGCTTTACCCCGGAACAAAAGCCGACGGTATGCCACACACCGGAGCCAATATCCGTCTGTGGCTTACCAACGGTGCACTGGGCAATCATGTGGGGCCTGGTGATATCACGGGTTTCGCGAATGCGGCTGCTCTTCAAGGGATAAGGCTCGCACCCTTCACTGCAGCTTCAGGTGGGTCCGATGGGGAGAACATGGCCAGTGAGGAGCGCCGCTTCGCCGATGCTCTGCTGACGCGTGGCCGTATCGTCACCAAACAGGATCTTGAGACGGCTGCACTTGCCTTTGACCGCCGCATTCTTAATGCTTCCTCCACCTCTGGCATGTTGCGGAAAGACGGAGGGGTCCACCGCGTGGAGCGTCTGCAACTCGTGCTGGATTCTCATGCTTTTTCGAAACCGGAGATCGAGTTATCGGTATTGAAATCACAGATTGAAGCCTCCCTCAGCGCGCGCATTGTGCAGGGCCTTGAACTGGAGGTGGAGTTCTTATGGAACTGATATCTGCCGCCACATGCCCCGCCAATTCTGTACGAACGCCGCGAATGCCAATGTTTGCAGAGGGGACACACGCGCATGCTCACTCCATCCACTCTGCGCTCGCTTCGTTGATGGCGCTTGGAGTCGCTGTGCATCGGATTATCATCCGCCGGACAGGGCGCGAATCGGTAATGCCGGGAACAGTCGTTCGCCAATGGCCCGCTGCGGGGATTGCTATTCTTCCCGACACATTGGTTTATCTCGACATCGCTGGTCTTGGTTTTACCCATGCGCTTCCTGTTGGAATGTGGGATTCAGGTGGAGAGACCCATGTCGGAACTCGCGAGATTCTGGAGCCATTCGATGATCCTCTCGAGAAACTGAAGCACTGGTTCCACGAAGGCGCACCTCTCTTCCGGATTGCGCCCGATGATCTCGCGGCCTGTATGCGCTGGATGCAATTGTTTGGCCTGGATGCTGGAGAGTGGCCACGTGAACTTTGGTATCGTCTTGCATCACTCATCGCCAGTGTTCCCGAGCTCAGTTGTTCGCAGGATGGCTGCAGATTTATCTTGAGCACACTCTTGGACCTGCCTGTTCAAAGCTTTTCGTATCATCCATCCGTCAGAGCACTTCCGTTGGCGTCGCTTTCGTATTTAGGAACACAGGCCTCACGACTCGGCATCGATCTTTTGATCGGCGATTCAGTGGAAGATTTCGCGATGTTACAAGTTGAAGTCGGCCCGGTCACGCTCGAAACCTACGAGTATTACTCCGAAAACGAAAAGGGCATATGGCTCTTGCGTCGAACGCTCGAGATGATCATGCCCGCCTCTACGAACTACGATGTGCGCTGGAGTGTGCTGGACCGTAACCGTGCCCCACAGTTGGGCATGCGAGAGCACAATGCCCGCTTGGGAATCAATACTTACATGGGCGGCGCGCTTCAAACTGAGGAACTCGAAATGCATTCTATTACCGAAAACAATACGTCTCCTGAGCCCGGACATTGGAGCAATGCATGAACAATTCGCGGCCCGATACGCGCAACATCCTGAACCTGAGGTCAGTGAATTGGGAGCACGGCATGCTCCTTACGCCGGACCACTTTCTTCGCCAGGAGCAATATCTTGAGTCGCTCTCTGCTTGGACGATGCGTTATCTTTCGTCAAACAGTGGACTTGTCGGAGGAGGTATTCGCATTCCCGAGAGCGATCTTGGTACGATCCGTTTTGATCCCGAGGTCACTCTCAGCGAGAGCGCCGAGCATCTTGATATATCCGTTTCACGCGCACGAGGCATCACGCCTGCCGGCGACATTATTGACGTCGAGACGGCGGGCAATCTCTCCCACCGTTTCACCAAAGATCAACTCGCTGGGGTTGCGGAGGCGGTAATTTATGTAGTCCTCGATCCGTCCACGCGTATCAAGGCTAATGGGGTGATCGATTCGTTCAACCCGCAAATGCGCACGGAACGCATTCCCAGTTATCGTGTTGCGCTTGCGGTTACGGCTGCTGAAAGAGCTGCGGGTCTCGCCATCGGGCGGATTCGCCGTCCGGCCTCCGGCATGTACTTCGAAGCTGATCCCAGTTTCATCCCGGCCTGTATCTCGGTCGCGGGCCACTCTGAGCTGATGATCGGCACACGTCGCATCCTGGATGCTGTAAATCGTCTTGCCTCTGGGTATGCGGAGCTGCACCGTGCCATGCGTGAGTTTATGCTCATTTTCACGGAACGTGGCCTCGAGACAGAGGTTGATCGAGATTCAATGGCCTTCGCAGAGCGAATGGTGTTGGAACTGCAGGATACGGCCTATGCTCTTCTCGACCGGACTCAGACGCCGGAGCATTTTTTTGGACGCGTTCGCCGTATGTTGCATTCTGCTGCTATCTTTTTCGATCTCGCCAGCGGAATGCAGCAATATTATGACGCTCTTCGTGAGACTGGCGAAAGCGAGCTGGTAGGTCTTATCGAGTTACAGAAACATGCTTTGCAACTGGGCCGTAGTCTGCGTCTTGACGAAGATCTTGGTCTCGAAGTCCGTAAGGCTTTACAGTCTCTTACTGCTCTTGAAAAGCTAGAGCGAGCCCTGGAAGGGAAGTACATCGACTTCCGTAAGAGCACCTCGCTCGAAAGCACGAACTTCATCTTTGATCGTGGTGGCAAAGCCCTCTACAAGCTGGCTGCTCGTCCGTCGCGCGTACAAGGTGTCGCAGATGAAATGACGATCATCTTCTCCAATCTCCGCCTCGAAGGTCGAGACCGCTATCGTCTCATCCTCGTTGGAGATCAAGCTACGCCGTGGCTTCGTGGCACTTCCATCGGTGCGGAGATTCGTCTGAACGAAGGCACGGGTTTTCGACGCGAAAGTCTCATTCTCACAGGCGATGCGAAGTTCGATGAACAGAACAACATAGAGCTCGACTTCGAAGCGCCCGATGTCCCAACCATTACCGATTTGCGCGTTACAGTACCCGCCTACCACACAGTACACACTGCGCTGCTGTTCATTCGCCACCGCTTTTATGCAACTCGTCAGGAGACTCCGGAGGCGCGCACGATCGAACGTGATTCCGAGCGCAGGCCTTCGCAGCCGCCGGCGGAGAACAGTTTGGTGTACGCAGACAACGGTGCGCGCGATGAACCCTCGTTCGAAGACGCGAAACGTGCAGCGGCGTCAAGTTTTGAGCGTACTGAAGACTTACCCGTTTCGCCCGCAGTCCGGCCTCCATGGATGCCACGAGATAGCCCCATGGAACCCAATGGCAACGATGACCTCAGCAATCGCCCACGTAGACGTCGCCTTGAATAGCTACCCGGAAAGGAGAAGAAATGGCTTTGGATCTCAGCAAACTGTCCGATGAGATGGAGTCCGCCCTCTCCGGAGCACGGCTTCTTGCAGAACAGAGACGTCAGGCACTTATTCAACCTGAACACCTTCTGCTCTTGTTGATCGAAAACGAAGACTCCAGCCTGCGTACTTTACTCGAGCGCAAGCAGATCTCTTTGCCGCCCCTGCTCGACAGCCTCTCGCGCCGTGCCGATGCCCTTTCCACGCAGCGTCTTACAGAGCTTCGCCGACCGCTCGCCTCGCAGGCTTTGCGTATGTTGCTGACGGAAGCATTCCAGATATCGGAGAAGCATGGCCGTCCTTCTGCCAATGCTATTGATGTCCTCGAAGCCGCGCTCACCACTGGTGCTAATGATCTTCGCAACGACTTTCGTAGAGCCGGTTTCACTCTCGAAGATATCGAGGAACCTGTTCCCGCAATTCCAGCGAAGGTGCAAGCACAGACTCCCCGCGCCAGTAGTGAGTCCGAGCTTGCCAATGGAGCGAAGATGTTGGATCGTTTCGGCCGCGACCTTACTGCGGCCGCTTCCGCGGGAGAACTGATGCCCGTCGTAGGGCGCGACGAAGAGGTTCGTCAGCTCATCCAGACGCTTCTGCGCAAAACCAAGTCGAACCCCGTGCTTGTGGGCGATCCTGGAACAGGTAAGACAGCCATCGTGGAAGGCCTTGCGTTGCGCATTGCCGCTCAGGATGTTCCGGAGAGCATGAAACGCTGCCGCGTCATTGCACTCGATCTGATGGGACTTGTTGCGGGTGCAAAGTATCGTGGTGAGTTTGAAGAACGTCTCAAAGCAGTCGTCGACGAAGTTCGCTTGCGCAACGGCGAAATCATTCTCTTTCTGGACGAGATCCACCAATTGGTGGGTGCGGGTGGTTCCGAGGGAGGCATGGATGCGGCCAATATTCTCAAGCCTGCTCTCGCTCGTGGCGAACTACGCTGTGTAGGTGCTACCACGTTTGATGAATATCGAGAACGCATCGAAAAAGACGGCGCGCTCGCCCGTCGCTTTGAGCGCGTTCAGGTTGGAGAGCCGACCGACGATTCCATGCTCCACATTTTGCGGGGCATCCGCGAACGCTACGCTGCCTTCCATGGAGTTGAGGTGACAGATGAGGCCCTCCATGCGGCTATCAAGCTCTCTCGTCGTTATATGCGTGATCGTTTTCTACCGGATAAGGCCATTGACGTCATCGACGCTGCTACGGCGCGCCTACGCATGCAGCTCGAATCCCGCCCCACAACTCTCGATCAGCAAGAGCGCCTGCTCACACGTCATCGTGCCGAGCTTGCTACCCTGCAGTCCATCTCTAAGCTTTCAACGGCACAGACGAAGCGCGTGAAAGTTCTTGAAGAGGAGATCGTGGAGGTCGAACATCGTCTTGCAGTCGAAACTGAGGTATGGGAACGTCAGCGTAACCTCCGCAACGATCTTGGAAAAACCGTGCGGGCCAGCGACGAAAACACACGTCTGCTTGCAGCTGCTGAAGGCGCAGGCGATATTACCAGAGCTGCCGAAATTCGATACGGAGCTCTGAAACATCTCGAGGAGCAGCGCGCAGAGCTCGAAGAGCAGATGGCAACACTGCGCCTAAGCGGCAGTCTTGGAATCGAAGATAAAGTTATGCCTGAACACATCGCGGAGGTTGTCGCCGAGCGTTGTGGAGTTCCAGCCTCGCGCATGCTTGAAAGTGAGCGCGAACGCCTGCTGCATCTTGAAGATCGACTTGGGGCGCGCGTCTACGGCCAGCCTGAAGCGATCCATGCTGTTTCAGAGGCGGCGCGTCGCATGCGCGCCGATCTGCAATCGAAACGCTCGCCGGCATCGTTTCTTTTCGTTGGGCCTACTGGAGTCGGCAAAACAGAACTTGCTAAAGCGCTGGCGGAAGCTCTCTTTGATGACGAAACTGCCCTCATCCGTATTGATATGGGTGAGTACAAGGACAGCGCCTCCGCAGCAGGTCTCATAGGATCTCGTCCTGGTCTTATCGGCTCGGATGAAGGTGGCTTTCTCACCGAGCAGGTTCGTCGATCGCCCTATTCCATCGTGCTCTTCGACGAAGTTGAAAAAGGACATCCATCCATCCTCGATCTTCTTCTTGGTGTCCTCGATGAAGGACGGCTAACCGATGCCAAGGGCCGTTTTTGCGACTTCTCGAACACGATCGTTCTTTTCACCTCAAATCTCGGTGTCCGTGAAGCGATGACAGCTGGCGAGGACGATGTTCTGCGTGAGCAGATCATCCTTGAGGCGGTTCGAGCTAATCTACGACCTGAACTTTACAACCGTATCGGCCAGGTCATTCCATTTCATCCGCTCGGTATGTCGGAGCTCGAACGCATCGTCAAGGGCCATCTTCGTGCGCTTGCCATCAAGCTTGAAGAGGAGCGCGAACTGCATCTAGAAGCTACATCGGGAGCAGTCGATCTTCTTGCGCATCTCTCCTACGATCCAGAGTACGGCGCTCGCCCCGCAAACCGTGTTATTCAGCGCGAGATCCTATCGCCTCTCGCCGAGCTTCTTCTCGATAAAGACACTACTCCTGGTTCAACGATCCATATCGATGCAGTGCCGGTTCAAGAACAACCTCAGGAAGTTCAGACGCACAATAAAACCGTACCAGTCTCGCGGGACCTTGTCTTTTCATTAACCCAGCCTCTTGGCTCCAAAACATCTCCAGAAGACAGTCATCACGATAACGAACCGGAGGTCGCAGCTCTGTGAGCATCAGGCGCCGTCTAAGCAAGATGTCTGCGCTCGTTAGCGCTCTTATGTTGTGCTTCTGTGTTGAAGCCAACGCACAGACCACGCCGCTGTCCCTCTTCAACGGCACCTCCATGCTGGGCTGGAATACGCATGGTACGTGGACTCCCAGTGGAGGAGTTCTGGCTACAACCGGCAGTGGCGATCGCAGCGCGTTTACTGCCATGCCTTTTGCGGACTTCAATCTTCAATTCGAATACAACGAGAGTAGTCCTGTCGGCGCCAGATTGCGTCTGTGGACGGCGCACGAGGGAAGTGGTGGCTTCGATATTGATCTTGATATTGCAGGCTCATCTTCTGGCATTGGAGGGATCGAGACTTTTTCGAACTCCTCTATCGCTACACTCCCTGCAGGATGGCATCGTCTCCAGGTGGAGGCCACGCATGGTCACATCAACATTCGTGTTGACGGTATTCCTTCGGGTACGGCTTCCGATCTTGGCTCGCGTGCCGGCTACATCGGCTTTGTGGCGAACGGCAATGGTACGCTGCAGTTGCGCAACATCAAGCTAACTCTACTCAACCCTTCCAAAACCTTCAGCGGCGTAGATCTCAGTGGGTGGAAAAGCATCGCCCATAAACCAGACGCGAAGAATGGTATGGGCCACACCATCGAAAAGGCATTCACCTTTGGAATGGGTGGCTCAACGAAACCACATGAAGCCAGGTGGTCCGTACGTGGGGGGGCAATCCACGGTGAAGACGGTCCAGGAGGGCTTGAGAATGACACCGTTACGGAAGACGCCATCTTTCAGCTCATGGCCGCAGTTCATGGCGAGGTGAGGAAGGGGAATTTCACGGCAATCTCTTTGCGCAATCCTGCGGGACAGCTTACGGGCGGCTATGCCGTCGGCCTCGGCCCTTACGCTGGCAGCATCGAATCCATTGAGGACCATGCTTTTGGACGGCCTGATGCCGCTACCGATCAGACCATCATCATCAGTGGCCGTACGATCGCTGTCTGGGTCAACGGAAAACTGACTGCTGTTCACACGGACTCACGTCCGGACGGTACCAATAGTGCTCAGGGCGCTCACACCTCGCCCGGGCCGGCGACGATCATTCTACCTACAAGCAGTGTCAAGGTTGATGTGCAACGATTTAATCTAACGGCTCTCCCCAAGACCTTTGGCCTACCCGCGCACACTCCCAAGCCTGCATTGCCTGTTGTCGACACGACAGAAAAAACCGCTGCGTCTCCAGCTGCTGCAAATGTCTCTCCGGCCGAAGCTGCCTTCTTGCATCAACAACAGGAAGTCGCTAAAAAGGATGCGACTGATCAGAAAAATAAGCAGCACATAGCGTCTCTGATGGGGCAAGCCTTGGCGACGTCAGATCCGCAGCAACAGATGGATGCTTACAGCCAGGTTGTGCAAATCGATCCATCGAACGCTGCCGCTGTTCAGGGATATAAGGAAGCACAGCAGAAGCTGCAGGCTCAGCAGGACGCACAGACGAAGGCGGCCACCACCGCAGTTACACAACAGCAGGACGCCAATTCACGGCAGCAACAGACAGACACGGCGCTTTCGCAGGCACAGAGTGCATTCCTTGGCGGTCATTTAGGAGAGGCGAGCAGTGCGCTCTCTGTCGCTGAGCGTCTCTCGCCGAGCAATCCTCTCGTACGTGATCTGCGTGCTCGAATCAGCGCGGCGCAATCGCTCCGATCGAGACTCTATTTTCTTGGTGGAGGCGTTGGATTTCTCGCTCTGATGGGGATTGTTGCCGCGTGGCTCCGGCGACGTAAAATGCAGCGTTATCCCGTGCTCGAGATCACACGCGGCTTGGACCAGGGCCAGATCTATCCGATTGAGAAGGATGTGATTCGTATCGGGGCCGTGGCGCAGGACGGTGGTCAACGAAACGAGATTATTATTCGCGACATAGAACACGCTGTTTCACGTTTTCATTGTGAGATTGTCAAACGCGATGGCCAGCTTTACGTCAGCGACCTTAATAGTTCGAATGGAACCTGTGTCAACGGGGCATCGATCAAACCTGGCAACCCCGAGTTGTTGCGTAAAGGGAGCCGCATTCTTCTGGCCCACGCTGTTGAATTACGTTTCGGCTACGATCGCACAGCAAAGGTAAAGAAGAGTAAATCCGTTTAGGAATGGGGAAGAGTAGTCGAACTCAATGGAGATTAGGATTCGAGCAGCGGCATCGAGCGATGTTGGCCGACAGCACAAGACTAATGAGGACGCGTTCGGTTTTGATCTGGACCGCGGACTCTTCGTTGTTTGTGACGGGGTCGGCGGTAACGCGGCAGGCGAAGTTGCAAGTCGTCTTGCGGTCGATTGCATGCTCAGCCGTTTTCCTTATGGTCTTCAAAATCCAAATGCGGGTGGTCCCGAGCTGCAACGAGCCGTCCAGGCTGCAAACCGCGCCATCTATCAGGCAGCAGACTCTGAGCCCTTCTATCGTGGAATGTGTACCACACTTGTGGCCGCGTACTACGATGGTGCTCGCATGTGGATCGCCCATGTTGGAGACAGCCGCGCCTATCTCCTGCGCCGGGATCAGCTGCATCGTCTTACCGATGATCATTCACAACTTGCGCAGGTCCTGCGCAGGGGAGACTACAGTATTACCCCCGATGAGATGGCACGTTGGGATAGTGTTCTCACTCAGGCGATCGGCGCCTCCGACTTCATCATGCCTGCGGTCACCGTGGTCCAGGTCCATCTTGGAGACTGTTTCATGCTGGCCACCGACGGCATCTGCAAAACCCTTACCAACGGAGAGATGCTTTCGCTCTTTCTTACTACATCTACGCCGGAGCAGGCCTGTCAACAACTGGTTGACGCAGCCAATCGCGCCGGTGGGCACGATAACGCAACCTGCATTGTGGTGGAGATCGATTGAAAAATTCGCCACCCATAACCTGAACGATTGTTCCGTTTCCTAAAGGAGAACAGTATGGCAAATCCGGCAAATACGACCATCACCGTCGACGGTACCAAGCTCAATGCCTTTTCCACCAATGTTGGTCTCTCCACATGCGTCGATTCCACAGGAATGCCTTCGATGGGTTCGCTTACCTGCGCGATGGAGTTTTCTGCAGACATGCATGACACCGTCAACGTGCCCTTCTCAACCGTAAAAAAATATTTTGATCTCGCCAACATTCCAACCCGCGACAAGATTAAGGATGTGAAGATCGAGTTCTGGACCGATGAGACGCGCAACGATGCTCTTTGCACGCTGGCTTTCAAGGGGTGGATCAGCTCATGGAATGTCTCAAGCGGGAGCGGAGCGAATCACACACTCTCAATTAGTATTCAACCTGCGCTCGATCAGAAAAACTATCACGATCTCCAGCTGGGTAACTAAAACGAGATGACAGGTCCTGCACAAAACGCTGGGAACAAACATCCTGCGATGAACAATACCCATGGTTCGGAGCTCAAGGTTACCCTTGATCCTCCGAACAAAGTGTTCTTCATCACCGCAGACGCCAGGATGCCGAAGATCAAGGCTACTTGTCAGTTGCCGAATCCAGCGTCAACAAGTTCTCCAGCCGTCTCTGGCCAGATAGTCTCTGCTGCGACGGCTGCACTGAGCTACGACTGGGACGTGACCGTTATCCTCAATCCCGCGGGTGTGCCCTATGCAGTAGGACGAACCACACGTCATTCTCCTATCCGAATCACCACTGCAGTCCCGGAACTTACGCTTCCTTTCACGCAAATTCGTGGAGGTACGCTTACGGTTACAGTAACCACGACACTCCAGGGCAAGCGCACTACCGGAAAAGCGGTTGCAGAGATTCGTGGCACTAACCCCAGCAACACGCTGATTCGGGCAGAAGGGGCTCCCGAGATTCTGATGAAGTTGATGAAGCTCGAATCAAGCCTGCAGCAGTTCCTTTCCACTCACGCTAAGGCCGGTTATCCGGTCTTCAGTCATGATGGTCTTGGCGGTGTCGGTCTTGGGCAGATCACTCACCCGCGTCCTACAGACGATGAGGTGTGGGACTGGAAGGCGAATGTAAAGGCAGCGAAGGCACAATGGGACAGCAAACGCCAAAATGATGCTGAAAGGCATTTACAAAATTACGCTAAGGGATCAGAATTTCGTGCTCTCGTACAGGCTTATAACGCTAAACGCACTGCTTCGTCGGCAGACGCCAACGAAAATCTTCCCGCAAAAACTGGAAAATCCCCATTAGTACCGTTGAAGATGCTAACCATTACTTTGCCGGCCATCACAGAAGAAATGATCGAAGATGAAACGCTTCGTCTCTACAATGGCGAACCCTCCTCCAAGGGGAGCCCGCCATTGCGAGAGTATAAAGCGGAGGTGGATGAAAATGGTTTTCTTGTAGTCGATGTCGCGAAAGACGGCGTTCACGGTACAGCCCGCTGGCAACGAGTTTCAGAGGCCGATCGCACCGCTGCTTATGATAGTTGGAACCTTGCTCCGAATCGTCGCGGCGATCCTAACTACGTCAACCACGTTCGCTCTCAGGTGGTGAATTAATGTTGATGCTCTGGTTTAAGCGACGTAAAACCTTCAAGGTTCTGCTCGTTGCTTTGGTAGCGAGCGGTATGTATGGAAATGCTCAGGTAAAGACCGAGGTCGGCAATCGCTACCTATATACCCTCAACTGTGACGCCACCTTGGAAAAATTCGATACGCTATCGCGCACAAAAGTCTCGACCTCCGATCTCGCGAAACATTCCAGGCTTATTCCCACGCACGGTGACCAAGCAAATAGTGTCGTCGACGGTTGTGCCACCGACGGCGCGGCCTACCAAGCAAAAAATGCAATGCTATATACCATTTCTCCCACCACAGGGAGCATCGAACCGGGAGCTATTCGTCACTATCGCATCCTGTCCTTTCACCTGCCCGATCTAAAACCTGGAACAGTAATAAGTCTTCCTGGTAAATACGATGACGACGAAAGCCCTACGCTCATATCCGAGCGCTCAGGAGAGGTCGGAATTATTACTCACGGCCACTACAATCGCATTGCAAATGGGCATCTGATTCCCGCTAAAATGCCATCTCTGCCCTCGGAGCTTCCTGGAAGCCGTCTTCCCAAATCCGACGATACCTTCTACGAGCTCAACCTCTCCACCTACCACTCCAACGATGCATCCCTTACGAAAGGCATGGATAAGCTCTCATATAAAGCTTTCGAGCGCTCCGGTGATTTCGTGCTTATAAGAACTATTTTGCCCAGGCAAGGGCAGACATGGATCGTAGCGGATACGGCGTCTCGGAACCTTACCTCTCTAAGTTTGCCTTTCAACACTACAGACAGCAGTGTGCACCTAGCTCCCGGAGGTAAGTTTGTTCTTGTGCAAGAGGCCTCCTATAGCCCCGCCAGAGTACCTCTGACTAAAGACCGTCTTGCTCTCATCGACGCTACTACTGGATCTGTTATGAGGAGCTGGACCGATCCAGCTCTCAATCGAAAATATATCCTCACCGTTACTCCGAGCGGTGAAATGGTTTATTTCGGCGGCGGGGCCACAATTTTTAGCAGTCTTAATATCCATCCCTCTGGGGACCCCACTGTGAAATGCGGTCCCGAGAGCCCTTTTTACTTTTATGCGGATTACTAGGAGCCACGATGACAAAGCGATCCTTGAAAATCGACGAACGCGTAGCTTCCCACAGGCGCCCTCTCTATTTCATCGATATAGGAGCAGGGCAAACGACAGACACAAGGTGATGTTTAACAGGCAATCAAGTGTTAAGACGATCCTACGGACATTGCCGCAGGAAATGAAACGCAACCTCGCAGGAGTCTCCCCATGGCACTTCCTCTCATCCAAATCGGCGATAACCTCATCGGCGATGCTCTGCTTTCTTCCGTCGAAATTATCCAGGAGCTCAACCAGCACTGGTGGTGCACCATTGTCTGCAAGCAAACCCCGGATCAGCGCATCCCCGTCGAAGACTTCCTGGGCAAGAATGTATCCATTAAAACGACCGATCAAGATGGAACCGAACATGTGCAGTTCACAGGCTTTGTTCTCAAAGTAGATCTTGATTATGAGATATGGGGTAGTTACACCGCTCAAATTCTCGCCGTCAGCCTTAGCTACATGACGGATGTTACGGCTCACAAGCAGTATTACAACGATCAGACCCTCTCTTCCATCGGAAATACAATTGCTGGCCGCGCAGGCATCTCATTCTCTTCAAGTGGAGGCAGTTCCAAAGCGCTCAACTACGTGCAGTACGGTGAGACCGACTTTTCTTTTCTTAATCGCATCGTCGATGACTACGCCTGCTGGCTGCGTCCGGGCGAAAAAGGCATTGAGGTCTTCAACAGCTTTCAGAGCGGAGCTTCGGTGCATTGGCGAGGCGAGGACGGTCTTCTCGACTTCCGTCTCAGTGGCATGCTTTCTCCAACCACAGTAAGTGGTGCGCATTACGATCATCACGCTATGCAGTCCAACACCTTCGATAAGGTAAGCGCACCGCCTACTTATTACGATTCGGCGCAGCGTCTTACCAGCTCAGTTCAATCTGCCTCGGCGAAGCTGCCGCCCGCCTTTGAGCCACAGCGCGCACGTGCAATGACCCTGGATGATTATCAGAGCCAGCTGAAGTCCGAGAGCGAGCGTTCGCTTGGCGGTGCTGTTACCGGTACAGGTCACTCGCGCAGCCAGCAACTTACTGCCGGTAACACTATTACTCTTGAAGGTTCACTCGACGCACAGGGAATCTACGGTCTGATCCGCGTCGTCCACAGTTGGACTCCGCAGGGCTATACCAACTCATTCGTATGCACTCCTTGGAAAAATTATCGTAATCCGCATCCCCCACTCGCGCGTACATGGAACGGCATCGTTGTGGCCCGAATCGTCGACCATAACGATCCTAAAAAGATGGGCCGTGTAAAACTGCGTTACTTCTGGCAGGGAGAAAACGTCACTCACTGGGCCAGGGCTATTTCACCTCACGCCGGTCCGGACCGTGGCTTCATGTTCATGCCCGAAGTCGGCGATGAGGTTGCTGTTGCCTTCGAAGACGGCGATCCCGAGCGGCCCATCGTCATTGGTTCGCTTTGGAACGGTGTTCAACAAGCGCCCCGGGCGGAGTTCT
>Ga0310811_10008397_pt1 | contig 13267 bp, 15 predicted proteins | sample YCmetagenome_FD_207642 | JGI IMG/M metagenome (GOLD analysis project Ga0310811, IMG submission 207642) | Soil microbial communities from experimental microcosm in Duke University, North Carolina, United States - YC | ecosystem: Engineered > Artificial ecosystem > Soil microcosm > Unclassified ...
TACGAGAGCGCCCTGCGCAAAGGCGTTCAAGTCCGGGCGCGCATGGTCCTCCGACTCCAAGAGGGCAAGTTGGTGGGTACCACCGAGGCACGATACAGCATGAGCGGCGGCGACTCGGTGGCGCACCGTCCGACGGAGGGCACGCGCGCGCCGTGAGGACGCTCAACGTCGAATCACTTAGGACTAGGAGAGTCGCGAATGGCTAGGGGCGGAATCGAACCGCCGACACGCGGATTTTCAGTCCGCTGCTCTACCAACTGAGCTACCTAGCCGAAGAGCGAGGAAATTCGAAGCATTGCATGGGTTTCGCAAGGCGAAACCCGTCTGCTCTCCCTGACTCAAGTAATCGGCATCATCCACCCGTGCCGGTCCTCGGCCCGGGCATACTGAATGCTGGTCAGGGCCTCGCTCAAGCGGCGGGCGACCGGCCCAATTTTGCCGTCGCCGATAGTCAGCGCGCCGTCAGGGAAGCCGAGCAGCCCAACCGGGGAGATCACTGCCGCGGTTCCGGTGCCGAATACCTCAGCTAGGTCGCCGTGCGCGTGCGCGTGGCGCAGCTCGTCGATCGAGACCCTGCGCTCTGCCACCTTGGTGCCCCAGTCGCGCAGCAACGTCAGCACGCTATTGCGGGTAATCCCGGCCAGGAACGTGTCGTCGAGCGGAGGCGTGAGGACTTCGTCGCCGATCCGGACGAAGAGGTTCATGGTACCGACCTCCTCGATCCAGCGATGCTCCAGTGCGTCGAGCCAGAGCACCTGGTCGAAGCCGCGCTGCCTGGCCTCTTCCGCGCCAGGCAGGCTCGCGGCATAGTTGGCGGCGGCCTTGACCCCGCCGAGCCCTCCCGGCGCGGCCCGCACGTGCCGCATTTCCACCCAGATCTTGACCGGCTCTTTCCTGGAGCTGTAATACCCGCCGACCGGCGAAAGCAGCACAAAATAGGTGAAGCGCTCCGCCGGCCGGACGCCGAGAAATGCCTCGCTCGCGATCATCGTAGGCCGGATGTAGAGGGAGGTCCCGGCGCTCCGCGGCACCCAATCCTGCTCGACCCGGAGGAGCTCCACGATGGACTCGTGCAGCCAGGCGGGATCGATCGGAGGCATGCACAGCCGCTTTGCGCTCCGGTTCAGGCGGTGACAGTGGTCGTCCAGGCGGAATGTGCGAATTCGGCCGTCTGCTCCACGAAACGCCTTGAGGCCGTCGAACACGGCCTGCGCGTAGTGCAGCACGGCGGCGGCCGGCTCGAGTCCGAGCGGCTCGTTGGGAACGATTCGGGCGTCGTGCCACCCGCGTTCGGGCTCGAAGTCCATCACGAAGACGTGATCCGTGAAGTACCGGCCGAAGCCCAGCGAATCTTCCGTGGGCTTGGGCTTGAGGGTCGTCGCTTTCCGGATCGCGATGTCGAGCGTCATGTTGCCCTTCCGTCTGGGGTGCCAGCATGAACAAATATCCCCCCGACCGCACCCGCGATAGCGGCAGCTTGTCCTGGCTCGGACCGGCACAGTTGCGCGTGTTCAGGGTGGTGGCGCTGTTCGGGCTCGTCGCCCTGGCCGGTACCGCTCTGCTTCTGGCAATCGTCTGGGGCAAAGAGGGGTTCGGCCGGGAAGATCTTCCGCGCTGCGCGGTGGGACTGCTGGCTCTGGCCGTGAGCGGGATCGCCTGGTGGCTCTTGTGCCGCAAGCTCGCTCCACTCGCGTCGGGCGCGCTCTTGGGAGTTGGCACCGGCGTGATCCTGCTGCCGTCGCTCATCTACACGGCTTTCGGTCTTCGCACCATCGTCAATTCGGTGCGGGGCGACTGGCTCTCGCGCCACGCAGCGTTGAGCGGGTATCGGGAAGCCGCAATCGTCTGGAGCGGCTTCGATGGCCCGGTGGGGCTCGCGGTGGACTTCGACCTCAGCATCCCGGCCCGGCTCGAGGGCAACCTGCTCCCGCCGCGTCTTGCGTACAGCGGGCCAGCCGGCTTCACGTCCGCCGACTACTTCTCCACCCGGTTCTACCGCCTCGCGGGGCACCAGCTGACGCAGCCGGTCTTTCCGGCGGTCGATCCTGTAATCGAACGGTCGCGCCTCGCGAGCGGCAGGCCCATTCACCTGAGCTACCGGCTGTATCCCGGCTATGTTCGGCGGCTCGAGCCCGGCAACCGCGTTTGCATCGATACAGCCGCAGTATTGCGAGCCGAACGCGCGATGCCGCCGGCCGCCAATCAAATGCTTGGCGCGAGCTGGTTCTTCGCCGGCGCGGGCGCTCTCAACGTGGATCTAAGCCGATCGCTCACGGCCACGCTGCACGATCGAAGCCGCTGGGCCGCCCGTCCCCCCGCGTGGGATTCCCTGCTCCGGCGCTTCACCCCGCCATCTCTCGGTGCCGCAGGTTATGTCGTGTGCGGGAAGGACGTCGAGATATTGTCGGCCGAGCAGTGTTGGTGCGCACCCCATCAATGAGCTTGTGCCGGCCCGGGGAACGCGGAGTTAGCGCAGATCCGTTCGAGCTGGCCCAGATGGCGCCGCTCGTGCACGATCGAGATGGCAAAGCAGTCGCCCAAGTTGAGACGGATAAGCCGGGTGACCGGCGAGCTGGTCCGGCTGTGGAAGAGATCGAACCTGCTCGCCGTATCGACCAGGTCGACCAGAGCGCGCTGACCATGTAGAAACGCTTCGAGCACACCGGGCCGCGCATGCGGGGCCGGTCGAAATATCCGGGGCGCGGGTAGCTTTCGCGTGCCGGGTGTGATACTCCGCGCCAGCCATCCCCCCATGAGGCTCGGGCGCCAGCCGGGATCGTCGGTCGGGAGCCGCGGCCGCGCATGGTGCAACGCAGCCCGAATCCGCTCGATGTAGCTGTCGTTGGCGAGACAGAGATGCTCGAGGACCTGGCCCACGCCCCAGCCGCCTTCGGGCGGCGACCAGTCGAGCTGCCGGCGATCGAGCGAACCGGCGACCTCACCTACCCGCCGACCCACGTCGCCCAGATCGGTGAGCCACTGCGCCCGCTGCTCGGATTGGCGAACGGACGCGGTCACTGCGCCGACGTCGTGCTGTCGAGCGCAATCGCGCCGTTCCTGGCAGCCAGCAGCACACTCGGGAAGAAAGGCCCGACCCTGTCGATTCGATCGAACACCGCCAGCACGCCCACCATCCCGCGCGTGCGGTTCACCCACGGAAGAAATCCGCCGGCGCCGGGGCTGGTGAGCAACAGGGCTCGTCCGGTGGTCGAGTCCACCACATCCCGCCAACAGCCGAGCCCATAGGTCTGATCCCCATGCGGGGAGATGCGCTGGCTCACACCGACGGTCTGGTCGCGCGTCATCTCCTCGATCATCGATTCGGAAAGGATCCGCTTGTTGCCGTGCATCCCGTTGTCGAGCACCATCTGGAGAAAGTTCACGTAATCCGCGGCGGACGAGTACACCTGCCCTTCGGAAAGCATCGGGTTGGACGTATTTCCATAGCCTGTGTGGGAAAGGCCGAGCGGCTGGGCCATACGACTGGTGAAGACCTGCGCCCAGGTTGCCCCCGCCGCGACCTCCGCGACGCGACCTACCACGCTGTACGCGGCGCCACCGTAGGCGAACTCCTTCCCCGGTGGCGCGGACAGCTTGCTCTTTTCGGCGATCTCCCGAACGCAGTCGTCGAGCTGAAGCTGCGCCTGGAACATGCAGGGCAGATAGCTGGGGAGACCAGAGGTGTGGGACAGCAGCTGGCGAACCGTGATCGTCTTCTTGTCGCCCTTGAAATACGGGAGCCAGCGCGACACCGGATCGTCGAGCGAGAGCTTGCCCTCATCCACCAATGCCAGGATCGCAGCCGCGCTGAGCCATTTGGCCGCCGATACGATCGGCATCATCGTCTCGGGGCCGTATCGCCCTACGTAGGTCTCACAGACCGGACGCCCCTTGAGCCGGATGATGAGCGCGGCGCCCTCGAGGCCGAGATCGGCCACCATTTTGCGCACCGTGTCGGCGGCGGGCTGGAAGGCGGGATTACAGGGGGCTTGGGCTCGGGCCTTGGGAGCGCCGGCCAGCGCGGCCAACGCGACTAGGGAGATGAGTCGCATGAAAACCGTACGGAACAGCCGTCGCCCCGGTTGCGGCCGGTCAACCTTGGAGCCGCCGGTCAGCGTCGACGGCTCAGGGCCTGGTAGCGGAAGCAGTCAATCGTGTGGTCGTTCACCATCCCTACGGCCTGCATGAAGGCATAGCAAATGGTCGAGCCGACGAATCGAAAGCCGCGCCGGACGAGGTCCTTGCTCAGCGCATCCGACTCGGTCGTCCTGGCCGGAACCTGCTTGATGCTGCGCCAGCGGTTCACTTTGGGCCGCTCGCCGACGAACCGCCACGCGTAGCCGTCGAAGCTCCCAAACTCCTCGGCCACGTCGAGGAACGCTCGGGCGTTCGAGATCGCACTTTCGACCTTTAGGCGATTGCGAACGATGCCTGGATCGCCGAGCAGACGCGCGACCCGGCGGGAGGTGAACCGACTCACTCGAACCGGATCGAATCCTTCGAAGACCTTCTGGTAGCGGGCGCGCTTCTGAAGAATCGTTTCCCAGCTCAAGCCGGCCTGAGCGCCTTCGAGGATCAGAAACTCGAACAAGAGCCGGTCGTCGTGAACCGGCACCCCCCATTCCGCGTCGTGATAGGCGATCCCAAGCTCGGTGCGCGCCCAAGCGCAGCGCACCGGCGAGGTCACTTCGGAGCGCTCTTGGCTGCCTTCTTCTTCCGCGGCCGACGCTTTCCGTACGTGCCGCGATACACTTTGCCCCGCCGTGACTTGCGATCGCCCTTGCCCATGACAGCTCCTTACAGCCGCGCTGCTTGCGGCGCGGTGAGAATGGGGTCTTCGACATTGCCGGTGTTCCGCACTCCGGCCGGCTCGAACAACAGGACCTCGACTTCCTCGTCGGCCACAGTCCGATGCTCGACCCCGTGCGGCACGATGAGCAACTCGCCTGGGGCAAGCTCGACCGAGCAATCCCGGAAGTCGACCCGGAGCCGGCCGCGCACCACCAGAAACAGCTCGTCCTCGACGTCGTGGTGGTGCCAAACGAACTCACCCTGGCACTTGACCAGCTTTACTTCCTGACCGTTCAGCTCTCCGATGACCTTGGGCCGCCAATGGTCCTGAATCAGCGAGAGCTTCTGAGCCAGATTGACCTTGTCCACCCGATCACTCCTCGCGGGTGTAGTCGCCATCCATGAAAGGGAACCAGTTGGTCCCGTCCGGCGACACCTGCATACGATAGGTGTAACCCCGGTTTCCGTGCAGCTCGAACACGGCTCGGGTGATGCCTTGCGGCCCCGCGTTCGTGAGCGTGAGCACGTCACCCTCGAACCGGCCCCGAAATTCACTCGGCGGGAGACCCAGCGAGTCGAACCAGTGGAGCGTGTAGCTGCCGTCCTCGCCGTCGAAGCGAAACACCCCGTGCCCGCGGAACTTGATCTTTCCGTTTCGTTCCTGCTCGTAGTCCTGAACCACCGCGAACCCGTCGAGCGCGCGCCGATTTTGCACCCGCCCGATTGCGTTGCCGCCCTGGGGATCGAAAGGAGAGGGATAGAGTCGCTCGTCACCCTTCCAAGTCCCGACCAACCGATCCAGCCGTTTGTGCGCTTCGGTGATCACCGGCATCGTCAACGTCGCCATTGCCATCCTCCTTGGGCCGCGCCGCGGCCGCTCGCCAATCTGAAGGAGTTCAGGACAACCCGGAAGGGGTGATTCGACCGGGTTGACACCCGAGCATGGTTATTGCCTCGAGCTGTCGCCGTCGTCCGCGACGCCAAGCCCAAGTCCGCACCTCGCTGAGCCTTCGCACCGGAGCCCGCATGCGCACCGGCCTGCCAGCCCTGCTGTGCCTCCTCGCAGCCTGCGGCACGCCTGCCGATCCCGGCAGCCCCGATCCGGGCTCCGGAACGCCTCCCCCGGTCGCGACCCCGAATCCCTCAGTCGCCACGGTCGGCGGATGTCAGGTATTTCCGGGCGACAACGCCTGGAACCGCGACGTGAGCTCCGATCCGGTGGACCCGGCGTCGAATGCACTGCTGACGCAGATGTCGCCCGACAGCGCGCTGCACCTCGATCTCGGGGCGACGGAGGAGTACTACGGAATCCCGTTTGTCGTGGTGCCGCAGTCGCAGCCGCTGGTCTCGATTGCCTATGGAACCGACGGCGCGGACTATTCCGACGAGAGCGATCCTGGTCCAATGCCGATTCCGCTCAATGCGCCGATCGAAGGCGGGAGCACCGCGGATCCGAATCCCCCGTCGGGAGATCGCCACGTGCTGGTAGTTCAGCAGGGCGATTGCATCCTCTACGAGCTCTACAACACGGTCCGCACCGGAACCGGGTTCATGGTCAGCTCGTCCGCCCGCTGGGATCTCAAGATCAATGCGACCCGGCCGGCGGGGTGGACGTCGGCGGACGCAGCGGGACTCCCCATTCTCCCCGGACTCCTCAAGTACGAAGAGGTTGCGGCCAACCACCTGACCCACGCGCTCCGCTTCACGGTCCCTCGCGCCCGCCGGGCCTATATGGCTCCGGCGAGCCACTGCGGCCAGTATGCCGACCCGAGTTTGCCGGCCTACGGCCTGCGTGTCCGGCTTCGTGCCGACTTCGACCTGTCGTCGTATGCCGGAGACGCCCTCGTAATCCTGAGCGCGCTCAAGAAATACGGCCTCATCTTCGCGGATCAGGGGAGTGCCTGGTATGTGACTGGGACGTCCGACCCGCGGTGGGAAAATGCTCTGGATCAGCTGCGAAGCCACAAGGTGTACGGCCGAGACTTCGAGGTCGTGCAGATGGGGTCGATCACCAGTTGCTGAATCGCGAGAGGGCGGCAGCCTCTCAGCTCGCGGCGACCGACGCAGGCCCTTCTACCGCGTGTACCAGCTCGTCGTAGAACTTTGCGGCCGTCGCAGGTCGCTCATCGCGGTTTCTGGCAAGTGCTCGGACGATCACCCGCGACAGCTCAATCGGGACATCGTCCGACACCTCGTGCGGCGGGAGCGGATCCTGTGCCAGCTTGACGCCCACCAGCGCGATCGCCGAGTCCGCTTCGTGGGGGCGGCGGCCGGTCAGGCACTCGTAGAGGACGACGGCGGCGGCATAGAGATCGACCCGCGGATCGACCGGCTCGCCCAGGAGCTGCTCGGGTGCCATGTAGTCCGGTGTCCCGATGACGAGCCCGGTCTTGGTCATCGCCTTTTCGCGCTCGACCGCTCGAGCAATGCCGAAGTCCATGACCTTCACCAGGCCGTCAGCCGCGACCATGATGTTCTGCGGTTTGATGTCGCGGTGAATGATCCCCTCTTCGTGCGCGGCCTCGAGTGCCCGGCACAACTGCTTCCCCACCGATACCGTGGCACTCACAGGGAGCCGGTGCCGCGCCTGAATCAGGTCCCTGAGCGGCGTCCCGGCCACGAACTCCATGGTGACGTAGTAGAGCCCGTCCGCCTCGCCGAAATCGTGTGTGCGGGCGACATTGCGATGCGAGATCCGCCGAGCGAGCCGCACTTCATCCTTGAACCGCTCGATCGCCATCGGGTCGATCGCGAGCAGGTCGGTGCGAACCAGCTTGACCGCCACCACGTCGTCGAGCTCGCGATCCCGCGCCTTGTACACCACGCCCATGCCGCCCTGTCCCAGGTTGGCGAGGATCTCGTACCGTCCGGCAAAGACTTGCCCCGGAGTGATTCGCCCGTCGGTCAGCCCGCCGCCGCCCACGGGGACGGTGCGCTCCGGCGGGCCGGCTTGCGAGAGGCCGCGCTGCTCCTCGCGCTCACGCAGCAGGTTTACCAGTGACTGCTTCTCCCGCAGCTCGGCCAGGAGCACACCGAACGCCTCTGCCAGTTGCCCGATCTCGTCGGGGCCGGTCGTCTCGATCGGGGTTGCGTAATCCCCCTCCGCTGCCCGCCGGGTCGCGGCGACAAGGCCGAGCACGGGGCGGCTGATTCGGTGCGCCATGAGATACGAGAACACGCCCGCCAGCAGCAGTCCGGCCAGTCCCGCGAACACGATGCGAATCCTCAGATCGCGAAACCCAGCCAGCTCGAGTGCGCGACTTCGGAGCGCGACGAAACCGCCAAGTGGCGTGCCCCCGGCCGAGAGGAGAGCGCCACCCTGTCCCACGTAAGCCTGATCGCCGAGCGACACCTCGGCGCGTGGCAGAGTGGCCTGCGGCATCTCGCCGGCAGCTGGCGGCCCGCGGAGCTCGCTGCTCGCGCGTGAGCCGTACCGCTCGACGAAAGCCGAGAGCGCCGGGTTACGCCCCAGCGTGGACGCCGCAATGCGGGCACGACCGGCAGAATCGAGCGCGAAGAACACCACGTCGCTTGCGGTCACCTGCTTCACCGCGCTCGCGAGCGAGCTGTCGATGGTCCTTGCCGCCATGAGCGAGCCACGCACGACATCAGGACCGGCGCCGCGGATCGGCACTGCGACCGCCTGAAACAGAATCGAATCACCCGACACGCCGAAGCCGGCGCGGACATCACCCGCGAGAGCGCCCGCGATCAGCGGCGACCGGGCCAGTTGCACCGGCGCCGCCTGCGGCTCATCGCTCCGCGCGAGCCGCACACCGGACGCATCGGTGATCTGTACGAAGGTGGCGCCGAGCAGATGAGCCGCTTCGAGTGACTGGTCCAGCATGTCGCCCGGAGCCGGATTCTCGAGCAGTGCGCGGAAATTGGGGTTCTGGACGAAGACGGTGGCGCTCTGCGACAGACTGCGACGATCGCCTTGGAGGAAGGTGACGACCAGCTCGCGGGTCCGCGCAAGGCTGCGGTCGAGCTCGGTGCCTGCAGTGCGGCGGACTGAGAACCACGCGAGCAGGAGGGTGGCCAGCAACACCACGGCGACGACGCCGGCGGCCCCGAGAAAGATCCGCCAGGTGAGGCCGCTAGTACCGCTCGTCGTCGTCACTCGCCGCGTAGTCTTGGCCGAACTTGTTCTTGTGCTGCGATGGCCGGTAGCCGCGGGCGTCGAGCACCGCGTTGAGGCCCGCGAGACCGGTCGCGGGCACATCCAGCGCCTGGGTGGTCTCGCCGCCGCGCTCGTGCCAGGCGTGGAGCACGTACCGACCCGCGGGAACCGAGGGGATGGTGAAGGAGCCGTCGGCGCCGGGCTGCGTATAGTACGGGCTGGCCACGGCCACCACGAACGCGCTCATCCGCGAGTGAATATTGCAGAAGATTGCGTACACGCCCGCCCTCCGGAACCGGTTTTTCGACGACTCGCTCCGCGGAGTCAGGCCGAGATCGAACGGGCCCGGGCTCGAGTTGGAGAAGACGTTGTGTCTGAAAGGGTCCTGGTTCGGAAAGGCAACGGCGCTGCCGGCGGGCACCACCCGCACGTGCGGGATAAAGGTCTTGTCGTGCATGGCAATTTCGGACTCGCCTTCGCGAGCCGGACTGATGGCGCCGCCGGAAGACTCAAGGTATATAACAGCGGTCGCGAGGTCCTTGGTCGTCTCACCCTCGCGCTCCTGAATCGTCACGCGCCCGCTCACCGACCCCTGGGCGCTGAGCGCACCGGGAACCAGCATCGCCCACAGGACGACGACCGCAATTTCCGATCTGGCCTGCAGCATGCCCCGCAACGTACTACCCCGCTTGGGTGCGTCAAGCAGGATTGCTGTTCTCACGCTGTCGGCTCTGCTCGGGGGCGTCCCCGCTCTCTCGGCTCAGCAAGCTGATTCTGCAGCGGCAACTCTCGACTCGGCGGCGACCCTTGACTCTCTCGAAGAGCGGCTGCGTCGAGCCGAGGAAGCCATCGAGCTTCTTCGCCGACAACTTGCCACTCAGGCCGAGTCGGAAGTCCGCACCAAGAGCCGCGTCCAGTTCGAGTTCTTCGGTCGCGTCCTCCTCAACACGTTCCACAACAGCGGACGGGGCAACGTCGTGGACGTGCCGCTATTTGTCCTGCCCAGCGCGGGCGCCCCGAGCCGGGAGGGCACGTTCGGCGCGGCGGTGCGACAGTCGCTGGTCGGCGGGGCGATTCACATTTCGAATGTGCTGGGCGGACAATTCACCGGCGACCTCGCGCTCGATCTTTTTGGTGCCACCCAGTCGAATCCATCGCGCACGCTACCGGTCGTTCGCCTCCGCACAGCGCGCGGAATCCTCCAGTGGGACCATGCGAGAATCCTCGTGGGCCAGGAAGACCCGGTGTTCATGGGCGTGAGCCCGGTCAGCCTGGCTTCCATTGGAACGCCGGGCTTCGTGACCGCGGGCAACATCTGGCTCTGGCTCCCGCAGATCCGGGTCGGCGCCGAGGCCGGCGACCGGATGCGAGTCGGCGCGGAGGTCGCCGCGTTGGCGCCGGCGAGTGGTGAGCCGAATACGCTCACGGACCCCGACCCCGCCGACCTGGCCGAGCTTTCGGGCCGGCCCTTTCTTCAGGGCCGGGTGTACCTGCGGTGGGGCGAGCGGGGAACCGGCGGCGAGGTCGGGATTGCCGGTCATCTCGGATGGTTCTCCAACACCGGCACGGCCGGCACCATCATCCCTGGTGAGGGCGACTTGCTGAATAGCGAGGGGATCGCGCTCGACGCGCGCGTGCCCCTGGCCCGATGGGTCGAGCTGCGTGGCGAGGTGTATAGAGGAAAGCTGTTGCGTGGGCTCGGCGGGGGCGGCATCGGCCAGAACTTCGGCGCCGTGGACCCAGTCACCGGCCTGCGGAACATCCTTCTCGATACCGGCGGTTGGGCCCAGCTCAACTTTCGCCCCGGCACGTTCTGGGAGCTGGGGGGCGGCTTCGGTATCGACCAGCCGAGGGCCTCGGACCGACCGGTCCGTCAGCGCAACGTGGCGGTCGAAGGTCATGTGATCGTCCGCCCGGCTGGTCCGCTGTTGCTGGGGATGGAGTACCGCCGGATCGAGACCCGCTACGCCGTCGGGACCTTCGCCGACGACCACCTGAACCTGGCAACCGGCTTCGAATTCTGACTCGCCGCCGGACGGCGGGAAACCGATGCGGGCCCCGCGGCGTTAGCATCGGAACCTGACCGGAGCGGCCATGCCCAGGCCCAGCCTGCTGTTCACATTTTCACTCGCCCTCGCCGTAGCCGTTGCAGCCATCTCACAGCACGCCGGCGGCGCGCGCGCCCAAACGCCGTTGCTCGGCCAGACCCGGACCGGCGTCGGACCCGCGCCATCGTGGCACAATACGAGCTGGCTCAACACCGACAAGCCCGTCACTCTCGAGTCCCTGCGTGGCCGGGTGGTCCTCCTCAACTTCTGGGTGTTCACCTGCTACAACTGCACCAACACGGTGCCTTCGTTGGTGGACTTCGACAGCAAGTATCGCGAGCGCGGCCTCACGATCATCGGCATACACACGCCGGAGTTCCCGCCCTATGCCGGCGAGCACGACAAGGGCAACGTCGCGCGCGCGCTCGAGAAGTACCACATCAAATATCCCAACGCGCAAGACAACGACTCGCGTACCTGGGACCTGTACGGGATTCGCTTCTGGCCCAGCTTCGTGCTCATCGATAAGAAGGGACGCATCCGCTACGAAGGCGCGGGCGAGTTTCACGTTGGGGACGCGACCTATCAGCTCTGGGACGGACGAATTCACGAGCTGCTGAGCGAACAGTGAGGTTGGATCCGATGAAGACGGTGCTACTCGGCCTGGCGTTAGTGATCGTGGCGGTAAGTCGTACCGCCCAGGCCCAGACCAATGCACAGCCGCTGGCTGTTCGCGCTGAACCTACTGACAGCGCGACTCGCCTTGTGCTGGTCGCGGCGCCGGGCTGGAAGATCAACGCACGAGTGAAACCGGCCCTCGAGCTACCGAGCGGCGCAATTGTGCGTTTCGATGCCCCCCAACTCACAGCCGACTCCGCCTACTTCGCCGAGCCGCCGACGGCCCGGATTCCCGGCCGAGTCGCCACGGTTCGCGGCATGTTGAAGGCCAGCGTCTGCGCTGTGGGCGAACAGGTCTGCCGCGTCGTCACCCTGAAACTCTGACGGACCTCCCGTTCACCGTTCACCGTTCACGCAGTATCTTCTCGGGATGCCAACGCCCGACCACCCGAACCTCACGATCCTCTCGCATCCCCTCATCCAGCACAAACTGACCCTGCTTCGCGACAAACGGACGAGCACGCGCGACTTCAAGCAGCTCGTGAGCGAGATCGCAATGCTCATGGCATACGAGGTCACCAAAGACTTGCCGACCCAACCAGCTGACATCGAGACGCCGCTCGAGCGGATGACCGGTCGTCAGGTCGCTGGAAAAAAGCTCACCCTGGTGCCGATTCTGCGGGCCGGGCTCGGTATGGTGGATGGTGTCGCCCAATTGGTGCCGTCGGCCCGGGTCGGTCACATCGGACTCTCGCGGGACGAGACCACGCTTCGCCCCACCGACTACTATTTCAAGATTCCCAGTGAAGAAGAGGCCCGCGATTTCTTCGTGCTGGATCCCATGCTCGCGACCGGCGGCTCGGGCGTGGCGGCGGTGACGGCACTCAAGGAAGCCGGCGCGCGTCGTATCCGGTTTCTCTGCCTGGTTGCTGCGCCGGAGGGAGTTCGGGCCATGGAGCGGGCCCATCCCGATGTGCCGGTCTTCGCCGCGGCTCTCGATCGCGGGCTCAACGAGCGCGGCTTCATCCTTCCCGGCCTCGGCGATGCCGGCGATCGCTTGTTCGGAACCCGATAGCGGACGATGGCGGGCATTCGACTGACCTTCTGGGGAGCAGCCGGCCAAGTCACCGGCTCCATGCATCTCTTCGAGGCGGCCGGGGCGCGCGTGCTGCTCGACGGCGGACTGTTCCAGGGCCATCGCGCCGAGGCCCGCGATCTGAATGCGAGCCTGCAGTTCGATCCCCGCCGGATCGATGCAATTGTCCTGAGCCATGCGCACATCGACCACAACGGTCGGCTGCCGCTGCTGGTGGCCCGCGGATTTCACGGCCCGATCTACGCGACGCCCGCCACTCGGGATTTGACGGCGGTCATGCTCCTCGATGCCGCGCACATCCAGGAGAAGGACCTGGAGTTCCTCGAGCGGCGCGGGAAGGCCGGGCCGCTGAGCGAGCCGCTCTACACCAAGGCGGACGCGGTTGCGGTCCAGGACCTCATCATCGGCCTGCCGTACCGGCGTGTGTTGCATCTCCGGAAGAACCTGTCGGCCGAGTTCACCGACGCGGGTCACATTCTGGGCTCGGCATCGGTGGACGTGCGGCTGTCCGAGCCGGCACCGCATCGGCTCGTGTTCTCGGGGGACATCGGCCGCAACGGCCTCCCGATCGTCAGGAATCCCGTGCCGCCCGAG
>Ga0310811_10008398_pt1 | contig 13267 bp, 8 predicted proteins | sample YCmetagenome_FD_207642 | JGI IMG/M metagenome (GOLD analysis project Ga0310811, IMG submission 207642) | Soil microbial communities from experimental microcosm in Duke University, North Carolina, United States - YC | ecosystem: Engineered > Artificial ecosystem > Soil microcosm > Unclassified ...
GCCTCGGCAACGAGATGGACGGCCCGTGGCAGGTGGGGCAGAAGACCGGCACGGAGTACGGGCGGCTGGCCGCGGAGACCGCGAAGGCGATGCGCCGCATCGACCCGGATCTTGAGCTGGTCGCCTGCGGCAGCTCGAACGAGCGGATGCCGACGTTCGGCGCCTGGGAGGCCGACGTCCTTGACGAGGCGTACGACTTCGTCGACTACATCTCGCTGCACGCCTACTTCGAGCAGCACGGCGACGACCGCACGGGGTTCCTCGCGTCCGCGCACGTCATGGACGAGTTCATCGAGGGCGTGATCGCGACGTGCGACCACATCGGGGCGAAGAAGCGCTCCCGGCGCAAGCTGAAACTCTCCTTCGACGAGTGGAACCTGTGGTACGAGAGCAGGTTCGTCGGCCAGGACCACCTGGACTGGGCGCACGCGCCGAGGCTGATCGAGGACGAGTACACCGTCGAGGACGCCGTCATCCTTGGCAGCTTGCTGATGAGCCTGCTGCGGCACAGCGACCGGGTGACCGTGGCCTGCCTGGCGCAGCTGGTCAACGTGATCGCGCCGATCAGGACCGAGCCGGACACGGGCGCTTGGCGGCAGACGATCTTCTACCCGTTTGCCTTGACCGCTCGCCACGCCAAGGGTGACGTGCTCCGCATCGACCCGTCCGGCCCGACCCTGCCCGACGCCAACTACGGTCACGTCCCGGCGGTGGACCTCACCGCCACGCACGACAAGGAGACCGGCCAGCTGACGGTCTTCGCCGTCAACCGGCACGAGCAGGACAGTGCGAACCTCGAGGTAAGGCTGGGCTGGAGCGAACCCATGCAGGTGCTCGAGCACGTCGTGATCGGCGGGCAGGACCTGCTGGCGTCCAACTCCAAGGAGACGCCGCACAAGGTGGTCCCGCGGACAAGCAGCCAGCACGAGCTCGACGGCGGCCGCCTCAAAGTCGAGCTGCCCCCGGTGTCCTGGACCATGACCAGGCTTATGCCGGCCACCGGATGAGACCAGCCCGGCGCGGCGCGGCGCTGGCTCGCTGGCGAACCGGAGCCGTGCCCCGCCCAAATCCGAGACGAGCGGCCTGCTGGCCCAGTTTTCAGAGTTCTAGCCTGAAGTGCCACAAGGCCCAAACGTTTTGGCCGTGCGGCACATAAGGACCCTTCTATTGGCCTTGTGGCACCCAGGCACATCGCCGTTTTGGCCTTGTGGCGCACAGGAACGATTCCCGTTCCGTCCGACCCGCAGGGAGGCCGATGCGGAGCCGGCCTGTCGTGGCGGTACCGCCACGACAGGCCGGATATTTCATGAAAACGCCGTGTCGCCCGTTGCTGGGCGGCCGGTTTACCTGGCGGCTTCGCGGTCGCGGGTCTGGTTGCGCAACGCACGAGCGACTTCGTCGCGGCCCTCGATCAGCAGGCGGCGCAGCGCCGACGGCGGCTCGGGCGAGGCGGCCAGGTAGGTGTCCGTGGCCGCGATCGTGGTGTCGTCGACCGCGCCGATCAGGTAGCCGTATTCCACGAAGTCCTGTGCCATCGCGGACGACCACTCGCTCCAGATCGCGCCGAGGGCAGCGAAGTACTCCGGGCGGTAGGGCTGGACGAGCTCCGGCTGGTCCGGGTCGGCGAAGCCGATGATCGTCGCGCGGAACATCGCGATCGTCAGCTTCCCGTCCGTCAGCGTCTCCCAGGTCTCGCGCTTGGCGGTAAGCGTGGGGATCGCCGCCCGGCAGCCAGCCGCCTGCCGCTCGCCGGCGTCGGTGGCGTCCCGCGAGAGCTCCGCGTCGATCGCCTCCTCGGCGCGCACGCCGCGGCTGACCAGGCGGCGCAGTAGCGCCCAGCGCAGATCGGTGTCGACTGCGAGGCCCGCGAGCGTGACCGTGCCGTCAAGCAACCCGGCGAGAAACTCCAGGTCGTCGGCCGAGGTCGCCACGACCGCGAGCGCGCGGACGTAGGCGAGCTGGTGGTCGGAACCTTCCGGTGCCCCCACGAGCAGGGACCGCAGCGACGACGCGATGAACGCCAGGCCGTCCGCGCGCCAGGCCGGGTCGGCGTAGTTCCGCGCCGCCTGGGTCGCCTGGCGCAGCAGGGTCTGCACGACGCTGATGTCGCGGACCGAGTCCACGCCGCCGAGCACAAGGCGCACGTAGTCCCGGGCGGCCATCTCGCCGTCCCGGACCATGTCCCACGTCGCGGCCCAGACCAGCGCGGCGGGCAGGGACGAGGTGAACTTGCCGATCGACTCCACGGCGGTCTTCAGCGAGTGCGGGTCGAGCCGGATCTTCGCGTAGGTGAGGTCCTCGTCGTTGATCAAGATCAGGTCGGGGCGCTTGACGCCGACGAGAGCGGGCACCGCCGTCCAGTCTCCGGTCACGTCGGTCTCGACGGACGAGGTCCGGACCAGGTCGCCGCTCGGCGACAGCGAGTAGAGCCCGATGGCGATCCGGTGCGAGCGGAGCGTCGGGTGCGACGGCGCAGCCGACTGCAGCACCGAGAACGCGGTGAATCGGCCGCCGGAGTCAACAGAGTACGAGGGCCGCAGCGTGTTCACGCCGGCGGTCTCCAGCCACTCGCGCGACCAGGTGCCGAGGTCGCGGCCCGAGGTCTCCTCAAGCGCGGTCAGCAGGTCGGCGAGGGTGGCGTTCCCGAACGCGTGGGCGGCGAAGTACTTGCGCACCCCGGCCAGGAAGTTGTCGTAGCCGACGTAAGCGACCAGTTGCTTCAGCACCGACGCGCCCTTGGCGTAGGTGATGCCGTCGAAGTTGACCTCGACGGCCTCGATGTCGGGGATGTCGGCGGCGATCGGGTGCGTGGACGGGAGCTGGTCCTGCTTGCAGGCCCACGCCTTCCACGCCGTGGTGAACGTGGTCCACGAGTGCCGCCAGCGCGTGGCCTGCGCCTGCGCCTCGGTGCCAGCCCAGGTAGCGAACGACTCGTTCAGCCACAGGTCGTCCCACCAGCGCATAGTGACCAGGTCGCCGAACCACATGTGCGCCATCTCGTGGAGGATCGTCTCGCCGCGCGCTTCCCGGGAGAAGTCGGTGACCCGGGACCGGAACACGTAGTCCTCAAGGAAGGTGACCGCGCCGGCGTTCTCCATCGCGCCTTCCTTGAACTCCGGCACGAAGAGCTGGTCGTACTTGCCGAACGGGTACTTGATCCCGAAGGCCTTGTGGTAGAAGTCGAACCCCTGCCTGGTGACCTCGAAGATCTCGTCCGGGTCCAGGTACCGGGCGAGGGACTGACGGCAGAAGAGGCCAAGCGGGATGCCGTCGTGCTCCGACCGCACGATGTGCCACGGGCCGGCCGACACGTGCGTGATGTACGTGGCCATCAGCGCCGTGGGCGGGAAGTGCCACGTGTTGACGCCGTCGGCTGACGGGACACCGCCGTCAGTGTCCGGGGCCATGTTGGACACGACGTACCAGTCCTGCGGCGCGTGCACGGTGAGCTCGTAGGTCGCCTTCATGTCAGGCTGGTCGAAGCACGCGTAGATCCGGTGCGCGTCGAAGGTTTCCAAGTCCGAGTACATATAGATATTGCCGTCGGCCGGATCGGTGAACCGGTGCAGGCCCTCGCCGCTGCGCGAGTACGCGCACTCGGCATCGACCACGAGGACGTTGCGCTCCGCGAGGCCCGAAACGGTGACCCGCTCGCCGTCGAACGCGTCTGAACTCACGGGATCGCCATTGAGCGTGATCGCGTGGACGCGGGGGGCGGCAAGGTTGAGGAAGGTCGCGGCGCCCGTTTGCGAGCAGCCGAACTCAATCGTCGCAACCGAGCGGAAAGTGGTGTCTCCGCCGGTGAGGTCGAGCTCAACCTGGTACGAGTCGATGGTAATCAACTCGGCACGGGTACGCGCCTCGTCACGGGTGAGGTTGGTTGACACCAGGTGATCCCTTCGTGAACGTGGGTGCTTCTGTGATCTTCCCATGTCCGGGAGGCCGCCACGCCGTCTGCCACAGGCGAGTTCACGTCATTATTACACGGAGTGTCTGCTTAGTCATGTCCTGTGACTGCACATTCACCCACGTATTGACAACGATGACAAAGGCCTGGATTCTCCCGCCAGAATGGCGGCGCTGAATGCGAACTTCGGGGGTACGGAGGGACGCTCCCGCGGGAGATGGCAGACTTGCCCCGTGCGCGTATACCTCGGCTCTGACCACGCTGGCTTCGAGCTCAAGGCGGCCATCATCGCCTGGCTTAACGAGGCCGGCCATGAGGCGGTCGACTGCGGTCCCGCCAGCTACGACCCGGAGGATGACTACCCCGTCTACGTACTGCGCGCAGCGCAGGGGGTCATCGCGAACCCAGGCAGCCTCGGCATTGTGATCGGCGGCTCCGGCAACGGCGAGCAGATCGCCGCGAACAAGGTCCACGGCGTCCGCGCGGCGCTCGCCTGGACGACCGAGACTGCCCAGCTGGCCCGCCAGCACAACGACGCCAACGTGCTCAGCCTCGGCGCGCGGCAGTACAGCCTTGCGGACGCGGTCTCGTTCGCGAAGACCTTCGTCGAGACCCCGTTCTCCGGCGAGACCAGGCACGCCAGGCGCCTCGCGGAGGTAACCGCGTACGAGAAGAGCGGCGAACTGCCCCCGTTGCCCTAGCCCGGCCTAAGACCTGCGGCGGCGTCGGCGGCGAGACGGTTGCGGTGCCGGCGGCCGTTCCGCGCTACGGGTTTCTGCCGGGGGTTGCGCGACCCTCTCCGGAGGTGGTGCGGGCTTGGGGGGTGTGGGCTCCGGGTGGCGGGTCACCTTTTCCTCACGCTCGGCGGCCTCGGCCAGGTGCTCTGCATGGGGCCGCGACACGTCCCGCGCCCGCATCGCGGTCGACAGCGTGATCTTTGTAACCGGCATGTTCTCCAGTGTCGCCTAGAAGATCTGCGGGCACCAGGGTGCGGGGTCCCAGGTCATCGCGGCCGACAGGCGGCCGAGTGTACCCGGGTGGAGTTCGCGGACCAGGCCCGCGGCGCCGAGCGTGCCGAGGCGGGTGCCGCCCATATAGGCGGCGCCTAGCTCCCTGACATCGAGGGCGATGTCGGCGGGCTCGTTCGTCCGCTCGCAGCGTGCGGCGCCGGCGCCGTCGGCCGCGAGGTGCCACCGGCCCGCGTTGCCCGGCAGGATCGCGTCGGTGACCTCGAGCACCACGTCAACCGGGCAGGCGTACGCCCGGTGGGTCAGCGCGGCGGCGATGTCGATGATCCGCACCCAGAGCGCGTCCGCGACCCGTGCGCGCGCCCGCCGGGGGTCAAGCAGCTGGAAGAGCACCGGGTCGGCTGCGGGCCTGAGCTCAGCGACCACCGAGCCGACCAGGTCCCGGTCGAGCAGGTTCTGCCAGAGCGCCGCGCCTGCGGCGGGGTCAGCGGCGACCAGCTCCCTGATCAGCAGGCGGCTGTCGGGCAAGCCGGTCGCGTCATCCCAGCGGTCGTGTGCGACGTAGACGGCATAGCCGCGCACGCCGGAGCCGTCCTCGGCGAGCAGGCAGCGCAGCGACCCGGCCCCGGACCGTTCCTGTGACTCGTCGTGCAGTACCCGGCCCCACCAGTCGTCGTTGCGGGCGAAGAACCCTGGCTGCCCGGGTTGCACGGTGTCGAAGACCTTGGCGAGCTCGGCGACGGAGTCCGCAGGCGAGACAAGCCGCAGGCGCAGCGCGGGGTCTGTCGGCGCGTATCCGGCAAGCGCGCCCTCGCCGCGCTTGAACTCGAAGTACGCGAGCGACGAGGCGCACCCGTAGCCATAGCGGCTGTAGATCGGCGTCTCCGACGCCCACAGGGCCGCTACCGGCTCCTCGCCGCGCGCCGCGATATCGGCGAGCTGGCGGAGCATGAGCGAGCGGAGCACGCCGCGCCGCCGGTGCGACGGCAGGACCGAGACCGCGGAGACGCCAGCGACTGGCATCACCGCGCCGGGCACGGTCATCCGCAGACTGTAGATACCCGTCGTGCCGACCACCGACTCTCCAGCGGGCAGCGTCGCGTCGAACGCCGCGAGCGACCGCTCTGGCTCGAACTGCCGTAGCGCACGCGCCAAACGGGCCGGAGAGGCCGGGCCGCCATTGAACGCGTGTTCGTGCACACGGCGGAAACCGGCATACTCATCAGCGGTAACAGGGCGGAGCGGGAACGGGTCTGCCATGATGGAGTCATATCCCGCGCGGCCCGCTGGATGCCAACCGTTTTCCTCAGGAAAGATGGAGCGTGGACCGCGTGCGACCGACACTATCTGCGGATAACCTGCCCACGTCATGAAAGTTCCGGCACGTTCAACGGCAGCGCGTAGGGCACCGCGCTCCATTAAGCGTGCCGGGCAGTGGTTCGCTGACCAGGTGAAGCAGCAGCTCATCACCCGCAACCGCCGCCTGGCGGCCGTCCTGGCCGTGATCACGATCGCCATTTCCATCCTCGCGGCGCACGTGTCCGTCTGGCTCGTGTCGCCCGGCGTGATGGTCCTGCCGATCCTCGCCGGCGGCCTGCTGCTGTGGCCACGGGCGCTGCGGATCCTGATGGGCATCGCCGCCGTGGGCCTCCTTTACGACATCGTCCTGCACAAGGCCGGCCCCGGCATCGTGCTGACGATCGCGGCCACGGCCTACTTCGCCGATGTGCTGTCCAACACCCGGGGCAAGCTAGGCACCCGGGGACTGCGCGCCGACCGCATGATGATCGAACTGCGCGACCGCATCCGGGCGCAGGGCACGCTGCCCGAGCTCGGCGACGGCTGGGGCTCTACCGTGGTGCTCCGCCCGGCCGGCGGCTCGTCCTTCGGCGGCGACTTCGTGATCTCCTACAGCGACGGCAAGACGCTGGAGGTGGCCCTCGTCGACGTGTCCGGCAAGGGCATGGACGCGGCGACAAGGGCGCTGCTGCTGTCCGGCGCGTTCGGCGGCGTGCTCGGCTCGGTCCCACGAGAGCAGTTCCTGCCTGCGGCGAACGCCTACCTGCGGCGGAGCTCCGCCGACGAGGGGTTCGTGACCGCCGTCCACGTGTCGATCGAGCTGGCCTCGGGGGAGTACACGCTCTACTCGGCGGGTCACCCGCCCGCCGCGCGGTTCGACGCCAACACCGGCATCTGGAGTACGTCCGCCGCGCGGGGCATCGTGCTCGGCGTGGTCCCCGACCTCGCGGCCGTCCCCGATGTCCCCGAGGAAGGCGTCCTCAGGCGCGGCGACGCGATCATGCTGTACACCGACGGCATGGTGGAGGCCCCGGGCCGGGACATCGACGAGGGCATCGCCCGCATGCTTGGTGAGGCCGAGCGCCTGGTGGTGGGTGGCTTTAAGACAGGCGCGGCGGAACTGGTCACGACCATGCAGCGCACGGTCAACAGCGGCGACGACTGCGCCTTGGTGCTCATTTGGCGGCCCTAAGCGACCGTTGCGCCGATCCTTCGCTTCTTCTTCAGCCGAAGCAGTGCGCCCGCGCCCGCGCAACGTGCGGTTTCTCACTTGCCTGGGCAGCGCGGGCAGTTTGCACGACGTGCGTCCGGCAGAGCACGCCGCGTCATAATGTTTCCGCAATGTGTCATATCCACGATTTCCCAACGCCTGTATCGGCGGGCGTGAAAATGACCTCTCAGGTGTACCACAACCCAGGCGAACCTGGTATGAGCCCGCGCTGAACCAGGCGGTGCTAACTGGCAAACAAGAGAGTTTTCCCAGGTCAGGGCCACTTAGCCCGGTCTTTTGTTCATTGTGCAGCATATCGCCATTCCCTGATGCAAACTATTTACGCGTCGCCAATGCGCGCCGCTACCTGTGGTGCAACCGGTTTCCCTGACGGCCCTGTCATAGTTCCCCGACAGCCGCGTCAGGTGACGCGTGCGTCATTGTTTGCATTTATTTCTAAGCTGTGCCCAAATAGACAGGTGACTGGCTCAGGGGCAGGCCGTGCGGGGAGTAGCGGCGTAGACGAGGTTGGCGGCCGTGATGAGGCGATCGCGGCGCGGGTATCCCTGGCGGTCGCGGCTAAGGCGTCGGCCGAGAACTTCCCGGTCGCGCTCCGCGTCCTGCCGAAGCGCTGGCGCGCCCACCTGACCGCCCTCTACGGCTTCGCGCGGCTCACCGACGACATCGGCGACGAGCCGCTCCCTGGCATGCCGGCCGGGGCGACCCTGGAGCAGGTCACCGCGACAAGGCTCCGGCTCCTCGACGAGCTCCAGCGCGACGTCAGCCGGATCTATACCGGCGATGAGCCGGAACTGCAGGCCATCAAGGACCTCGGGCGCACGGTCGCAGACTGCGGAATCCCCGCCCAGCCGTTTTACGACCTCATCCAGGCCAACCGCCAGGACCAGCTCGTCACCAGGTACGAGACCTACGGCGACCTCAAGGACTACTGCAAGCTGTCCGCCAACCCGGTCGGCCAGGTGGTCCTCTACATCATGAACGCGGCGACCCCGGAGCGCATCACGGCGTCGGACAGCGTCTGCACCGCCCTGCAAGTCATCGAGCACACCCAGGACGTCGCGGAAGACCTCGCGAACAACCGGATCTACCTACCGCGGCAGGACATGGACGCCTTTGGCGTCACCGAGCAGGACCTGGCGCAGCAAACCGCGAGCCAGCAGGTCAAGGACCTGATCAAGTTCGAAGCGGACCGCGCGACCACGGCGCTTGACCAGGGAAGCCCTCTGGTCGGCACGCTCAAGGGCATGGCCAGGCTCGCCATCGCCGGCTACGTCGGCGGCGGCCGCGCGACCCTGAAGGCGATCACGGCAAACGGCTACGATGTCCTGCGCAGCACGCCGCGGCCGGGCAAAGCAGACACCCTCGCCATGATGACGCGCTGCTACGTCAAGGGGAGGTGACCGTGAACGCAGATGAAGCCTACGCCCAGTGCGAGCAGATCACTTGGGAGCAGGCCAGGAACTTCGCCTACGGCATCAGGCTGCTGCCACCGCCAAAGCGCAACGCCCTGGCGGCCGTCTACGCCTACGCCAGGCGCATCGACGACATCGGCGACGGCGACCTGCCGCCGGAGGAAAAGACACGGCAGCTAGAGGAAGCCAGGCAGCAGGTCAAGGCGCTGGTCGCGACGGTCAAGGGCGCGACCGCGGCCGAGCCGCTGGATGACAACGACCCTGTCCTCGTCGCCCTCATCGACACAGGCAAGCGGTTCCCGATCCCGCTTGAGGCCTTCGAGGAACTGATCGACGGCTGCCTGGCCGACGTCAACCAGGCCAAGTACGAGACGTTCGATGACCTGTTGTACTACTGCCGCTGCGTCGCGGGTAGCATCGGCCGCCTCAGCCTCGGCATCTACGGCACAGCGCAGCTGAAACCAGGGAACCCGGAACGCCAGAGCAAGCTCGCCGACGACCTCGGCGTGGCGCTGCAGCTGACGAACATCCTCCGCGACGTCCGTGAGGATTTCCACAACAACCGCATCTACCTCCCGCAAGAGGACCTGGACAAGTTCGGCATCGAGTTCGCCCCCTTCGGTGAGCCCGAGCCGTTCCCCAGCGAGGCGATGCAGGCCAGGTTCGCGAACCTGGTCGAGTTCGAAGCCAACCGCGCCCGCGAGTGGTACGGCAGCGGACTGCGCCTGCTTGCCACGATCGACCGCCGCAGCGCCGCCTGCACAGGCGCGATGGCCGGCATCTACCGCCGCCTTCTTGAGCGCATCGCGCGCAACCCGCACGCGGTCCTCGAAGGCCGGATGTCGCTGCCCGGCAGCGAGAAGGCCCTCGTCGCCGCCCAGGCACTCGCCGGCTTCGACCGGTGGAAGTACCGCAAGGGGGGCACGCAGTGAAGGTCGTCGTGATCGGCGGCGGTCTGGCGGGCATCACGGCCGCGATCGCCCTCGCCCAGGCCAAGCACGAGGTCACGCTGCTTGAGGCCAAGCCGAGGCTCGGCGGCGCGACGATGTCCTTCACCCGCGACGGGCTGGTCATCGACACCGGCCAGCACGTGTTCCTGCGCTGTTGTACCGCTTACCGCGGCCTGCTCGACCGCCTGGGCGTGACCGCCCAGGCGCCCTTGCAGCCGCGCTTCGACGTGACGGTGTTCGCTCCGGGGAAGAAGGCCGCCTTGCGGCGGCGGCGCGTCCCCGCGCCGTTGCACATGCTGCCAGCCCTCCTCGGTTATCCCTTTTTGAATTGGTCGCAGCGACTGCGGCTTTCTCGGGTAGCCCTAGCCTTCCGGCGCCTAGATCCGGCCGACCAGCAGACGGACGAACAGCGGCTCGGCGACTGGCTCGCCGCCCATGGCCAGGATGAGCGCACGCGCCGCGTCCTGTGGGACCTCTTCTCTGTCTCCTCACTGAACGTCCCAGGCGATGACGCCAGCCTCGCCCTCGCCGCCGTCGTCGTGCAGACAGGCCTGCTGGGGAAGGCGGACGCGGCCGACATCGGCGTCCCGGCACTCCCGCTCGGTGAACTCCACGGCACGGCCGCCGCCAAGCTGCTGGCTGAGCTTGGCGTCGAGGTCAGGTTGTCCGCCAAGGTGGCATCGATCGAGCCGGAGGGTGACCAGTTCCTGGTTCGCTTGTCCCGTACCGCCGCCGCGACCGAGGGGGATTCCTCGGGAAATAACAGCGGACCACAACGGCAACCGGTGGATACGTACTCGGCGCCACCGGCGCCGTCCCGGGGGCTTGCCCCCGGCGAGGGGGCAATGGGGGAGGGAGTCCCCCATGATTTGGGGGGTCCCCAGGGGGATCATTCCCCCGGGGGGAAATACAGCGCGGTTGTGCTCGCGGTCCCGCACGAGCAGGCCGCGAAGCTGATGCCGCCCGGCGCGCTGCCGGCGGAGACTGTCGACGGGTGGGCCGGGCTCGGCGCGGCCCCGATCGTGAACGTGCACGTCATCTACGACCGGAAGGTCATGGACGTCCCGTTCGCGGCCGCCGTCGACTCGCCGGTGCAGTGGGTGTTTGACCGGACGCGGATCTCCGGCATGCACGCGCGCGGCGGGACGGGTCAGTACCTGGCCCTGTCGCAGTCGGCGGCCGACGAGTACGCGAACATGCCGGTGGCCGAGCTCAGGGAGATCTTCCTGCCCGCCTTGGAAGCGTTGTTCCCGGCGGCGAAGGACGCGACTGTGACGGAGTTCTTCGTCACCCGCGAGAAGCGGGCGACGTTCCGCCAGGTGCCGGGCACCGCGAAGCTGCGCCCGAAGGCCGGGACAGACCTGCCCGGCCTGGTCCTGGCGGGCTCATGGACCGACACCGGCTGGCCCGACACGATGGAGGGCGCGGTCCGCAGCGGCCTGAACGCGGTTATTGCCCTTGCTCCCGCGCCCGATGGCAAAGACCGCCATCGTATCGGGCGCGGGAGCAAGCCATATCTCCCGGGGGGGCGACCCCCCGTACCCCCCGACGTGTCCGCTGGCGCGGACACAAGTTCCGTGGCACCTGCTGCGACGACCACTGAACGGAACGCAACTGTTAACGAAATCGTTAACAGTTCAATGGAATCCGGGGCAATACGGGGAACAAATCCCGAGAATTCCGATCTTGATGCTGGTCGGGAAGCTGTGACTGAAGCAATTGAAGAACAGAAACAAGTGAACGACGAAGCGGATGAGAGGGAGGTGCGCTCGTGACGGTCGTGATGCCCGCTGGCGTCGCCGTGGCCCGTGACCTGGTCAGCCCGGCCACCGAGGCCGCGATCAACCGGCTGAGCCCCCGAGTTCGCCGGGTGGCCGCTTACCACTACGGCCTCGCGGACGCCGAGGGGAACCCGGTGCGCGTAGGGAACGGCAAGGCGCTGCGCTCCGCGCTCGCCCTGCTCTCCGCCCGTGCCGCAGGCGTGGTCCCCGAGCGCGGGGTCAGCGCCGCGGTGGCGGTTGAGCTAGTGCACAACTTCTCGCTGCTCCACGACGACATCATGGACGGGGACACCGAGCGGCGGCACCGCCCGACCGCGTGGACCGTCTTCGGCGTCGGTGCTGCGATCCTCGCTGGCGACGCGATGCTCGCCTTGGCCAACGAACTGCTGCTTGAGGACACCGCCCCGGGCGGCCTGTGGGCGGCGCGCTGCTTGTCCACCGCCGTGACCCGGCTCATCGCCGGGCAGGGGGAGGACCTCGCCTTCGAGGAACGCGGCGACGTGACCCTGCCGGAGTGCATTGAGATGGCCGGCGACAAGACGGCCGCGCTGATGGCCTGCGCCTGCACGATCGGCGCGGTGCACGTGGGCGCGCCGCCGGAGCTCGCGATGGGCCTGGCCGAGTTCGGCGGGCACGTCGGCCTCGCGTTCCAGCTCACCGACGACCTGCTCGGCATCTGGGGCGCGACGGAGGTGACCGGCAAGCCGGTCCGCGCCGACCTGCGCGCCCGCAAGAAGTCCCTCCCGGTCGTGGCCGCACTGACCGGCGGTGCACCGGAGGCCGCCGAGCTGAAGGCACTGCTCGCCCGCGAGGACGACCTGTCCGAGGACGACCTGATCCACGCCGCCGACCTTGTTGTGGCAGCCGGCGGCAAGGCCTGGGCCGAGAAGGAGGCCGACGACCGCCTCGCCAAGGCGGCGGCGTCCCTCGACGGCATCGGCATCCCCGCCGACGTCCGCGCGGAGTTCCTGGCGATCGCCGAGTTCATCACGGCAAGGCAGTGGTAGGTCCCGCGCTCGCCCCGTGTCCCGTTAGGCCGGCCATAGGCGGCCTAACGGGACACGGCGACCGCTGCGCCCGAGCCAGGTGGAGGGCCAAATGACGACGGCAGCCCGGCGGGCTCCGACGCGCGGAACCGAAGCGGAGGGTGCGCGTCGCGCTGTACAGGCGCCATCCGGAATGTCGGGATTCGCGGTGCGCGGGGACGTCGGTGAGGTCGCCGCCGCCACGCTGGCCAAGGCCCGCGACCACCTGCTCGGCCTGCAGGACCCGCGCGGCTGGTGGATCGGCGAGCTCGAGACCAACGTGACGATGGACGCCGAGGACGTGCTGCTGCGGCACTTCCTCGGCATCCTCACCAAGACCGACGCGGCGGAGACCGCCGTCTGGATCCGCTCGCAGCAACGAGAGGACGGCACCTGGGCCAACTTCTACGGCGGCCCCGGCGACCTGTCCACCACGGTCGAGGCGTACGTCGCGCTCAAGCTGGCGGGCGACGACCCGGATGCCGCGCACATGAAGCGCGCGGCGGACTGGATCACCAGCCAGGGCGGCGTCACGGCCACCCGGGTCTTCACCAGGATCTGGCTGGCTCTGTCCGGCCTGTGGTCCTGGGATGAGCTGCCGGTGATCCCGCCGGAGATCATCTACCTGCCGTCGTGGTTCCCGCTCAACATCTACGACTGGGGCTGCTGGGCCAGGCAGACGATCGTCGCCCTC
>Ga0310811_10008399_pt1 | contig 13266 bp, 16 predicted proteins | sample YCmetagenome_FD_207642 | JGI IMG/M metagenome (GOLD analysis project Ga0310811, IMG submission 207642) | Soil microbial communities from experimental microcosm in Duke University, North Carolina, United States - YC | ecosystem: Engineered > Artificial ecosystem > Soil microcosm > Unclassified ...
AGCTGTTGTTTGGCGTAGTTGGCGGCTCTGAAAAAGCCGGGAGAGGAGGTGAGACGGTTGCCGCTGGCGTCGGTCAGGTGGAAGGCGATGTCCATTACTTTGGAGTGCTGGAGACCTTCTTCGCGGATCTTTTGGATAGTGGCCAGGTCGATTTTTTCTTCCTGTGCGGAGAGGTGGAGGGATAAGACGAAGAGTCCCGTGAAGGTGAATAGTTTTCTCATGAGCGATTTATTGTTTGTGGGTTTAAGGTAAGGTTTTGGGGGACGAAAAGGGAAAAAAAGGCGGCGGGAATGTACGGACGGTCATATCTTTACACATGCGCAAATTGGGGATGGATGAGTTAAACCGAAAATCGGTGAATGAATTCCGGGAGTCTGAGAAGACTCCGGTGGTCGTGGTACTGGACAATATCCGCAGCATGCACAATGTCGGCAGCGTCTTTCGTACGGCGGATGCCTTTCTGCTCAGGGGAATCTGTCTTTGCGGGTATACGCCGCAGCCACCGCACCGGGATATTCACAAGACGGCTCTGGGGGCGACAGAAACGGTGGACTGGCGGTATTTTGCAACGACGGCGGAGGCGGTCAGGTCGCTGAAGGAGGATGGTTATGCTGTATTTGCTGTAGAGCAAACGGTAGGAAGCGTACCTTTGCAGGAATTTTCGGCGGGTATTAGTGGCCCGCTCGCTGTGGTTCTGGGGAATGAGGTGGATGGGGTTGGTGAGGAGGCGCTGGCCTTGTGTGATGGAAGCGTCGAGATCCCGCAGTGGGGGATGAAGCATTCGTTGAATATTTCGATAGCGGCGGGGATCGTGTTGTGGGAGTTGGTGCGGGGTCGGTTTAAATAGAAAAATATGAGTACTGTTAAGAATTATCTGAGTCTGATCAAGTTTTCGCATACGATTTTTGCGATGCCGTTTGCGTTGATCGGTTTTTTTCTGGGGGTAAGATACGTCAATGATGTGACGGGCGTCTTTTCCCAAAACAAGTATATCGGTTATACTTCGGCGGAAGCATATGAGAATTTGACAAAAGGATTGCCTTTGACCTATGACCAGGTATTTATAAAGTTTGCACTGGTCATCGGGTGCATGGTCTTTGCCCGTAGCGCGGCCATGGCTTTCAACCGCTGGCTGGACGTGAAATTTGACGCGCTGAACCCACGGACGGCTATAAGGGAGATCCCTAAAGGAATTATTTGTGATCTTCAATTGTGTTGCATTTGTGATCTGCACCTGGTTCATCAATCCGCTGTGTTTTGCGCTGTCATTTGTAGCGCTGGCGGTGGTGCTGGGGTACAGCTACACGAAACGGTTCACACCTTTGTGTCATCTGGTGCTGGGTGTGGGTCTTTCGCTGGCGCCGATCGGCGCCTATCTTGCGGTAACCGGACATTTTGCATTGTTGCCGATACTTTTCTCCCTGACGGTCATCTTCTGGGTCAGCGGTTTTGACATCATCTATGCGCTGCAGGACGAGGAGTTCGACAAGTCTCAGAATCTGTATTCCATGCCTTCGTGGCTGGGGAAGTCCAAGGCGCTAAGGGTCAGCGAGCTGCTACATATTCTGAGTACCTCGTGCGTTATTTTGGCGGGTTGGTTCGGGCATTTCGGGTGGTGGTACTGGATAGGGGTAGCTATTTTTATAGGAATGCTAGTCTATCAACACAGGGTAGTGAAACCCAATGACTTAAGTCGTGTTAACCTTGCATTTATGACAGCCAATGGGATTGCCAGTGTCCTATTTGCGGTTTTTGTTATCACGGATCTTTATTTTACTAAGTTCCCCGCGATGCGCATATTTTAAAATAATGCGTATATTTGCTCCCTGAATGAAGGAAAGACTAAATCTTACCATTGATGGCCCGCTGCTGGAGGCGATGAAGGCGTATGCCGCCGGTAAGGGGATGAGTGTCTCCGAGCTGGTGGAAAGTTATTTCCGGCAGGTGACGAGGCCGGTGGAGAGAGAAAATATTTTGAACATGGTGGATAGGCTGGAGGCCCCGGCCGGGGAGGTAAAGCATGGCATTTAGAGTTTTTCTGGACGCCGGTATTCTGCTCGATTTTACGCTGAAGCGGTCTGATTTCACAGCGGCCCGGCAGTTGATGGAGTGGGCGGTGAAGGGAAGGGTTCAGGCCTATATCACGCCGGCTGTGGTACAGGTGATCGGTCAGCGGCTGGCGGCGGCCTATGGGGCCGAGCGGTCGAAGGAGTTGTTGCTGGCGCTGCTTGCGGAAGTGCAGGTCATCGATACGGGGCATGAGATCACGGTCAATGCGTTGCACTCGAAGATGGACAATACGCAGGACGCTTTATCCTACTACACGGCGCTACACCACAAGCTGGATTATTTTATCACCCGAAATACAGACCTGTCCATGGCGGCCATTCCGGTATTGCCGGTGTGTACGCCGGAGGAGTTCATAAAACATAACAGTTAGACAGTTTATGGCCAGGATACTCGCGATCGATTATGGATTGAAGCGTACGGGGTTGGCGGTTACCGATCCCCTGCAGATCATTGCGACCGGTCTGAAGACCGTGGAGTCGCCGAAGCTGATCCAGTTCTTAAAGGACTATTTCAGGACGGAGACGGTTGAGCTGATACTGATCGGTGAGCCGAAGAACTGGGATGACACGGATACCCATGCCACGCCGCTGGTCAGAGAGATCATGAAGAAGTTGCAGAAGGAGTTCCCGTCGATACCGCTGAAGCCGGTGGACGAACGGTATACGTCCAAAATGGCGTCGAGGGCGATGATCGATATGGGTTTGAAGAAGAAGCAGCGGCAGAACAAGGCGCTGGTCGATGAGATCGCCGCCACTATTTTATTACAGGAATATTTGAGCAGAGTTAACCAATAATTATAACACCATGATTTTACCAATCGTCGCGTATGGTACCCCTATTCTTCGTGCTGTGAGCAAAGACATTACTCCTGACTATCCGAATCTGGCCAGGTTGATCGCGGATATGTGGGAGACGATGTATTCCAGCAGTGGTGTGGGGCTGGCGGCGCCGCAGATCAATCGGGATATCCGGCTTTTTGTGGTGGATTCAGAGCAGATATTTGCGAACCAGGAAGAGGATGAAAAGGGCAAATACCCCGATGGGCCCGGTATCAAGCAGGTGTTTATCAATGCCCATATTGTAGAGATGCACGGAGACGAGTGGGCTTACAACGAGGGTTGTCTGAGCATTCCGAAGATCAGAGAAGACGTTTACCGCAGCGAGGAGGTGACGCTGGAATGGGTAGACGAGAATTTCGAACCGCATACGCAGACCTTTAACGGCATTTCCGCCCGCATTATACTGCACGAATACGATCATATCGAAGGCAAACTGTTCATCGACTACCTGAAGCCGTTGAAGCGAAAATTGCTGAAGGGTAAGCTGGATGATATTTCCAGGGGTAAGATCAGTGTTGATTATAAGATGGTGTTCCCGCGTTAATCCGCGAACTGCACGGAGTAGATCATGGGCAGGTAGTTGTTGAGTGTCTGCCAGTTCTCTCCCCGGTCGGGAGAGAAGAACAGATTTCCCGTGGTGGTGCCGAAGACCAGAGCGTCGCCGGAGATGGCCAGTGCGTGACGATAGACGATATCGAAACAGTTCTCCTGCGGCAGTCCTTTCCTGTATTCTTTCCATGTTTTTCCCCCGTCGTCTGTACGGCAGATGCATAGAGCGCCTTTGATGGCGGTGCGGACCATATCACTGTCGGCGGGTGCGACCCAGGCCTGATTGGGGTCGTCGTCGGCAACGGCGATGGCGAAGCCGAAGCGGGCGGGGCCTTCGGGCTGGCTTACGTCGAGCCAGGTATTTCCACTGTCTGTCGAACGGAAGATGCCGCAGTGGTTTTGTTGCCAGAGGATATCGGGGTTGGTAGGTGCGGCGACCAGGATATGCGGGTCGTGGCCGATATTGGTATCGGGATCGGGGAGGAATTCGGCCTTCAGGCCGTTGTTGCGGACCTGCCAGCTGTTGCCTGCATCGGTGCTTTCAAATACGCCGGCGCAGCTGATGCCGATATGAATGTGATCGGCGTTCCTTGGGTCTACGACAATGGAGTGAATGCCGGGCTGGTCGCGGCCGCCGCCCATCCAGTTGGTCTTTCGGGAAGGGTGTCGCCAGAGGGATTCCACCAGACGAAAATTGTCTCCCCCGTCGTTGCTTACGAATAATCCGCCGGGGTCGGTGCCCAGCCAGAGTTTCGAGACTTCGCTGGTTCCGCCGTGGGCCATCGACCAGATATAGCGGGTAGCTGCCGGCACGCCGTCCTTTACTTCTTCTCCTTCGGGATAGGCGGGGGAGGGAACTTCTGTCCAGCTGGCGCCGCGGTCGGTGGAGCGGTGTAGTTTGACTCCCCAGTGTCCGTGGTCGAGGCAGGCCCACCAGGTGCCGTCGCGGGGATCAGCGTAGGCGATGGAGACGGGTTGTCCTTCGAAGGAGATGTTTTCGACCTGCCAGCGGCCGTTGAGGCTACGGTAGGAGATCAGCCCTTTGCGGGTGCCGAGGAGAATGGTTGACTTCATCACGAGTTAAATATTTTTTAAAGGTGTTATGCAGTCGGCGTTGCCTCTTGTCATATGGTGTATCGTTTAGCCGGAATGTTTAGCCGGCGTGGATTGTTAGCCCCCCGATAAGGCCTGCATGATGTAGATCTCGCCGGTCTCGGGGAAGGAGTCGGTGAGTGATATGCGGTCCCTGATGATTGTGCCGTCGATAAAAATGTTGACGTGCTGGCGGAGTTTGCCCTGTTCATCCAGCAGGTAGCTTTTGACGCCGGGGTAGGCCTGGTCCATTTCGGTCAGGACCTCTTTTAGTGTCCTGCCGTTGGCCGGGGTGTCCCGCAGCGTGGGGAAGAACCGACGGAGCGCGTATGTAAATTTTACCGTGGGCATATTACCAATGTTGGGGCACGGTGGCTAGGCCATGGATAGGCCTGTGGGCCGATGGTTTTCAGGGTCGGTTTTCTGGCGGATTACGCGAGTCTGTTGGCGATGTAGTTGCGCCATTTGGCGATGACTTCCCGCATGTCGGCGGGGAGCTCGCTTTCGAACAGCATGTCTTTTCCGGTGGCGGGGTGGACAAAGCCGATCGTCTTGGCGTGCAGCGCTTGCCGGGGGCAGACGGCGAAACAGTTGTCGACAAATTGCCGGTATTTGCTGAATACCGTTCCCTTCACAATCTTGTCGCCGCCATAAGTGTCGTCGTTGAACAGGGGGTGTCCGATATGCTGCATGTGCACCCTGATCTGGTGGGTACGGCCTGTTTCGAGGACGCATTGTACGAGCGTGACGTATCCGAACCTTTCCAGCACTTTATAGTGGGTGATCGCTTCTTTTCCGTGGTCCCCTTCGGGATAGGCGTCGAAGAGCTTGCGGAAACGCTGGTGGCGTCCGACGTGCGCGACGATGGTGCCGGAGTCTTCGACGAGGTCGCCCCATACGAGGGCCATATACTGGCGCTTGACGCTGTGGTCGAAGAACTGTTTGGCCAGGCTGCGGACCGCCTTTTCCGTCTTGGCGAGGACCATCAGTCCGCTGGTATTCTTGTCGATACGATGGACGAGGCCCCAGCGGGGGAGGTTCTGTTCGCTGAGCTCTTTATTCTTTTGGAGGAGGTACCAGGCGACGCCGTTGATCAGGGTGCCGGAGTAGTTGCCGCTGGCGGGGTGGACGACCAGTCCCGGCGGTTTGTTGATGATCATCACGTCGTCGTCTTCGTACTCGATGTTGAGCGGGAGTTCTTCGGGTACGATCTCTTCGCCGTGTACTTCCTTGTCGGAATACATGACGATCTCGTCGAGGGGTCTGATCTTATAGTTGGGTTGGACCTGTTTGTTGTTGACGAGCACCATGCCGGCTTCCAGCGCTTTCTGGATCTTGTTGCGGGAGGCGTTCTCGATGCGCTGGACCAGGAACTTGTCGATGCGCAGGGGTTCCTGACCTTTGTCCACTTTCAGGCTAAGTCTTTCGTATAGCTCATCGGAGCCGTCTGTCAACGGGCTTTCGTCCAACTCTTTATCCTGATCGGGTGTGTTGCGCATATTTTTTGGGTTTACAGAAGGCGGGAACGGACCCGGTTTTGCGCAAAGGTACTAAATCGTACCTTTACGGGTCGCTTATGCAAAAAGTCGTTTATAAAGACCTTGGCCGGATGGAGTACCAGGCGGCCTGGGATTATCAGGAAAGCCTTTTACAGGAGAATGTGCGCGCCAAGACGGCTGCGCGCCAGCGGGCCGCGGAAATGGCGGGAACGGATGGAGTCCGGCCGGACGCAGGGGCTGCTGCGGCACCGGTGGAGATTGCCGCCGAAACTACGCATTACCTTTTATTTGTGGAGCATCCTCCCGTCTTTACGCTGGGTAAGAGCGGGCATATGGAGAATGTGCTGATCGGGACCGGACGGATGGAGGAAAAGGGGGTGCAGTTCTTCCGGACGAACCGGGGCGGGGATATCACCTTTCACGGACCGGGGCAGCTGGTGGGGTATCCTATTCTCGATCTGGAACGATTCTACACGGATATCGGACGGTATCTCCGCAATCTGGAAGAAGTTGGGATCCGGGTGCTGGCCGATTATGGCATTGTTGGGGGACGGTCCGCCGGTGAAACGGGGGTTTGGATCGGTCCCGACGGAAAGGGGAAGGCGCGGAAGATCTGTGCGATCGGTGTCCGTTGCAGCAGGTGGGTGACGATGCATGGATTTGCTTTTAACGTCAGTACGGACCTGTCCTGGTTTGGGGATATTATTCCGTGCGGCATAGCCGATAAGGAAGCTACTTCGCTGGAGAAGGAGTTGGGGAGGAAAGTGGACTTAGAGGAGGTGAAGGAGAAGTGGAGGAGGTATTTTGAGGAGGTGTTTGAGGTGGAGATGGGGTAGGACCGGTGCGGCCCGCGGTTGCGGGATGGGTGGGTGTGTGCGGATTAAAAATCCTTTGGAATAAAGAGTTTGTTCTTTTCTTTGAGCTGCTCGCCGTCGTATAGCTCGAACCGGAACCATCCCGAATGATGGAAGTTGGTTTTGTCGAGTATGAGCGAGGCGTCTCTGATCTCCGTCAGCTCGAAAAGGAGTTTGTTGCTATCGTCATAGAATCTTACAGCGTAGTGCCGTTGGGGCGCGCCAGGCAGGGAGACGTGAATGTTACCCTGTTTTCCCGTAAAGACATATTGGGAGACTCTGTATTCTTCCTTTGGAATATAGGGTTTGATCTGAAGTGTATCGCCGTCGACGAACAGGAGCGTATCTTTTGTTTTTTTCAGCAATGAATCGCGGAAGGCTTGTATGCGGCTGCTGCCGGTGAGCTGGCCGATGAGGCTGTCGCCTTTTCGGACGAATATCGTATTAGACAGTTCGACCGAGGGCAGGGTGTGTATCGCCGTGGGACTTTTCACGCGGGCTTTTTCTTTGTCCGCCGGGTCGATATACAGGATACGGGTCCCGGCCATTTTTGCGAGGGTGACGTCCTCCTCTTCTGCCTTTTCGTTCTGGGTGGAAGCTTTGCCTTCGGTGGAAACGATGCCCTCGTTGGTGGCGCCGGGCCGGTGAGACGGTGTGAAAAGGTATTTGCCGTTGTCGAGCACGATGAAAAGACGGTAGTAAAAATTGGGGTGCGGCGCCTTGCTGTCAGTGATGCCGTTGGCGGGAAGTGTTGGGTCCGGAACGGTCAGCAGCGTCGCGAAATTCTTCAGGCTGTCGGTCGAACGCTGGATACTGATCTGTGAGACCGCGGGATATTTATTATGCCAGCTGATCAGGATCTTGCCGGGGCCTCTCGCTATGGCTGAAAAACGCGGAAGAGTATCCTGCGCGGGGAGAAGGGTGGTTAGGAGCATGCCGGTTAGCAAAAGGCCGATCATTTTGACCATAGAAGGGAGGCTGATAGTTGTAGTTGTGTAAAGCTACCAAAATCCGGGCCTAAAAATCCAACTGGCCGGGGGAAAGGGACCGATTGCCCTGTAATCCGCCGCTGTGGACGACTAATATGCGGGAATGGGCGGGGTAGAGATCGTGGCTGATGCTGTCGTCGAGTGCATAGAATAGTTTGCCGGTGTACACGATATCGGAGGGTATGCCGGTCTCGTGATAGAAGCGATTCATAAAATCCAGCAGCTGCTGCGGGTGACGGGCGTAACCACCGAAATGATAGTCGGAAATGAGCCGCGTGCGCTGCAGCATTTCCGGAGCGAGGTATTTGTCTCCCCCGATGTCTTTTAGCGAGTGCATTCCTTTTAAAACAGGTATTCCGATGACTTGCTGACCGGGGCTTGTTGCGCGGACGAGACCCAAAAAAGTTGTGCCTGTACCGACGGCGCAGAGAATATGGGTATACGATTTGCTATCGATGCCCCGGAGAATTTCCCCGCTGCCGCGGATGCCGGCTTCACCGCCACCGCCTTCCGGAATTATATATACGCCGGGGTATTGGTCGTTGAGTTGTTGTATAAAAGCGGGCTGGTCTTTCCGGCTATACGCCTCGCGGGAGATGTAGGACAGCGTCATGCCGTAACCGGCGGCGTCTGTCAGCGTGGCGGAAAGGGTTGCCGGTTGTTCACCGCGGATGACGCCGATGGCTGTTAGTCCCAGTTGTTGGGCTGCAAAAGCCGTAGCGACGAGGTGATTGGACCAGGCGCCTCCAAAGGTGAGGATCGGAGTGCCCGGAGTGAGCATGGCATCGTGAAGATGGCCCTTTAGTTTGAACCATTTGTTGCCGGACACAACGGGATGAAGCTGATCCAGGCGAAGCACGTCGACGTGGACATCGCGGTCTGTATATTGCTTTTTTCTCAATTGTTCGATAACCGATGGATAATTCACCACTAATTTTTATTTTCGTGTCCTAAAAATTCAAATTTAAAATTTAAATAATGCAACCAACCCTTTTGATTTTAGCAGCCGGCATGGCGTCGCGGTATGGCAGTATGAAACAGATTCAGAGTTTTGGACCCAGCGGAGAGACGATCATGGACTACAGTATTTACGATGCCATCCGCGCGGGCTTTACAAAGGTAGTGTTCATTATCCGGAAGGATTTTGCCGAAGACTTCAAAAATATCTTCGAGCCCAAGCTGAAGGGCAGGGTGGCGCTCGATTATGTGTACCAGGACCTGCATTCTTTTACGGGTGACTATAAGGTGCCTGCCGAGCGGACCAAGCCCTGGGGTACGGCCCACGCTGTACTTTGTGCGAAGGATGCGATAAAGGAGCCGTTTGCCGTAATCAACGCGGATGACTATTATGGTCGCGACGCTTTTGAAAAGGCTTATGCTTTTTTGACCAAAGATGTGAATCCTTCGACACAGTCGATCATCGGTTATGAGCTGGCCAAGACGCTTTCCGACAATGGTACGGTGAGCAGGGGGGTATGTCAGGTCGACGCCAACGGCAATCTGGTCTCGATCGCCGAGCGGACGAAGATCTATCAGGACGGGGACAAGATCACGTACGAAGAGAACGATAAAAAATTCGAGGTGCCTTTTGATTCGAAGGTTTCGATGAATTTCTGGGGTTTTGACGCCTCTATCTTCCCTTATCTCGAGAAGCTGTTCGGGGATTTTTTGAAGGAGCAGGGCGGCAATCCGAAAGCGGAGTTCTTTATTCCGATAATCGGCGATAAATATATCCAGGAGAAGAAGGGGAATATCAGGGTGATCCCTACTTCGGCCAAGTGGTTTGGTGTAACGTATAAAGAGGACGCGCCGGGTGTTCAGGAGAGTCTGAATGCGCTGATCGCAAAAGGGGAGTATCCTTCAAATTTGTGGAAATAGTTGATTATTCCGCGCTGAAGCGCGGGATAACTGAAAGGCCCGCTTTTGGCGGGCCTTTTTATTTACGGGCTTTTTATGATTAGTTGCTCTTGACGATGAAGACGCAGTCTTCTATCCGTCGGATCTGCTGTTTGCGGTCGAGACCTTTGATCGAAGAGGTCTGCGGCAGGTGCAGGTGGCTGAGGGTGCTATCCGACTTTAGCAGGGTGCTATCGGATTTCATAGCGTCGATGGCGCGGTAGATGTTCTTCGATCGGATGGCGAAGACGACGCCCTGAGCGCCTTGCTGGCTGGAATTGACGATGCCGATGACCTCGCCGTCGTTGTTGAGGACGGGGGTGCCGCTATTTCCGGGGTTGGCGGCGATGGCGATCTGGCAGGCCAGGGTATCGCCCTGGAAGCCGGTCTTGGCGCTCATGTAGCCTTTGTTGTAGACGATCTCATCCCGGGGATAGCCGAGGGTGAACAGTTCCTCGCCCAGGTCTGAACCGGACTTATTGATGCCATAAGGAAGGGTATTCCAGGTGCGGAAGGAAGTGTCTTCGATCTTTAGGAGAGCCAGGTCGGCCTGGCGGTCGAGGTGGATGATCCGGGCATTGAATGTGCCCAGGTTATTCTGGACTTCAACCAGGGTCGAGTTCTTTACGACGTGTGCGTTGGTGACCAGGTAGCCTTTCCCGTCGACCAGGAAGCCTGTGCCACCGGAAGTAAACGGGGTAGTGGCCTGCGCAGAAGCGGAGTTGATCTTATTGGTGAGGTTGTTCAGCCGGGCGTCTGTTGTCTGGAGGCGGCGGTCGAGAAGTTCCACGTGCTCTCTGCTGACTTTGGGGGACAGAGCAGTGACCAGGCCGCTGATGCCCAGGGCGGTGATACCGGCGATGGAGGCGGCTACGCCAATGACCCGTTTGTATTTATTCCACAGCGTCACGACTTTGACGGGGCGCGATTTTTCGATCGCTCCCTCGCGGGTCAGCTGTTGGTGGACCTCATTCAGCTGGGACTTGAGTTTGTCGATCTCTCCGTATTGGGTGAACTGGTCCAGAAATAGGGAATGTTCGACCACGAGCTGGTCGACGTCCGGGTTGGTGGCCCGGATATGCTCGAAGAACAGCTTCTCCTCGGGGAGCATTTCTCCTCTGAGGTAGCGTTCGACTGCATCTAACAGGGCGGTGTCTTTCATCTTTCGCACTTATTTTTTGTACTGACTAAATATTTTCTTCAGGCGCATGAGGCATTTGTACTTCTGGTTCTTGGCGTTGTCCGAGTTGGTGTATCCAAAATCCGCTGCTATTTCGATCATATTCTTCTTTTCCAGGTAATAGGCCTTCAGAAGGCTTCTGCAGGGTTCCCCAAGGTTGTTGAGGGACTGCTCCATTACCAGGAAGTCCTGGTTGCGCTGTTCGTGTCTTTCGAGCTCGTCTTCTACCGGCACTGTAGCTTCAAGGCTGTCTACTTCTGCAGAGTATCGCTGGAGCTGGCTAAGGCGTTTGAGCCAGAGCCGGCGGCATACCGAATAGAGATAGGTCTTAAGCTGACAATTGAGTTCAAAGGTTCCGGACCTGACCTTTTCGTAGAGTACGATCATGGCCTCCTGAAAGATGTCTCTTGCATCGTCCGGATAGCCACTGTTATTGAGAATCAAGGACAAAACCATGTTATAATGTTGTTTATAAATGGTTTCGATGGCCTTTCTGTCGTTTTGTGCCAGTCCTTCGAGCAATTCTTGTTCGGATATCTCTGTCCTCACGCGTTAAGCAATATTTAATACTCAAATTAATGATTCGTAACCCAAACGGAGGATAAAAAACTAAAAAAAGCTTGCGGGCCCGTTGATTTTAGTCGCTTATACATTGTAATAAAAAATATATAAAATTCACTGATTTGGCCGGGTTACTTTTTTATCCCTGTACGTATTAATTCTCCGAAACCATTCAATTAACGCAAAAAACAATCTCAAATGAAAAAGTTCCTGTTCGTATTAGCTATCGGTGCATTTGCAGCATGTAACAACAGCGGCGGTGCTGAAGCTCCCAAAGATTCTACTGTTAACAAGGATTCCGTTAGCAAGATGGCTGCTCCTGATAGCACCAAGATGGCTGCTGATTCTTCCAAGATGAGCGCCGACACTTCTAAGAAAGACACTACGACCAAGAAATAAGTTCATTTGTTGGTATAAGATAAAGGCCCCGTTTCGGGGCCTTTGTTTTTTTTATGGGGTTTTGGGTTGGTTTTTTTGGGGGGGTGATGCGGTTCACGGGGTGGGGTTGTGGTGGAATGGTTCACGGGTTTTGGCGTTGGGTAGGGTGGTGGCCGCCGGGTGTTGGGGCCGGGTATGGTCAGCTTTTTGTCCGGGGGTTGGTGTTGGGCAGGAGTCCGGTGAGCAGGCCCAACAGGGGCAGGAAGGCGCAGAGGTGGAAGACGTGGTTGATGCTGGTCTGGTCGGCGAGTTTGCCGAGGACGGCGGCGCCGATGCCTCCCATACCGAAAGCTAGCCCGAAGAAGAGGCCGGAGATCAGCCCGACTTTTCCGGGGAGCAGTTCCTGCGCGTAGACAAGGATGGCGGAGAAGGCGGAGGCGAGAATGATCCCTATGAATACGGACAGGACGCAAGTCCAGAAGAGGTTCGCGTAGGGGAGCATGAGAGTAAAGGGGGCTACTCCGAGGATCGAGAACCAGATAACGTATTTACGACCAAAGCGGTCGCCGATGGGGCCGCCGATGAGGGTACCCGCAGCGACGGAGAACAGGAAGAGGAAGAGCAGCATCTGGGCGTTCTGAACGGATACGTGGAATTTGTCGATCAGGTAGAACATATAGTAGCTGCTCATGGAAGCCATATAAAAGTATTTGGAGAAGATGAGGACGAGCAGGACGCTCAGCGCGAGGACGATGCGTCGGGTGGGCAGGGCGTCTTCGTGTTGCCCCGGCGCCGCTGAGGCGCCTTTTTTGGGCCGGGCGGGCAGGTTCTTCTTATACCATGCGCCGGCCTGCAGGAGGACGGCGATGGCCAGCAGGGCGAAGCATCCAAACCACATGATCCGGGACTGGCCGTAGGAGGCGATGATATGGGCTGCCAGCAGCGGGCCGAGGGAGGCGCCTGCGTTGCCGCCCAGCTGGAAAAGGGACTGGGCCAGGCCTCTTCGTCCGCCGGAAGCCAGATATGCCAGTCGGGAAGCTTCGGGGTGGAAGATCGATGAACCAATGCCGACCAGGGCTACCGCGACGAGCACCAGCGGGAAACTGGCTGCCTGGGAAAGGAGGATGAGACCTGCCAGGGTGAAACACATGCCGGCGGCGAGTGACCAGGGCTGGGGCTTTTTATCCGTGTACAAGCCAACGAATGGTTGGAGGAGGGAGGCTGTGAGCTGGAAGCAGAATGTGATCAGGCCGAGTTGGCCGAAGTCGAGGTGCAGGGAGTTTTTCAGCAAGGGATAGGTGGAGGGGATAAGGGACTGCATCGTATCGTTGAGCAGGTGGGCGAAGCTGATTGCCACAA
>Ga0310811_10008400_pt1 | contig 13266 bp, 15 predicted proteins | sample YCmetagenome_FD_207642 | JGI IMG/M metagenome (GOLD analysis project Ga0310811, IMG submission 207642) | Soil microbial communities from experimental microcosm in Duke University, North Carolina, United States - YC | ecosystem: Engineered > Artificial ecosystem > Soil microcosm > Unclassified ...
AGATTGCAAGATTGCGACATCACAGTCGGCAAGGGATCGTAGCATAATTGTGTCCAGGTTGTTGAACATGTTCATTTGTCGTAACTTAATTTTTCCTTGTCAAAGCAATTCATGCCTTTATCATGAAATGTAGCACTAGCACTAGTTATCATATATATATGAACATTGCAGGTTGCAATGATATAATGGCATTGCACCGTTACAGCCTAAAAGTGAGTGGTAGGTAATTGTGTCTGGGTTGTTGAGCAACCGCGTTTTTCCTCATCTATGTTTTGAATTACCTGATGAGGGATAGCTATATAATTTGCGTAATATTGCTACGTAGCCGCATGGCATCGACTGCTTAACCTGGTGAGGTCACGGTAGGTTCTAGGCTGAGGATGTGTTCAAGGCCATTATTTCTAGGGATACCAAAGACTGTCCGGTTTGTTTTAGTACACCCCCTCTTTAGCCCCGTCATCAGAGAACCGGTGAACAGATGAGAAAATTATTGAAAGTAGTATATAGTAAAGCATCACAACAATCGTCGACTGCTTTCACATCCGCTCACTCTTCAGCTTCAGTCCTCCCACTATCTTCCGTCTCCTCCCAATGTTCACATCCGATGTCCATCGTTTGAACTTGTGAGCCCAGCTCATACCGTTCAACCCATTGTGATGCAACAAGACCATCCAATTACATCCTTCAAATGCACAGCTCGCCGATTTTCTATGTTCCGTGAAGTATCACATCTAGTAGCAAGGTCAGAAGGTGTATTAGATTAGGCATGTGAAGACGGTGTAGATTTCGTTGTGCTGTACTTAGCGTGCATGCTTCGTCCTCTATCAGCGAAAGAAAGAGACCAACTAATAGAAAATCATGCCATTTCCCTTGGAAAGCAGATGAAAATGGAATTGATCACATCATATCTTGGACATCAACTCACGAAATGACAGAAATTAAGGTCCTACACCCCACACCTCCAGTCCTACACATTCATAGCTCACGTCCTTCTTGATACCGATGCTCCCGATATCGACACGAGAACACAGAACAGGGTTGTCAAACGAAGGGTATGGTGTGGAAGATCCATCAAGGAGGGAGGCATCAAGGTAAAGACCATAGTGTCCGTCTCTGCACATCAAAACGAGTTGGTCATCGACTAAGAGGAATGGGGAATACTGACCCGCCAACAAAAGATATGAACCCGGGCTCACAGAGCGCAATGTAATCATTTCTCTCTCAACTTGGGTTCAACCATGCTAGTCAAGCGAGTACAGTAGAGTCCATGTTCATGGAAGACGAGTGAGCACCGGAAGGTGGGGACGAATCCAGAAGGGAGATCTGCACGTAGGTGGAAGTGGTCAGCCGTGTTGAAAATCGGAAGCAGAAGACGCGCACACTGTGACAGTGTGTGCGTTCACTGTCACGGTATTTTCATCATCATCTCGCCGTGCACTGTCATGACCAACGATTGGCATTGCAGAAAATTCACCATTGTGTGTTGACTATATACCGATCGGTAGCGGCGCCAGCACCAGTCCCCAACTCCCTCAAATTCATTTTGTCTCCCCAATTTTATTGTCCACTGAAGTAAACCATTTTTGTCTCGTTTTCACACGTTGTCTTAGGCTGCTTTGACCAGGAGCATGTTGCGCACTTACATATACCCTCCTGATCAATTTATGTGTTATTTTCACATTGAAAATTCTTAGGTCCTCTAACAGTATAGCCATATCCTACAATACCTATGCATCAAACACCCTTTGAAGTTTCATGGTGTTGCAGAAGACTCGGGGTTTTTACGTCTTGGATTGGAGCAGGAGGAGGGCGTGAATCTTGTCCAAAGTCCGTCAACTTCTGTCACTTTTCGTATTTCTGACTGACTTTTCTCCTTCAACCTTCTCTCCTCCCACGCATAGATGGACGGCTAAACAACCTTTGCACCTCATCTCAAATCCTCACCCTACGCCATCTTCTCCATCCTCCTCGCCATCCCCAGGCACCACTCCACTCACTTATTTTGCCGAGTCTGAAGCTCCAGAACATGGGCCAGCACCCAGCTAAAACCAGTCCTTCGCGAAGGGGCTCATGATCCTTCTCTACAATGTATGCTAAGTTCACTTTAACAACTTGGGTTAGGGTTCACTAATCCTTATAAGGAGATCCGTTCAACAACGTAACCCTAACCCAAACCCCAAACCCCAATCTTGTTTTTCGTTATTCCCTTACTCACCTATGGTGTCAGTATGTTTCAGTTTTCTTGTGCTGAAATATCCCATAGGAGGTTCCGGCTTTTCTATCTACTACTCATCCACTATATTACGCATGCGTTCTGAATGATACATACAGTGCATTCACTGCATTTTTATCACCCTTCTTGTGCGGCTGTCATGACATCGAAATTCTGAATGGTAGGGCCATTCCAGGGGCCTCATCATTTTTTGTCGACTATTGTATTGTGCGTTCACTGTATTTGTTTTACATGTGTCACTGCGCACCCTTAAGCTGCACAGCTCTCCTGGACTCTGCTCACCGACTGTCGCTGTGCCCCGCATTCACATTATGACAGACAGTTGCAGACTTCACTGTTGCATGTTGACTGCACTGTACATTTGCTGCCGTCTACCTTCGGTAGGCTTTCACATTGCATGTTGGCCATCCCCGGCTGCGTACCAATCCTTCGACAGTTCATGTCGACTATCGTCCACTATACTGCGCGTCCTCGTTCAGGCTAATCAGCTCTCTCGAGCACCCCGACTACTGATACAATTTGTCAAAAATTCATATTTGAATCTCTTTAACGAGCCGCTGAAGGGTTACACCTCAATTTTCAGTACTTGGGTGTTTCTGATGTTCTCGCTTTCAAGATTTTAAAATTATTTTTCATGATGAGCGTAACCGTCTACACATTGGTTTTTTGGGCGGGTACGAGATCGGCGGTAGCCTAGATGTCTCGACTCTCTATTTCCCACCGTACGTTGCATTGATACTGACACTTCGAGTTCCTCTGGCAGATGCTTCATTCCTTTGATTTCTGCTGGATTCGTGTACTTCAAGTAATGTAATATGAGCAATGTGATGTCATTCGTCCACTCGAGTTACTCACCTTAACTAAAAACACTTGCAGTGAGGGCATCACGCTGCTTTGTCGTCAGGGTCTTGAATAGCTTTACCATATTGTCATGATCCGTAATAGCATCAATGATTTTAAAATCCAAGTCTTTGAATGCTCCGCTGGACAATTCAGTCAGTGCCCACTTAAACAAAACACTTGTATAAGTGTATAACGGTTGGAGATTCCGTTCATTGCCGATGAAGTGCCTGTATTGCCTGTCATGAAAGAGTAGCTGCCGGAGGTAGTACCGCATTGCTAGATTCCCAAAAGGAATGTCGACATCTTTTCCGTTAACCTGAAGGAGTGACAGTAGCAAGAGTGAGTCCCCAACAAGAAATAAGAACAAAATAACTAACCTTGATGACACCTCGAAGGAAAGCGTCATTTTTAAGGAGGTTGTCGACAAATTCCTTTATCGCTTCCTTTTCCTCTGTGTCCAATAATTGATGTAAACCGTACCCCCAGAGTACGGCACTGCGCGTCAGAAATTGCATATTTTTCCTGATCGTTATAAGAGTGTTACACATTTTGGTGATCTCGTCTTGGCCCGCTTTTGTTGTGGCCCAGGCGGCCAGTTCAGCTATGAGTAACGAGTACTCAATCAGTAACAAACGGCCCACGACCCAAGTGGGCTTACCGCTGTGACACACTTGGGCATTCAGGCAATTGGTTGCCATCGTCTTTGTCACCGAGTCATCCTTCGGCAAGAAGGAGGTACTAAAGATGCTACGTTTCATCTGAAATAGTGCTGCCGCCTTTACTTTACTTAAATCGGCAAGGCCAAACACAACAACTTGAGCTGGCACTGGCGCAGGAGCTGCTGGTGCCAGTGCGGGGGGCGGCACATCCAGTACAGGACTTGGAGACGGGTCACAGTGTGCCGCACTTTGAGATCTCCCCTCACTTTGTTCTGCAACCTGGTGAGGAAATGGACGATGCCGTTGTGGGACGGTGTAGGGTGCATGTCGAACCCGGGGAGAAAGGAGTCGGGAATATTGAATATCATTGATCTTGGAATATGGAACTCGTTCACTGGTTGTTAGATTGTCAAAATCGAAAGCTTTTTCTATATCCGATGCGCTACATTCAAAGATGCTATGCGTCCAGTCAAATGACTGGTTGGGATGTTCATGCTATGCAGGAAAGCAATCAGTCAGTCACTGATCATAGCGGATTGATGGTAATGTAATATACCATCATATGATCCTCTTGGGGACTCATGGTCTGCGCCGTCTCAGGCTGGATACATGACTGGCCTGAGTGGTGGGGAGAGATTCCATCGTACTGTGACATGTTGCAGTAATCCATCAGAGGGGAAGAGTCGCTGGTTGATAAGTTATAGTCGATTCGACAGATGGACGGATAACGAGCGTTGATCATCAGATGGATAACGAGCGATATGATTAACGCTCGTTATCCACCCGAGGGTATGGCCACGATGGTCCCGATGATGATCCAACCTTCTGGCACGACTTGAAATGCTGGGTCAGATGAGGCTGCGGTACAGAGTTTGAACCTGAAATGACTTCGAATTCTTACTACACGCACAAACGAAGGAAAAACCTGAACGAGTTGCTTTCCACTGTTTTGAATCTCGTTCACCACTACAGTTTGTCTACATCGGGTTTCTTGCCTGGCATACGGCTCATGTGATACATGAGTTGATATTAATACATTTTGCAGTTGGCTGCCAATAAAAGTGATGCCAGAAGAGAATCAAGAAGCCAGAATGTCCTTGGTGCCATAATGACATATCGTAATGTTCTACTGTCGCTGCAAGTGCCCTATAACCAAAGCTTGCTTCAGCTGCAATGTTGTCCGCGAAGTCTGAGATCTGAGACCTGGTTGAAGTTTTGCTTCATCCCATTCATTCCTATGGACCCGGAGTCCAATTCCCTGATAGTGAGCGATGAATCTGAACACGAGATGTCCTGCAACTCGTTTTGTCCTAATTTGAACGCAAAGAAACGGTGCTGACTCAACATCGACAAATTCAATCTCCAGGATGGGTGTCCCGGACATTAGAGGGACCTGAAATTGGCGGGCAGAAATGTAGTAGGCCTAGAATACCCAAGTTTCCCGTGTTAGAAAGTGCAAGTCCACTCATCTGGTTAGCCAAGGCTGCGCAGTGATCGTTGAGCATTTCAACAAGGACATGGGACGGAAACCGCACCAAAGAGGATATTTTATACGGACCGAGTGTTATGACGGTCTCTGTGCCTACTGTTTATACACCACACTGATCCTATCAGGTATGTCACCAGCTTGAAAGGCTGATCCGATAATGAAACACACACTATCTGGCACCACGGTGAGCTTTAGGGTGGTCTGCGCCAACTTGAATATGTTTGATGGTCGCATTGCTTCCAATTATCACAAGTGAATCTGACCTCACAGGCTGGGTCAGATGCTGCGGCACAAAGTTTGAACCTGAAGAAACTTTGAATTATTCATCGGACAAAGCCTAATAAATGAATCGTACCTCAGATCTCCGAGTCATATTCGGAGTTGCTCAGTGCGGTCGTGGCAAGAGGACGTTTTGGTTGAGAGCTCCGAACCCTTTCCTGTATGCTCAATTGGGTGATATTAATATGCGATAACGAACAGGTGATATTAAATACGGCACTAACCTGAGTCTTTCAATCCCCGCCGAGTCATTTAACATTCAAGTTCATTATTTGAAGGCTCACTCAGATATTATCATGCGGAGCACTCAAGCTTCTCCTGTGCACGCACATCTTTCCACTCCTCCAAGCTCTGTCGGAAACTCTAGTTACGACCATCATAGTAGCGATGAGTCTGCTCAAATTGTCGTTCAGACTCCACCCAGCTCTCCTCCTGACCTTTTGAGTCCACGTCACCGTGACAAAAGGAGACGCAGCCGTACAACAACACATTCCATACTACGCCTTGGAAGTCGTGAACAATCACCAACATCCAGCGACACTTCCCCTGATTCAGAATCTGAGCTTTTTGCATATCCACACCCTCCTAGCATGATAAAGCGCCTGCCTAGCTTTGCGGTGCGTGCGCAAAAAAGGTTCAGGCCTTACCAGCAGCCCCATGGTTTGGTGCCAAACGCGTTAGAGCTCCGCTTTTTTCGAAGGTGTCTCGAGTCTGGCGACAATGATTTAAGTGTGGCAGATATTGAAGGGGTATGTTAATCCGACGTACATTATTCCAGAACAATTGACAAGCCAAACACCAGGGCAAAGGGATCCTCGAGGACTGCCTAAAACGCTCCTCTCAGACGCTTATCGCTCAAGCTGTTGCCGCGAAGGAAGCTGACTGTGAAGCCAAGCGCATGGCTGTTCTGGGAACGGCTTGGGCGGTCGAGGCAAAGGACCGATACCAGAAGCTTCTTGAAATGATTGTCCAAGAAGAACTTCAACGATACACTATTGACACTAAGGAAGCTGCTTTTCTCCGGAAATATTTGGTTGGACGTAGCAAGGAGGATCTTGAGGTGGCCAAGGACTTTGATGTGGGTGCATACAGTCACAATTACAGATCATTTGCTGTTGCCGACTTAACTCTGAATTACATTGAGGGTGTAAAGTCGTCTCTGCCTGGGGAAGGTGCCGATGGTATGACTATGGAAGATTCAGCATCCAACAATGACTTCGAGTCTGATGGCTGAGGTGCGAGTCTCGGTGTTCGTTGTTAATATTTACTGATATGATTATGACAAGGCAGGGGTTATTTGTTGTCAGCGGTGGCCTTCAGATTGTTGTAAATACGGACCGTCATATTATCTGGCAGATGTGACCGTCATGTGTTGAATTTCCTGTATCCGCCAGAAGTATAGCCTATAGATTATTGAAACACATGTATTCTTGACGAACCTCTGCTGATCAATGTGATACGAACTTCAAAAATATATGGTGAGTTGCAGAACAAATTACTAGTAACAGCATTCCAATTCCAGGAGTGCGTGCTATGGAACTGGTGTTCAAACATTACTACTACTAGTTACTAGACTTGTCTTGGTTAACCAGTGGGCTTTGCAATGCATGAATTCTACTTTGACAGTCGTCATGTGAAGGTCACATTCATGCACATGCTCTCACGCTCAGGCCTGCCTCAGTCCCATTCGAGTCCATCATGGATTCATCATGGCTGAGCAACAATCAATACCATAAATCCATTATGATCCTCGTGTCTTCCTGTCAGCGGCTTGGGCCTACATATCATCATCCTTCAAAAGCTCCAAGATCAACTTCATGTGCTGTTTGATCGGATGCCATATCATAACAGAGTAAATAAATCATGGTCACCTTGATCGGAGACTCGGTGCATATGCACCATGACTTACTGATTTGGCTTTCAGAATGATCTCAATGCTGCTGCTGATGAACGTTTGAACATTGAAGCTTGAAGTATGATACTGTGACATAAATTACGACCATGTGTACGGCAAACCCGGGTAGTGGTCACGTACTGGGTGCTTTCTCCGAGTGCATCAGAGCCGAGGTAACCTGGGCCCTTCGGATACCGTTAGCCTGAGGCTACTGTGACCACTTGCTGGACTGAGCGCTGAGCTGGCCGCAAGCCAAATGCGCAGAAGACTTCTATACCTGCTTGTTCTGCTCTTATTCTCCATTTGCTGTATGATGGTATCTTGCAATGCTCCAGGCTGCATGTGGGAGAAAGCAACCGGTGATAGTCGTGGGCTTAATAGGCATCGCGCAACCTGCAAATTCTACCACAGGTCCAGTGTCGCCAGCTGCCAGAAAAGACAAGAGAGGGCAAAACAGGCGGCTATAACCCTGGCACGGCTTCCAGCAGCAGCAAAACGGAGCTTCGGCAGTTCTTCGGTGAGCCACATTTTCTGCATATGGCATTCGAGTGACTCGGACGACTATCATACAGTAGAACTTATGACAAGCTCACTTATATTTCTAGATATTGCCCATTCAGCAAGTGGGGGGTGTTCGTTTAAAACCCATTATGCCGTGTCTTGGCCGCAGACCATCAAGTGGTGACGAGACTGGCATGGCTACTATCGCCCAACCCGAGTCAGACTCAGAGATACGGCAGCAGCAGCAGTTTGAAGCTGATGACAACACACTTAATACCAATGTTTTAGGTTTGTCGCAGTCTTTCAGTTACCTACTAATTGACTGATAACTTGCGTTTCCTGCACTTTGCTCATCAGATGAACCTTTGCACGAGTCTCTGAGACGAATACCTAGATGTTTCGAGGATGTTCCTCTTCCCGATGGGGACCTCAGTAACTTGGAAATTTACGATATCTCACCTTCTCGAAACCCAGCCCCCCCATCTCAATCTAGACTCCGTCGAGTTCTGTTGACATTACGAGATACGCTTCAAACCTCCTTCAATTCTCTGGGACTTTCTCGACTCTACCCTCGCCGCCCATCGTTCGAGCCAGATAGATTTGTCCCGTCCTCGCTACTTTCGACCACGTGTCCAACAACCCTGCAAGAGACTGATTCAGGCATCCTCCCACCTCCATACCCTTTCCCTAACATGACAGTCTATCGACTCATGTCATGGATGAATTCTGGAAGCAACAAGAAATCTGAAGCAGAAGTTGCCCGTCTCGTCAAAGAAGTGATGCTGGCACAAGATTTCGACTTAAAGCACTTAGAGGACTTTTCAGTGAGGGGCAGTTTACGAGAATTAGACAATCACTCGGACCCTAGTAAGAGCAAGATCGAGTTTCCAGATGACTGGATCCAGGCCGATATCACTATCGAGATTCCTACAAAATCGAAGGACGACGAGACAAGACCTTTTTCCATTGCTGGATTCCATTTCCGTCCCCTCCTTGAAGTAATCCGATCAGCATTCACGGACGTCCAGGCGAGTGCGTTTCACCTGTCACCTTTCAGGCGCCTGTGGAAGGATCCATTGGACGACCATCAAGAACGAGTATTTGACGAGTTATATACTTCTGACTCTTGGCTGGATGCCCAAGACGACCTGCAAAAGCTCCCGATGGAGCCCGGGTGTAAACTGGAACGTGTGATTGCTAGTCTCATGTTTTTTTCAGATGCCACGCATCTGGCAAACTTCGGGACGGCAAAAGCCTGGCCCCTCTATCTGTACTTCGGGAATCTGACGAAGTACGCTCGCTCTGCACCAAAGTCTGGTGCTTGTCACCTAGTGGGGTTTTTACCGTCGGTGAGTTCTCCTATTATACTTGTAAGAGTCTTTGTCCAATGATTGCCTGCTAGCTCCCTGATAAGGTCAAAGATGTGCTGAGCAGCTTGCCTCGCATATCTAAAAGCGGCATGGCTGCCCTTCACACTCACTGTCGCCGTGAATTGTTTCAGGCATGCTGGGGTACTCTGCTAGATCAAGACTTTATCCGTGCATACCGCCATGGTATCGTGTTGAAATGCACTGACGGTGTACTACGGAGGATATTTCCTCGTATATTTACATACTCAGCTGATTATCCTGAAAAGTATGTTCTGTCTGCGAATACAGCTAAATCACTCAATAAATTTCAGGGTTTTAATTGCTACTATTAAGGACATGGGCTCATGCCCATGCCCCCGTTGTTTTACACCAAAAACCCTGTTTCCTTCTCTAGGCCTCCTCAAAGACATGAAGAGCCGCATAGCTAATCTTCGAATCTACGTCTCAGCTAACGTTGTCAGGGCGCGAAAGTATATTTATAATGAGGGTAACACCGTGGATGGCGTAAAGGTTGATGAGACGTTGGGAGAAGGCTCCTGGGTGCCTATTTTGGTAAGCGCAAATTATCTGTTGCTCTCTCATATTAGCTTAGATGAGAGTGACTCACAGAATAGATTCGCTGAGAAGCTGGGAGCACTGGGCCTTGACCCATTTCGTATGCTTGTCGTAGACTTTATGCATGAGTGCGAGTTAGGTACCTGGAAGTCACTATTCACCCACCTCATCAGGATCCTATATGCGCTTCCAGGGGGAAATCAGCTGATTGCAACTCTAGACACAAGGTAGGCGGTGTTCAGTACATAGGTACCGTGACAAGTAACAAACTCATTCCGATCATAGATTCCGTTTGGTCCCAACTTTTGGTAATGGAATAATACGGATGTTTGCAAATAACACGTCCGAGATGAAGAGACTCGCGGCGCGAGACTTCGAAGACATATTACAGGTTTTGTAACGCTTTACTTGACTATTATTCACCTAGTTTACTGAGGGCCCCTCTTCAGTGCTCAATACCTGTGTTCGAAGGGCTCTTTCCTGCTAGTCATGACATGGTCGTACAATCTCTCTTATACAGATTCGCTCAATGGCATGCACTCGCCAAGTTAAGAGTTCACTCAGAGTCGACTTTGAGTTTCCTCGAGGAAACGTTCAAAAATCTTTCTAAGCAACTGCGAAAGTTCCGCGACTTTACCTGCGCTGCTTTTGACACAGTGGAATTACCGAAAGAGAAGGCAGCTCGCCAACGAAGGATCGCCCAGCGTGCTGGGCCTAGTGGCGCCTCTTCAGAATCAACCGGACCAAGGGTCAAAAGATTTAATTTGAGCACCTACAAGTTTCACTCTATGGGAGACTATGTACGAACTATCAAGCTCTTTGGTACTACGGATTCTTTTACTACTCAGATTGTAAGCATTGTGTTTTCCCTCAGGGATGATTCTGAAGTTGTGTTATTTGCTAGGGGGAGCTAGCACACAGAGCTTTAAAAGCATTTTACCCGCTCACTAGCAAATTGGACAATTCAGCACAACTAGCAAAGCATGAACGCCGCCGCCGCGTACTGCGACGAGTCGCAGAGGCAGCAGGTATCTCCCCCTCGAACATTCACTCACCGGCTGACTCTCCTACTCCTTCACTGTCCAATGACCATCATTTTATCGCAATCAACCGAAATGATCCGGTTTCTTTGTTCACATTCCTCCGAGAACATGACGGTGATGCTGCTATCAAGGTAACACTAGCGCTTTAGTCCAGTTGGCTGCCAGTCTGCTCATGAAAGCTCTCAGAATTTCATCCCGAGATTGAAAGACCATATTCTGTACAGGCTGAAGAAGTTGGACGTCAATCATTGTGATCATATATTTACAGATGAGGAACATAACTCGGTCATAATCCCTAACAATACAGTCTACTCCGTCCAGACGATGCAGGTACACTATACGAGTTACGATATGAGGCGCGAATACGACACCATAAGCCCCAAAACTCATGCTGATGTTATGGTGCTTTCAGGAGAAACTTCCCCTTCCCACCCATACTGGTACGCTCGTGTACTAGGTATTTATCACATGGACACGTGGCTCGAAGGTGATGGTGCTGCCCAGAAACAGCACCTCGAGGTCCTCCATGTCAGGTGGCTCGCACCGTTAGTATCGTCGGACTATCGGTCAGGCATGCAGCATGCCCGCCTTCCCAAAGTAGCGTTTGTTGAGGAGTCGGACTGTGATGCATTCGGATTTCTCGATCCCCGGCAAGTGATCCGAGGAGCTCATCTAATTCCTGCATTCGCTTCTAAACGCGGTGTATCTTCACTTCGCTATGGGAAATCATTAGCACGTGCCGAGGGCGAACTAGATGACTGGGAAGCGTATTACGTCGGGATGTAAGTGCAATGCATCTTGTGGCTTAGTATTGGATGACTCTGATCTGTTAGAACTATAGTTTCGTTGATCGCGACATGTTCTTGCGTTATACTCACTTAGGTGTAGGCCACCCAGTAGCTTTGCGAAGGATCGTTAGAGGCTGTTTTTTCCCCAACATGGAGTCAACAACACCTGTGAACTTGGAAGTTATGGTCATGGATCAAAGCGGAAGCGGTGAGGGCCATGAAGAAGGCGACGACTTAGATGATGAACAGATGGACTCGGATCATGAACAGATGGACTCAGATGACGAACAGATGGACTTGGATGATGACCAAGTTGGTGAGGTCTCAGAAGACAAACATGATGGAATCGGAGAAGAGGAACTTGAAGACGATGAAGAACCTGATGATCAGTTTGACGAAGAAATTGAGGTGTCTGATGACCTCTCTTTTTGAGATCCGAGTCATTTCATTAGTAGTAGTAGGTGTTTTGATTTAGTGCAATCAGCAGCTTTGTGTAGGTTGAATCAGACGTGATATACTACATGCTCAGGCTAGGCATAGTGACGGTTGAGTTTGTGTCGCTAGTACATAACGCTATCTTCCGGAGTAGCCCGAAGTAGCCTCACCTCCAAATTGCGGCTGAGGAGTCAATTGGTAATCTATGGTAATTTAAACTACTTACTACACGGTCACTTCGTAAGTCACTTCAAGGGTGTACCAGCTATCACTGACACGGCTACTAATCAGAGATAACTTTTGTCGTTGCAGCTTGCCATGACAAAGTGCAGGGAGGGTTTCTCTCCGGAAGTTGCATGGGCCCTTGCAAGAGCGTAAGTGTATTAAGGAACGACTCTGGACACCATTATTAATAATGTGACAGCAGTGGGAGCTCTGACCTTGAGGAGCTGATAGTCATTCGCCTGACATCTGAGAGTGTTGCGTACCCTTGTATGGCAAATCTTATTGTTATGGGGAGGGCGACTTACTCATCACATGCAGACTGTGCCAAACAGATCAAGAGTCATCGAGATTTGCCACTGAAATCGAACCAATGGAAAAACGTCGTTCGCTGGGAGTTCAAACACCTGCGTTAGTCCTTGTGCTCGAACACTGTCGGTTGATCATTTATAATTTTATTCAGAACTGTTCCTCCATGTACGAGGAACTCCGAGTCCTTCAATTTGCAGTCTCTGCCATTCCTGAGATCAAGTCCGAGAAGGAGCAGTTCGCCCCTCCCCTCCATACCACCACATTTGAAGGCTTTTTCTCTCCTCGGCGGGCCGTGCAATTCAGGTTGCTACCTCACACTGCTTGAGCCAGAACTTTTCGCGCCCGGGAATATTCAACATCATGGTTGAGAACCCGAGTGATTTCCCTGGCCAAGGCAAATGTAACTTGTGACAATTGTCAGCCCAGATTTCACCAACTTGGATCAATGCGAATTTTGACGCATGTTCGTTGTGCTTGCAATGTGCGAGAAAGCTAATAGCATGCGATCAAGGTCATTTATTTTGCAAGGACTCGTGTGTGTACATGGCATGTACTATAAGTTTACAGATTGAATGATTCTTGAATGTTCAGTGACACATGAAAAAGATATCAAGCGGCAGAAATGCCTTGAGCAGCTGAAGAA
>Ga0310811_10008402_pt1 | contig 13265 bp, 13 predicted proteins | sample YCmetagenome_FD_207642 | JGI IMG/M metagenome (GOLD analysis project Ga0310811, IMG submission 207642) | Soil microbial communities from experimental microcosm in Duke University, North Carolina, United States - YC | ecosystem: Engineered > Artificial ecosystem > Soil microcosm > Unclassified ...
TCCGGTGAGCGCTGCCGAGGCCGCGGAGGCGCTCGCACGCGGCGCACGCTCGGGCGCCGGCATCGCGGCATTCGTGCAAGGCGGCTTTCTCGTCGATGCCGGTCACGGCGATGCCGTTGCGCCACCGCCGATCATCGCGCGCATGGAGTTTCCCGATGCCTGGCGCATCGTGCTCGTCATGGACGAAAGCCTCGACGGGCTCCACGGCGGTGCCGAAGCGACGGCGATCGCCGCGTTGCCGACGTTTGCCGCCGAACGCGCCGCGGAGCTTTGTCACCGGCTCGTCATGCAGGTTCTTCCCGGCATCGTCGAACGCGATTTCGATCGCTTCGCGGGCGGATTGACGGCCATCCAGGACGCGAACGGAAGCTATTTCGCGCCTGCGCAGGGCGGCGGCATGTACGTGAGCCGCGCCGTCAGTCGGGTGCTCGGCTTCGTGCGCGAGCGGTTTCCGAGCGCTGTCGGGCAAAGCTCCTGGGGCCCGACCGGCTTCGCATTCGTTGCCTCGCAGGCGGTCGCCGACGACGTCGTGGCCGCGCTCGGCGACGCCGGCCTGCTCGAGCCGCGAATCCGACTCGTGACGGTGCGAGGGCGCAATCGCGGTGCGCGCATCACGCGGCTGCGAGCGCACGGCGACGCAGCGACCCACACGAGCGAGGCGCGCGACCGAGCGTGACGCAAACGCTGGCGCTCGTTGCGTTGTCCGCGCGAATGCTGGCCGAGTCGGCGCGCCGCGGCGGCTTCGAATGCGTTGCGCTCGATCTCTTCGGCGACCGCGACACGCGGCGCGTGGCGCAAGCGTGGTCGCGCGTCGGCGCTCCGGACGCGCTTCGGTTGGACACCGCCGCTACGATCGCCGCGCTGCGGCCGCTTCGGCACTGCGCCGGCTGGATTGCAGGCGGCGGGACGGACGGCGTGCTCGACGAACTCGAAGCGAATGCGCGGCCGCTGCCGCTCATAGGAAACCCGCCTGACGTCGTGCGCGCGCTGCGTACGCCGCGCTCGTTCTTCGGCGCGCTCGCGGCGCTCGGGATTTCGCATCCGGAAACGGCCTTCGAGCGCCCCGACGACACGCGGCGATGGCTGAGCAAGGACCTGCACGGCAGCGGCGGTTCGCACATCCGCGTCGCGAGCGCGCGCGCGCCCGCGCCCGCGCTTGAGCCCGGCCGCTACTTTCAGCGCTGTTCTACGGGAACGCCGATGTCGGCGTTGTTCGTCGCAAACGGCCGCGACGCTCGCATCGTCGGCTTCAACGAGCTGATCGTCGAGCGTCTCGGCATGCTGCCCTTCGTGTACCGCGGCGCCATCGGCCCGGTCATGCCGCCGGTTCGCGCGCGCCTGGAGTTGACGCAGAGCGTGCATGAGCTCGTCCGGCACTTCGAGCTCGTCGGCTTGAACAGCGTCGATTGTCTGCTCGACGGGGATGCCGTGCGCATTCTCGAAGTGAATCCGCGTCCGTCGGCGAGCATGGCGTTGTATGACGACCGCTGGCCGGGAGGACTCGTGGCCGCGCATGTCGCTGCAAGCCTGCACCGCTCGATCGGCCCCTTGCTCGCCGGCGCGGCGAGCTGCGACCGTGTGCGGGGCTGCCTGGTCGTGCACGCCGGGCAGGCGCTCCGGTGCTGCGACGCCGCCGGCGAGCGGATGCTCGCATCGGGCTGGGCGCACGACGTGCCGAACGAGGATGCCGCGATCGCGCCGGGAGCACCGGTGTGCACGGTGTCCGCGACAGCCCGCACGGTGTCGGGCGTGCGTGCCGCACTGGCAACCCGCGCGGAGGAAGTGCTGCGGGGCCTCGCGGCGCAACCCTGTACTCCATGAGCGCAGGCGTCGCGCAGCACGACGCGACCGCATCCGCGGCGTTCCTGCGCGCATGCGACCTCGACGTCGCCGTGCGCAAGCCTGGCAACGTCAGCGCGGATTCGGCGGGCCATGGAATGGATGCGACGGTTTTTCGCGCTGCCGCGCGCGCCGCCGCCCCCGCGCTCTTCGCGAGCGGCAAGCCGGTCGGACGGCGCATCGAGGCGGCCGTCGACGCGGCTTGCGCTGCCGTCGGGTGCAACGCGAACCTCGGCATCGTGCTGCTGTGTGCGCCGATTGCGGCGGCGCTCGAGGAAGCGCCGCGAGCGCGCAGCGCGGCGATGCTGCGAGACCGCGTCGGGAAGCGATTGGGGACCCTCGACGTGGACGACGCGCGCGCGGCGTTCCGCGCAGTCGCTCGCGCCAATCCGGGCGGCCTCGGATACGCCGGCGAGCATGACGTTCGCGGCGTCCCGACGCTCGACTTGAGGGCGGCGATGCGGCTCGCCGCCGATCGCGACAGCATCGCCCGCCAATACGCGAACGGATTCGCCGACGTGTTCGATGACGGCGTGCCGCTCTTCGCACGCGTCGCGCGCACGTCGGTCGAGCGCGCCATGCTCGCGACGTTTCTCGACTTCCTGCGCCGCTGGCCCGACTCGCACGTCGCGCGAAAACATGGACTCGACGTCGCGAGCGCACTGTCCCGGGACGCCGCGGCGAGAAGTGCCGGTTACGGTGAGGACTGCGGGCGTGCCCAGCCGGAGGACATCGCCGCGTGGGACGTCGCGCTCAAGGCGCGCGGCATCAACCCGGGGACCAGCGCGGATCTGGCCGTCGCGGCCGCCTTCGTTTGTTTTGCTCTCGTCGAAGCGTGAGCGGGCGACGGGCAGCGCGGCCGTGCGACCGGCTATCGATCGCCGAGAGGAAACATCCCGGCGCCCAGGCGAGCGAGCACCGAGCGTTCCCCGGCATCCTGCGGCTCGTGCGCGGCGCTACGTCGCCGCTCGATGACGACGCCGACGGCATCGACGTCGTCGAACTTGCGCGGCTTCGCGACTGCCACCCTCGTCCAGTGCGCGCCGAAATCCGCGAGCATGCGCTGCGCGATCTCTTCGGCCAGCGCCTCGAGCAGCCGGTGCCCGTGGCTCGCGAGCAGGTCGCGGAGGAACTCGCGAATCCTGCCGTAGTCGATCGTATCGACGAGGCGATCCGTGGTGCACGCGAAGTTGCGTGGAACGCCGACTGCGACGTCGATGCGCACCGGTTGCGGAACGTCGACTTCGCTCGTGTGGACGCCTATGACCGTCTCGCCGACGAAGCCGTCGACGACGATGATGTCCAACGGCTCTCCTGCCCGCTCGCGCACGGCGGCGATATCGGCCGCGGGCAGAAACGCCGCTGTCTGAAGCCTGCTCATGAGGGTCTCCTTCGCCTGGCGCGAAAGGCGCGTGGGAAGCGGGCATATTCCATCATCGCCCTGCCTGTTTGGCAATCGGTGCGTCAGCGGGTTCGGGTCGCTGCCGCGGAAGCCTCAGGTCGTGGAGCGCCGACGCGACGAGCCAGGCGTGCGCGCCCGATTCTTGCGCGGCGGCGAGATCGTCGGCGTTGCGGACACCGCCCGCGCCGATGACGCGCGCATGCGGGGCGCGCCGGCGCACTGCCTCGAACGTGGCGAGGTCCGGCCCGGAAAACGCGCCCACCCGATCGAGCGTCATCACGATGACCCGGTTCGGCCAGCGGCCCGGCGCCGACCAGCAGCCGCTGGGGTCGAGCGGCCGCTCGTTGCGCCTATCGAGCGACAGAATGGCGGCGCCCGGATCGGCAAAGCAGCGCTCGACATCCGCCGGCATTCGAAGCGACTCGCTGCCGAAGACAGGTGTCACGCGCGATGCGTGCTCGCCGAGCGTCTTCATGACGGCGGTGACGTCTTCGGGGCTCCCGAAGCCGGCATCGAGCCACAGCTCCAGCGTCGGCAGCGCCGCGAGCAGCGCCTCGATCGCCGAAGTCTGCCGTGCGCGACCGGCGAGCGCATCGAGGTCGGCGGCGTAGAGCTTGCGCGAGCCGCAGTGTGCGAGCAGGATGCGCGCGACGCGCACCGGATCGCTGCTTCGGCAAAGCGCGGATTCGATCGGGCGATAGCGCTCGCGCTCGCCTTTCACCGCACGCACGACAACGCCGTCCAGCACGTCGATGACCGGAATGATGCGCATGTGGGATCTTCGCGTGTTCGTGTACGAATATCTGAGCGGCGGCGGAGCGGGGGACGATCTTACCGCGGACGACATCGCGCTGCTCGAGCAAGGCCGCGCGATGCGCGACGCGATCGTCGACGACCTTGCGCACGTCGACGGCGTTGTCGTCAACTGTGCGTCCGTCGATGCCGGTTGCAAGGTCGCGGTGCGGCGCGTGACCCGAGTCGCGCCTGACCCGCGCGAAAGCGCAGCGCACTTCGTGTGCAGGCAAGCCGCGAAGCACGATTGTGTCTGGGTCGTCGCCCCCGAAACCAACGGGATCCTGGCCGCGTTGCGCGAGTGCGTCGCGGACGCCCGATGGATCGGCTGCGGTGCCGAGGCGATACGGATCACGGGAAGCAAGCGTGCGACGCGCGAATGCCTGCGGCGCAGCGGCATCGCGGTGACGCGCGATGCCGCCGATTGCGATGCCGGGCATGCCCGTGACCTGCGCTTCGTCGTGAAGCCCGACGATGGTGCCGGTGCCTGCGAAACGCGGGTGCATGCCACGCGGGCCTCCGCGCTCGATGATCGCGCACGGCGACAGGCGCGCGGGCGCGAGTGCGTCGCGGAGATCTGGGAAGACGGCACCCCGCTCAGTCTCTCGCTGCTCTGCGGCCAAGGCGGACGCGCGGAACTGCTCAGCGTGAACCGGCAACGCATCGACGTGACGACCAGCGGCGACGTTCGCTACGGCGGCGTCGACGCCGACGTGCGCGACTACGACACGAGTGCCGGCGAGTTGACCAAGCTCGCGCGGGCGATCGCGCGCGCGATTCCCGGCCTGCGCGGCTACGTCGGAATCGATTTCGTCCTGCGCGAGGACGGATGTCCGATCGTCGTCGAAATCAATCCCCGGGTAACGTGCGCCTACGTGGGCCTCTCGACTGCGCTTGGACGCAACGTCGCCGCCGAAGTGCTGCGGCAGCACGAGCGAGCGTTCGAACATGCGCCACCGTGACAAGGCGCGGCAAAGGATCGGCTGGGACATCGGCGGCGCGCACCTCAAGGCCGCGTACCTCGACGACGCTGTGCTTGCGGACGTCGCGCAGTGGCGCTGCGAGCTGTGGCGCGGATTGTCGGAGCTCGACGAGGCGTTCGCGGCGGCCCGGCAGCGCTGGCCCGACCTCGCGGCCTGTACGCACGCCGTGACGATGACCGGCGAGCTTGCCGATGCCTTCGAGCATCGCGAAGCGGGTGTTGCATCGATCGTCGCCTCGGCCGCGCGCGCGCTGGGATCGGACGTCGCCTTCTATGCCGGCGACGACGGTTTCGTCGATGCGGCCGCCGCGTGCGCTCGCTGGCGCACCGTCGCGTCGGCGAACTGGCTTGCAACCGCCAGCGTGGTCGCGCGGCACGTCGACGATGCGCTGCTCGTGGACGTCGGCAGCACGACGACCGACGTGATTCCGATAGCCGGCGGCCGCGTCGTGGCGCGCGGGCGAGACGATGCTTCGCGGCTCGCCGCGCGCGAACTTGTCTACGTCGGCGCCGTGCGCACGCCGCTGTGCGCGCTGGCCGCGCGCATCCGGTTCCGAGGCCGCGCATACAACGTGATGAACGAGCTGTTCGCGACGAGCGCGGACGTGTTTCGTCTGACCGGCGAGGTCGCGGCTGCGCACGATCAGGCTGCCACGGCGGACGGCGGCGCCAAGGACCCGCCGTCGACGCGGCGCCGCCTCGCCCGGATGATCGGCTGCGATGCGCGCGAGGCGACGGACCCGGAGTGGCTGGCGTTCGCCCGCGCGTGGCGGTCGGCGCTCGCCGCAAGGGTCTGCGAAAACGTCCGGCATGTCATCGCCGACGCTGGCCTGGCGCCGCGTGCGCCGATCGTCGGCGCCGGCTGCGGCAGCTTCCTTGCGTACGAGTGCGCGCAGCGCACGAAACGGCGCTACGTCGATTTTGCCGACATCGTCGGCGCCGCCGCAGTTTGCAGGGATGGTGCGCGCCTTTGTGCGCCGAGCGTCGCCGTTGCCCTGCTTCGTCCGGCCCGCGCATGACGTGCGTGGTCAAGATCGGCGGCAGCCTCGCGCACGATCCGCGGCTTGCGCAGTGGCTCGCACTGCTCGCGGAGGCCGGCGGCGGACGCGTGGTCATCGTTCCGGGCGGCGGCCCGTTCGCCGATCAGGCGCGCCACGCGCACGCTCGATGGGCGCTCGACGGCGTGGTCGCGCACAACATGGCCGTCCTCGGCATGGTGCAGTACGCGATGCAGATGCACGGAATGTGCGCAGCGCTCGCCTCGTGCGAGACGGCGGTTGCGATCGGCGAGGCGCTGCAACGCGGGCGCACGGCATTGTGGATGCCGTACGAGCTCGTCCGCTCGCGGGCCGACTCGCTGACGAGCTTCGACGTCACGTCCGACAGCCTCGCGGCGTGGCTCGCGGCGAAGCTCCGCGCGAGCAAGCTCGCGCTCGTGAAATCGTGCGTGATCCCCGCCGGTTGCACGCTGCGCGAGTGCGCCGCCGCAGGCATCGTCGACGCGCGCTTCCCGGACCTCGTGCGCGAAGCGGACTGCACCGTCGAGCTAGTGAACAAGCATGAACTGGGCCGCATGCGGGCTTTGCTGGGTGCTCAGCCGGAGCCGGGCAATGCGGGGGACGGCGCCGCGTAGTGCGCGGCGACCGCCGCCTGCAGCCAGCCCCACGCCTCGCGCTCGACCGGACCGGCCGTCTTGTCGATTGCGATCTGCAGGTACGCGAACTCGCTTTCGATCTTGCTGCGCGGGAGCATGTGGAGCCGGCTCACGAGCACCGAGCCTTCGATGACCGCCGCCTGCGCGCGATTGAACCCGCCGAAGCCGCGGTGCACGCGCTCGCGCACGCGCCGCATGCGCAGCACCGGGCGCGCCGCGTCGTCGACGTGCTCGCTCAACGCGAGCTCCAGGTGCCCGAGCGATTCGGCGAGGCGCACGCAGCTCACTTCGTCGGCGGCCACGCACGGCCAGTCGCGGCGCCCGGTGACGCAACCAGCGAAGATCCGCGTGTCGACCGTGAAATTGACGACGGCACACCCGCGGGCGAGCACGTTGTCGTACGTCCGCGACGGCTTGAAGGGCATCAGCACGACGAGATCGCCCTCGTAACGAATGCCCATCGGGGCCACGTGCGGATCGCCCGCTGCCGACGAAGTCGTGACGACGGTCTCGTGGATCATGCGCGGCGGCGGGCCGTCATGCGTCCGCAGGCGGCTTCGCGAGCGTGGGCCCCGGTGCGTGCCACGCGGTGAGATCCTGCGGCTCGCGCGCCACCGCGCATCCCCAGTCGAGCGGCCGGTCCTGCACGTAGCGCTTGCCGAGCTGCCACGCGATCTCCGCGCGCGCGAGCTCGACGCCGAGATAGAACGCGTGTCCCGCGTCCCCGGCGAGCGCGAGGTGCGGGTACAGCGCGAACGGATCCCGGGCGACGTGGTGGCCGTCGCGGTTGTAGACATGCAGGCCGTCGGCCGAAACCTGCACGCGGTAGCTCGGGTCGCGGATGGCGCGCGCGGTTTCGGCGATTTCGTGCGCGCTGTCGGGAAACGGGTGCTTGTCGTGCACGGTCATGAGATCGGGCGAAAACCCGGCGGGCAGCGCCTGCGCCTCGCGCGCCGCGAACATGATGCGCCGTGCCACGTCGGCCTCGCGGACCGCACGACGCGCATGCGCACTCACCTCGGTGGTGAGGACCGCGCCCGCGCGAAGCTCCGTCGCGATGCCGAGCATGAGCGCGTTCATGCCGCTCGTGTCGGCTTCGGTCAGCTCGGTCACGTTGCCGATGCCGATGAAGATCTGCGTTTCGGGATAGCGGGCGCGCAACCGCAGGTATCGCGCGAGCGCGGCCGCGAGGCCGAAGGGAAGCGGATCGAGGATCGAATCGGCGAGAAAGCGGCGGCCGCGCGCAGCCATCGCGTCGATCGCGTCGTACAGCGACGCCTCGTCGGTCGGCTCGCGCGGGATGAGGATCGGCGTCGATGCGACCTCGTCGGCGACCCACAGCGTGTCGATCGTGAGCGAGAGCAGATAGTCGGCGCCGGCGCGCCCGCCGCGCACCAGCTCGCCGCTGTCGACCGAATCGACGCTGACGGCGAAGCCGTTGCCCTTCAGCGCGTGGATCGACTCCTCGAGATGCGGGAAAGGCGTCTCCGGGAGGCAGCCGAGGTCGATGACGTCGGCCCCATTCTCGCGGTGTACGCTCGCACGCGCGAGAATCGCGTCGACCGTGAGCCGCGGCGCATCGACGATCTCGGCGAAGAGCTCGATGTCGTAGCGCGAAAGGTCGACGGCGCGATCGGAACGGCGGAAGTACGCGGGCAGGTCCTTCAGGTCGTCGGGTCCGCGCTCGACCGGAATGCCATACCGTTCCGACAGCGCCGAGAGATCGCCGCGGCATCGGCCGGGCACCAGGATGCGATCGATGCCTTCGGGTCGCTCGACTCGGCGTCCGATCATGTCGGCCGTCATCAATCCGGCCACCTGGATGCCGATATCGACGACATCCCATTCGAACGGCGCCGGTGCCATGCCCGTCAGCACGTTCTCGAGGCTCCTCCGCGCGAGCCGCCCGGTCAGGAAGCGGATGCGTTCCATGCGAGCGCCAGTTCTCCGAGCCGCGATTCCAGCGCCGCCTCGAGGTCGGCGACCGAGCAGGCGACCGTGCAGTATTCGATGTGCCGCAGCCGCTCGACGTTCTCGAGCTCGACGCGTCGCGGCCGCAGCTCGACCCACTCGTGCGGCGCCTTGGTGATCACGTGCGGCTCGGTGTCGCAGGCGAACACGATGCTCGGGATCGACCGCTTGCCGGCCTGCGCGAACAGGTTCGTCGGCAGCGTGTCCGAAATGCCGTAGGCGCATTTCGCCACGGTGTTGCTGGTGGCCGGGGCGATGACGAGCGTGTGATAGATGTCCTCGTACAGCATCCCGACGGGCACCGCGCTCGCGCTCTTGTCGCGGAACACGCGGAAGCGCTGCTTCAGCAGCTCGCGTCCGATGTGGTAGAGCGGCAGCACTTCCTCGCCTGCCTTCGAGAGAAAGATGTCGACGTCCGGCAGGCGCGCGGCGAGCTCTATCGACTCCTCGACGAAATGACCCGAGCCGGTGATCGCCCAGGCGAAGCGTTGACCGCGCTCGCTCGAAGCCACAGCGGTGTTCACGGCGCCCCGAGGCGGCGGTTTGCGACGCGCGAGGGCCGTGTCTTCGTGGCGCCCGCAGGCGCTTCGGATGAGAACCGGCGTCGACGCGACACGGCGACGTCGGTCGCATCGCGGACAGCCGCGTAGATGGCCTCCACCCACGCGGCATGATCCGCCTTCATCAACGTGGCGCGCAGACCGATCGTGCGCTCGCGATCTTCGCAGAACGCGGCATCGCCGAACAGCCGCGACGGCAATTCCGCGAGCGACAGGTGAAGGTCGCGTTTCGCGCACTCGCCGCGCACGTCGAGCGCGAGCGCACTCGCGTCGCGGGCGTCCGCCGCTCGCACCGTCCAAACGACCATGTCGAGATCCGGCTCGATCGGTGCGATGAAGCGGTCGTCCGCCGCGAGTCTTGCGTGCAACGCGACAGCGGCGGCCCGCGCGGCGCGTAGCATCGCGGCGAACTCGCCGTGCGCGACCGGGGGCAGCAGGCGCATCGTCGCCCACAGCGCCACGGCCGAAGCGCCGGGCCGCGAGCATTCGAAGCCGGTCTCGTGCGCCGGCAGGTCGTCGTCGCCGAGCGCGCAGGGCGAGCGTATGTCGCGAAAGTGTCGGCCGTCGGCCGGATCGCGAAACAGCACGCAGCTCACGCCGTATGGCTGCAGCCCGTGCTTGTGCGGATCGATCACGATCGAGTCGGCTTGCGCGAGCAGCGCGAACGTCGCGCGCGTTGCCTGCGAAAGGTTGTCGGCGAGGCCGAAATACCCGCCATACGCGGCGTCCAGATGAAGCCGGAACCCGTGGCGCTCGCGCAGCGACAGCAGCGGCGGCAGCGCGTCGACCGCGCCCGCCGCCGTGCTGCCGATCGTCGCGACGACGGTTCCGACGCCGCCGCGGGCGAGGCGCGCGGCGAGCGCTTCGCCGTCGATTCGCAGCGCACGGTCGGTGGCGATCGTTTCGAACGGCAGACCGAGCACGCCGCTCATCCTCGCGTGCGAATAGTGCGACTCCTCCGACGCGACGATGACGCCCGGATGCGTGCGGCTCGCGACCCACAGCGCTTCCGTGTTGGCGATCGTTCCACCCCCGCAGAGGTGGCCCGCGAAGCGATCCCATCCGACCATCCCTGCGATGCGCGCGACCGCCTCCCGCTCCATTCGCACGCTCGCGCGACCGCCGGCCGGCGCGTGGTTGTTCGGATTGGTCCACAGCGCGAGCGCGTACGCGAGGCGAGCCACCGCATGCGGCGGCTGCTGCATCTGGGCCGCGTAGAGCGGATGGAAGAACGGGTCGTCGCCGGCGAGGCGCGCGGCGACGTCGTTCAATACGATCGCGAGACCGTCGGCATCGACACGCGGCGGCGAAAAGGCTGGCAGATCGGCCAGTTCGCGCTCCATCGATGCGAGGGCGCCGCACAGCAGCGCCAGCGTGTCCTTGTCCAGCATGCGGGGCGTGGGATCGGCGGGCCATTGTCGCACGCGGTCGCACGGGCCGCGCGGCCGGTCGCTCGGAGCGTGGCCGACCCCGTGTGCTGGCGTATCGGCGCGCGGGCGGCTAACCTCCCGCGCATGCGCCTCCGTAGCGAGTGCTGATGGACCAAGCCGGGGTCCTCGCCTGCGGCCGGCACCGCCTGCCGCTCGACCGCGCTCGCGTCATGGGCGTGATCAACGTGACGCCGGATTCGTTCTCCGACGGCGGCGACTTCACGACACCGGCCGTGGCCGCCGCGCGAGCCTGCGCGATGCGCGAGGAGGGTGCCGACATCATCGACATCGGCGGCGAGTCGACGCGGCCCGGTGCCGCGCCCGTGTCCGATCAGGAAGAGCTCGACCGTGTGTTGCCGCTTCTCGAGCTCCTCGTGCGCGAGCCGACGCTCGCCGGAACGCCGATTTCGGTCGACACGCGCAAGCCGCGCGTGATGCGCGCGGCGATCGCGGCGGGCGCGAGCATGATCAACGACGTGAGCGCTTTCCGGGAGAACGGCGCGATCGCGGCCGTCGCGCACAGCGACGCCGGCGTCTGCCTGATGCACATGCAGGGCACGCCGCGGACCATGCAGCAAGCGCCCGATTACGTCGACGTCGTCGCCGAAGTGCGTGCGTTCCTCGCACAGCGCGCGCGTGCGTGCACCGACGCGGGCATCGCACGCGAGCGCATCGTCGTCGACCCCGGATTCGGATTCGGCAAGCGCCGCGCCCACAATATCGCGCTGCTGCGCAATCTCGATGCGTTGTGCGGCCTCGGCTTTCCGGTGCTGTGCGGCCTGTCGAGAAAGGGCGTGATCGAGGAGCGGCGACGATCGGGTCCCGCCGATCGCCTGGCCGCAAGCCTCGCTGCGGCGCTCGCGGCGGTCGCCCGCGGTGCCGCCATCGTGCGCGTCCACGACGTGCGCGAAACGGTCGACGCGCTGCAGGTGTGGACGATCATGATGGGCGGCGAGCAGCCGGCGTGAGCATCGGACGCCGTGCCGCGGCGGTGCGACGAGGCGCGCTATGTCACTTCGTCGCCGGCCTGCCGGCGAGCTCGAGCAGCTCCACAGTGTCCGAATGCCGGAATTCGCGCGCCATGTCGAGCGCGCTCTTGCCTCGGTTGTCGCGCAGATCGGCACGCGCGCCGGCGTCGAGCAGCGCGCGCACCGTCTCGGTATGCCCGTAGCCGGCGGCCCACATCAGCGCCGTCAGATCGTTGCGATAGACGGCATTGGGATCGACGCCGCCGGCGATCAGCAGCCGCACGATCTCGGTATGTCCCTCGCCTGCCGCGTAGGTGATGGCGTTCTTGCCGATACGATCGACGGCGTCCGCCTTGGCCCCCCGCGCGAGCAGCTCGCGCGCCAGCGCGGCGTCGCCTGCATAAGCGGCCGCCATCAGCGGCGTGATGCCGTTCACCGCCGCATCGTTGACGTTTGCGCCGGCGGCGAGAAGCGTGCGCGCGATGTCCGCGCGATTCTTCTTGATCGCCGCGAGCAGCGCCGATTCACCCAGACGGTTGTGTGCGTCGACGGCGGCGCCATCGCGAAGCGCCCGTTCGACGCCTGCGGCGTCTTCGTTGCGAATCGAACCCATCAGTCGCGCGTTGGCCGCGAATTCGTCGCTCTGAGCGGCGGCCGTCATGCAAACAACGAGCGCGGCGAGGGCGGCAAGCCACGTGGCGCACCCCAAACGGAGCGTGCGCGAGGCGAGACTACCCACGCCCGCGTCATCAGTTGAAAACATCGGATCTCCCCAAAGACGGAACGCCACCTTCGCCGCACGAGCGGCGATCGATTGCAAGTTGCCGGAAAACGCACTATAACGGCGTCTGCCCGCGGAACCCAAGGCCGCGACGCAACGAGTTTCCACTCGAGAACAACTCAGCAGCGAGGAGAGCGCAATGAGGAAACGCAGCAACGTGGCCGGCATCGTCGCGGCAGCCGCTGCCGGGTTCGTGATGTCCGGACATGCGCAGGCGCAGGAAACGGGCGCGGGTGCGACGACAACCGCCAAGCCGATGTCGGGCAACCTGGTCTCCATCACGCAGGCGATGCTCGATGGCGCAGGATCGGATCCGAAGAACTGGATCCATTCGAACGGCAGCTACGCGCAGACGCGCTACTACCCCGGCACGCAGATCAACGCCGGGAACGTCGGGAAGATGAAGCCGGCGTTCGTGTTCCAGACCGCCGTGCTCGAATCGATGGAAACCTCGCCGATCGTGGTGAACGGCGTCATGTTCCTGACGACTTCGTTCAATCACGTCTACGCGATCGACGCCGTCACCGGCGAGGAGTTCTGGCACTACAAGCACAAGATGGGGCCGATCACGACGTTCTGCTGCGGCCCGAACAACCGCGGCGTGGCGATCGAGGGCGACCGGCTGTTCATGGGCACGCTCGATGCAAAGCTGGTCGCGCTCGACGCGAAGACCGGCAAGGTGCTGTGGGAGCAGCAGATCGCCGATCCCGAGAAGGGCTATTCGGAAACGATGGCGCCCGCGGTCGTCGACGGCAAGGTGCTGATCGGCACGAACGGCGGCGAATACGGCATCCGCGGCTTCGTCAAGGCGTACGACGCCAAGGACGGCAAGCTGCTGTGGACGTTCTACACGATTCCCGAGAAGGGCCACGAGGGCGTGTGGGCG